>Ga0206123_10000087_pt1 | contig 80491 bp, 68 predicted proteins | sample Helgoland_Spring_2_FD_160086 | JGI IMG/M metagenome (GOLD analysis project Ga0206123, IMG submission 160086) | Pelagic subsurface seawater microbial communities from Kabeltonne, Helgoland, North Sea - Helgoland_Spring_Bloom_20160316_1 | ecosystem: Environmental > Aquatic > Marine > Epipelagic ...
CAGTACGATACCGCGCCCGCGAACGTAAATAAGGGTGTTGGCGGTGCCAAGGTCGATGGAAAGATCGGTGGAGAACATCCCCCGAATGCGCTTAATCACGGACATCCTGGCCTGTTTCCTGAGGGTCATGGAGAAAAGAGGGTGTTGCCGGCGGGCCTGTTCACGCCCATGCAACAGAATGGCGCAACTCTAGCAACGGCGCCGGGTTTCGGCAAGCGAACCCGGTCCGATACAGACGTCGCGGAGGCCGGAGCCGATATCCACCCCGTGCGGATCAGGCCGTGCCGGTTTGTCCGCGCCCCGGTCTGTGGTAATTTTGCGCCCTTCCCCAGCCTTTGCGGAGAACCTCCATGGCGATTGATTCCAAGGTGGTGGCGCGCGCGGCCCATCTGGCCCGCCTGCGGGTGGACGACAGCGAAACCGCGGAGCTGTCCGCCCGCCTTAATGACATCCTCGGCATGGTCGACCAGCTCCAGCAAGCGGACGTGGACCAGGTCGAACCGCTGGCCCATCCCTTGGAGGTCAGCCAGCCCCTGCGCGACGATCAGGTCGATGAACCGGACGTACGCGACAAAGTGCTGCACCTGGCCCCGGCCAGCGAGGACGGCTGTTTCCTGGTACCCCGGGTGATTGACTAAGGTGGTCACATAAGCCATGCACGATAAGACACTGACCGAACTCAAAGCCGGCCTGCAGGCCGGTGACTTCTCCTCCCGGGAACTCACCGAGCATTTCCTGGCGCGCATCAAACAACATGACGGCAAGCTGAACAGTTTTATCAGCGTCACCGAGGCGCAGGCACTGCAACAGGCGGACGCCGCCGACCAGGCGATCGCCGCCGGCGACCATCGCCTGCTTACCGGCCTGCCGATTGCCCACAAGGACATTTTCTGCACCGAGGGCGTGCGCACCAGTTGCGGCTCGCGGATGCTGGATAATTTCATCGCCCCCTATACCGCCACGGCGGTGGAAAAAATGGCGCAACAGGGCGCGGTAATGCTGGGCAAGACCAACATGGACGAGTTCGCCATGGGGTCCTCCAACGAAACCAGCTTCTACGGTCCGGTGAAAAACCCGTGGGACACCGAGCGCGTTCCCGGCGGCTCTTCCGGCGGCGCCGCCGCCAGCCTGGCGGCGCGTCTGGCGCCCGGTGCCACCGGCACCGACACCGGCGGTTCGATTCGTCAGCCGGCGGCGCTAAACGGCGTCACCGGTCTCAAGCCCACCTACGGGCGCGTCTCCCGCTGGGGCATGATCGCCTTCGCCTCCAGTCTCGATCAGGCCGGCCCGTTGGGGCTGTCCGCCGCGGATTGCGCCTTGATGCTACAGGCCATGGCTGGTCACGACGCCAAGGACTCCACCTGCCTGAATGAACCGGTGGATGATTACCTTGGCGCCCTGGCGCAAAACGTGGACGGTCTGAAGATCGGCGTGCCGGAGGAATTTTTCCCCGACAATCTGGACGGCGCCATCGCCGATAACGCCCGCGAAGCCATGCGCGAACTGGAAAAACAGGGCGCCAAACTGGTCAAGTTGTCGCTGCCCAGCATCAAGCTGTCGGTGCCGGCCTACTATGTGATCGCGCCGGCGGAAGCCAGCTCCAATCTTTCCCGTTTCGACGGCGTGCGCTTCGGCTATCGCTGCGAAGACCCCAAGGATCTGGAAGACCTGTACAAGCGCTCCCGCTCGGAAGGCTTCGGCGCCGAAGTGAAGCGGCGCATTTTGGTGGGCACCTACGCGTTGTCCGCCGGCTACTACGACGCTTACTACAAACGCGCCCAGAAAGTGCGCCGCCTGATTCGCAATGACTTTGCCCGCGCCTTTAAAGAGGTGGACGTGATCATGGGGCCGACATCACCCGAAACCGCCTTCAAGCTGGGTGCCAAAGCCGACGACCCGGTCAACATGTACATGGCCGACGTGTTCACCATTGCGGTGAACCTGGCCGGCCTGCCGGCATTGTCCATGCCCAGCGGTTTCGTTAACGGCTTGCCCGCCGGCACCCAGGTTATCGGCAACTACTTCCAGGAAGGCCGTATTCTTAGTGTCGCCCATCGCTACCAGATGGCCACCGACTGGCACCAGCAAGCGCCGGGGGATTTCGCATGAGCCATTCAGAAAACTGGGAAGTCGTCATCGGCCTGGAAGTGCACGTGCAACTGGCCACCGAATCGAAGATCTTCTCCGCCAGCAGCACCCGCACCGGCGAAGAAGCCAACCGTCACGCCAGTCTGATCGACCTGGGCATGCCCGGCACGTTGCCGGTGGTGAACAAGGAAGCGATCCGCAACGCGATTCGTTTTGGTCTGGCCATCGACGCGGATATCGCCCGTCGCTCGGTATTCGAACGCAAAAACTATTTCTATCCGGATTTGCCCAAGGGCTATCAGACCACGCAACTGGCGGAGCCCGTGGTGGGCGCCGGCGCGGTGGAAATCCAGATGGAAAACGGCGATAAAAAGGTGGTACGTATCCACCACGCCCATCTGGAAGAAGACGCCGGAAAATCCCTGCACGAAGGCTTTCACGGCCAGACCGGCATCGACCTGAATCGCGCCGGCACGCCGTTGATCGAAATCGTCTCCGAACCGGACATGAGCGGCGCCGAGGATGCGGTAGCGTTCGCCCGCAAGCTGCACTCCATCGTCACCTCTCTGGGTATCTGCGACGGTGATATGTCTCAGGGCAACATGCGCTTCGATGTGAACATCTCCGTGCGCCGCCCCGGCGAGCCGCTGGGCACGCGCACCGAGACCAAAAACCTCAACTCTTTCCGTTTCATGGAAAAAGCCATTGCGTTGGAGGTGGCCCGCCAGATCGACGTGCTCGAAGATGGCGGCGAAATCGTTCAGGAAACCCGGCTCTACAACGGTGACACCCACACCGCCCGCTCCATGCGCACCAAGGAAGACGCCAACGATTACCGCTACTTCCCATGCCCGGACCTGCTTCCGGTAATGGTCAGCGAAGAAGAAATTCAAACCCTGCGCGATCAGTTGCCGGAGCTGCCCGACGCGCGCAAGGCGCGCTATATCGAGCGCTACAATTTGTCCGCCTACGACGCCGAGCTATTGTCCGGCTCCATCGCCACGGCGCGCTATTTCGAAGCCGCCGCCGAACACGGCGGCGACGCCAAATTGGCCGCCAACTGGGTGATGGGAGAGCTGGCCGCCAAGCTGAATGCGGAAGATAAAGACATCGCCGAGAGCCCGGTGTCCGCCGAGCATCTGGGTGAACTGATCCTGCGCCTCAAAGACGGCACCATCAGTTCAAAAATTGCCAAACAGGTGTTCGAGGCATGCTGGAACGGCGACGGCTCACCGGATCAAATCATCGAGGCCCAGGGCTTGAAACAGATGAGCGACAGCGGTGAACTGGAAAAAATCGTCGACCAGGTGATCGCCGACAGCCCCGCCCAGGTGGACGACTACCGCAACGCCGACGACGCCAAGCGAAAAAAGAAAATCGGCTTCTTCGTCGGCCAGGTGATGAAAGCCACCCAGGGCAAGGCCAATCCGCAGCAGGTTAACCAGTTATTGCAGCAAAAACTGTAGCGGCATGGCCTTGTAGGAGCGGGCCTTGCCCGCGAAAGGCAAGCGCAGCTTGCCGGCAGGATTCCAGAGACTTCTCTAGCAACGGCGCCAATAACGTCTCTGGTATCCTGCCGGGCGGCCTAAGCCACCCTTTCGCGGGCGGGGCCCGCTCCCACAGGCGCGCCCTTTCAACTTGCCGCCCCGCCAACGGCATGGCCCATCCTCCAGCACGGCTTGCTTGAAGCTTGAAGCTTGCAGCTTGCGGCTTGAAGTCCGCCAACAGGAACCGCTATGAACGAATCCCGCGTCACACTCTCGATCGAAGGTTTTATCGCGACGGTATCGCTGAACCGCCCGGAAAAGTACAACGGTCTTGATCTGGAGACGCTCCAGGCGCTGGTTCGCACCGCCAAGGTCGTGAAGAAGAACCGCGACGTACGAGTGGTGATTCTGCGTGGCGAAGGCAAGGCGTTCTGCGCCGGACTCGACTTCGCCACCGTCACTAAAACGCCGCTGAAAATGCTGCTGGCGTTCACCAAATTCGGCGTCAAGAAAACCAATTTGTTTCAACAAGCCTGCTGGGCCTGGCGGCAACTGCCGGTGCCGGTGATCGCGGTACTGCATGGCTATTGCTATGGCGGCGGCCTGCAACTGGCCCTGGCGGCGGATTTTCGTATCGCCACGCCGGACTGCGAATTATCGGTAATGGAAAGCAAATGGGGGCTGGTGCCGGACATGACCGGCACCGTCACTTTGCGCGAATTGGTGCCCATTGACGTGGCCAAGGAACTGGCCATGACCGGCCGTCGTTTCGACGCCGTGGAAGGCAAGGCACTGAATCTGGTCACCCGGGTGGCGGAACAGCCCGACCTCGCCGCCCGCGCCCTGGCCGACACTCTGCTGACCCGTTCCCCGGACGCCGTGAGCGCCACCAAGGCGCTGTTCCAGAGTACCTGGCAGGCCGCCGAAGAGCAGGCGTTTGATCGCGAATCGCGGCTGCAATTCCAGTTGCTACGCGGCCGCAATCAGAGCGAAGCGATGGCCGCCAACTTCAAGAAACGCGCTCCTGCCTTCCGCAACCGGCAACGTAATTACTGACCGCACCGAGCGTCGAAGACGGACTGACCGGGAAGGCCGAATACGGCCAAAGCGGCCGTATTAATTTGAAGAATGGCCGTATTTAGCTTATTTTGGCCGTATATCACCTTTTAACGGCCAATCACCATGCCCCAGCACGACAAAAAGGATCGCATTCTGACGGTCCTCCGAGACCTTCAGGAGCCCGCCGGTCTGCCGCAGATTCTCGAGCGCTTGCCCGAGGACTTCGCCGAACGCTCCGTGCGACGCTGGCTCGCCCAGTTGGTCGAGCAGGGCCAGGTCCATAAAGACGGCCAAAAGCGTGGTACCCGATATCGTCTGGCCGGAGGGACGGCCTTCCCGGAGGTGCGTGAACCGGTCGGGCCTGTCCCCTTCGGGTTCAGCAACGCCGCCCGGCAGGCGCTTGAGCAAGTCCGGCAACCGCTGCTCAATCGGCGCCCGGTAAGCTACAGCGACGACTGGCTGGCGGCCTATGAACCCAATAGGAGCCGGTATTTCAGCCAAACGGACATTGATGCCCTGACTGCCCGCGGTCGGCGCGCCGACGGCATTGAGCCCGCCGGCACCTACGCCCGGCGCATCTACAACCGGCTGCTGATCGACCTCTCCTTTAACTCATCACGACTGGAAGGGAACACCTACTCGCTGATCGAGACCCGGCGCCTGCTACTGGACGGTGCCGGTGTCACCGGCAAGCTCGACGAAGAAACGGTGATGATCCTCAATCACAAGGAAGCGATTCGCTATCTGGTGGAGCGCGCCGACCGTCTGGCGCCTAGCGACGAGGAACTCTGCACGCTCCACTACCTGTTGTCCGACGGACTGGTGCCGCCGAACTATTCCGGCAAGATTCGTGACCATGGTGTGCGGGTAGGCGCCTCCAGTTACATCCCCCTGGAAAGCCCCACGGAGTTGGAACGGCGTCTGCGTGTCATTGCCGCCAAAGCGACGGCTATCCAAGAGCCCTATGAGCAAAGCTTGTTTCTGCTGTTGCACGTCGCCTATCTGCAGGCCTTCACCGACGTTAACAAACGTACCTCACGCCTGGCCGCCAACATTCCACTGATTACCCGAAACCAAGTGCCGCTGTCGTTCAACGCCATCGAGAAGGATGACTACGCGTCGGCCATGCTGGCCGTCTACGAACTGAACGACCCGCAACCTCTGATCGAGCTCTACCGCGCTTCCTACCTGCGCGGCTGCCAGGAATACGACGCCACCGCCGAAGCCCTGGGCGTGGACGCGGTGCGGGTACGCTACCGCGCCCAACGCCGGGAAGTGCTACGGCAAATTATCCTCGAGCGCCTGGCCGGCACCGCTCTGACAGCCCGGTTACGGAACGCGGCGCACGCGGTTCCCGAAGACGACCGCAATGCCTATAGAGAGGATATGGAGGAAGACGTGCGAGAACTATCACCGCAACGGCTCGCCGGTCTCAGCGTCACCCGGGAAGATTATGAGCGCTGGCGCGACGCTCAGGAGCCCGGATAACGTCACCGTAACAACAGCAAACCGGCAATATAGTGCTGCGTGCCGTGACGAAAATGGCACAATGCCTGCTTAACATTCCCGACCCGCCTCAAGCCGTGGAAGTGCAACCCCATGATACCTCTGGGCGAAACCCTCGAAGGCCAGACCACTCTGGCCCGACACTACAAACGACTCGGTGACAGGGTGGTCCGCAGCCTGCATCAAACTCCGGATACCCTGTCGCTACCCGCCACCGCCGATGCCCGCCGCGACGGCTTGATCGAGAAACAGCTCTATATAGTGCGTGGCGGCACCCTGGCGGTCTGCTGCCAGGGTCGGCGCCTGATGCTGTGGGACGAAGGCGACCTGATCATCCCGGACCCGGAAGACGGCCTCGTCTATCAGGCCGACAGCGCCGTGCTGCTGGCCGGCTACGACTTTCAACGCCTGCTCGCGGAAGTGCTCGCCGAACCCTGGCTGGCGCGGCTGTGGAGCGAGCTGCTGCTGATCAAACAGGCCCTGCTGACCCGCTGTCTTGCCGGCCAGATGCAGGAAGACGGCCAGGCCGGTTCCCGTTTCGCCTATTTCCACCCCGGCGACCTGATCCTGCGTCAGGGAGACCGCGCCGACGGCGTGTACAACCTGTTCGAAGGCGAAGCGGATGTGCTGGTCGACGAGGTGGTGGTAGGCCGCGTCCACCAGGGCGAAGTGTTGGGTGCCATCGCCGTGCTCACCGACGCGCCGCGCGGTGCCACCGTGCGCGCGCGCAGCCGCTGTTCGGCGATGCATATTGCCAGTGACAGCTTTCATCATCTGATCCGCGCCAACCCGTCGCTAATACACGGTTTGATGACCGACATGGCCCGGCAGATCACTGAACTTAACGGCCAGGTGGTGGCGCTTTCCAGCCAGGAATAGCCGCCCCGGGCCCGGGAGAGCGCTATGACCCTCGCCGGTGCGGACCTCAATTCATTGCGGATATTTTTCGCCGTGGTGGAAGCCAACGGCGTCGCCAACGCCCAGGGACCGCTTAACAAAGACGCCTCCACCATCAGCCGGGCGCTGAGCCAGTTGGAACACCGGCTCGGTGTGCGTCTTTGCGAGCGGGGGCGCCAAGGATTCCGTCTTACTCCGGAAGGGGAAACCGTGCACCGGCAGGCATTGCGCCTGTTCACCTCGCTGCGCGGATTCGAGCAAACCGTGGAGGGATTACGCGGTGTATCCAGCGGACAACTGAGACTCGGCATCATCGATAATATCGTTACCGATCCCAACTGCCCGTTGGTGCCGGCGTTGCGTGCGTTCCAAAGCGGCCCCCGGGAAGACGTGCGCCTGGGACTGGACGTGCTGGCGCCGGAAGAGATGGAGCGGCAACTGCTGGAAAAGCGCCTTGATCTTGCCATCAGCGTGTTCGAAAGCCGACATGATCAGCTCCACTACCAGCCGCTCTACCAGGAAAGCGACACGCTCTACGCTGCCCCCCACCACCCTATTCATAACGTGCCCGCCGAAGACCACGGCGACACCCTGGCGCAAAGCCGCTTCGTGTCCCGACGTTTTTTGCACGATCAGGAAATGGCGTTGCTCAATCTCAAAGAACGCGAGCGCATCACCTTCACCGCCAATCTGGAGGCGATCGCCGCGCTGATTCTGGCCGGCGGCCATCTGGGCTTTCTGCCCGAGCATTACGCCGCGACCTGGGTGGCTCAGGGCGAATTGGTCGCGGTGGACGCTCAACGTCTGCGACGCGCCAGCGATCTGCACGTGGCGATGCACCCGGACAGCGCCTCCCGACCCATCATCCGGGCGTTCGTCGCGCACCTGCTGGAGGCCACACGCACGTGAACCTGCAACCACCGTCATGTTAGCAGCGACAGCCCTTTTCTATGGTGAGGGTTCGCAAAATCCGTCGGGAGATCGTCATGCACGTTACCGCAAAACGCCTTGTTCTGGTGCTCACGCTGTTACTCACTGTCGCATTCACCGGTCAGGCCCAGGCGCGTGAGTCCTACCGCGTTGCCTGGACGTTATACGCCGGCTCCATGCCGCTGGCCTACGCCGAGGAAACCGGCATTTTGAAAAAATGGGGGGATCGCTACGGCTTTGATCTGCAAGCGGTGCAAATGAACGACTACGTGGAAGCCATCACCCAGTTTTCGCTGGGACAGTTCGACGCAGTCATCGCCATGTCTTTGGATGCGCTCACGATTCCCGCCGCCTCCGGCGTGGATACCACCGTGATCCTGCCACTGAGCACCTCCAACGGCAGCGACGGTATCGTGCTGCGCGGCAAGGGCAAAACCGTCGCCGACCTGAAAGGCCAGCGAGTCAATCTGGTGGAGCTGTCCGGCTCTCACTATATGCTCGCCCGCGCCCTGCAAACGGTGGGACTGAGCGAACGGGACCTGACCGTGGTCAATACCTCCGACGCGGACATCGCCAGCGTGTTCGAATCGTCGGACACTCAGGCGGTCGCCACTTGGAAACCACAACTTAGCGAAATCCTGGCCCAGTATCCCGACACCACCCAGGTGTTCGACTCCTCGGACATCTACGGCGAGTTGCTGGACGTGATGATCGCCCGCACCGATGCGGTGCGGAGCAACCCGGACCTGGGCCAGGCCATCGCCGGCGCCTGGTTCGAGGCCGCCGCACTGCTGGACCCGGAACATCCGCAACACCAAGCCTTGCTGGAATTCACCGCCGAAACCCTCAACACCGATATGGCCGGCGCACGCAGCCAGCTTCGCACCATTGATTTTCTCGATCCGGCACAGGGCCGGGCCCTGATCACCGGTGATCCGTTTATCGAAACACAAAAGCAAATCACCGGCTTTGCCTTTGAGCACGGTCTGCTCGGCGACGGCGTGCCGGACCCTGGCTTCGTGGGTATCGAAAGCGGCACCGGTGCGATCATTGGCAACGCCGACAACGTCAAGCTGCGCTTCCCCGCTACCTGGCTGGACGACGTCGGGAGCGAGCAATGACCACGACGGCTACCACCCCCCCTGAAACGCGGCCAACCGGGTACGCCAGCAGCGATGCCAGCCACCCATACCCCTGGCCGGCGGCCGGCACCTGGTGTGCCTCGGACACCGCGCTGGTGGCGATTGATATGCAGAAGGATTTTCTCCACCCGCAGGGTTACTTCGCCAGTCTGGGTGAATCCCTGGCGCACACCCGGCGCAGCATCGAACCGGCGCGGGCCGCCCTGGCGAACGCCCGGCGGCTGGGACTGACGGTAATCCACACCCGTGAGGGCCACCGCGCGGACCTGTCCGACCTGAACCCATGCAAGCGCCTTCGGGCGGCCCGCGCCGGCGCCGCCATCGGCAGTGAAGGCCCTCTCGGGCGCCTGCTGGTACGCGGCGAAGCGGGCTGGGATTTTATTGACGAGATGCAACCACGATCCGGGGAGCCGGTGGTGGATAAATGCGGCAACGGGGCGTTCTACGCCACCGACCTGGAGCAAATCCTGCGCAGCCGGGGCATCCGCCACCTGTTATTGCTCGGCGTCACCACGGACGTGTGCGTGTCGTCCACCATGCGCGAAGCCAATGATCGTGGTTTCGACTGCTTGCTGTTGGAGGACTGCTGCGGCGCCGCCCAGCCAGAACTGCATCAGGCGGTGCTTCACAGCCTGGAGCGGGAGGGCGGAATTTTCGGTGCTTACGCCAACAGTGAGGCGTTCTTCGCCGAGCACATCAGCGCTGCCTAACCCTCCGAGCGTGCTGCCCGGGCCGCTCAGTCCCGAAGCTTGGCCAACAACGCGATTGCCATGGCCGCCACCAGAGCGGCGCCGAGAATCAGCACGCCCCAAAGCACCAGCCGCCGCACCGGGGTGGATTGCGGCGGTGGGCGCAACGCCGCTTCACCGCCCAGGACTCGCCGTTCCTCCAGCGCCGCCGAGGCCGCCAGCGGATGTTCGCCCAGCGCCGCGCAATCCAGCGTTTGCGCCGGCGGCACCCGGCCGCTGCCATAAGCCAACAGAAACGGGCCCTCGCCCTGGGCGAGAAAACCCAGCCGCCGCGGCCGGTAACCCAGGTCCAGGCCCACCGGAGCGCCGGCCAGGGCCTCGGTGCCGGACACAATCTCCAACCTCCAGAAGCGGTCATCGGTGGCCCCGATGGGGTGGGCGTCGGTGACCACGGCGTCGCGGCCCGAGGCCACGGCACCCTGGAAACGCGAGCGCCAAGCGGCTGACTGCTCGGCGCGGGAATCCAAACGCACCTGCAACACACGATTGGGCCCCGGCAGTCTCAAACGCCATTGCCGCGCCATCGCCGGCCGGGTCCGCTCGAACAGGTACCCGGCCGTCGGGTCGCCGTCACCGGCGCGTGGCTCGGCGGCCGCCCAGGTCAGGGGCGCGGCTTCCACTTCGGTACGCGTGGTCAACGCCGCTACCCCTTGCAGCCACTCCCGCGCCCTTTCGTCCTCCGGGATCAGGCGCAAGAAACGGTAGTCTCGTTCGGGCAGAGACACGGTGGCATTCTCCAAAGCATCACCGCCGACCCGCAGCAAAGTACTCCGCGACACCACCGTACGCCATTGCTTCAGATCGTCGCTGGCATCAACCCGAATCGGCAGCTCCTCGCGGCCTTCCGGGGAACGCCAGCGCCAATCAAGGTGAAGCCTCGTGATCGGCCCATCCACCTCACGGGTGTCGAGGATGTATTCAAACGCGCCGGAGACCGGCGCATCGGCCTCCGACTCCGATGGTTGCCAGCGGCGTACGCGCAGTCCGTCGGCGGTGTCGATGGCCAATCGCATGCCAGGGCCCTCACCGGGGCGCCCCGGAGGCAGGCCATGTATCGCCACCGGATACGTCTTAGTATGCGTGCGGCGCTGTTCCGGCGGCGTGCAGAACCCATGCTGGACCACCTGACCGTCGCCATTAAAGACCCGTATATCGCCGAGATCGGAACGGGTGCTGAGAGCGTACACCGGTTCCGGCAGCCTTAATTGATAGGCGCTACCCGGCTGCATCGACACCAGCGGCATTCCCTCGGCGAAGTCCTCCGGCACCGGCGCCGCCAGCGCGCTGACGCTGACACCAATAGCGGCAATAACAAAAAACCAGCGGCGGCCACGCATCAGGGCAACTCCTTGCCACGGGGCGGCAGCGGCGAGAAATACCCCACCACCAGCAACACCAGACCCACGCCCAGGAACGAAACCGTGCGGGCCAGGGTTTCGGTGCCCGCCAGGTCGACGATAAACAATTTCACCACTACCACCCCCATGAGGACCGCCCCCGAAATCCAGACAGGGCGCCAGCCACGGCGAGTGGCGACGATCATGGCGGCGAAGCCCAGCGCGGCCCAGAACAATGACAGCGCCATCTGCACGGTGACCGACCGCAGCACACCTTCCGCGTCCAAGGGCGTGCCCGCAACGTAATGCAGCGCCCGTACCAGGGAGGCGCTCAGCCATAGGAAAATCAGCCCTGCCCAGACCGGCACACCGAGCTTGGAATTTCGTGCCGCCGCCTGCCACCAGGTAATACCGGCCAATAATGTCAGCGCCACGCCGATGTCCAACGGGTTAAGCAACGGCCAGTACGGCAGCGGCGCGGGGTCGCCGTCGTGGCCCAGATTCACCCCCACCACCCAGAGGACCGCCACCACCGCCAACGGCGCAGCCCCTTGCCAACGGTAGGCCCGAGCATGCGCCCGCCAGGGCCAGACGTTCGGCGCACGAGCGCACAGCACCAGCAACAGCGCCGGCACCAGTCCCCACACCAACGTCGGCCAGACGCCGGCCACCACCTGATGAATCCACCCGGGCAACGCCCGCATCGCGATCAGCGCCAGGGTCCAAAGTCCCAGCGCATGCAGCCAGGGAGTCAGGCCGGCGAGCCAGGCCCCGGCGTCCTGATCACGCCGCCACAGGCCGCGATAATAAACCAGCCACAACAACGGCCAACCCAGCCAGCCGCCCTGCGCCAGCGGAGCGGACCGGGTCGACAGCAGCAAGGTGGTAACGGCGATGAAAGCGGCTCCCAGCAAGGGCGCCAGCCGGGCACTGGCCGGCCAGCTCAACCGTTGCCCGAACAACGCCAACAACGCCACCACCAGGGCCGGCACGCCCAACAGCCAGGCCACCTTGAAGGCCTCGGCCGCGAACCCCGCCACCTCGCTGAGACCGGCGATCAATGCCCAGAGCACCGCCCAGCCCAGCAGTGCCGGGGCGGCGCCACGTTCGTACTTGGCCCTCGCCGCGCCCAGCCGGAACAGAAACAGACCACTCAAATAACCACCCACGGCGAGCCCCGCCGCCGCCAGAAACGGTCCGTTGAAGATCGGCGTGGCGGCCGCCATCTCGCCGCTCGACACGGCACCACCCCAGGCGAACGCCGCCAGCACCTGCAGCAGGACGCCGAAGATCCGTGCCAAACGCCGCCCCTGGCGGACCCCCAGCCATAACAAGCCGGCGCCCTCCACCGCCCAGACCGCGGACGTGGCGTCACTCGACAGCGCCAGCGGCACCGTCAAACTGGCGAAGATCACTCCCAGGGCGGCAAACGCCTCCGCCAACAGCCGCCAGGCCGGCCCCTGCAACCGGAACAACCCCAACGCCAGCAATAGATAAAACGCCGCAAGCACCAGGGCGCTGCAAGCCAGAGCGAACTCAATATCGGCCACCAGGGAAGCGTGCAGGGCGAACGCCACCACCGGCAGACCGAACACCAAAGTGCCGGACACATAGTCCACGCGCGCGGTGCTCTGGCGACGCACCGGCAACAGCGAAACCGCCACATACATCAGGAAGAACAAAATCAGGAAGCCATCGGTACTGATCAGGTGCGCCGGCGCGTAGCCGCTGCCACGCCACAACGCGCTGATCGCGAAGGTGAACACGAACCCCACCACGTTGAGCGGCCGCCAGGCCCGGAACCAGGCAACGGCGAACACACCCAGGTTGAGCACCGTGTAGTAACTGAACAGGGCGACATGGCTACCGCCGCCGCTGGCGGTCAGCAGCGGCGCCAGAAAACCGCCGGCGAAACCGATCACCGCCAGCACCATGGCGTTCTGCGCCACCGCCAGCACCGCCGCCGACAACGCCACGGTCACCATCAAGGCAAGGGCCGGGCCGACAGGCAGCAGTTCGAACAGGCGGAAACTGACGTACAACGTGAGATACAGGACCGCCACGCCACCGCCCTGCAGAATCAGCGCGTAACCGGTGTGCCGGTGACGCAAGCGCCACCCCAGACCCAGCAGGCCAACGCCCAATAGCGCCACCGCCGCCAGCCGCGCTTCCAGGGGAAACAGGCCGCTTTCCGCGGCGTACTTGGCCAGCAGAGCGGCGCCCACGAACAATACCAGGATGCCGACCCGGGCAATGGTATTGCCACCCGCCAGCCACGCTTTCGCCCGGCCTGCCCAGTCAGAAAGAATCGACGGCGAAGCGGGACGCTCCGGCGTTTTTGACGCCGTCGGAGGCATCGCCATGGCGGCGCTGCGAGGCGGCGGTTTGGGCGCCGCCACAGGGGCCGGCCGCGGTGCTGCTTCCGGCCGAGGTGCTGGTTGCGACGGTGCCGGTTCCGGTGAGGCAGTGGTCTCCGCCGCCGCGATCAACGCCTGAATACGGCGTTCACTGGCGGTTACCCGATCTCGTATCTGCATCAGCAAGGTCAGTGCAAAACCGAGCAGCGCACCGAAGCCGCCGAACACCGCGGCCAGAACCGCCATCGCCGTCAACGAACCGCTCAAGGCACCCAGACCGACGCCGAAAAAGGCCGTCACCACCCCGCCGGCCAGCCCCCCCAGCAACGCCACCAACGCCATTGAAAACAGTGGCCAAGCGCTCCCTCGCTGTGCAGTCATCACTTCCCCCTCGGCAGACGTCAATCACGACCCGATTGAATACGCTTGCGGCGACTATTGCCACGATCCGCCGCACACTGGGCAGCCCGGATCCTTTTTAAAGGCCACCTCCCGCCAAGACAGCGTGCGACCGTCAAACAGCCTCAATATCGGTGCTACCGGCGTACCGGTAAGCAAATGCACGGCGAGCAACGCCTGCAACGTACCGATGGTGCCCACCACCGGGCCCAGGATGCCGGCCTCGCTGCAGGCCAGATCACCGTCGGTGCCGGCGCCGTAAACGCAGGCATAACAGGCACTGTCGGCGCGGCGCAGATCGAAAACCGCCAACTGGCCGTCGAGGCGGATGGCGGCGCCGCTAACCAGCGGTTTGCGGTGCGCCACACAGGCAGCATTGACCGTCTGGCGGGTGGCGAAGTTGTCACAGCAATCGAGCACCACGTCCACTTCCGGCAAGTGCTGGTCCAACCACACCGCATCGACACGGGCGGTGACGGGATCAATCCGCGCGTCGGGGTTGAGGCCGGACAACTGGCGTGCCAGTGCCGACGCCTTGGCCTCGCCGACCTGATCATCGCGAAAAGCAATTTGACGGTGCAGATTGCTGCGGTCCACCTGGTCATCGTCAACCAACAGCAGGCGCCCGATTCCGGCGCCGGCCAGATACAGTGCGGCGGGGTTGGCCAAACCACCGCAGCCCACCAGCAATACGGTGGCGCCGGCCAACGCCTGCTGACCGTCCAGATCAAACTCTTCGAGCAGCAACTGGCGGCTGTAGCGCAGTAGCTGGTCGTCGTTCATTTCAAACATGACCCAAGGTTACCCTGTCTCTGCCTTCCAGGTCGTGGCGCGTGGTGACTGCCTGGAAGCCGCGCTCGCCCAGCAGTGTGCGCACCGCGCCGCCCTGGTCGAAACCGTGCTCCAGGATTAGCCAGCCGCCGGGCGCCAGGGCATCCCGCGCCTGGGCGACGATCACGCGTAGATCAGCGAGCCCGTGGTCGTTGGCGGCCAGTGCGGAGCGCGGCTCGAAGCGAACGTCGCCCTGCGCCAGATGGTGGTCTTCCGGGTCGATATAGGGCGGGTTGCTGACGATCAGATCGAAAGGACCGCCCAGGCCGTTCAGCCAATCGCAACACACCAGGCCCGGGGCAGCGCCGAGGCGCTCCGCGTTGTCCCGGGCCACCGCCAGTGCCGGACGGCTGGCGTCGGTGAGCGTCACGGTCCAGCTCGGGCGCTCCAGAGCCAGGGTGACGCCGATGGCGCCGCTGCCGGTACCCAGATCCACCGCCCGCAGCGGCGTGGCCGGCAAGGTTGCCAGCACCGCTTCGACCAGGGTTTCGGTATCCGGACGCGGAATCAGGGTGTGCCGGCTGACCAGAAAAGGCCGCCCGAAGAATTCCCGCTCGCCGGTCAGATGGGCCACCGGCTCGCCCCGCGCCCGACGCGCCACCAGCGCCAGGAACACGCGCTGCTGGCTGTCGCTGAGAGTGCGTTCCGGCCAGGTGCGCAGATAGGTGCGCGATTCACCGGTCACCCGGCAAAGCAGTAGTTCGGCGTCCAGCCCCGGAGTCGGCGAATCCTCCAGTTGATCGCGGGCCTGACGCAACGCGTGATCGAGTCGCACGGCCGCCCGCCTAGTCCTGGCCGTCGGCGAGGGCGGCGAGCTGGCCGGCTTGATGCTCGGCCAGCAAGGCACCGATCACCTCGTCCAGATCGCCGGCGACGATTTCGTTGAGCCGGTACAGCGTCAGGTTAATGCGGTGGTCGGTGAGCCGGCCCTGAGGGAAGTTGTAGGTGCGGATGCGCTCGGAACGGTCGCCGGAACCGACCATGGATTTGCGCTCCGCGGCCTGCTCGGCGTGGGCGGCGCTTTCTCGGGCATCCAGCAACTTGGCCTTGAGCAGCGACATGGCCTTGGCCTTGTTCTTGTGCTGGCTGCGTTCGTCCTGGCATTCCACCACCACGCCGGTGGGCAAGTGCGTGAGCCGCACCGCCGAGTCGGTGGTGTTGACGTGCTGGCCGCCGGCGCCGGAGGAACGGTAGGTATCGATGCGCAAGTCTTCATTGCGGATGTCGATATCACCGGAGTCTTCCGCCGCCGCCAGCACCGCCACGGTGCAGGCGGACGTATGGATACGGCCCTGCGACTCGGTGGCCGGCACCCGCTGCACCCGGTGGGCACCGGATTCGAATTTGAGACGGGAATAAACATCGTCGCCGGCCACCTGCGCGATCACTTCCTTGAAACCACCGTGCTCGCCCTCGCTGGCGCTGACGATCTCCACCTTCCAGCCACGCTGATCGGCGTAGCGGGCATACATCTTGAACAGATCCCCGGCGAACAACGCCGCCTCATCGCCGCCGGTACCGGCGCGAATTTCCAGGTACACGTCGGCGCCGTCGCGGGGGTCCTTGGGCAGCATCAGACGCTGCAATTCTTCGTCCAGTTGTTGCAACCGCTGCTGGGCGCGGCGGGCTTCCTCGGCGCCCATCTCACGCATTTCCGCGTCGCTGTCGTCGAGTAAAGCGCGAGCGCTTTCCAGCTCCTGCTCGGTAGCCTGGTATTCGCGAAAAGCTTTCACCACCGCTTCCAATTCCGCGTATTCCTTGGACAAACTCCGGAACCGTTTCTGCTCGGCAATGATGTCCGGATCGGAAAGCAGGCCACTGACCTCCTCGAACCGCTCCATCAGTTTTTCCAGTTTGCCGTTCAGCGATGCTTGCATTGGTTCCCGCTACTCCTGATCAGACGATGGCTCCGACTCGCCCGGATGTTCCTGGTCGAGCAGTATTTCCCGTGCCATGACGAGCGCCTCGGCACGCCCCTCCGCGGCCAGCCGGCGCAGGCTGACACTGGGTTGGTGCAGCCATTTATTCACCAGACTGTGTTTGAAACGGCGCAGTACTTCTTCCGGCTCGGCGCCTTTTTCCAACTGCGCCAGCGCCCGCTGCAATTCCTGATCGGCCAGCTCCGTACCCTGGCGCCGGTAGTCGCGCAGCACCCCCACCGCCCGCTGTTCGCGACGGCTACGATGGTGACGGCGAATCGCCTCTTCGATCAGCGTACCGGCCTGTTCGGCCGCTTCCTGTCGGGCGCGTACGTTTTCCTGGATCGCCTCCTGGAGGTGATCCACGGTGTACAGGTAGACGTCGTCCAATTCACTGACTTCCGGTTCGATGTCACGGGGTACGGCGATGTCCACCATGAACATCGGCCGGTGGCGGCGGCGCTTAAGAGCGCGCTCCACGGTTCCCTTGCCCAGCACCGGCAAGGGCGACGCGGTGCAGGAAATCAAAATATCCGCGTGCTCCAACGCCACCGGCAGTTCTTCCAGGCCGATGCCGCGTCCGCCAACCCGGTCGGCCAGCTCGTTGGCGCGCGCCTGGGTACGGTTGGCGATGATGATTTCCCGCACCTGTTGTTCTTCCAGGTGGCGGGCCACCAGCTCGATCATCTCGCCGGCGCCGATCAACAACGCGCGGCTCTTCTTCAGGTCGGCGAAAATGTGCCGCGCGAACGACACCGCCGCGTAGGCCACCGAAACCGGGTTGGCGCCAATGCCGGTTTCGGTGCGGATTCGCTTCGCCACCGAAAATACATCCTGGAACACCCGCCCCAATTCACCGTTGATCAGACCGGCCTCATGGGCACGGGCATAGGCTTCGCGCATCTGGCCGAGAATCTGCGGCTCGCCGAGCACCATGGAGTCCAACCCACCGGCCACCCGCATAATGTGTTCCAGGGCGTTCTCGTCACGGTGGGTATAAAGGACCCGCCGCAGGGTCTCCACCGGCATACGCCGGGCGCGCGCCAGCCAGTCGGCGAAGTCGGGGCCGGCACCGTCAATCAGGCAATACAGTTCGGTGCGGTTACAGGTAGACAGCAGCGCCGCTTCGCGGACGCCGGGAAGATCGCGCAGGGCAACCAGAGCGTCGTCCGCTTGGGCGGCGGAGAATGCCAACTGCTCGCGCAGCTCCACATCCGCGGTGGTGTGATTAACGCCGACTGCGATGAGATTCATAAGAAATGACGACGACCCGATGGGGTTAGGCCCTGATACGCGCAAGGGTGTCGCATTTTGCGCGAAAGCGCCCTGCAAAACAACGCCACCCCCACCCTTGGGCCCACCGCGCGCCTGTGCGATAGTAGCGGCTCAATGTCCTTTGATAGCCAGCCGATGAAATCACGCCTGTCGCTTTTCGCCGCCGCCCTGCTCGCCCTGGCCGGCTGCTCGCAGATGCCATCACAACCGCAAGACACCCCTCCGGCCCCGCAACCACGCGACCTGCCGCCGATTCACTATGACGGCGAAACGCTCGGCGACCTGTTGGTGGCGGAAAGCGCCGCCCAGCGGCAAAGCCTGCGGGTAACCCTGACCTATTACAGCCGCGCCGCCGAAACCACCCATGACCCGGAAATCATCGGCCAGGCAACCAAACTCGCCACCTACCTGGAAGAGCATCAACAAGCACGGCACCTGGCCGGGCTCTGGCTGGACCGCCAGCCGGACAACGCCGACGCCTTGCGGCTCGCCGCGCTGGCGGACATCCAACTCGATCAGCAGCAACAGGCCACGCAGTCCATCGACCGACTGCTCGCCGTACACGGCAGCGAAGCACTGATCCCGCTGGTGGCCGAGGCCCGCAATCTCGACGAAAATGACAACCAACGTCTGCTCAGTGCCCTGTCCGGTCTGGCCGAGCGCTACCCGGAGCAAGCCCCGCTTTGGTATGCCCGCGCCCTGGACCGGCGCCAGCAGAACGACCTGGAAGGCGCTATCGAAGCCGTGGATACCGCCCTGGACCAGGACCCGGACCACGGTGAAGCCCGGTTGCTGCGCGCCCAATTGCTGTTCGACCAAGGGCGCCGCGACAAGGCCCTCGGCGAAGTCCGCGACATCATCGCCGACGATCCGCAAGCACGCCGCCCGCGCATTACCTATGTTCGCCTGCTGCTTACCGCCGGCCGTTACGACCAGGCCAGCGACCAGTTGAGCACCCTGGCCGAACAGAACCCCCGCGACCTGGACCTGCAATATTCCCTGGCGCTGCTGGCACTGGAATCCGGCGCCACCGATTCCGCCGAAACCATTCTGGAACGGCTGCTGGACCAGGGTTATCGCCCCAACCAAATGCGTCTGCAACTGGGTCAGGCGGCGGAGCAACACGGCGCCACCGAGCGCGCTATCGATTACTACCTGAAAGTGAAGGGCGCCGAGAGCCTGCAGGCGCAGGTTCAAGCCGCCCGTCTGATGTACGCCGAGGGGCGTGGCGAACAGGCCCACGCGCTGATCACCAGCCTCACCCACCAATACCCGGAACAGGCCACTCTGCTGTGGATCAGCGAAGCGGATATGCGCGCCGCCAATGGCGAGCCGGAGTCCGCGTTATCACTGCTCGACCGGGCTCTGGAAACCTCGCCGGACGACCCGGAACTGCTTTACGCCCGCGCCATGACCGCCGGCTCCATGGAGCGCTATGACGCCATGGAGGCGGACCTGCGACGGGTATTGGCGCAACAGCCAAACGACCCCGCCGCGCTCAACGCTCTTGGTTACACCTGGGCGGACCTGGGCGTGCATCTGGAACAGGCCCACGACATGATTCGCCGGGCCCTGGAACAACAGCCGGAAGATCCGGCGATTCTCGATTCCATGGGTTGGGTGCTGTACCGACTGGGCCGCCCGCAAGACGCCCTGCCCTTCCTGCGCCGAGCCTACGTCCAGTTTCCCGATCCGGAAGTGAGCGCCCATCTCGGCGAAGTGCTGTGGGTGCTGGGCGAAGAAAGAGACGCCCGCCGGGTATGGGCCACCGCGCTGGAAAACAACCCGGAGTCGGAACGCCTTCTTGAAACCCTGCAACGCCTGGAGGTAACGCTGTGAGCAAAGCGTTTTGGTGGCTGCCCCTGACCCTGTTTCTTGCCGCCTGCCAACAGCAGCCGCTGGCGCCCACGGACTATACCCGTGCCGAGCAAATCCAGCGCTGGGAAATGAGCGGTAAGCTCGGCTACCGCACCGCCGACGATGGCGGCTCCGCCAACTTCGACTGGCAGCAGGCGCCGCGCTACGGCGAAATCCGTTTTTCGGGACCGCTCGGTTTCGGTAGCGCCGAACTCACCTGGCAGTCCGGCATGGCGCGCCTGGAAACCTCGCGGGGCGAATGGCAAGCACGCACGCCGGGCGAACTGGCCTGGCATCTCACCGGCTTCTGGCTGCCGGTATCGGCGCTGGAATACTGGAGCCGCGGCCTGGTCTGGCCCGGCGCGCCGGCACAATCGGACCAGAACGAAAAGGGCCAGCTCAGCCACCTCGAACAGTTGGGCTGGGAGCTGGAGTTTGACCGCTATCAGGACGTGGGCCGGGTAGCGCTGCCCCATCGCATCAAGGCGAGCCAGGGCGCCGACCGCTTCACGCTGTTAATCCGCGATTGGCGGCCGCTGCCTGCTCAGCCCTGACCATGGCACCGTTTTCACTGCCGGCGCCGGCCAAACTGAACCTGTTTCTGCATATCAACGGCCGTCGCGCGGACGGTTATCACCAGTTGCAGACCCTGTTCGCGCTGCTCGACCACGGCGATACTCTGGATTTTGAATCCGCCGACAATCTCAGCCTCAGTTGTGATAATCCCCGGCTGCCGGTGGATGATGGCAATCTGGTGTTGCGCGCCGCCCGGCTGCTGCAAGCGGAAAGTGGCCACCGGGGCGGCGCGCGCTTGCATCTGCGCAAACAATTGCCGGCCGGCGGCGGCGTGGGCGGCGGCTCCTCCGACGCCGCCACGGCGCTGTGGGGGCTGAACCTGCTGTGGGGGCTGGAACTGGGCCCGGATACTCTGGCGCGGCTGGGTTTGAGCCTGGGCGCCGACGTGCCGGTGTTCGTGCACGGCCGCAACGCCTGGGCGGAGGGTGTCGGCGAGCATCTACAACCCGTTGAATTGCCAAAACAATGGTTTTTGGTGGTGGACCCCGGTGTCGCGGTTTCAACCGCTCGAATTTTCGGCGACGGGGAATTGACAAGGCACACCCCCGCCATTACATTACCGGCCTCGCTTGGGGCGGCCACTTTAGACGCCTTGCAAAATGACTGCGAAGCCGTGGCCCGGCGCCTTTTTCCCGCCGTGGACAAAGCGCTCGACTGGCTCCAAAGCGAAGCGGGTAACGCCCGCATGACCGGTACCGGCGCTTGTTGTTTCGCACACTTCGCCGACCCGCGAGACGCGCACCAAATGCTGCGACGTCTGCCGGAGTACTGGACAGGTTTTGTGGCTCGAAGCACTGAAATCTCACCTCTTCATGAGGCACTGGCGACGCTTCGAGCCAGACAGAATTCAGGGCCGGCGTGACACGCCACCTGAGCAAGTTAGTGTTGGGGTATAGCCAAGTTGGTAAGGCAGCGGGTTTTGATCCCGTCATTCCCAGGTTCGAGTCCTGGTACCCCAGCCATTCTTTCCGTAAGGACAAACCCTAAATTCATTACTTGAAAGTCAGGGGACGCCAGTGTCCAAACTCGTTATTTTCGCCGGCAACGCCAATCCTGAACTGGCCGAGTCCATGGCCAAGCAGATCAATATCCCTCTCGGCGATGCCGACGTCGGCATCTTCAGCGACGGCGAAGTGGCCGTGGATATTCAGGAGAACGTGCGCGGCAAGGACGTGTTCATCGTCCAGTCCACCTGCAAGCCCACCAACAACAACCTGATGGAACTGCTGGTGATGGCGGACGCTCTGCGTCGCTCCTCCGCCGGTCGCATCACCGCGGTGATCCCCTACTTCGGCTACGCCCGCCAGGATCGCCGGGTGCGTTCCGCCCGTGTACCGATCACCGCCAAGGTGGTGGCCGACATGATCACCGCCGTGGGCATCGACCGGGTGGTGACCGTGGACCTGCACGCCGATCAGATCCAGGGCTTCTTCGACATCCCCGTGGACAACGTTTACGGCACGCCCTTGTTCGTGGCCGACATCGAGCGTCAAAAGCACGACGACCTGATGGTGGTGAGCCCGGACGTGGGCGGCGTGGTGCGAGCACGCGCCTTGGCCAAGCAGCTCAACGACGCCGATCTGGCGATCATCGACAAGCGTCGCCCCAAGGCCAACGAGTCTCAGGTGATGCACATCATCGGCGAAGTTGAAGGCCGCACCTGTGTACTGGTGGACGATATCGTCGATACCGCCGGCACCCTGTGCAAAGCCGCCCAGGCCCTCAAGGATCACGGCGCCGCCAAGGTAATCGCCTACTGCACTCACCCGGTGCTGTCCGGCCCGGCGATCGACAACATCAGCAACAGCGCCATGGACCAGTTGGTGGTCACCGACACCATCCCGTTGTCCGAGCAGGGCCGTCAGTGCGACAAGATCCGCGTGCTGCGCCTGGCGCCGATGCTGGCGGAGACCATCCGCCGGGTGAACAACGAAGAGTCGTTGTCCGCCATGTTCGATCGCCTGGAACTGGTGTAACCCGCAAGCGAATCCCAGAGCGCTCTACAACGCCGGGGTTGTGGGAGCTTGCCTGCAAGCGAAAGGCCGGCCTAGCCGGCCGGCAGGATTCCAGAGTGCCTGAACGCGGAACACCAATAAGGTCTCTGGTATCCCGCCGGGTGGCTAACGCCACCCTTTCGCGGGCGGGGCCCGCTCCCACGGCTCGCTTCACCGATCTGGCATCAGCGGTTCTTTTCCGGCATAATCCGCCCCCTCCCCGTTCCGGGGACGCCCGTTTTGGGCTTATTGCAACCTTTTCGGTGCGCCTGGTCGCGGGGTGCCGAAGAGCTTAATGGAGACAGGACCATGTCCAACGAATTCGAATTGACCGCGGAAAGCCGCAGCGATACAGGGAAAGGTGCGAGCCGCCGCCTGCGTCGTCTGCATGGCCGCATCCCGGCCATCATCTATGGCGGTCACGCTGACCCGGTAATGGTGTCACTGGAAACCCGTGAGCTGAAAAAAGCGCTGGAAACCGAGGCGTTCTACAGCCACATCCTGACGCTGAAGCTCGACGGCAAGAAACAGCAAGCAGTACTGCGCGATCTGCAGCGCGATCCCGCGCGCGGCTTCCCGATCCACGCTGATTTCATGCGTGTGGAAGCCGGCCACGAAATCACCATGGTGGTTCCGCTGCACTACACCAACGAAGAAGCCTGCATCGGCGTGAAAAAGCAGGGTGGCGAAATCCACCGCAATATTTCCGAAGTGGAAATAAGCTGTCTGCCCAAGCACCTGCCGGAATACCTCGAGGTGGACATGATCGCCGTGGAGCTGGACCAGGTGCTGCACCTGTCCGACATCAAGCTGCCCACCGGCGTGAGCCTGACCGAGCTGGCCTACGGTGAAGACCACGACCAGCCCATCGTCGCCGTTCACAAACCCAAGGTTCGTGCCAGCGAAGATGATGAGGAAGGCGAGGAAGGCCAAGACGCCACCGGCCAGGAAGGCGGTGACGAGAAACCTTCCGAGGACTGAGCGCGATCGTGGCGGAACCGGTACGACTGATCGTGGGCCTGGGCAATCCAGGCCCCGAATACGACGCCACCCGCCACAATGCCGGCGTTTGGTATGTGGATGCCCTGGCCCGTGCCCAGGGCATTTTCCTGAAAGAAGATAAAAAATACTTCGGTGCCACCGGCACCTTCACCTTCGAAGGCGAAACCATCCGCCTGCTGGTGCCCACCACCTATATGAATCGCAGCGGTCAGGCCACGTCGGCGCTGGCTAATTTCTTTAAGATCCCCGTCACGCAAATATTGGTTGCCCATGATGAACTGGACCTGCCTCCGGGTGTGGCCCGTTTCAAGCAGGGTGGCGGTCACGGCGGCCACAACGGTTTGCGCGACATTGTTGCCCGTCACGGCAACAGCAAGGATTTTTACCGTCTTCGTGTCGGTATCGGCCATCCGGGCAGCGCCCAGTTAGTGACTCCTCATGTACTTAACAAACCCTCCGCCGCCGACCGCGACCTGATCGAACGGGCCATCGACGAAGCGGTACGGTTTACCCCGGATATGCTGCGCGGCGAGTTCAGCCACGCCATGAACGGCCTTAACGGCTTCCGCGCCTGACTGTGGGAGCGGGCCTCGCCCGCGAAAGGGTGGCTTTTTAGCCACCCGGCGGGATACCAGAGACTTTTTCAAATGGCGGTATAAACAACGTCTCTGGAATCCTGCGGGGCAACCGTTGCCGGCGCGCTAGCGCGCCTTTCGCGGGCGGGGCCCGCTCGCACAAGGCCCGCTCGCACAAGGTTTACCGGTCCGCGGCGTAACGCGCCAATACCCATTGTCCCGCCGGGCGGTCACTCAGATCGTCGAGCTGCTTCTGTAGCGCCGCGGGCAGGGCGCCCTCTTCGAAGATATCCCACGGCGTGCCGGCCGGGCCGACCAGCGGTGCCAATAGCGAGGCGGCGGCAATGTCCGCCAGCGTCAACTGGTCGCCGACCAGGTAGCGGCCGTTACCCCGTTGCAGGGCTTGTTCCACCAGGACCAGTCCCTCTTCCAGGCGCTGCTCCGAACGCATCACCGCTTTCGGCTGAATCCGATACAGGCGCCGCACCCCTTCTCGGGTGATGGGTGTCAGCAGGCGCTTCACCGGCCCCGGCAAGCGGTAGGGGGCCAGCATCGAGTCCATAACTTCCGGCCGGTCGATGATCTGCCCATACAGCCAGCGCCGCACGTGTACCGCCACTCGATCAAGCTGCTGTTCCAGTTCGATGACCCGGGCGCGCAACTCCGCGTCGACGGGAATCAGGGATCGCTGCGGATAATATTTTTCCAGGTAATAGGCGATTTTGGTGGAATCCCCCACCACCCGCTCACCGTCGCGGAGGATCGGCAAGGTATTAATACGCGCCATCCACTGGGTGCGCAGACGATGCGGACCGGGCAACAGGTTGAGCGGCCGGTATTCGAGCCCTTTGTGATCAAGCTGCCAGCGGGATTTCTCGCAGTAATGGGAAATCGGAAACTGATAGAGGATGCGTTCGGTCATGATGTCCTTCCCTCCTTGACTGGCCAGTCTAGCGGCGTGCCGGGTGACGCTGAGCGGCGCCAGCGCCCCCCGCACCCGGCTCCCTGGCAACCCGAGGCGCGTCGGTTGTCGCATTTTGGCCCGCGCTTAAGTAGCATTGCGCCCTCGAAAACGGAGGTGCAGTTATGGGTATTCAGTGCGGTATCGTGGGCCTGCCCAATGTGGGCAAATCCACTCTTTTCAACGCCTTGACCAAGGCCGGCATCGACGCCGAGAACTTCCCGTTCTGCACCATCGAGCCGAACACCGGGGTGGTGCCGGTCCCGGACCCGCGCCTGGACAAGCTGTCCGCCATCGCCTCTCCCGAGAAAGTGATTCCGGCGACCATGGAATTCGTCGATATCGCCGGCCTGGTGGCCGGGGCGTCCAAAGGCGAAGGTCTGGGCAACCAGTTCCTCGCCAATATCCGCGACACCGACGCCATTGCTCATGTAGTGCGCTGCTTCGACGACGAAAACGTGATCCACGTTGCCGGTAAGGTATCGCCGCTGGATGACATCGCGGTGATCAACACCGAACTGGCGCTGGCCGATATGGATTCCGTGGACCGTGCCCTGCAGCGCGCCCAGAAAGCCGCCAAGGGCCAGAACAAGGACGCCCAGGCGCTGATCCCGGTGCTGGAAAAACTGCTGCCGCTGCTCAATGAAGGCGAGCCGGCGCGCGCCGCGGATCTCAGTGACGACGAACGCAAAGCGATTCGCAGCCTCAATCTGCTCACCCTCAAACCCACCATGTATATCGCCAACGTGGAAGAGGACGGCTTTGACAACAATCCGTTACTAGACGCGGTGCGCGCTCAGGCCGAAAAAGAGAACGCCTCGGTGGTACCGATCTGCGCCAAGATCGAATCGGAAATCGCCGAGCTGGACGATGAAGAGAAAGCGGACTTCCTGGCCGATCTGGGCATGGAAGAGCCCGGCCTGAGCCGGGTGATCCGCGCCGGCTACGACCTGCTCGGCCTGCAAACCTACTTCACCGCCGGCAAGAAGGAAGTGCGCGCCTGGACCGTCAAAATAGGCGCCACCGCGCCCCAGGCCGCCGGCGTAATCCACACCGACTTCGAAAAAGGCTTTATTCGCGCGCAGACCATCGCCTATGACGATTACGTGGCCGGCAACGGTGAGCAGGGCGCCAAGGAAGCCGGCAAAATGCGCGCCGAAGGCAAGGACTACGTGGTCAAGGACGGCGACGTGCTCAACTTCCTGTTCAACGTCTGACACAGCCGATCCGGGGAAGGCGGCATGGCTTCCGACACACAAAAAGGCACCGCCCTCGCCCTGATCGCCAGCGCCCAATGGGGCGCCACCGGAATCTGGGTGGCGCTGCTGCGCGATCTGCCCACCGGCACCACCCTGGTGTTCCGGTTTCTCACCGCCACCCTGCTGCTCACTGTCCTGTTGACGCTGACCCGGGGCTTCCAGCGCCCCAACTCCCGTACCCTGTACGGCGGTGTGCTGCTGGGCAGCTACTATATTCTCGCCACCGTGGGCTTTTATCTCAGTGACGTGGTCAGCGTCTCGCTGCTGGTCTCCACTTCGCCGTTCTTCGTGATGCTGCTGAGGTTGCTACGCCGCCAGCCGGTGGCCGGCCGCGAGGCGCTGGGCGGTCTGCTGGCGTTCGCCGGACTGGCGGTGGTGTTGCTGGGCGGCCCGGCCACGGTCGCGGGCGGCGACGAGGGCCGACTGATCGGCGACGCCTGCGGGCTGGGGGCGGCCCTGGCGATGGCGCTGTATTCGCAGGCCGGCAGCCGCCTGCAGGGCCAGGGCTGGAGCGTCGTGTTGATCGGCTGCGTACTCGGTCTGCTGGTCAGCGTGCCGTTCGCCAGCCCGGCGACGGCGGTGCCCGACGCCGGCCAGTGGGGCCTGTTTCTGGGCTTGGCGGCGGTCTCCACACTGGCACCGGGCTACCTCTACCCGCTGGCCTGCCAGCACATCACGCCCACTTCAGCCACCGTGGTGCGCCTGTCCACGCCATTCTTCACTGCCCTGTTCGCGTTCCTGGTGCTCGGCGCCGCGCTCGGCTGGCATCACCTGCTGGGTGCGCCGCTGCTGCTCGCCGGGGTGTACCTGACGCTTCCCCGCGAACGGCGCGGTTAGCGGCAAATCCGGAAGCCCCTCAGGCCCAGGTGAAAGTGGTCCGCGTGGGCCTGATTGTAGTCCGGCCCCAGAACGGTACCGAAATATTCACAGGCGCGGTTTTGCAGACCGCGCAGAAACGCCGCCTTATCGCCCTCGCCGTCCCAGTCGTCCTGCACCGAGATACGGGTGCCATCGGCCAGAGTCAGCGCCGCCAGGTCCAGCGCCGAGGCGGTGGCATGGTCGCTGCGCCGGCCCTCTTCACGGTTGTAGATATTGCGGCAGGAAAAGGTGCCGTAGTGCCACACCGTCCGCACCGACTGATCAAACCGTTCGCGGGCGGCGGGCTGCAGGCCGTGGCGCTCGAACATCACCCAGGCCAGCGCCAGCGGGCAACGGGCCACGAAGCTGTTGTTGAAGGTCACGCCGGTGCGGCGCACCCGCACCACATTGGTCAGCGGGCAGCTCTCCACCGGGGTGTAGTCCTCCAGCGGCAGATGGTCGAGGGCGCCCGCCGGCGCAGTGCGCAACGCGTCCAGGCAGGCCTGCGGGCGGTCCTCCAACCGCGATAGCTTCCAACCGGTCACTGGCGTCACCGGATCGGCGACGTGCAACGGCATGAAGGGGTTCCAGTGGCGGGGGACCGGCCACCATTGCTGGTGCAGGCCGAGCACGAATAACGTGGCGGCCAGCAAACTAAGAATAAAAAAAAGCAGTTTCATTGCCGCAGCTTAACGCTAGGGGCTCCACCTCTCGTACGTCCCATTACCAGCTTGTTACAGTTGCCGGTCGCACCAACCCCAGATAACCACAAGTCATAATTGCAAAGTGAAGGACCTTTTTCACTTTGCAACCCTACCCACAACTCTATAAAAAACATAAGCAATTGATTATATTGAACTTATCCTCCCTCGCTCTTTGGCCCGCATCTTGCCTCCTATAAGGTAGCTTCGACGGAGGATGCTATGAGCAAAACAATCAAAGTTATTATCCCCATCCCCATGGATCAGACCGGCGTGGACGCACGGGCTGCTCAGTTGACAGAGGGCTTCTTGCCCGCCGATTACAAAGTGGTGTTCGAATCAGTGAAAGCCGGCGCCGCCCTGGGCGACAGTTACCACGACACCCTTCTCATGGACGTCAGCGTCACCGAGGCGGGCCTGCGCGCCGAAGAAGAGGGGTTCGATGCGATCTGCATCGACACGGTGAGCGACTCGGCGCTCAATGCTCTGCGCTCTTGCTTGACCATACCGGTGGTCGCGCCAGGGGCTTCCAGTTTTTATCTGGCCTGCAATTTGGGAAAGCGCTTCGGGATCGTCACCATGTGGGACGAATGGTTTCCCCTTTATGAAAAAACACTGACCGAGTACCACCTTTGGGACAGACTGGCTGGCATGCGGTCCATTAACACTCGGCCGGACCTGGAAGAGCTGTTGGCGGGCAAGGAGGAAGTGGTGTTCGGGAAATTACTAGAGGCCGCGGAGAGACTGATCAACGAAGAGGGCGCCGATGTGATCATCCTTGGCTCCACTACCATGCATCAGTCCCACGGTTTCCTGCGCGAACGTCTGCCGGTGCCAGTCCTGAATCCCGGCCAGGTGAGCTTCAAGACCTGTCAGATGCTGCTGGAGCTGGGGCTCACCCACAGTAAACGTGCCTACCCGTCACCGGAGGTGCCACGCCACGACCTTTTCCATGCTCTGGTGGGCGCTTGAGCGCCCCCGACCCACACGCCGACAAACAGGAGCCGATAATGAAAAAACTAAGCCGCAAGCAACTGATTGATCTCGCCACACAGAGCTACTTCGCTAACGTGGACAAGAAGAACATGGACGGAGTTTTGGCTAATTTCCATGACGACGTCGTGTTCAACATTCCCACCGATCCAATCGTACACGACGGCAAGAATGGCGTGCGCGCCATGTTCGAAACGCTGTTCACAAGCTTCGAGGAAATCTGGCACGGCGATTTCGAGTGTACCGCGGATGAGGAAAACCAAAGCATTTCGGCGCGCTTCAACGTTTATCTGAAGACCGCGGACGGCACCGAGGTACGCCTCACCAACTGCAACTTCTGGTATGTGGAAGACGGCAAGTTCAGCCGCGTTTTCGTGTTCATGAGCGGCGACAACGTTCTCAAATAAACTTCTTACTTAAGTGCCTTGCTCTTCATCACGGCGCCTTCCCCGGCGCCGCTTTTTTATCCTTGTCGTTCTTCTTTTCCACGTCCTTAAGCCGCCGCCACAACGTAGTCTGGCTGATCCCCAGATATTCCGCCGCCTGGGTGCGGTTACCATTAAACTGCTCGAGCACGCGCAGAATCTCCTTCTCCTCCTTCTGGCGCAGATGCCCCTGGTCAGCGACACCGCCACCCACCGTGCTCTCAAAAAGCTCAGGGGCCAAACCGGGGATCGCCGCACCGAAATCCGTGAGGTTGTCATACATGGAGGAGGAGACCATTAGCCGCTCCAGCAAGTTCTCCAGCTGGCGGACATTACCAGGCCACTCATAGGGCAGAAAAACCGGCAGCAGCACCTGGCAAAGTGGTTCTTCCTCTACGGACAACTGGTAGCGCACCGACAAACGACGTATAAAATAACGCGTCAACGGCTCGATATCTTCCGGCCGGTCCCGCAGAGACGGCAGGTGGACCGTGAACACGTTGAGCCGATAGTAAAGGTCCTCTCGAAATCGTCCTGCACGTACTTCCTCCAAAAGGTCATGGTTGCAGGCGGCCACGAACTTGATGTTCAGCGCCACGGACTTGCGCGCCCCCACCGGCCGAACCTCCCGATCCTGCAGCACCCTCAACAATTTGGCTTGCTGGGTGATCGGCAGGGAATTAATTTCATCCATGAAGAAAGTGCCGTTATTGGCGCCTTCGAGCAGACCGGACTTTCCGCCGCTGCGCGCATGCGTAAAGGCACCATCCGCGTAGCCAAACAGTTCCGCCTCGAACAATTCGCTGGGAATGGCGGCGCAGTTGATCGCCACGAAAGGACCATCGCGGTTGGCGCTGGCTTCATGCACCTCGCGAGCGGCCAGCTCCTTGCCACTCCCGGTTTCGCCTCGCAGAAGAACGGAACCCGGCGTGGAGCCGTAAACGCGCAATAATCGGGTGGCCTCGTGCATGCGCCGGGACTGAAAAACCAGTTCCACGCGATCGCGACCTTCCTCCTTATGCGGCGCCGGCGCCGCTTTGATGGAATAGATATGACCGACGCGTTCATCGGCCACGTCAAAGGCTCTTTTCGCCACCCGGCATAGCCGGTCATTGAGCAGAATACCCTCCGCCACCGTGTCATCCGCACCCAAAAAGCGCTTATCAAGCAGTTTGTCTACCCGCCGCCCGCGGTAAAGATTGGCAAGCAGCTCACGGGCTTGTTCATTAAAGGCGACCACCCGCTCATCGCGGTTGGTGACCAGGGTGGCGCCTTCTGTATTGGCAAGCATGAAGTCAGCAAACGCCTGCTGCTGGCGTTCACGCTTATATTCGCCGGCCAGATTAATGGCTCGGCGCAGCAGCAAACGGCATGAGGCCCGTGAGTAGATCATCACATAGGGAATACCGGCCTGCTCCGACAGGTCGCAGATGTAGCTGGAACCAACCACGGCGCCAAAGCCCTGCTGACGTAGACTGTGGAAAATATTATTGGCGTCATCCGCAGTGGTGTAGCTCTTCTGAACGATTTCCACGCCGGGCAGATGAGATAGAAGCTCCCAGTCCACCGCCTGGTGCTCATGCAGCAGGATAAGAATTTTGTGGGAAATGGCGCGTGCCTTGAGGACTGCGTTGATCAGATCGCTTTGGCGTATCTTTAGCGCCACCACAGGCACTGGCAAAGTGTTCTTCAGATAGTAGGCGTTGGCGCCGGCACTGATAAAAATGTCGACGTCGCGCTGCTCCACCATCTGCCGCGCGGAGAGAAGCGCATCGTTAAAGATATTGTCGATAATGGAGATATCCGCCTGCGCCTGGAATTCGGGAATCAGCGAATGCACCATCTTGCTGAGCTTGGAATTACCTATCAGACAGACGCGCGCACGCGACAGCTCGGCGTTCTCGAACTCCATACTCTCCTCCAGCCCACAGGCGTCAGGTAGGTCAGAACAACCAGGGTTCCTCGCGGCGACGCTTGTCTTCGTATTGTTCTATTATGTGTGCCCTCTCCAGGGTGATGCCGATATCGTCAAGGCCGACCAGCAGCGCCTCGCGGCGACCGGGATCGACCAGGAAATCCCACTGCCACCGTCCCCACGCCAATTGCTGTTCACGCAAATCCACGGTGAGAGCCTGTTCCGGGGCCTCCTCGCAGAGCCGGAACAGCTCATCGACCGGTTCCTGGGGCAGTGCAATCGGCAGCACACCATTATTAAAGCAATTATCGTGAAATATCTCACCAAAGGACGGCGCGATCACTACCCGGATACCGAAATCCTGCAACGCCCAGACCGCATGCTCGCGGCTGGATCCGCACCCAAAATTGGCCTGGGCGAGCAACACACTGCCACGATCATAGGGGGGTCGGTTGAGCACGAATTCCGGATTAGGCCGCCGTTCCATGAGCGGCGTGTCCACGTCACCCGCATCCAAGTAGCGCTCGTCGTCGAACAAATGCGCTCCGAAACCCTGCTTGTCGATCTTCTTCAGGTACTGCTTGGGCACGATGGCGTCGGTGTCCACATTTCGCCGGTCGATGGGAATGACCACGCCGGTATGCTCAACAAATGCCTGCATCTCAAAGTCCCCTGACATCGGTGATGACGCCGGTAAGCGCAGCGGCGGCGGCCATCGCCGGACTCATCAGGTGGGTCCGCCCGCCTTTGCCCTGGCGCCCTTCGAAATTGCGATTGGAGGTTGCGGCACAGCGCTCGCCCGGGGACAACCGATCATCGTTCATGCCCAGACACATGGAGCAGCCTGCATCGCGCCATTCGAAGCCGGCACGCTCAAAAATCCCCGCCAGCCCCTCTCGTTCCGCCTGCAGTCGCACCAAGCCGGAGCCAGGTACAATGATCGCCTGCTTGATGCGTGGCGAAAGCCGGCGCCCGCGCACCAGGCTCGCCACCTGGCGCAGGTCCTCGATGCGCGCGTTGGTACAGGAACCGATGAAAATCCGGTCCAGAGGCAGCCCCTCCAGGGCCTGTCCCGGCTCCAGGCCCATGTAGGTCAAAGCTCTTTCCAGGCTGACGCGGTCCTGGTCGGCCTTCAGCTCATCAAGAGCCGGCACCCGGCCGGTTACCGGGACCACCATTTCCGGCGAGGTACCCCAGGTGACCTGGGGCGCCAGCTTGCCGGCGTCGAACACTTCCTCGCGGTCGAAACGGGCCGTCGGGTCACTGACCAGTTCGCGCCAGCGAACCACGGCGCTATCCCAGTCCCGTCCGCGCGGTGCTCCGGGCCGGCCGCGCACATAGTCTTCCGTGACTGCGTCGTACGCCACCATGCCGGCCCGGGCACCTGCTTCGATGCTCATGTTGCAAAGCGTCATGCGCGCCTCCACGGACAGAGCGCCCACGGTGTCGCCGGCATATTCGATTGCATAACCCGTGGCGCCGGCGGTACCGAGGCGACCGATCATCGCCAGTACCATGTCCTTGGCAGTCACCCCTTCCTCCAGCTCACCATCGAAGCGAACACGCAAGGTCTTGAGCTTGCGGGCACGCAGCGTCTGGGTCGCCAGCACATGCTCCACTTCGCTGGTGCCGATGCCCATGGACAGTGTTGCCAGGGCGCCGTGGGTAGAAGTGTGCGAGTCGCCACACACCAGTGTGATGCCGGGCAGGGTCAGCCCCTGCTCGGGGCCGACCACGTGGACTATGCCCTGGCGTTGATCGGTGAGGTCAATCAACGGGATGCGCAGATCCCGACAGTTGTCCTCCAGTCTGCGTACCTGTTGTCGCGCCAGCGTATCGCGAATACCGGCAACCCCCAGGCTCCGGTTGCGCGTTGGTACCGCATGATCCGGCACCGCCATATTCGCGGCTGGCCGCCAGACCGGGCGGTGCTTTTCGCGCAGCGAAGCAAACGCCTGCGGTGATGACACCTCATGAATCAGGTGCCGATCGATATACAGCAATGCCTCGCCGCCGGGCAGGATATCCACCACGTGACGATTCCAAAGCTTGTCGTAAAGGGTTTGTCCTGTCATGGCGACTCCTCGGTGCGCTCGCTTCCATCCGTGGTCGGCCAAGCCACCCAGCGATACAGCCGGGCGCCGGTTCGATCCGACAACCGAAAACCGCACCAACTGTCCAACTTTCCACCCTGCAACGGTTCGATGATGCAGCGAGGGCGACTGCAGGCCTCAGCCTCCACACCCTGACTTTCCAGGTCGCGGCGTAGCCGTCGCAACGTGTCGCGTGCGCGCTCCGTCCCGGCCTGATCATCGTCGCTGAGGGCTGCCACATGTTGCATAAAAGCGCGCACGTACTGATCCCGATAGTCCTCACAGGCGGCGGGTTCGGCGGCCAGGCGTGCGGCCAGCTCCGGCGGTACCGATGCAACCTCCGCCAACGGCCGCTGTTGGCAGCCGGCCACTGCCAGCGCGGCGGCCAGACTAGCCCAGCAGAGCCAGCGTCTCGTCCACGGAAAGTACGTCTGCATACTTGATCCCCAGATCCTTCAAGTTGGCCAGATGGGCGTCCGGGTCCCGGTCGCCCACCGCTTCTCGGGGCACTACGGTGCGGAAGTCGTGCTGCAACGCGTCCAGCGCGGTGGCGCGCACGCAGCCGCTGGTGGTCAGCCCGGTGACCACCACGCCGTCGGCGCCGTCGGCGCGCAGTCGCGCCGCCAGGTCGGTGGCGAAAAAGCCGCTGGCCCACTGTTTGACCAGGACAGGCTCATCGGCCCGCGGCGCCACCCGCGGATCGATCTCCTCCAAGCCGGAACCAGCCTGGAGAACTTCAAGGGCAGGCAGCTTTTCACGGAATACCCGGGCCTGGCCGGAATGGTGGTAAGCCACCGTGGTATAGAACACTGGCAGGGACCGTTGCCGGAAAGCCGCCAGTAGCCGCGCATTGGCATCGAGCACCGCACCTACCTCACTGGCCAGAGGGCTGAGCTCCGGGTCGGTAAAACCCAGACTCAGGTCCACCAGCACCAGCGCGTAACGGCGGGCCGCGGCGAGACGCCGGGATTGCAGACTCATCGTAGCTCCTCAGTTTTCCCAAACCGGTGTACGCGGGGCCGGCAGACCGGTTTCTTCAAGGCAGCGGGCCTTGATCTCCTCCAGGGTGCCGCCGCGGTTGAACACTTCGGTGATCGCGCCTCTTTGTTCGGCCATCTCCATACGCAGGGTCCGCGTAGCGTCCCCGTCCACGCGCCCCTTAGCGTCCGTGACCACGCCATAACGGCACGCGCCTTCGACGCTGACCAGACCGCGTAGCACATCGGTGCCCACCGCCGTAGGATCCCGCTCAAGCGGGTCGCCCCAGCCACCACCGCCCCAGGTGTCGAAGATCACCAGGTCACCCTTGGCCACCTTGATGTTGTCGCACTTGGAAGGCAGTACCTGACGCTCACCGTTGGCGCGCACCAGTTCCTTGCGGCTGCGCTGGCCCGGCAGGCCGCCGTTAACACCCCAGGGGTAGGTCAGCCAGCGGTCGTCGTGGATCGAAACCTCGCCATCGGCCAGTAGCCGGTAACCTACCCGAATGCCATTGCCACCGCGGTGCTGGCCGGCGCCGCCGGAATCCGTAATCGACTCGTAGGTTTCGATGCGCAGCGGAAAGTAGGCTTCCACGAACTCGTTGGGCACGTTGGTGAAACCCGGCCATAAGCTATGACCATCGGGGCCGTCGCCCAGGGGCCGACCGGGAACGCCGCCGAAGCCGATCTGAAACAACTGAAACCATTCATCCTTGTCGTCATAGCCGGAATACATGAAGTGCGGCGAATCCGAAAAGCCCGCGCCGCTCATAGCCTCTGGTGCGCCCTGGCCGAGCAGCCCGCCCATCACATCGAAAATGCGGCCCAGCAGGTGGGTCCGGCAGGATAAGGCCGCGGGGAAGTCCGGCTTAAGGATCGACCCCTGGGGAATACGCACTTCCACCAAGTCGTAAAAACCGTCATTGAACAGTATCGAGGGGTCGAACAAATTGATCGTGTAGGCGCCGAAGAACATCTTGAACATCTCCTCGTTGAGGTAGAAGTTCACCGAGGACGGCGCCTGGGGGTCGGTGCCTTCGAAATCGAAGATCGCTTTGTCACCTTCGCGCCACAGCGTGCAGCGAATGGTGTACGGGCCGATACCGGCACCGTCGTCGCAGATATAATCCTCAAAGGACTGGCGCGTTTCGGGCACCACATTGCGGATAATTTCGCGCATGGCGACGTAGTTGCGGTCAAGCATCATCTGCAGGGCGCTGACATAAAGGTCATCGCCGAAACGCTCCGCCAGATCCAGGCAGCGACGGCCGGCGGTGCGGCAAGCGGCGACGATGGCGTTGAAATCGGACCGGTTCCAGCTCGGCATGCGTACGTTGTGCAGGATCAAATCAAGCACGTCTTTATTGAGCTCGCCGTTTCGATAGATTTTCAACGGCGGGATACGAATGCCTTCCTCGTAGATGCTTTTGGCATCGGTGGGAAGACTGCCGGGGACCTTGCCGCCGACATCGGACATATGGCCGAACATGGCGGCCCAGTTAATCAGACGGCCATCCTTGAAGATCGGCACCATCACCAGCCAGTCCGGCAAGTGACTGACGGCGCCATCGCACATGTAGGGGTCGTTGGTGAGAAAGACGTCGCCCTCCTCCACCGTGCCTTCGTAGGATTGCATGAAGCCATAGATGAAGGAGCCGAACTGACCCACCACCATCTTGCCGTCCTGGTTGGCGATCATCGGGAAGGCATCGCCCTGCTCGCGAATACCCGGCGACATGGCGGTCCGGAACAACACCGCATCCATCTCATTGCGGGCGTTGGCCATGGCGTTCTCGATGATGTCCAGGGTCACCGTATCCACATCCACGGTACGGAGCGGGTTTGTATTGGTCTGTATCAGAGTAGCAGCCATGGTTTACTCCTTCTCGCCGTCGTCGGCGGGTTCAATCAGCAGATTGCCGATGCCATCCACCCGCGCCCCGTAGCCGGGGAAGATCACCGTGGTGGAATCCATTTCCATGACAATAGCGGGGCCTGCCACGCGATGACCGGGCCACAGACACGCACGGTCATAGAGCACAGCGGGGTAGTCGTTACCCTGGAAATAGATTTCGGTCTCTCCCGTCACGGCGCCCTCCAGGGGGGTGCCATCTCCGCCGTAGTTACGTTCGGCGATGTTGGGACGCGGCGCGCGGGCGATGGCACGCAGATTCACCAGTTCGTGTTCCTCGTCGAGAGCGAAGTTGAACAACTGCTCGTGCTCTTCATCGAAGGTGTCGCCGATCAACGCGAGGCCACGGGCGGCCAGTTGATCACGATCCAGATCCTGAGTGAGCAGCAACGCCTGGCCCTGGTAGCGCACGTCCGCCTGCCAGGTAATGGTCTGGTCGGCGCTGTCGATACCTTGGTGGGACAGGGATGCGGTGACCTGATCGGTGAGCTGCTTGAGAATGCGCGCCACCTCCTCGGTGGTAAGTTGGGAGAAGCCTTTGACCAGGGAACGGGACGCCTCGTCCTTGACTCGGGTGGTGGCATCGCCATAGGCGCATAGCACCCCCGGCGAGGGCGGTACGATCACCGGCCAGGCATTCATCAGTATCCCCAGGGCGTTGGCGTGCAGCGGCCCGGCGCCGCCAAAACCGCACAGCGCGAAGTCCCGCGGATCATAGCCCTGCTCCACGGAAATCAATCGCAACGCACCGAACATATGCTCGTTGGCGATGCGCACCACGCCTTCCGCGGCTTCCTTGATCGACAACCCCATTGGTTCCGCCACCCTGGCCATGGCCTGTTCCGCCAGGTCGCGCCTTATCGACATGTCGCCACCCAGCTTCTGGTCGGCGGGCAAATAACCGAGCACAACGTTGGCGTCGGTGACCGTCGGCGCACTGCCCCCTTTGTCATAGGCCGCCGGGCCGGGGTCGGCGCCGGCGCTGTCCGGCCCCACGCGTAGTGCTTTGGTGAGTTCCGGCACGAAGGCGATGGAACCGCCGCCGGCGCCCACCGTGCGCACGTCCACGGACGGCGCGCGCACCGACACATCGCCGACCCGGGTCTCCCGGCGCAGCCGGGCACTGTTGTTCTCGATCAACGCCACGTCCGTGGAGGTACCACCGACGTCGAAGGTCAACACCTTGTCGTAGCCACCCCGGGAACAGAACCAGATGGCCCCGGCCACGCCGCCGGCGGGCCCGGACAGCAACAAGTTGACCGGCGTGTCGCTGGCCAGGTCGCAGGCGGACAGGCCACCGTCGGAACGCAGGATGGACAGGGAGACGTTATCGGCCAGCCGCTGTTCCAGCTCGCGAGCCAGGTTGTCCAGATATCGGGACACCACCGGCCGCACATAGCTATTCACCACCGTCGTTTCGGTGCGCTCGTACTCCTGCATCTCCGGCACTACGCGGGAGGAGATCGACACCGGGATAGACGGCATTACCTCACGGGCGATGGCGGCTATACGCGCCTCGTGCTCGCCGTTGGCGTAGGCATTGATCAAACACACGGTCAATGCCTCGATGCCATCGTCCTTGAGCCGGGTAAGTTCTTCCCTCAGGCTTGCTTCATCCAGCAGCGTGACCACGGCACCGTCGGCGCCGATCCGCTCATCGGCTTCCACCGTATCTTCCAGGGCCGCCAGCACCGGCTGCTTGTCGAATATCACCCAGCCACCGATGCCGCCGGGCACGTAGGACCGGGCAATGTGCAGCACCTGCTTGTAGCCACGTGTTGTAACCAGACCGACGCGGGCCCCGCGACGGGTGAGGATCGCGTTGGTGGCCACCGTGGTGCCGTGCATCACCTTGTCGATCTCACACGGGTCGACGCCCGAGGTACGGCATATCTTGTCGATGCCGTTAAGCACACCGATCGACGAATCGGTCGGCGTGGACGGCACCTTGGCGGTATAGGTCGCTCCGGTGCCATCGTTGATCAGCAGCAAGTCGGTGAAAGTGCCACCAACATCAACACCCAATCGATAACTCATTGTTCGTCTCCACTACTTATTATGCCGGCGGCTCAGCGTGCCGCCGCTTGTTCCAGCTCACGCAGGCTGATATCCCCCGGGTCCACGCCCGGCGTGTTCAGACGAGCCTCAGGACTGAGGATAAAAATAGTGGCATGACGACGCTGGTAATCGATGGTGAAACCGGCCGAAGAAACGATGCCGGTATCACCGTCCTCGGTCTCGATAGTCTTCAAGTGATAGTTGAACCACTTCCAGAACTCCCCTTTCTTGTCATAGACATCGGCCATGTAGAAACGCGGGAACTGGGTGTCCATGTACATGATCTTCTTGCTGTACGGATGCTCCGGGGGTGCTATGGCCTCGATTACCCATACCTCACGCGGTTCCCACTTGTCGAGCGGATTCCAATGTGGCGCCTGGCCCAGATCGACCACCGGAAATTCGGCGTCACCATCAGCGCTTTGATCCCAGGCTTTCACGGAACTGTGCGCGACGGCCAGCACGGTACGTTTACCGAGCAGCTTGTACTCCGGGTACCAGGTGGGGTGGGCGTTGAAGATCTCGATGTCGTCGTTGAGCTGGTCGGTGCCACCGATGGGGTCCATCCAAGTGCCGCCGGACAGGCGCCGGGTACGTCGTACGGACTTCAGGTAAGCCCAGCTATCGTCCAGTTGCGGACCGTCATAGCGTACCGTAAACAGGCCCAACCCACGGATGTCGTTGGGGTACGTGGCATAAAGAAGCTGCTTGAATAAGGTCTTGCCATCGCCAATTTCGGTGCTCTCCTCCCCCAGGCGCCCCTTGGTGTAGAAACGCTTGAATACCCATTCCTGGCGACGTTCGAGACCGCGCTTATCATCCACGAACAGGTAAGCAAACTTCGGGTAATCCTGAAAGTTCTTGGTCGGCTGCGCCACATGGTGATTCCAGACCAGCTTTTCAGCGGCGTAGGGGGTGTCCTCGGTGATGTTGGGGAACGGCATGCCCGCCTTCCAGCCTTTCATCAAACGGGTATCCGGATCGTAGCTGGTCTGGCCCGCGTACTGCTTGGTGGCTGCCACATAATCCTTGCCCAGATTGACCGGCGCGGAGTGCTTGAGAGTGATGGTCAACCCTTCATCGCGGATCAGACGTTTTTGCACGTCGGTAAGCAGGCTGTCGATGCTATGACCCTCGAAGGAGTCCTGCAGGCGAGAGTCCAGATTGCCGGCCTCCAGGGTATCGCCCGCGGACAGCTCGGCGGCTAGTACCGGAGCCGCGACAAAGGCGGTCACCGATAGCAGGGCAGCGGAAAGATACTTGGTTATTGTCATGATGATCTCCTCAGTACTGATAGGTGAGCCGGGCCACGAGCTGGTCGTTACCCGCGAAATAGCCGAACAGGTTGGTGTCGTTGAAGTCTTGCAGCGGGCGGTCCTGCTCTTCGCGGTCGAAGAAAATGTCCGCCTCTAGACGCACTCGGACGTGGTCGCCGTAGACGAACTCCACGGCCGGAATCACAAAGCCTCCGCCATAGGTCAGATCGCTGCCCAACGCCAGGCTCGGGTTGATCTGGTCGTTTGCGTAGTTGGTAGCAAGCACCGCGGTGATGATGCTGCTGAACTCTTCCGTATCACCGCTGAAGCCCGCGGTATTGACCAGTTGTTCTTCTTTCTCGAAGTCGGCAATCCAGTTGTTGAACACCTGGATCGACAGGAAGGAGGGCCGACTGGTACCGAGCACACCGGTCAGATCCACCTGCTTATCAACCCGGAACATGGAGCGGAACAGATTCTTTTCTTCGATTCCGCAGAAGCCCGGAAAGAAACCGCAACCGCGGCCCTGGCTGTTGCTCTGGATGCCGGCGTTGTAGGGTGCATTAGGGATATAGGCCAGTTCGGTACTGAACACCACGTCCAGGGCCGGGAAGTAATTGTTGGCAGACACCCCGAACACGTCGATGTAGGGGTAGATGAATTCACCCGCTTCGCCCGGCCCGCCTTCATAGGTGCCCTCGTAGGGACCCAGGAAAAGTTCGGGGGCGGCGTTATTGGTGGCCGGATTGGGGTTGGCCACCGGGTTCGGGTTGGGCCCGTGGAACCAGGCCAGGGAGTAGCCCCAGTCGCCGGCCAGGCCATTCCAGCGCAGACCGTAGGAATCATCATCCATGTCCGCGTCCGGGTGGTGGTAGTTGTAGCGTACGTTGGCGCCGAACGGCGCGGTGGCAAAGGGCACGCCCCGGTTCGGCTGGTTCGCCCAGCGACCGCCTTCCACGTCGTAGCTGTTACCGCGGTCTTCCTCGTCATTGAGGCGGCCGGGAATATAGATTAACTGCATGCTGCCGCCGGCATCGTCGAAACGCTGCGTAAGGTTGACCATGTTGAGCGGCTTGCGCAGTTCTTCGTTTTCCGGTTCCAGGAAAGAGCGCCAGCGGAAATCATAGCCGTGGATCACGTCCATGAGCTGGAAGAAGTCAGTTTCCCCCCAGACCACCTGCTGTCGACCGATCTTGAGGTTGAGGTTGTCGGTGATGTCTCCTTGCAGCCAGAACTCGCGCAGCTGCTCGTCGTTATAGCTGTCATCGATCAGGTCAACCGAGGATTCGGGCGCGCCGCCGGTGCGTGCCCAGGCATCGGCCACGTCCTGAACGTCGTCCAGGTAACTGGTGGAGGCTTCGCGGGAAACCCGGCCGGTGGTCTTGAAACGCACCGCGCCGAAATCCCGGAAGATATTCAGCTTGCCCACCGTGCGGACCATCGACAGATCGCCGCGATAGTCACCCTCCTGACTGCCGTCCAGCCCGCTCGGACCCGGGCCGATCAAAGTCGGGTTCTCCAGATTCCAGGACAGGTACTGGCGAGCATAGCCGCTGATCTCCCAGTCTTTGGTGAGCCAGTTTTCATCATCGGCCTGTGCACCCGATGTCGCCACCAGCGAGACGATTAAGACCGCCAGACCCGGCAGGCGCCGGTCCGGTCCGCATAATTTCTTATTGTTAAATCCATACATGACAATTACCCCGTGTGATTACTCGATGGAGAGAGTGTGGTCGGTTCCGCCGAGCGGGCGGACGCGGTGTTCTTGGGAGTGTCGAAAATGAAAGCGGGCTTGAGGATCCGTACCAGCGACGGCATAACCAGCAGGGAAGTGAAGGCCGAAACCAGCAACCAAAGGCCGATCAACATCCCCATTTCCGCCTGGAAGCGCAGCGAGGAGGCCGCCCAGAGCAGCACCCCGGCGGCCAGGGTCACGGAGGTAAGCAGCACCCCGCGGCCGGCGGAAAACAACGCTTGCTGAATGGCATCGCGCGGATCCGCGTGCGGATACTTTTCCAGATACTCTTTGATCGAATCGACGATGTAGAAGGCGTAGTCCACCCCCAGACCGATTCCCAACGCGACCACCGGCAAGGTGCTGATACTCATGCCAATGCCCTGCCAGGCCATGAAGGCGAAAGTCACCACGTTGGATATCAGCACTGGGATGATGAAGAACACCCCGCTAGCGGAGGATCGATAGACCAGCAGACAGGACACGATCACCACCAGCAACGCCAGGGCCATGGCCTCGATCTGGTCGGACAACAACACCTCGTTGATCGCCGCGGTAATGCCCATGGAGCCCCCGGCCATGCGGATGTGAAAACCGTCCAGCGGGTTCTCGTCGATAAACCGCTTGATCTGGTAAATGGCCTGGCGCAGGGTGTCGCCGCGCCGGTCGCGTAGCATCAGCAATACCGAGCCATTCTGGAACAGCGGATCAGCGAAGCGGGCCAGGTCGTCCGGCGCCGCGCCCTGCATGTAGAAGCTGATCAATTCGCCGTTCTCGATCTGCGAAGCGCCCAGCTCCCGGTAGCGGGGGTTGCCTTCGTAAAGGTTGCGCCGCACGTCCACCACGATGTCCGCCAGGGACACACTGCCGCCTAGCTGAGGCAACCGTTCCATACGCCGCTGGAAGCGCTGCATCCAGTCCAGGGCGTCCACCCGTTTGAGGGCATCGGTGCTGTCGCCCTCGAGCACGACGAACATCTGCTCGGTACCCGGGTAGCGGTTATTGATCAGGGTGCTGTCCTGGTTGAAGCTCGCCTGCGGCCAGAGAATCGGCGAGCCGGGAGCCGCGTCACCGACGGTCAGGTCGGTGGCCTTGACCAGCAGCAGCCCCACCAGGATCACCGTCACCGGCAGCACCAGATAGGCGCCGCGGCCAGCTGCCAGCCGATAGGCCACGGTCAGCACCGCGTCGAGCATAAAGCGCAGGTTCAGGGGGTGGGCGTGGCGCAGCGGCACCTTCACCCAACTGAGCAGCACGGGCGTCAGCACCACCGCGGAGAACATAATGGTCATCACCCACAGCGCGCCAATGATGGAGACTTTCTGCAGCAGTGGGATCGGCGTAAGCAGTACGCACAGGATCGCCCCAGCATCGGAGATCAGCCCCAATAAACCAGGCCGGAACAGCTCTTTCATGGTGGCTTCCGCCGCCGCCCGGGGCTGTAGACCTTCGCCATCACAGAGATCGTCGAAGCGGGTGATCAACTGCACCGAATGGCTGAAGCAGCGCGCGGTGATAATGAAAGCGACCACGATCACCAGCGGGTCGAAGTTGAAACCCAGCATCACCCCGATTGCCAGTGCCCAGATCGCCGAGACCGTGCCGCTCAGCAACGGGAGCAACGCGCCACGCCAGGTGCGATTGAGCAGAAACAGCGCCAGCAACATGGCGCCCAGGGACAGCAGCGCGATCACCACGGTTTCGTCCAGATAGTGATCCACCCAACCGTACAGGATCGGCTCACCCACTAGGTGATAGGAGACCTGATCCGGGATCGGCGACGCATCGAAGATGGCGTTGATCTGCGGAAAAATTTTTCCGTAATCCACTTTCTGATCGTAGAAATCGACCTGGATCAGCGCTGATTCCAGATCGCCATCCACGTAGACGCCATAGACCAGCGGATTATTGATCACAGCCTCGCGCAACGTACGGATTTCCTCCGCACCGGCGGGCACATCCGGCCACATCAATGGCACGCTCTCGATACCCATGGAAGAAGCGTTCACGGACTTGAGCTTGCGCGACGCCAACGACACGATCTGGAACGGATTAACACCACTCACCTTAGCCAGCTCACGAGTGATGCGCTGTATCTCGGTGAGAATGGCCGGCGTGAAGATCTCACCCGACTCGCTATTCACCACGATGGTGACCTGATTGCTACCACCGAAGGTTTCCTTGTACTGCTCATGCACCTCCACATAGGGATGCCCCTTGGGCACCATGTCACTGAATACCGTGCGTATATCGATACGCAGCAGCATCAATGACATCAATACGGTGATCCCCAGAATCAGAGCGACAACCCAACGGCGATGATGAATGCAAAGCGCGGAAAGGCCGATGGCGAAACGGCTCATAGACATTATTTTTTCTCCTCTGCCGGCCAGGCGACCCAGGTACCCTGGTGCACCACACCCAAGTCTTCACCGGCCGCCACCAGGCCGTCGCTCCCCAAGGGCAGCGCCCGAGTGTGATAGCCGTTGCTGAAGCCGGGTACCGTCAGGGGCGACCAATCACGACCTTGCTCGGACACCAGCAACACACCACCAGCACCCACCGCCAACCAGCGACTGCCGTCATGAACCACGTCGTAAAGGTGCTCGCGGGATCCGCTTTCCTCCGCTTGCCAGGAAACGCCGGAATCTTCGGTGAGATAAATGCGTCCCTGGTTGCCCACCGCCACGCCACGCGGTCCGTGGAAGGCGATGGCCTGCAGCGTTTCGCTCTGCAGTTCCCGGCGCTGCCAGGTGCGGCCACGATCGTCGGAGTGGAAAAGGTTGCCGAACTCCGCGGCGATCCAGAGGCCGCCGTCGTCGGCCCGGGTGATGTCGTTGAGGCCCACGTCCGTATCCAGACTGAGCGCCTGCCAATCGCCGTCCCCGTCACCTCGAAAAATCGCGCCCATCTCGCCGGTGATCCAGAAGGCACCGTTTAGATAGTTCACGCCGATCAGCTTGCCGGCGTAGTCGGATACCGGCAGTTTCGTGCCGGCCCATCCCTCGCCGCGCTCAATGAACGCCCAACCCCCGTTACCCACCGCGACCACGTGACCATCGCCCTCCGCGACACCTTGCAGATTCACCGGCCGTGGCATCTCCTGCCGTCGCCATTCACCGGCACCATCACGTCTCAGCACGGTGCCGGCGTTGCCGACGAACCAGAGCGCACCGGTGTCGTCACCAGCAACGTCGAGAAAATGGTCGCGGGGTTCCACCAAAGGCTGCGGCAGGGGCAGCGGCTCCACGGTGGGCTGCACAAACGCGGCCGCGTAACCCAGCCCCCCGACGATGGCCCAGGGCGCGATGCGGGCTATCCAGCCCAGCAGTCTATTGATCATCGCCCTGCCCTCCCCGGGTCTTGGCGTACTGCCGGCTCAGCCAGCGAAACGCCTTGCCGCCCAGTTCGGTGCCGGTAAGGCGCTCCGCCTCGCGGACCACCGGCACCAGATCGAGAGGATCAATGCCGGTGTCGAACCCCATGCTGTTCAGCATCAGGGCCACATCCTCGGTGGCCACGTTACCGCTGGCGCCCGGGGAGAAAGGGCACCCCCCCAAACCACCAATGGAAGCGTCGAATTCGCGCACCCCCGCCAGCACGGCGGCGTGGATGTTGGCCAGCGCCATGCCCCGGGTGTCGTGGAAATGGCAGGACACGCGGTCCCTGTCCACGCGATCGAGCAGCAGAGCCAGCACCGCGTCCACCTTGGCCGGATCAGCGGCGCCGATGGTATCGGCGACGATCACTTTGCTGGCGCCGGCGGCGCGCATGCGCTCGCCGTAGTGAGCCACCACCTCCGGGGCCACCGGACCTTCGAACGGGCATTCAAAAGCCACCGCCAAATAGGCCTGGCCGGTGATGCCTTCGCCGGCGGCCCGCGCCATGATCTCCCCACAGACTTCGGCGGTGCGCGCCAGAGACATATTGATGTTTTTCTGATTCATGGTCTCGGTGACCGAGAGCACCACGTTGACCGTGCGTGCGCCGGCGGCCACCGCCCGCTCATAGCCCTTCATGTTGGGCACCAGGGCGGCGTACTGAATGCGCTCCGGTGACGGCAGCCGCGGGAACAAACCCTCGGTGCCCGCCATCTGCGGCACCGCTTTGGGAGAGACGAAGCTGCCCGCCTCCATGAACGCCAGGCCGGCGCCGGCCAGCGCCTTGGCCAGCGTCAGCCGTTCGTCCACGGTCAGGGTTTTTCCCTGGCTTTGAAGGCCGTCGCGCAGGCCTACTTCATTGACGCGGATATCCATGGTGGTCTCCTAGCCGATCACGCCTTGGGTCAAAAGCTCCTCGATCTGCGGCTCGCTGTAACCAAGCGCACGAAGAACCTCACGGGTGTGTTGGCCGAGGCCGGGGGGGGTAGCGAATGCTTCCTCGGAATCCACGGACAACTTGATGGGATTGCCGGGCGCCTTCACCGCGCCACCGTCACTTTGCGGAATATCCACTACCATGTTGCGAAACAGCACTTGCGGATCGCTGAGCGCCTCGGAGAAATTGTTCACCGGCGCACAGGGAATGCGCGCACTGGACAACAAATCCACCCAGTGCGCGGTGCTATTGGTGATCAGAAGATCCTTGAGGATGGTGTTGATCTTCTCTTTATCGGCGAAGCGTCCGGGCTGGGTCTTGTATTTGGGATCGCGCAGCACTTCGATGCCCAGCAGCTCTACCAGGTTGTCCCAGAAGCTGTCGAAGATCACCGCGATAATCACGAAACCGTCGCTGGTGGGAAAGGCATCGTAGGGTACGTGCACGAAATGGGAATTGCCGATCGGCTTGGGGTCGTCGCCGCTCAGGAAATACATGGTGGCCATGTAATTAAGCATCGAAATCTGACAGTCCAGCATGGAGATATCCACATGCTGGCCGTAGCCGCGCTTTTCCCGCGCATGAAGCGCCGAGAGCACGCCCATCACGGCGAACATACCACCGCCCAGATCGCCGATGGGAATACCTGCGCGGGCTGGGTGGTCCTGATCGTGACCGGTGATCGACATACCACCACCAATGCCTTGTACCACCTGGTCAAACGCGGGTCGCTGAAAATTCGGGCCAGCTTGGCCGAAACCGGTGACGGAGCAGGTAATGATGCGCGGATTAATCTTTGAAAGATGTTCGAAATCGATTTTCAGTTTGGTCGGCACGCCGGCGGAAAAATTATCGAGAACGATGTCCGCATCCTTAACCAAGTCGTGAAATACTTTCAGCCCGGCTTCGCTTTTCAGGTCAATGCAGACACTTTTCTTATTGCGGTTGAGCGTCAGGAAATAAGCACCCTGACCGCCATAGGAATTGTTCGGATCCTTTGCAAGCAGGCTGCGGGTGCCCTCGCCTTTAAGCGGCTCGACCTTGACGGAATCGGCACCCAGGTCAGCCAGAATCATTCCCGCATAAGGGCCGGAAAGCATATGCGTCAGATCGAGAATCCGGACGCCTTCTAGTGGTTTTGTCATATATCGTCAGCACGTTGTGATTATTGAAGGGTCGCTACCCCCTATCGCAAACACGGTGCCAACTTTTTATTTCGCTGCTTTCCGTCAATTAATCGATTGTTTTTAAAGAATTTTTTACATTCCTGGGCGCACGACACAGGACCCCTGCAGAGGGGCCAGGGCTTTCACCTGGAAATTCACCCTTTTCACCCTGAAAAGAAAACGCAGCTCTTCTTCTCAGTCTTCCGATCGCCTTGAGCCGAACGGCAAACCTGATCTGTCGGCGGCCGGACGCCTTTCCTGCTCTGAGCAAAGCTCGCTGTACTCCTTCAATTTGAAAACCCACCGCTCGCTCTGAAAGATCCCACACTCTTCAGGAAAATGGTGCTTTTCGAAAAAGCCCCTCAATTCATGCAGTTATTCCATATTGTCCGGTTTGGCACGCGTTTTGCCTTTTTTCATGGTCGTCAACGCCGCTTCGCCAGGGCAACGCTTCAATAACAGCAATAAAGGGAAAGACGCCTCATGACCGATTCGCACAGCTATCCCCACCTGTTGAGTCCGTTGAAAATCGGCAACGTCACGGTTCGCAACCGCCTGATGCAAACCGCCCACGCCAAGGGCTTCCATTCTGGCAACGGCCTGACCAATGACCGCGACATCTACTACCAGGCCGAGCGCGCCAAAGGCGGCATCGGCCTGATCGTCACTGGCGCGCGCCACACCCATCCAAACTCCACGGGCCCCGGGCGCACCCTGGCCCGCGGCAACCGTAAAGAGATCATCGAACGAGACCGTGAGATGTGCCAGGCGGTGCAGGCACAGGGCGGGCGCATCATCGCGCAATTGATTCACTTCGGGCCCCAGGGCCGCAGTGGCGCCCTTGACGACTACCGGGTGCTGTGGGGGCCATCGACCATGAAGTCGCCGGCCTATAACGAGTGGGCCAAGGAAATGACCAAAGCGGAAATGGACGAAGTCTCGGAGCACTTCGCGCTCACCGCCCGCTACTCCAAGGAAGCGGGTTTCGACGGGGTGGAACTGCATTACTCACATGGCTACCTGCACCAGCAGTTCTTATCCTTCGTCTATAACAAACGCACCGATGAATACGGCGGCAGCCTGGAGAACGTCGTCCGCTTCCCCATTGAGACCCTGCAACGGGTGCGTGAGGAAGTAGGTCCCGACTTCATGGTCGGCATCCGCGTGTCCATGGATGAATGTACCGTGGACGGCATGCACGCCGATCAAGCCATTGCTATGACCCGCCTGCTGGTTCGCACCGGCATGGTGGATTATGTAAGCGCCACCGCCGGCACCTACGCCGCCCACGCCGACCAAATTCCGCCGGGCGACTATCCGGAGAACTGGCTGGTCAAGGACGGCGCCCGGCTGCGCAAGGCGATCCGCGAAGAAGCGGACATCCCCATGTTCATCGTCGGCCATATCGTCGACGCCAAGGAGGCGGACGAACTGGTGGCCGGCGGCGCCGCCGACATGGTGGCCATGACCCGCACCCAGATCGCCGACCCGGAATTCGCCAACAAACTCAGCGAAGGCCGGGAGGATGAGATCAACCACTGTATTCGCTGCAACCAAGCCTGCATCGCACGGCTAATGGTGGGCAACGCCATTTCCTGCGTGGTCAACCCGGCCGCCGGCCGCGAGCGCCGTTTCGGCGCCCATACCCTGACGCCAGCAGCGGCGCCAGGCCACTGGCTGGTGATCGGCGGCGGCCCGGCGGGCATGAAGGCGGCCCTGGTGCTGCGCCAGCGCGGCCACCGGGTAACGCTGGTAGAGGCCGGCGACCGTCTGGGCGGCCAGCTCAACTTGGCGTCGCGGCTGCCGCGCCGAGAGAAATTCGGCTTTCTCCCCCGCGATCTGGAGCGTCAGTTGCGCAAGTTCGGCGTCGATATCCAACTCAACACCCGCCTGGACACGGAACAAGTGGCCACCTTCGGAGCCGCCGGCGTGATCGTGGCCACCGGTTCGCGACCGCTGAAAACCGGTTTCACCTCTACCCGACCGGCGGTGGACCGGGTGCCCGGCATGGATCAGGGCAATGTTCTGAGCGTGGTGGAGGTATTGGAGAAGCCGGACGCAGTGGGCCACCGGGTGGTGCTGTTCGACGAGGACGGCGGCCGCTACGCGCTGGGCACCGCCGAGTTCCTACTCGACCAGGGTCACCAAGTACATCTAGTCAGCCGCTTCAACGCCCTGGCGCCGAACATGGCGCTGACGCTGGATCTGCCCGTGAACTACCGGCACGTGTTCGAAAAGGGTCTGGAGTACACGATCAACAGCTGGGTGCGCGGCCTGGACGGCGAGCGCGCGCAACTGTTCAACCTGTTCACCGACCAGAACAGCGAGGTACTACAGGCGGATTCTTTCGTGATCGCCGCCGGCCACACCGCCAACAACGCTCTCTACCGCGATCTCCAAGGGCGCGTGAGCAACCTGCACTGCATCGGCGATGCGCTGCTGCCGCGACCGCTCCAGGATGTGATCTACGAGGGCATGCTGGCCGGTCGCGAGCTACTCGATGATCCGACCCGCTTCATTGAGCAGGGTGAACTGGAGAGCTTCGACCGTGACTGGCGCGAAACTCTCGGCGCTGAATAAGGAGAACAAACCGTGACCCAGGACCGTTACCCTCATCTTTTCAGCCCGCTGCGCGTGGGCAACATCGACATCCGCAACCGGCTGATGCAGTCCGCCCACGCCATGGCGTTCAACACCCGCGATGGCATCACCACCAACCGTGATATTGAGTACCACGCCGCCCGCGCCCGCGGCGGCATCGGGTTGATGATTACCGGCAACCGGCTGATCCACCCCACCTCAAACACCTTCTGCCGGGGATACGCCTACGGCTACCGCGAGGAAATGGTGGAACGGGACCAAGCGCTGACCCGCGCGGTCCACGACCAGGGCGCGCGTATCTTCGCCCAGCTCAACCACTTCGGCGTGATGGGCGAGACCCACGCCATGGACGATTACCGGGTGCTGTGGTCTTCGTCCAACATCAAGTCGCCGGTGTTCGGTGAAATGGCCAAAGCCATGGAACGCCAGGACATGGACGAAGTGGTGGAGGGCTGGGCGCTGTCCGCCCGGTATGCCCAAGAGGCGGGCTTTGACGGCGTGGAGGTCCATCTAGCGCACAGCTATCTGCTTCACCAGTTTATTTCGCCCCTGTTCAATAAACGCGAGGACGAGTACGGCGGCACTTACGATAACCGTATGCGATTCCCCCTGGAGGTAATCCGCGCCGTGCGTGAGCGGGTCGGTCCGGACTGCGTAGTGGGCGTGCGGCTGAGCCTCGACGAAATGGTACCCGGCGGCCTGGGCGTGGACGATTGGATCAAGGTGGCGCGAACTGTAGAAGCCACCGACTGCATCGATTACATCATGACCACCGCCGGGGTGTACCAGTCCGCCAGCTACATCATGCCGCCCCATGACATACCCAATGGCTGGCTGGCCGACCCGGCCTTGCGTCTCAAGCAGGCGGTCGACCTGCCGGTATTCTGCGTCTCGGGCATCACCACCGCCGGCGAGGCGGAGGCGATCCTGGCCCGTGGCGGCGCCGACATGGTGGCCATGACCCGTGCGCAGATCGCCGACCCGGACTTCGCCAACAAGACCCGCACCGGCCGGGAAGAAGATATCTACCATTGCCTGCGTTGCAATCAGGGTTGCGTGGCGCGTCTGTTCTACGGCACCTCCATGACCTGCCAGGTAAACCCGGCCACCGGCCGCGAGGAACGCTTCGCCCCGCACACCGAAACCCCAGCGGCGACGCCCGGTCACTGGGTGGTGGTCGGTGGCGGCCCCGGAGGCATGAAGGCGGCGGAAGGCCTGGCCCGACGTGGCCACCGGGTAACCCTGCTGGAGAAAGACCAGCGTCTGGGCGGCCAGGTCAATCACATCGTCAAGCTGCCACGCCGGGACAGCTTCGCCTGGATCACCAAGGACCTCGGCGCCCAGCTCGATAAACTGGGCGTGGATGTGCGCCTGGGCGCCGAAGCAGACGTGAATGCCGTGCTCGCCCTGCAGCCCGACGGCGTGATCGTGGCCACCGGTTCCACTCCAGACCGCAGCGGCTACTCGGACATCAATCCACTAGTGCCGTCGATCCCCGGCATCGATGCGCCCCATGTGCTGACCACTGTGGACGTACTGGAGGGCGCGAAGTTAGGCAAACGCGTGCTGGTGCTCGACGAGGAAGGCAACCGCTATTCCGCGGGAATCTGCGAATACCTGGTGGAACGCGGCCATCAAGTGCATCTGGTGACCCGCTGGAACGCGCTGTTTCACAAACTGGCCCAGACCTTGGACCAGCCAGTGGTGTACGCCAACCTGCCTGGCGACCGTTTTCAGGCCACCCTGAACAGCTGGGTCAGCAGCTTCGAAAACGGCACCGCCGAGCTGTATCAGCTCTACACCGGTGAAACCCACACCCTGGATGATTTCGACAACGTCGTCCTGGCGGTGCGCCACCTGCCGGCGGAGGCGCTCTACCTGGCGCTCAGGGAGCGCCACCCAAAGGTGCACCGGGTGGGCGACTGCCAGGCGCCGCGCAAGACCGACCACGCCATCTTCGAAGGCTTCCTGGCCGGCCGGGAGGAATTCGACAACTGGACTCGTTACGTGGAACCGGGCTCGCTGGAGCAATTCGATCCGGCCCTGCCGGAACGGCTGAAGACACTGTCAGTCTGACCCTCGGCCGCCGCTCCCGGCCTCCGGGAGACGGCGCCGCCAGTACCAGGCGAGCAGCGACCCGGAAAGGTTATGCCAAACGCTGAACAGAGCGCCGGGCAAGGCCGCCCCGGCGGAGAAGTGTTTCACCGCCAGCGCCACGGCCAAGCCGGAGTTTTGCATGCCCACTTCGATGGCCAAGGTACGGGCACGGCGCGGATCCAGGCGCATCAGCCGCGCGCCGCCGTAGCCCAGCGCCAGCCCCAGGCCGTTGTGCAGCACTACCGCCAGCATCACCAGCAAACCACCCACGGCGATACGATCCCGGTTGAGAGCTACAATCACGCCGATCACCACCACGATGGCGGCCACCGAGATCAGAGGAAACACCGCGCGAACCGGTTGCAGACGCCGCTGGAAAAAGGAGTTGAGCAAGGTGCCGGCCACCACCGGCAGCAGGATGATCTTCACCAGGGAACCGAGCATGGAAATCACCGGCACATCAATGCTCTGCCCCTGATACACCCACACCAGTAACGGTGTGGCCAACACCCCCAACAAGGTGGACACGGAGGTCATGGTGATCGACAGCGCCACGTCCGCCCGCGCCAGGTAGCAAATCACGTTGGAGGCGGTGCCGCCGGGGCAGGCACCGACGATCAGCAGCCCCAGCAACATTTCCGGCGGCAGAGCCAGCAGCCGACCCACTAACAGCGCCACCAACGGCATAATCAGGAACTGCAGCAGCATTCCCAGGCCGATGACACCCGGCCGGCGCGCCACGTCGGCGAAATCCGCCCAGGTCAGGGTCATGCCCATGCCGAACATAATCAGCATCAGCAGCGGCACGATCGCCCAGTCCATCCGCGCCAACCCGGCCGGAAAGAAAAACGCGAGCACGGAAAACAGCACCGCCCATAGCGGAAACAAACGCGTAAGAGTCTGAATCATCTATCGTGCCCTTTTTTGTAGGAGCGGGCCTCGCCCGCGAAAGGGAGCGAAGCTCCCGGCAAAGGTTGCCGCCCTTTCGCTTGCAGGCAAGCTCCCACAAATCCAGCTTCGTAGAGAGCCCCGCTTCAACTATTGCGGACTCAATCGGTGCCGCCGCGCGCCTTCACCGGCTCGAAGTCTTCGTCATTCAGTTCCGGCAACTTCTCGTCGCACCCCTGAATACCCTGTCGCTTGAGGTTATCGCAGACCCGGTCCAGTTTGCCGTCCACCGCGTGCATGTGATCCAGCAAGGCACCGATCGCTTCGGCCACCGGGTCGGGCATATCATTGCTGACCCCGTAGGCCTGGAAGCCGATTTTTTCCGCCATTTCCTTGCGGTTCTTTTCCTGTTCACTGACCGGCCGGCCGATCACCCGGCCGGGAATGCCCACAACGGTGGCGCCTTCCGGCACTTCCTTGGTGACCACCGAGTTGGAACCGATCTTGGCGTTGCGGTGCACGGTAAACGGCCCCAACACCTTGGCGCCGGCACCCACCACGACGCCGTCTTCCAGAGTCGGGTGACGTTTGCCCTGGTCCCAGCTCGTCCCACCCAGCGTGACACCGTGGTAGAGGGTGACGTCGTCGCCGATTTCCGCGGTCTCGCCGATCACCACGCCCATGCCGTGATCGATGAAAAAACGCCGACCGATCTTGGCGCCCGGGTGGATCTCGATGCCGGTCAGCCAGCGACTGAAGGTGGATAACAAGCGCGCCACCTGTTTGACGTTACGGCGCCATAACCAGTGCGCCAGGCGGTGGAAAAGCACCGCGTGCAACCCCGGGTAATTGAGCAACACCTCCAACGTATTGCGGGCCGCCGGGTCACGGTTGAAAACCGATGCGATGTCCTCTTTCACTTGCTTGAACATAATTACCTCGAACTGGTCCCCGACTCATCGTCGCGGGTCTCTCCCTGTGCGGCACCTTTCCCGGCGGCCGCGTGCTTCTGAATAGCGACGAGTGTACCGCGCAGAATGTTGATTTCCATTTTGTCCGGACGGGCGCGCAGGAACAATCGCCGCATACGCGTCATCACCTGCCCGGGCTGATCCGGGTTCAGGAAACCGCTTTCCTCCATCACCTGTTCCAGGTGATCCAGAAACCCGGCCACCGCCTGATTGCTGGCCGACGGTTCGTCCCAGAACATTTCCGGCAGCGGCATCGCCTCGCGGCGAGCGCGGGCCTCCGGCAGGTCGGCGTCCTCGCCCACCAACGCCAGACGAAGCTCATAGGCGATCAGTTGCACCGCCGAGGCAACGTTAAGAACGCCGTACTCCGGGTTGGCGGGCACGGTCACGTGCAGGTTGCAGCGGCGCAGTTCGTCGTTGGTGAGGCCGCGGTCCTCGCGACCGAACAAGACCGCGATGCGGGTGCTGTCCGGTTCACGCTGCAATTGCGCGCTCAACTGACGCGGCGTCAGACAGGGCCAGGGAATACGCCGCTGGCGGGCGCTGGTGCCGATCACCAGGGTGGCGCCCTCCAGAGCTTCGTCCAGGTCCGCGCAGACACGGGCGTTGCTCAGCACATCACCGGCGCCGGAGGCACGGGCGGTGGCTTCGGAGCTGGGGTAAACCGCCGGGGCGACCAGGCGCAGATCGCCGAGGCCCATGGTTTTCATGGCACGGGCGGCGGCACCGATATTGCCGGGGTGAGTGGTTTCCACCATCACCACGCGCACATTCTCTAACATGGCGTTTCCGAATCCGGATAAACAAGGCGCGCCAGTCTAGCAGATTCTGATCTGCCCTCCTCCCTCCGCCTCTGTTACAATCCGCCTCCCGAATCGCCCGCCGGCCCTGACCGCACGCGGGTGGTCGCGCTCTTTGAACCCGACAGGATGATTGCATGCACGCGCCGCAAGTGAATATTGCCCTGCGAGCCGCCCGCCAGGCCGGCAACCTGATCCGCCGCGCGGCGGAAAACAACGACCCGTTGGCCGTGGACCGGAAGGCGGCCAATGATTTTGTTACCCAGGTTGACCGGGCCGCCGAAGCACGCATCATCGACGCCCTCCGCAAAGCCTACCCAGAGCACGGCATTCTGGCCGAGGAAAGCGGCGAACAGCCGGGCACCGGCAGCGGCGTGGACCACCTCTGGGTGATCGACCCCCTGGACGGCACCACTAATTTCATCCACGGCCTGCCCCAGTACGCGGTATCCATCGCCCTGAAAGTGAAAGGCAAGGTGGAGCACGCGGTGGTCTACGACCCTCTGCGCGAAGAAGAATTCACCGCCAGCCGCGGACGCGGCGCGGCACTCAACGGCCGCCGCCTGCGGGTGACCAGCCGCGCCGGCCTGGACGGCGCCTTGATCGGTACCGGCTTCCCATTCCGCAAAGACCAGATGGCCTATATGGACGCCTACATGGGCATGTTCCGGGCGGTGGCGGAATCCACCGCCGGCCTGCGCCGGCCTGGCGCCGCCGCTTTGGACCTGGCCTGGGTGGCGGCCGGACGCCTGGACGGTTTCTTCGAGCTGGGCTTGCAGGAATGGGACATGGCCGCGGGCACCCTGCTGATCACCGAGGCCGGCGGCCTGGTGGGCGACGTCGCCGGCGGACACAGCCACCTGCAGCGCGGCAATGTGGTGGCCGGCACGCCGAAAGTTTTCAAAGGCCTGCTGCAGAAGATCAAACCCCACCTGACCGACAGCCTCAAGCGCGGCTGACGCCGGGCCTGTAGGAGCGGGCCTCGCCCGCGAAAGGGAGCAAAGCTCCCGGCAGGATATCCTAGAGGCATCTGCAACCACGGCTCAAACAACGCCTCTGGCATCCCGCCGGGTGGCCAGAGCCACCCTTTCGCGGGCAAGGCCCGCTCCCACAAGGCCACTCCGTAACAAGCCTGCTTGCAGCTTGTGGCCTGTGGCTGTTTTTCCCTGTCGCCGCCATGCGTAAAACCCATCCCTAAGGGATAGGCCTGGGCGCCGAGCTCTGCTAGCGTTGAAGCATTGAATTCGTTTGCGCTAAGACCGCTTTCAGGAGAGCCCCCGATGACCCAGTTCAACCTTAAAGATCCGGCCCTTTTCCGCCAGCAGTGCTTTATCAACGGCCAGTGGTGCGATGCCGAGGACGGCGCCACCATTGAGGTGGACAACCCTTCCAACGGTGAAATCATCGGCACCGTGCCACGCATGAAGGAAGCCGATACCCTGCAGGCCATTGCCGCCGCCGACAACGCACTGCCCGCATGGCGCGCCAAAACCGCCGGCGAGCGCGCCGATCTGTTGTACGCCTGGTACAACCTGATGATGGAGCACCAGGATGACTTGGGCGCGCTGATGACCCTGGAACAGGGCAAACCGCTGGCCGAATCCAAGGGCGAGATCGCCTACGCCGCCTCCTTCATTAAGTGGTTCGCCGAGGAAGCACGCCGCGCCTACGGCGACACCATCCCCGGCGCCAAACCGGGCCAGCATATTATCGTCATCAAACAAGCGATCGGCGTCACCGCCGCCATCACGCCGTGGAATTTCCCGGCATCAATGATCACGCGCAAGGCCGGTGCCGCTCTGGCGGCGGGCTGTACGATGGTGGTCAAACCCGCCAGCGCCACGCCTTACTCCGCCTTCGCGCTGGCCGAACTGGCCCAGCGCGCCGGTATCCCGGCCGGGGTGATCAACATCATCAGCGGCTCCGCCGCCGCCATCGCCGACACCATCACCAGCTCCCCGGTAATACGCAAGGTCAGCTTCACCGGCTCCACGGAAGTGGGCAGCCAACTAATGGCCAACTGCGCCGAGCACATTCAGAAAGTGTCCCTGGAGCTGGGCGGCAACGCGCCTTTCCTGGTGTTCGACGACGCCGACCTGGATAAAGCCGTGGACGGCGCCATTGCCAGCAAGTTTCGTAACACCGGCCAGACCTGCGTGTGCGTGAACCGCTTCCTGGTCCAGGACGGCGTGCACGACGCCTTCGTGGAAAAGCTGAAAGCCGCGATCGAAAAACTGAAGGTCGGCGACGGCTTTGAGGACGGCGTCACCCAGGCGCCGCTGATCAATGCCGGCGCCGCCAAGAAAGTGCTGGAGCATATCGAGGACGCCAAATCCAAGGGCGCCAAAGTGGTACTCGGCGGCAGCGCCCATGAGCGCGGCGGCAACTTTATTCAGCCGACGCTGATCACCGGCGCCACCTCGGATATGGAATTCTGCCACGAGGAAACCTTCGGCCCGCTGGCGGCGGTGATCCGCTTCCAGGACGAGCAGGACGGTATCCGCATCGCCAACGACACGCCGTTCGGCTTGGCCTCTTATTTCTACAGCGAGAACATTCACCGGGTATGGCGGGTAGCGGAAGCCCTGGACGCCGGCATGGTGGGCATCAACGAAGGTCTGATCTCCAACGCCGCGGCACCGTTCGGTGGCGTCAAGGAATCCGGCCTGGGCCGCGAAGGTTCCCACCAAGGCATGGAAGAGTACATGGAGGTGAAATACCTCTGCATGGGCTAGCACGCTGCACGCTGGCGATCGTGGCGGCGCCGGGCCTGTCAAGAGCCGGTAGGAGCGGGCCCCGCCCGCGAAAGGGATCAAAGCTCCCGGCAGGATCCCAGAGGCTTCTTTAATAATGGCGCCAACAACGCCTCTGGTATCCCGCCGGGTGGCCAGGGCCACCCTTTCGCGGGCAAGGCCCGCTCCCACAAGGCCACTCCGTAGACCGACCTGCTTGAAGCTTGACGCTTGAAGCCAAAAGGAGCCTCTATGGCGAAATTGATACGAGTAGCGCTTCTGCCCGGAGACGGCATCGGCCCGGAGGTAATGGCCGTCGCCGAGGCGGTGCTCAAGACGTTGGTCCACGGCCACGATCTGCCCCTGGAGTATGATGTGCTGCCGTGGCCGGCCACCGACTGGCACCGACGCCACGGCGCCATGATGCCGGAGGACGCCTTGCCCCGGCTGCGCCAATACCAGGCCCTGCTGCTTGGTGCCCTGGGGGACCCGGGGCCACTCAATGATCCGCACCGTTATCATTTGCCCGACGGCGTTTCCCTGGCGCCGTTACTAACCTTGCGCAAAGGCCTGGACCTGTGGGCCTGCGAAAGGCCGGCCCGCTTCTACCCCGGCACCACTCAATATCTGGCCGATGATCGCGCCCGCGATCTCGACATGCTGGTGATTCGCGAAAACAGCGAAGGCGAGTATGTCGGCCAGGGTGGTCGCCTGCGCGCCGATACCCGCGAGGAAATCGCCACGCAATTGGAGGTATTCACCTACACCGCCACCGAGCGGCTGATACGACATGCCTTCGAACGCGCCCGCCAACGGGCGGCGCAACGGGCCGAATCACAAACCCAACGTCACTTCGACGGCGCCGACGGTACGCCGTGTGAGTCCCAGGTCTGTCTGATCACCAAGCGTAACGCCCAGGCGTTCTGGGGCACCTTGTACGACCGGGTGTTTGAGGAAGTGGCCGCGGACTATCCCGATGTCGCCACTCACCATGAATTGGTGGACGCGGCGGCGATGAAATTCGTACAGGCGCCATGGCGCTTCGACGTGGTGGTGGCCAGTAATCTGCACGGCGACATTCTTACCGACCTGGCGGCGGTACTGGCTGGGGGTCTGGGCGTGGCGCCGTCGGCCAACCTCAATCCGGCGGATCCGTCGCAGCCGGCGTTGTTCGAACCGACCCACGGGTCAGCGCCGGACATTGCCGGCCAGGGTCTGGCCGATCCCCGGGCCACTCTTTTCAGTCTCGCCTTGATGCTGGAATGGCTGGGTTTAAAAGAGCCGGTTTTTTGTGACCACCGTCCCCCGCAGTCACCCTCCGGGCCGTCGCTACCGCGACGTGAAAAATCGTTCCGGACGATTTTTTCTAGCGCGGCTCGGCATTTGCATGAGACGCTGGTATCGGACCTCGCCGCCGGCCATCCGGCGTGCGGCACCGACGCCGTCGGTGCGCGGATTCAAGGCGCCCTGGGCGGGAACCGCTGAATCACAGCGGATACCTCCGCTCGGGAATCGGGTATGGAGGAGTAAGCCATGAATCATCTGTCTCCACTTTTGGTGCAATCCAGTGGGATTTGCGCGGAACGAGGCGAAGGAAGCTGGTTGTTCGACGGCGAAGGACGTCGTTGGCTCGATTTCACATCAGGCATTGGTGTCACCGCCACCGGCCACTGCCACCCCAAGGTGGTGGAAGCCGCCCAGGAACAAGTGGGCAAACTGGTGCACGCTCAATACGCCACCGTTACCCATCCCAATATGCTGCGTCTCACCGACCGGCTCTACGAGCACCTGCCCCGTCATCTGGACGCGGTGGCGTTTTCCAATTCCGGCAGCGAGGCGGTGGAAACAGCATTGCGCCTGGCCCGCCAGGCCACCGGCCGTCCTAATATCATCGCCTTCACCGGCGGCTTCCACGGCCGCACGCTGGCGGCGGCCTCGATGACCACATCCACCACCAAGGTGCGTACCGGCTGGCAACCGCTGATGGCCGGCGTCAGCTTCAGCCCCTTCCCGCACAGTTACCGCTACGGATGGAGCGAAGACGATACGGTGGATTTCTGCCTGCGCGAACTGGACCACGTGCTGATGACCCAGAGCGCGCCCTCGGACACCGCCGCCATGATCATCGAACCGGTGCAGGGGGAATACGGCTATTACCCGGCCACTCGTCGCTTCATGCAGGGTCTGCGTGAACGCTGCGACCAACACGGCATTCTGTTGATCGCCGATGAAATTCAGGCCGGTTATGGCCGTACTGGCCGTTTCTGGAGCCACGAACACTTCGACGTGACCCCGGACCTGCTGGTCACCGCCAAAGGCTTGGCCAGCGGTTATCCGCTGTCCGCGGTGGCCGCCAGCCGTGCACTGATGTCCAGCGGCCATCCCGGCTCCCAGGGGGGGACCTACGGCGCCAATGCGGTGGCCTGCGCCGCCGCCCTGGCGACACTGGATGTGATGGAGCAGGAAGAGTTGGTCAGCCACGCGGCCGCCGAAGGCGCTTACCTGTTCGAGCGCCTGGACACTTTGCGCCAAAACCAGGATTGCATCGACGAGGTGCGCGGCATGGGACTGATGCTGGGCATGGAAATCGTCAAGGCTCCGGGGCAACCGGACGGAGACCGCGCCGCCGCCCTGCTTAAAACCTGTGAGCAAAACGGCCTGTTGTTGCTGCGCTGCGGCATCCACGGCCAGGTGGTGCGCTGGTTGCCGCCGCTTACCGCCAGCCGGCAGGAAATCGACCAGGCCGTGAATTTATTTCAGGACGCGCTCGAAGAAACACGCTGATACCTGTTCTGATCGTAAGGAGACGCCATGAGCGCAGGCGCACTGAATAAACCCCGGGTTACCGTTCTTCTGGCGGAGGACGAGCCCTCTCTCCCGGGTCTGGAAAGGCTGCACGGGGAGGCCCGGCTAAGCGAGGTACGCGGCGAGCAGGGCCTGTCCGAGGCCCTGGCGGAAACCGACATTCTGGTGGTCACCGATTTTCGCGTTGAAGCCCTGGAAGCAGCCTGGCCCGACCCTTGCCCGATTCGCTGGGTACACGCCACCAGCGCGGGGGTCGATGCTTTGATGATCCCGCCGATCCGCAACGGTGACTTCCCGGTGACCAACGCCTCGGGCATTTTTGACCGTGGCATCGCCGAGTACGTGCTCGGCGCGGTGTTACTGTTCGCCAAGGACACCCTGACCAATCTCGCCTTGCAGAAAGAACGGCGCTGGCAGCATCGCGAGACCGCCATGATCCGCGGCGCGCGGGCCTTGGTGGTGGGCGCCGGCTCGATCGGCTGCGAGATCGCCACGGTGCTGGGCGGGCTGGGCATGGAGGTGATCGGCACCGCGCGCCGTGCCCGTCAGGATCCGGCGTTCGCCCGGGTACACCGCCAGGAGGATCTGCCGGCACTGCTCGGTGATGCCGATTATGTGATCGTCGCGGCGCCGCTCACCGAAGATACCCGGGGCCTGTTCGACGACCGTCATTTTCGTTTGATGAAACCCGGCGCGGTGTTCATCAACGTGGGACGCGGCGCCCTGGTGCGCACCCGATCCTTACTCGGCGCGCTGGACAGCGGCCGGCTGGCCGGGGCCGCTCTGGACGTATTCGAGCAAGAACCGTTGCCACCGGAGCACCCGTTGTGGCGTTACCCGAATGTCATGTTGTCCGCTCATATGGCCGGTGATTTCATCGGCTGGCGTGGTGCGCTGGGCGACCAGTTCGTCGATAACTTTGAACGCTGGCGGCGCGGGCAGCCGCTGGCTAATCCGGTGGATACGGCACGCGGCTACGGTCGCCGCTGATAAGGAGGCAATCCATGAGCGAGGAACTTCGGACCCTGAGTGCGCTGGAGCTGAAAAAAGCGTTTGAGCGCCGGGAGCTTTCACCGGTGGAGGTGGCCGCCGACTTGCTGGATCACGTGCAGCATCATGATCACGCCTTGAACGCCTGGTGCTTGATCGACCGCGATACCTCCCTGGCCATCGCCAAAGCGTCCGAGCAGCGCTACATGAAAGGCGAAGCCGAGGGTTTGCTGGACGGGATTCCGGTGGCGGTGAAGGACGTGTTCCTGACCCCAATGTGGCCGACCCTGAAAGGCTCGCGGACCATCGACGGGGCGAGCACCCTGAATAAGCGTTCGCCGGCTACCGCGGCGCTGGAACGCCATGGTTACGTGCCGCTGGGCAAAACCACCACTCCGGAGTTCGGCTGGAAAGGTGTCACCGACAGCCCCCTGTGCGGCCCCACCAACAACCCTTGGGACCCGTCGAAAACCGCCGGCGGCTCCAGCGGCGGGTCCGCCGCGGCGGTCTCCGCCGGTATGGCGCCACTGGCGCTGGGGACCGACGCCGGTGGTTCGATCCGTATTCCCGCGGCGTTTTGCGGCATCGTCGGCCATAAACCCACGTTCGGCGAGGTGCCGCACTGGCCGGCCAGCCCGTTCGGCAGCCTCGCCCACGCCGGTCCCATGACCCGCACCGTGGCGGATGCGGCACTGATGATGCAAGTGCTGTGCGAAGCGGACCCGCGCGACTCCCAGGCGGCCCCGCGGCGCGGCACCGACTACCTGGGCGCCCTGGAAGGCGACCTGTCCGGCCTGCGTATCGCGTACAGCAATAACCTCGGTTATGTGGATGTAGACACTGAAATCGAGCGGGCCTGCGCCAACGCCGTGGAGGTATTCCGGGACCTGGGAGCCACCGTGGTGGAGGTGGACCCGGGCTTCAGCAACCCGCTGGCGGCGTTCGGCCACCTGTTTTACGGCGGCGCCGCCAATGCCTGCCGGGACCTGACGCCACGTCAGCGCGAGCAGATGGACGCGGGGCTGATGCAGGTGGTCGCCAAAGCGGAACGGCTTTCCATGCTCGACTACCTGGCAGCGGTCAATGAGCGCATGACGCTCTCGGAACGGATGGCGGTGTTCCATCAGAAATACGATCTGTTGATTACCCCGACGCTGCCGATCACCGCCTTCGAGACCAACCGGGAAGTGCCACCGGACTGGCCCAACACCCGCTGGCCGACTTGGACGCCTTTCACCTACCCGTTCAACATGACCGGCCAGCCGGCGTTGTCCGTACCACTGGGGCTGGCCTCCGACGGGCTGCCCATGGGGCTGCAAATTGTCGGCCGCCGTTTCGCGGACGAACAGGTCCTCAAGGCCGGACATCTTTTTGAGCAACTTCGTCCTTTCACCGAACGTCCGTCACTGGCTCTCGCCGGTGCGACGGCATGACCACGGGTTTATCAATAAGGGAGCGGTGATATGAGCAGCATCAATCTGGACACGGATTTCTACGAAACCGAGGACCCGATCTGGAACCCGGCTCTATTGACCATTCCGGTGCCCGGCATTCGCCGCATGGTTAACCTGGCCGCCACCATGGAAGACGTGATCCATCTGTCGATCGGGCAACCGGATCTGAAGCCGCCGCAACATGTGGTGGAGGCGGCGGTGGACGCGCTGCACGCCGGGCAAACCGGGTATACCATGGACGCGGGGCTGCCGGAGCTTCTCGAAGCGCTTGCCGAGTATTACGGGGAACGCTACAACCGCACCCTGGTGCCGGAAAACATCATGATTACCACCGGCGCCACGGAAGCTTTGTACCTGGCGCTCACCGCAACTTCCGCGCCGGGCCGCGAATTCATCGTGCCCGAGCCCTCATTCATGCTATATGCACCGTTGATTCGTATGAACGGCGGCGTGGTAAAGACGGTTCCCACCCACGCGGAAAACCAGCATCAACTGGACCCGCAGGAAGTGATCGACGCGATCGGCCCCAACACCTACGCCATCGTACTCAATTCACCGAGCAACCCCACCGGCACCATCTATCCACGTGACACGGTGGAAGCAATCGTTCAGGAAGCCGCCTACCGGGGTGTCTATGTGATCAGCGACGAGGTCTACGACCATCTGGTCTACGACGGCAAGGAATACCCGAGCGTGCTGTCTTGCTGCTCGGACCTGGACCATGTGATGGTGATTTCCAGCTTCTCAAAAACCTTCAGCATGGCGGGAATGCGCATCGGCTGGCTGATGGCCAGCCAAGGCGCGATCAAGAAACTGCGCCGCTACCACATGTTCACCACCACCGTGGCCAACACACCCTGCCAGTGGGCCGGCGTGGCGGCGCTGCGTGGCGAGCGTACCTTTATTGACAATATGCTGGCGGAATACCAGCGCCGCCGGGACCGGCTGGTGGAGCTGGTCAAGGCCACGCCCCACCTCACCGGGTATCGACCGGACGGTGCTTTCTATCTATTTCCTTCCTTGCCGGAAGGCGTCAACGGCGGCAACGTGGCGCTGAAACTGTTGCGCGAAACCGGCGTCTGCACGGTGGCCGGGGAAACGTTCGGCGACAGTTGCAGCAACGCTCTTCGGATCAGCTACTCCACCTCCCTGGACCAGATCGAAGCGGCCTTCGAGCGCATCATTCCGTGGATGGAAAAACAAGATTGGTGATGAAGGCAGTTAATAGTGAACAGTGAATAGTTGGCCGGCGTAGCCGGCCCCGGAAAACAAAAAGGCCGTGCCAGCGTTCAGTCGCGGGCACGGCCTTTTCGTTGATGGCGACGCTCGTCGCGTCTTTTTGCTATTAACTGTTAACTGTTAACTATTAACTATTCACTATTAACTGCCTTTTCACGGCATTTCGTCGATTTCTTCTTTCTCCACCACCAGGAAATCTTCCTTGGTGACGTTGAGCACGAAGATCAGATTGGCGACCACGTAGATGGACGAGTACGTGCCCACTACGATGCCCACCAACAACGCCTCGGAGAATGCACGCATGACCTCGCCGCCGAAGAAGAACAGGGCGAGCAACACCAGGGCGGTGGTAAAGGACGTATTGATGGTCCGGGTGAGCATTTCGTTAATGGCGTCGTTAACGATCTTTTCCGGCTCCGTTTCCCGCGTGTTGCGGAAATTCTCGCGAATTCGGTCGGCAACCACGATGGAGTCATTCAGTGAGTAACCGATCAGCGCCAGGATTGCGGCAAGCACGGTCAGATCGAAATGCCAGCGGGTCAGTGAAAACAGGCCCAGCACGATGATCACGTCGTGCAGCAATGCGGCCACCGTGGCAATACCGAACTTGTTGGTAAACCGGAACCACACATAAACCAGCATCAGGCCCAGCGCCATGAGCATGGCGAGGCCGGACTGGTCGCGCAGCTCGTCACCCACCTGGGGCCCGACGAACTCCACTTTGAGCAACCCCAGATTGTCGACTTTCTCGTTCACCGCTTCGAAAACGATGCCGCCGACCTTATCCGCTTCCACGTCCTCGGAGGGCGCTACGCGAATGCTGACTTCCCGGGCCGAGCCGTACTGCTGCACCACGGCATCGTCGAAGCCGCGCTCGGCCACCGCGTCACGCACCAGGTCGAGGTCCAGGTCCTGCTCGCTTTTGACCACTACCGAGGTACCACCGGTAAAGTCCAGGCCCAGGTTCAGGCCACGGGTAGCAAGCAGCGCGATGGAGACCACCACCAGAAGGATCGACAAAATGCCGAGCACTTTGCGTGGCGCCATGAAGTTGATGTGCTTCGCGGGAGCCTTACTCATAACCGCCTCAAATACTCAGTTTGGCCGGCGCGCGCGCGCCTCGACCGTAAGTCATTTCCACCAGCGCCCGGGTGCCGATGATAGCCGTGAACATGGACGACAGGATGCCGATAAACAGGGTTACCGCGAACCCTTGAACGGAGCCGGTGCCCGCGGAAAACAGGATCACGGCGACGATCATGGTGGTGATGTTGGCGTCCAGAATGGTGGTGAAGGCGCGGCCGTAGCCTTCCTCGATCGCCTCCCGGGGTCGCCGGCCGTTACGCAGTTCTTCGCGAATGCGCTCGTAAATCAACACGTTCGCATCCACCGCCATGCCCACGGTAAGAACGATACCGGCGATGCCTGGCAAAGTAAGCGTGGCGCCGGGAATTAACGACATCACGCCGACAATGATAACCAGGTTGCCCAGCAAGGCCACGTTGGCAAACAAGCCGAATACCCGGTACCAGACCACCATGAAAATCAGCACCAGAACCATGCCCAGCGCCATGGATTTGAGGCCGGATTCGATGTTTTCCTGACCCAGGCTGGGGCCGATGGTGCGCTCTTCGACAATGGTCACCGGCGCGGCCAGGGAACCGGCACGCAGCAGCAGCGCAAGTTCCGACGCTTCCGCCGGACTGTCCAGACCGGTAATCCGGAAACGGCTGCCCAGGGTGTCCTGGATGGTGGCCACGTTAATCACGTATTTGTCGGTGCTGCTTTCCGGCACCTGACGACGCTCGCCGTCGTCCCCTTGGACGGTTTTCATCACCGTTTTGGTTTCGATGAATAGCACCGACATGGGGTTACCAACGTTCTTGCTGGTAATCCGCTGCATGCTACGGGCGCCGGTGGAATCCAGCTCCACGTTGACCTGCGGCGTGCCGCTTTGCTGGTCGAACCCCATCTGCGCGTTGGTGACCTGGTCACCGGTGGCGATCTTGGATTTTTCCAGAATCACCGGGCGGCTGTTCTGCGCTTTGAACGGGAAAATCTCGGTGCCCGGCGGCGCGATGCCTGTGCTCGCCCGGCTGGACGAGTACTGGTCGGCCACCAGCCGGAATTCCAGGGTCGCGGTGCGCCCCAGAATACGGCGCGCCTGGGCCGCGTCCTGCACACCCGGCAATTGCACCACGATGCGGTCGGCGCCCTGACGCTGGACCACCGCGTTACCGACACCCAGCTCATTGACCCGGTTATTGAGCGCGGTACGGTTCTGATCCACCGCGTAGTCCTGCAGTTCATCCAGGGTGCTTTGATTGAGCGTCAGCGTCAGGCGCGGTTGTTCCTCGGCCTGATTGAGGGTGAATTCGGGCAACGCGCTGCGCAGTGGCGAACGCGCCGCGTCGGCGGCGATTTGATCGTCCAGGGTAATGACCAGATCGCGACCGTCGATATCCACGCTGCGATAACGGATGCCCTCGTTACGCAGGGTCAGTTTCGCCTGACCGGACCAGGCGTCCATTCGCTGTTGGATCACCGTGGCCATGTCCACCTGCAGCAGGAAATGCACGCCGCCGCGCAGATCCAGGCCCAGATTCATCGGCGACGCACCTACCGCACGCAACCAGTCCGGCGTGGTGGGCGCCAGATTGAGCGCCACCACATAATCTTCGCCGAGCATGCCGGAGATGCGCTCGCGGGCACGAAGCTGGGCGTCGGTGCTGCGCAGACGCACCATCCAGGAACTGTTGATGGTTTCACCGTCACCATGTTCTATGCCGGCGTCATCAAGGGCGCCCAGCACCCGGTCGCGAACCGGCACCGACACTTGGCCGCCGGCGTCGTTGGCGCTGATTTGAATGGCCGGCACGTCCGGGTAAAGATTAGGCAACGCGTAGAGGCCGCACCCCAATAGCACGGCCAGGAGCAGGAAAAATTTCCAGCGCGGATAGCGGGTCATAATGGTCTTCCGGTTCGGCCGGCGAGGACTTATATGGATTTAATGGTGCCTTTAGGCAGCGTCGCCTGGACACTCTGTTTCTGCAGTTTGACCTCGAGGTTGTTGCTGATTTCCAGCACCACGAAATCATCGGTCACCTTGATGACCCGGCCGAGAATACCGCCGCTGGTGATCACTTCGTCACCCTTGTTCAGACCCTGGACCAGATTCTTGTGCTCTTTGGCGCGCTTTTGCTGGGGACGGATCAGGAAGAAGTAGAACACCACTACCATTACCACCAGCATGATCAGCTCGATACCGCCACCACCGGGTGCGCCGCCGCCGGTTTGAGCGTGCGCGGGTGAAATCAACCAGTTCATTACGTTACTCCACGTTATCGTCGTTAAATCGCGGGTACGGGACGGCCGAGGGCCGCGTAGAAGTCGCTAATAAAGGCGCTCAATGTACCCGCTTCGATAGCCCCCCGCAATCCGGCCATCAGCCTCTGATAGTGGCGCAGATTGTGGATGGTATTGAGCTGTGCGCCGAGCATCTCTTTACAGCGATCCAAATGATGCAGATAGCTGCGTGAAAAATGCCGACAGGTGTAGCAATCACAGTTGTCGTCCAAGGGTGCCAGGTCGTGCCGGTGTTTCGCATTGCGGATCTTGAGCACGCCCTCACGCGTAAAAATATGGCCATTGCGCGCATTGCGCGTGGGCATCACGCAATCGAACATGTCGACGCCACGGCGGACCGCCTCGACAATGTCCTCCGGCCGGCCCACGCCCATCAAATAGCGGGGGCGCTGTTCCGGCATGTGCGGCGTCAGCTCGCCCAACGTACGCAGCATCTCGTCCTGAGGTTCACCGACGCTCAAACCGCCCACGGCGTAGCCGTCAAAGCCGATTTCCATCAGTCCCTGCAGCGATTCGCGGCGCAAATGATCGTACATTCCCCCTTGTACGATGCCGAAACAGGCGGCATCGTTCCCTAAATCCTCGAAATGGGCTTGCTTGGAGCGCTTCGCCCAGCGCAACGACAACCGCATGGAGTCCGCCGCCTGGGTTTCAGTGGCCGGAAACGGGGTGCACTCATCGAAGATCATGCAGATGTCGCTGTCCAGGTCCGCCTGTACGCGCATGGCAATCTCCGGCGTCATCTCAATGCGATCGCCGTTGATCGGGCTCTGGAACACCACGCCTTGCTCGGAAATCTTGCGCATCTCACCCAGGCTGAACACCTGGAACCCGCCGGAATCGGTCAGTATCGGCCGCTGCCACTGCATGAAACCGTGCAAGCCGCCGTGCGCGCCGATCACATCGGTACCCGGCCGCAGCATCAAGTGGAAGGTATTGCCCAAACAAATCTCAGCGCCGATGTCTTCCAGGTCACGGGGCAACATGCCCTTCACCGTGCCATAGGTCCCCACCGGCATGAACGCCGGCGTTTCCACGCTGCCTCGCGGAAAAGTGAGGCGTCCGCGCCGGGCGGCACCGTCGCTGGCCAAATGCTGAAACGTCATTCGGGACATAGAAAACCTCGCTGGACGCCAGACGCTCTTTCAATAAACATCGCATCGCCGTAGCTGAAGAACCGGTATTGCTCGCGCACCGCCTCGCGGTAGGCCGCCAGCACCGGTTCGCGGCCGGCGAAGGCACTCACCAGCATCAACAAGGTGGAACGCGGCAGATGGAAGTTGGTGACCAGGGCGTCCACCTGACGAAAACGGTAACCCGGATAGATAAAGATATCGGTTTCCGCTTCGCCGGCACGCAACGCGCCGCCGGCGCTGGCCGCCTCCAGAGTGCGCAGCGCGGTGGTCCCCACCGCCACCACGCGACCGCCGCGGGCCCGGGTGTCGGCAACCTGTTGGACCAGACCGGCGTCAACCCGGAAGCGCTCACTGTGCATCGGGTGATCCTCGACGCGCTCCACCCGCACCGGCTGAAAGGTGCCGGCGCCCACATGCAAGGTCACGAAACCGGTCTCCACGCCCTGCTCGCTCAACTGCTCCAGGAAGGCATTATCGAAATGCAGGCCGGCGGTGGGCGCCGCCACCGCGCCGGGCTCCCGGGCGTATACGGTCTGGTAACGCTCCTGGTCAGCGGCCTCGTCGGGGCGGTCGATATAGGGCGGCAGCGGCACATGGCCGATACGCTCCAGCGCGTCCAGCGCACTCTCGCAGCCATTGAAGACCAGCTCGAACAGCTCGCCACGACGACCCTCTACCCGCGCACCGATGCCCTGGTCGAACACCAGACCGGTATTCGGCTTAGGCGATTTGGAGGCACGCACATGGGCCAGCGCCCGAGTCTCGTCCAGCAGTCTCTCGATCAACACTTCCACCCGGCCGCCGGAGCTTTTGTGGCCGAATAACCGCGCCGGGATCACCCGGGTGTCGTTGAATACCAGCAAGTCGCCGGGACGTAAATAATGGATCAGATCCGGGAATTGGCGATGACCGAGCCCTTCCCCCGTCAGCGTCAGCAACCGTGCATCGCGACGCCGCTGCGGCGGATGGCGGGCGATCAACGCCTCAGGCAACTGGAAATCGAAATCGTCCACTTTCACGGGCTCTTCCTCCGGCAAGCGACGCCGTCAGGCCGGCTTGGCGCCAGCCCCTTTGGGCAGCACCACGGTGGCGGTGAGCGACAAGCGGTCATGCAGCGTTTGGTGCGGGCGCACCAGCACCACCAGGTAACCGGCGCCCAGCATCAGCCAGGACAGGCCGGCGGCCGCGAACCGGGCCACGGTCTGCCAGAAGCGCATCGGCCCGCCCCGGTAATCGCGGACCTGCAAACGCCAGGCGCGCATGCCCAGGGTCTGGCCACCGTGCAGCCAGAACCAAGCGTAGAATGCCCAGGTTTCCAGTATCAGCAGCGGGAACAGCACACCGCGCAGGACCACTGGATCGGCGCGGGTGACGCCGTTGATGTCCTGTACCGGCAGACCGGTGTGGTTATACAGAATCACGAACAGACCGGCGCTGGTGAACCACAGCGCGATCACCAGGAAGCCGTCGTAAACCAGGGCCATAAAGCGTTTCAGCAAACCGGCGGGTTTGACGTCTTGGATCATGGGGGCTCCGACGGGCGGACCAGTGTCTGATGGCGAACGGATACGGAATAAAAAGCCCGCTCGACGCGGGCCTTTTATTTAATGTTTGGTACCAGAGGCCGGACTTGAACCGGCACGCCCTCGCGGGCAACGGATTTTGAATCCGTCGTGTCTACCAATTCCACCACTCTGGCTTTGGCTTACCGTCGAACAGCGATCTCGCTGTCTCGGGCGGCGAGTATACCAAGCCGGACAAACATTGCCAGCCGTTCAGCGCACTCGCAGCAATAACCAGATACCCAGCACCAAGCAAACCACGGGCGGCAAGCCGGCGGCGAGCAACGGTTCGGTGCGGAATACCAGCGACAAATGACCAAAAAATTGCTGTCCGTAGTTAAACGTGAGCCCGGCGACGATGCCCGCCGCCATCCGCAGCCCCATGGTGACTTCGCGCAGCGGGCCGAAGATGAAAGAAATCGCGATCAGCACCATGCCAATGGTGGCCGCCGGCATCAGAAGCTTCTGCCAGAACGCCAGCATATAATCGGCGCTTTCCAGCCCCTGTTCCTTCATGTAGCGGGTATAGCTCCACAACTTGGACATCGCCAGACGGCGGGGTTCGAGCACCACAATGCTGAGTAGCTGGGGGGTCAGGCTGGTGTCCCAGCGCCCCCCTCCCTCGGTGTAGGTCTCGGTGCCGCTGTCGGTGAACCGGGTGCCCTGAATATTCTGCAACGACCAGTGATCGCTCTGGTAAAGGGCCCGCTCGACGAACTGGCTTTCCGCTAACTGGTGGTCGTCGTTAAAGCGGTACCGGGTGAGCCCATAGAGCACGCCGTTGGGCTGCACCGTATTGATATGGATAAACTCGTCACCTTCTCGATGCCAAAAACCATACTCGCTACGCAAGGCCTCGCCCCCCCCTTCCTGTAGAGAGCGGTTACTTTGCGCCACCTGTTCGGTGTAGGGGGCCAGATACTCGCCCACCGGAATCGACAGCAGCATCAAGAAAATCACCGGCCGCAGCACCATCCAACTGACTTGCAGGGTGGAGACCCCGGCGGCACGGATCACCGACAACTCTCCACTGTTGGCCATCAGCCCCAAGCCGATCAGCGTGCCCAGCAGAATCGCCATCGGCAGGTATTCATGGAAGCGCCGCGGGACGGTGGTGAGCACGAACTGAAGCGCCTGCATCACCTGATAGCCGCCGCGCAGGAATTCGAGTTCGTAAATAAAGCTGAACAAGCAGTCCAGGCCCACGATGATCGCCACGATGGCCAGCGAAGGCAGCAATACCGACCGCCAGAAATAGCGCCTGAGCAGGGTCATGCGCGGGCCCTCCTCGGGGTAAGTCGGCCACCGAAATAAAGCAGGAAAACCGCGATAGCGGCAATCAAATGCACCCAGATCATCGAGTAGTACCAGGGCCGGTCGCTGCCTGGCACTTCGGCGATCCAACTGCGCATGGTGAGCAGCAAGCCGACATAGAGCATATAGCCAAGCACCGCCGGAATCATGCGCAAGAAGCGCCCCTGGCGCGGATTAACCCGCGCCAGGGGAACCGCCGCCAGGCACATCATTGGCACCATCAACACCAGCGCCCAGCGCCACTGCAATTCGGCCACCGCCCGATTTCCCCCATCCTCGATCAGATCCAGGGTGGAGCGGCCTCGCACTTCCGGGGGGCGGCTGCTGGAGCGTTCGCTACCGATCCTCACACGCGCCGTTTCGAAGGCCACTTCACGGTAGTCCGCCTCACCAGGCTTGCCCTGATATTGATAACCGTCGGACAGTTCCAGATAGCTGATGCCGTCTTGCTGGACCAGGTTGCCACTGCGCGCCCAGACCGTCAGCAGCCGACCCGCCTCTTCGCCGGAGAAACTGGCGTCGGCCACGAACACGTTTTCCAGCACCCCTTCTTCGCGGTTGAGGCTCTCCGCGTACGTGGCCCGCTGATCGCTGTCGTCGCCTTTCACATGAAAACGCCCCGGCGTCAGCAACTCCAACACCGACCGGCCTTTCTGTTCCTCGAAGATTCGATTGACCTCCGCGTCGCCTTGCGGGGTGACATAGAGCGAGAACAGGGCGATTACGCCCATCGCCACCAGAGCGGGCACGATCAACGACCGCACCACGCGACCGTCGCCCTGCCCCCCGGCGCGCAGCACCACCATTTCGTTGTCCATGTGCATGCGCCCCAGCACCAGCAACAAGGCGATGTACAAGCTCAACGGCAGGATCATCTGCAAGAACTCGGGCAACCGGAACGCCATCACCAAAAACAGGGCGTCGGCGGCGATCTGACCGGCGGCGGCCTCGGCTAAGTACTTGATAAAGCGCCCACTGACCAGCACCATCACTAGAATGAAGGTGACCAGTACCGTGGTCATGAATACCTGACGATTTATGTAGCGGTGTAATATCAACGTCGGCCCCGCCCGCACCTAATGTGTGCGGCATTGTAACTCAGGAGACAGCATGGAGTACGCCATTAGCTCTTCCGCTTTAGCAAATTTCAAAGCGGATTGCGTGATTCTTCCCTTAAGCAGCGACTCGAGCCTGCCCGAAAGCCTGCCCGATGAGACACGCGAAGCGGTCAAGGCGTTCATTAAGGCCGGTGATTTTTCCGGCGACAAAGGCCACACCGCCTGGCTGCACCAACCGCCGGGGCTGACCGCGAGCCGCCTGCTGCTGGTCGGTTGCGGCGACCAAAGCGAGCTCGACGGCAACACCTTCCTGAAACTGGTAGGCCAGGTGAGCCGCGGCTTGCAGAAAAGCCCGGCCAAGCACGCCGCCTGGGTGCTGGATTCCGTGGCGGTGGCCCGGGACCTGCAATGGCAGGTGCGCGAGGGCACCCGGGTGGCGGAAGAAGCCGCCTATCGATTCGATCTCTACCGCAGCAAGCCCGCCAAAGCCTCGCCGCTGAAAAAGTGGACGTTTTGGCATGCCGAGCGTAATACCAGCCTGAAAAAAGCCACCAACGTGGGTAAAGCGGTGGCGGCCGGTTCGGCGCTGGCCAAGGACCTGGGCAACATGGCCCCCAATGACTGCTACCCCGAATATCTGGCTCAGCGCGCCCGTCAGCTCGGCAAGGACTACGAAAAGAAACTGTCCGTGAAAGTAATCAGCCACGCCCAGGCTGAGAAGATGGGCATGGGAGCGTTCTGCGCCGTCTCCCAAGGCAGCAGCCGCAAGGGCTGCCTGATCGTGATGGACTACAAAGGCGCCGCCGGCAAACCGGTTTCGCTGGTGGGCAAAGGCATCACCTTTGATACCGGCGGCATTTCGCTGAAACCTGGCGCCGGCATGGACGAGATGAAATACGACATGGGCGGCGCGGCCAGTGTTTTCGGCACCGTGAAGACAGTATGCGAGTTGGGCTTGCCGATCCATCTGGTGGCAGTGGTGGCCGCCGCGGAGAACATGCCCGACGGCGACGCCACGCGCCCCGGCGACATCGTCAAAACGTTGTCCGGGCAAACCGTGGAAATCCTCAACACCGACGCTGAAGGGCGCCTGGTACTGTGCGATGCCCTCACCTATGTGCAGCAAAAGCATAAGCCGCACACGGTGATCGACATCGCCACCTTGACCGGCGCCTGCGTGGTGGCTTTGGGCAGCCATGCCCAGGCGGTGTACAGCAACGACGAGGCACTCAGCGACGCGCTTCTGGAGGCCGGCAAAGACACCGGCGACCGGGGCTGGCCGATGCCGCTATGGGAAGACTACCAACCCCAGCTGGACAGCCCGTTCGCGGACATGCAGAACATCGGCGGCCCAAAAGCGGGCTCAATCACCGCGGCGTGCTTCCTGCACCGCTTTACCCGCAAAGTGAAGTGGGCGCACCTGGATATCGCCGGCACCGCCTGGAACAGCGGCGGTAAGGACAAAGGCTCCACCGGACGGCCGGTGCCTATGCTGACCCGTTATCTCATCAACCTGGCGGAGCGCTAAACGCCAGACAGCACAGCGCACACGCCGCGCGCTTTGAGGCCGGGCCCCGGTCTTGAGCGTGCTTGCGTGCCAGCCTGATGCGTGCCAGCGTTCCCCCCATGACCGAAATTCTGTTCTACATCACCGATCAGGCCGGCGAAGGCGTCCAGACCGCCCTCGCCTGGCGCATCGCCGATAAAGCCTGGCGGCAGTCGCGGCGCATTTATGTGCACTGCCGGGACGAGACTCACGCCCAAGAGGTGGACGCCGCCTTCTGGACGCGGCCGGCCACCGGTTTCCTGCCCCACGACACGGCGCCTGGCGCCGGTTCACCCGTGGTCGTGGGCCACGGCGATGACCCTGGCGACCACCATGACGTTCTTATCAATCTGGCTCCCGACGTGCCGGATTTCGCCACCCGTTTCCAGCGCGTAGCGGAAATGATCACCGGCGACGGGGCGCTGCGCGAAGCGGGCCGCACCCGCTTTCGCTTTTACCGCGACCGGGGCTTCCAGATCCAAAGCCACCGTCTCTAGCACGGACCGCGACGACGGCGCCCCCGTTCGCTATAATTCGCCCTTCGTTTTTGCGGTGAAGACAGCGGAGATCATGGATAAAACCTACCAACCCGAGAGCATCGAGCAGGCCTGGTACCGGACCTGGGAAGAGGCGGGCCATTTCCGCCCCTCCGGCGAGGGCGAATCCTTCGCCATGATGATTCCTCCGCCGAACGTGACCGGCAGCCTGCACATGGGCCATGCGTTCCAGGACACCATCATGGATACCCTGGTGCGCTACCGGCGTATGCAAGGCCGTAATACTCTCTGGCAGGTGGGCACCGATCACGCGGGCATCGCCACGCAAATGGTGGTGGAGCGGCGCCTGGCGGCGGAAAACACCGACCGCCATACGCTCGGTCGCGAACGGTTCATCGATAAAGTCTGGGAATGGAAGGCGGAGTCCGGCGGCACCATCACCCAGCAACTGCGTCGTATGGGCAGCAGCGTGGACTGGTCCCGGGAACGCTTCACCATGGACGACGGCCTTTCCAATGCGGTGCGCGAAGTATTCGTGCGCCTGCACCGTGAAGGCCTGATCTATCGGGGCAAACGGCTGGTCAATTGGGACCCGGCACTGCATACCGCGATCTCCGACCTGGAAGTGGAGAATCGCGAAGAACAAGGCCACATGTGGCACTTCCGCTACCCGCTTTCCGACGGTTCCGGTCATCTGGTGGTGGCCACCACCCGCCCGGAAACCATGCTCGGCGATACCGCCGTGGCGGTGCATCCGGAAGATCCGCGCTATAAGGATCTGATCGGCCAGACCGTTCGTTTGCCGCTGGCGGACCGGGATATCCCGATTATCGCCGACGATTACGTGGACCCGGACTTCGGTTCCGGCTGCGTGAAAATCACGCCCGCCCACGATTTCAACGACTACGAAGTGGGCAAGCGCCACGATCTGCCGCAGATCAATCTGTTCACCATCGAGGCCCGTCTGAACGACAACGCGCCGGAAGCCTATCGTGGCCTGGACCGGTTCGGCGCCCGCAAGAAAGTGGTCGACGACCTGGACGGACTGGGCCTGCTGGAAAAGGTCGAGGACCACACCCTGCAGGTACCACGCGGCGACCGCTCCGGCGTGGTGATCGAGCCCTATCTGACCGACCAGTGGTTCGTAGCGGTGGAGTCACTGGCCAAGCCGGCCATCGAAGCGGTGGGGAACGGCGACATTCAGTTCGTGCCCAAGAACTACGAGAACATGTACTTCTCGTGGATGCGCGACCTGCAGGACTGGTGCATTTCCCGGCAACTGTGGTGGGGCCACAGGATTCCCGCCTGGTATGACGAGGACGGCACCGTCTATGTGGGCCGCGACGAGGCCGAGGTGCGCCGCGAACACGATCTTGGCGACCGCCCGCTGAGCCAGGACGAGGACGTACTGGACACTTGGTTCAGCTCCGCGCTGTGGACCTTCTCCACCCTCGGCTGGCCGGAAGAGACCGAGGAACTGAAGACCTTCCACCCCACCGACGTGCTGGTGACCGGCTTCGATATCATTTTCTTCTGGGTCGCCCGGATGATCATGATGACGCTCAAGTTCACCGGGGAGGTGCCGTTCAAGCAAGTCTATGTGCACGGCCTGGTCCGCGACGCGGAAGGACATAAGATGTCCAAATCCAAGGGCAACGTACTCGACCCCCTGGACCTGATCGACGGCATTGATCTGGATACGCTGGTGGAAAAGCGCACCCGGGGCTTGATGCAGCCGCAAAAGGAAAAACAGATCAACAAGCGCACGCGCAAGGAATTCCCGGAGGGCATTAACGCTTACGGTACTGATGCCCTGCGCTTCACCTTTCTGTCCCTGGCCTCCACCGGCCGCGATATCAAATGGGATATGGGGCGCATCGAAGGCTACCGCAACTTCTGCAACAAGATCTGGAACGCCGCGCGCTACGTACTGATGAATACCGAAAGCCAGGACTGCGGCCTGGACGCGGACAGCGGCGAGATATCGCTCTCGCTCGCCGACCGCTGGATCGTCAGTGCCCTGCAACGCGCCGAACAAGAAGTCACCGAAGCCCTTGATCAGTTCCGTTTCGATGTGGCGTCCCATGCCGCCTACGAGTTCATCTGGAACGAGTACTGCGACTGGTATCTGGAGCTTTCCAAACCCGTGCTGTACGGCGACGAATACAGCGAAGCGGAAAAACGTGGCACCCGCCGCACCCTGGTACGGGTGCTGGAAGCCGTGCTGCGGCTGGCCCATCCGTTCATGCCGTTCATCACCGAGGAAATCTGGCAGAAAGTGGCGCCCCTGGCGGGCAAGTCGGGTAACGAGCCCGCTACGATCATGCGTCAACCCTTCCCGGTCAGTGACCGCGAACAGCTCGATCCGCAGGCGGAAAGCGATATTGAATGGATCAAGGCGGTGATCACCGTGGTCCGCAATATTCGTGGCGAAATGCGTATTCCGCCTAGCAAGACGCTGGAAGTATACCTGCATAACGGCAAGGACACGGATCGCGAACGACTGGCCAACAACCACAACTTCATGTGCCGGCTGGCCAAGCTGGAGCGCATTACCTGGCTGACCGCGGAGGATTCCGCGCCGGCTTCCGCCACCGGCCTGGTCGGGGACATGGAAATTCTGGTGCCGATGGCTGGCCTGATCGACAAAGAGGCGGAAATCGAACGGCTCGGCAAAGAAATCGACAAGCTGCGCAACGAAGTGGCGCGCGGCGAAGGCAAATTACGCAACCCCAACTTCGTCGACAAAGCGCCCGATGAGGTGGTTGCCAAGGAGCGGCAAAAACTGGACGACCACCGCTCCCAGCAAGCTCGGTTGGAAGAGCAGATGGAGAAGATCAAGTATCTCTAGATGCGCTGCAAGCGAGCCTTTTAAGGAGATATCGCCTTGGCGGACTCAGATCCACGTCGCGACCGCATTCTCGCCACCGCCCGGGATGTATTCGCCGAGCAAGGCTTCCGCCGGGCGGAGGTGAAAACCATCGCCCAGCGGGCCGGCGTCGGCAAGGCCACCATTTACCGTTTCTTCCCTTCCAAGGACGCGCTGCTGCTCACGGTGGTGGAAGAGAATCTCACCGCGATCCGGGATCTGGTGCTGGGCGAGCTGCTCACCAGCGCCCCGCCGCTGCAGCGCTTGGAAAATGTTTGCCGGGTGGTGGCCCGTTTTCTGGAATGCGAGCGTGACTTTTCCCGTCTTCTGATCCAGGAGGCGGGAGAGTTTCTGGGTCCGATTCAACAGCGCTATCTGCAACTGGTGGAAGACAACCTTCCAGTGGCCGAAGCCTTCTTCAATGAATTGCGTAGCCAGGGGTATTTCGTTGCACTTTCCACCCGGGACACTATCTTGATGATGGTGAATCTGCTGGTGGGAACCACCTATACCTGGGTGCTCACCGGCGAGGGGCGGCTTGAACATCAGGCCGTTGGCTACATGGAAGTGCTGGTGCGCGGGCTGCGCGCCGGCGACCCACAAAAGGAGTAACCATGCGCATCTCTACGTTTTTTGTTCTCGCCACTCTGGCCATGACCGCCGGCGCCAGTGCCGCCCCGCTGGATCAGGTTTTGGGTGGTGCGCACCGCGACGCCACCGAGCAAGCCCGCGATCAATACCGTCACCCCGGCGAAACCCTGGCCTTCTTCCAAGTCGAGCCGACAATGACGGTGGTGGAAGTGTGGCCCGGTGGCGGAGGTTGGTATAGCGCCGTACTCGCACCTTGGTTACGGGACCACGGCACCTTCTACGCGGCCCAGTTTCCTACCGACAGCGGCGTCGCATTCTATCAACGCTCGCTGAACCGTTACCGGGAAAAGCTGGAATCCCGGCCCGCCTTGTATGACCAGGTGGAAATCACCCATCTGGGGCCTCCGGAGCAGACCGATATCGCTCCACCCGGCACCGCCGACCGGGTGCTCACCTTCCGTAACGTGCACAACTGGGCCAAGGCCGGCACCGCCGACGCCGCCTTCGAGAGTTTTTTTCGGGCATTGAAACCCGGTGGAGTGCTGGGCGTCGTGGAGCACCGCGCACCGGCGGGCCGGCCGCTGACGCAACAAATCGAGTCCGGTTACATGACCGAAGCTTATGTGATCGAAAAGGCGGAGAAAGCCGGGTTCACGCTGGAGGCGAACGCCAGCATCAACGCCAACCCCGCGGACGACACCGAACACCCTGCCGGCGTCTGGACCCTGCCGCCATCCTTACGGCTTGGGGAGGAAGATAAAAACCATTATCTGGAAATCGGCGAGAGCGACCGCATGACTCTGCGTTTTCGCAAGCCGGACTAGCAGTCCAAGCAGCGGCTTAGCTCTGGGGGCGGTCCAGCAGCCCCGGCGTGGCCTCACCACCCAGGATCACCGACTCGGCGATGCCGATCATGGTACGCCTGGACTGCTCCAGCCGCTGGGCGGAAAACTCGCCGTTCTCGAAGATATACAGAGAATAGTTTTCCAAAACCCAGAGCATAGTGCGCATTACCAATGGCTCCATATCTCTCTGGGTCAAACGGCTAATCTCCGATGTCAGCACCTCGGCGGCAATCTGCTGGGCCCGGATTCGGTGCGGAGCCAGCGCCGAATTGGATGAACGCGCCTCTTCCATCATCAGTTTAATCACCGGCCCCATACTCACGTGGTAATTGAAGTACACCTCGGTGGTATTGGTGATGATTTCCTTCACCGACTGGGCCTGACGCATCTCCTGGTGGAAGTGCAGCAGCATGTTATCGATAAAAATACGGTAAATGCTTTCCAGCACATCCATCTTGTTGCGGAAGTACTTATAAAATGTCCGCCGGGACACTTTGGCGGCATTGAGGAGGTGCTGCACGGTGGTCCGGGCCAGGCCACGCTGGGCGAACACGTACATGGAATGGATCAGAATCTCCGCGCGCGCCTGCGAGCGTTGGCCACCCTCTTCTTCCGCATGGGCTTCAAGAACCTGATTCACGACCTGACGGATGGCGTCCAGGTCTTCCGGTACGCGTTGCACGTGATTATTCCCCTGTTTTTGTTTACCCGATTGGCTAGCTTAACCAAGCCCAACCGGGCCGTAAACAGTCAGTCTATCACGCCGAGATAAGCGCCCCATCACCCTCTCCGGAAGATGCTTTGTCCTGCTTGAGGCGCTTCCAGACCTTTTCATGGAAATGGTACGCCACGGTATTCACGCAGGGCTCCACCAGGGCGGTAGCCCCACCGATACGCCAATCGCCGGTCATTGCCCATACCACCAGGAAAGCCACACTGATATGCATGATGCCGAAACTGAATGTTTTGCCCATAAAGCACCTCCTCATCTATTAGTAAATGATACCCATTCTCACACATAGGTAAACCTTGAGAAGGCTTATTTCTTCAATAGGACATAGCTATACAAAGCGACGATCAGGAAGCCTGGTTAATTGTTGTAAAGCACGGCGCCTTATAAGGTGCGTTTTACCATCCCGGGTTTTAACCTAACCTCGCACGCCCTACCGGGCATTTCCCAACCAGCCAAGGACCGTTCCATGGAGCGTAAAGCGCTATTGATTCTGCACGGCAAGCAGGCCGCCAATGAAGCTCTCAGAAACGCCGTCATGGCTCGCCGCGACCAAGGCTGGGACCTGGCGGTCCGGGTCACCTGGGAGGGCGGGGACGCAGAACGCTATGTGGCTGAGGCTCTGTCATTGGGATATCGGACAGTGATCGCCGCTGGCGGCGACGGTTCGGTCCGGGATATCACCCAGGCCTTAATGGCATCTGGCGAGCCGGACCTGGCGCTCGCGGTGGTGCCGTTGGGCACCGCCAATGATTTCGCCACCGCCGCCGGCATACCGGAAGACCCGGAACAGGCCCTGGCGTTGCTGGATCATTACCCACGGTCGGTGGATGTGGTGCAGGTCAACGACCGCTATTTCCTCAACATGGCGACCGGCGGCTTTGGTACCGAAGTGACCACCCAGACCTCTGAAGACCTCAAGGAATTGCTCGGCGGCGCCGCCTATCTGCTCACCGGGCTAACCCGGTTCGCCGAAGTGCGGCCCGCCCAAGGCCGTTTTCGGGGGCCGGATTTCGAATGGCAAGGAGAGTTCCTCGCTCTGGGCGTGGGTAACGGTCGCCAGGCCGGCGGCGGACAGCGACTGTGCCCCGAGGCATGCATCAACGACGGACTGATGGATGTGGCCATTTTGCCCTCGGACATGGATCTGCTCGCCGGCGTACGCGGCCTGTTCAACAGCGACAACGGCGACGGCATTCGCGAGGGGGTATTCGTGCGCGCTCGGGTCAGCGAACTGGAAATCGAGACACCAGAGCCCATGCATTTGAACCTGGATGGCGAGCCACTGAAAGACAAGCACTTTCAGTTGAAGGTGCTGCCGGGAGCGATTGGGTTAGTGGTTGGGGAGGAGTGTCCGATGATGGGGTCGTAAGGATAGATCGCGGTCGGGCTTGTAGGAGCAGGGCTTGTGGGAGCGGGCCTTGTGGGAGCGGGCCTTGCCCGCGAAAGGAGCGCAAGCTCCGGCGGGATGCCAGAGAGGTTTGGAGTGGGCTGACCTGCTTAGGTCGCTTTGCCGGGCGATTGGGGTGGTGCGTGGTGATGACCTACTTTAGGTCGCGAGCGGTGCTCGCGATCGCTTCGCGACGCCTTTGGCGCCTCCGCCTGGCTCCTTCGGAGCATCGCGCCGGGGTCGCGCCCGACTCACATGGGCCTTGTAGGGAGAGGAGTTCACCGTATCCTAAATATAAAAGACCCCCGGCACTTTCGTGACGGGGGTCTTTTATATTTAAGAGCCTGACGATGACCTACTCTCACATGGGGAAACCCCACACTACCATCGGCGCTGACTGG
>Ga0206123_10000089_pt1 | contig 80231 bp, 70 predicted proteins | sample Helgoland_Spring_2_FD_160086 | JGI IMG/M metagenome (GOLD analysis project Ga0206123, IMG submission 160086) | Pelagic subsurface seawater microbial communities from Kabeltonne, Helgoland, North Sea - Helgoland_Spring_Bloom_20160316_1 | ecosystem: Environmental > Aquatic > Marine > Epipelagic ...
TGCCGACGCCGGCAATCAGGGCCACTTTGCCATCCGCAGCCGCACCGAGTACGACCACGGCGTTGTCGAGCTTGCTCTTGAGCGCGTCGACGGTTTCGCGCAACACCTTGCGGTCGGCGCCGTCCATCCGTTTGACGACGACCTGCACGCCGCCGATGTCGCGCGCGCTGTCGGCCAGATCGTCGCCCTGGCTGGACGCCAGTTTCTGGTTCGCGGCTTCGAGCTGTTTCTCCAGGCCGGCGACCCGCTCGAGCATGCGGTCGAGCTTGTCTTCCAGCTCGTCGGGTGCGGCCTTGAGCCGCGACGCGACCCGATTCTCGCGCGCCGAAGCGTCCTGTACCCAATCCAGTGCCTGCTCTCCGGTCACGGCCTCGATACGGCGCACACCTGCGGCCACGCCGCGTTCTTCGGTGATCTTGACCAGTCCCAGCTCGCCGCTGGCACCGACGTGAGTTCCGCCGCACAGCTCCACGGAGTAATCCCCGAAGCGCACCACTCGTACTTCATCGCCGTATTTTTCGCCGAAGAAGGCGAGCGCGCCTTCCGCGATCGCGTCGTCGTAGCTGCGGGTATAGAACTCGCCCTGGATATTCTCACGCACCCTGGCGTTCACCTGGGCTTCGATATCGCTGATCACTTCGGGCGTGACCGCCTCGAAATGGGCGAAGTCAAAACGCAGCCGCTCGGGCGCGACCAGCGAGCCTTTCTGGCGCACATGCGCGCCGAGTGTCTCGCGCAGTGCAGCGTGCACCAGATGGGTGGCGGAGTGGTTGAGTTCGATCGCGCGGCGGCGGTCGACATCGACCTGCGCATGGACATCCACACCCGCGCGCAGTTCGCCCTGCTCCACCATGCCGAAATGCAGGAAAACACCGTTCTGCTTGCGTGTGTCGGTGACCGCAAAACGCAGGCCGTCGGCCTCGATAACGCCGGTATCGCCGACCTGACCGCCGGACTCGCCGTAGAACGGCGTCCGGTCGAGCACGACCACACCCTCGTCGCCGGCGCCGAGCGTATCGACCGTTTCCTCGTTCTGGACCAGCGCGACGATCCGCGCGGTGCCGGCAGTGTCGGTATAGCCGATGAACTCGGTCGGCTCGCTGATATCCACCCGCGCCTGATAATCCGCGCCGAACTGGCTTGCCGCTCGCGCCCGCTCACGCTGGGCGTTCATGGCCGCATCGAAGCCTTGCGTATCCAGTGTGAGGTCCCGTTCGCGGGCGACGTCGTTGGTCAGATCCACGGGGAAGCCGTAGGTATCGTATAGCTTGAACACGGTTTCGCCGGGGATCTCGGCGGTTTCCATCGACGCGATGGCGTCTTCCAGGATCCGCATGCCCTGGGCGAGCGTGAGCGCAAAGCGCTGTTCTTCCTGTTCCACCACACGCTCGATCTGGGCCTGCGATTCGGCCAGCTCGCCGAACGCTTCGCCCATCTGGGCCACCAGCGGTGCGACCAGCTTGTAGAAGAACGCGTCGGTCGCGCCCAGCTTGTGGCCATGACGGATCGCCCGCCGCATGATCCGGCGCAGCACATACCCGCGGCCTTCGTTGGCGGGCATGACACCGTCGGTAATCAGAAAAGCGGTGGCGCGGATGTGATCGGCGATCACCTTGAGCGAGGCCTGCTGCTCTTCGCGCGGCTCCCCGTCCATACCCACGGCTTCGGCCGCGGCGGCGATCAATGTCTGGAAGACATCGATACCGTAGTTATCGTAGGTGCCTTGCAGCACCGCGGCGATGCGCTCCAGGCCCATGCCGGTATCGATGGATGGGTGCGGCAGGTCCTTGAGCTCGCCATCGGGCTGGCGATCGTACTGCATGAAGACCAGGTTCCAGATTTCCACGAACCGGTCGCCGTCTTCCTCGGGCGTACCGGGCGGGCCGCCTTCAATATGCGCGCCGTGGTCGTAGAAGATCTCCGAACAGGGGCCGCAGGGGCCGGTATCGCCCATCTGCCAGAAATTGTCCTTGGCGCCGATGCGCGAGAAACACTGCTCGGAGACACCGATCTCGTTGAGCCAGATATCGGCGGCGTCCTGGTCGTCCTCGTAGACCGTCACCCACAGCTTTTCGGGCGGCAGGCCCAGTTCCTTGGTGAGGAAATCCCAGGCGAAATGGATGGCGTCGCGCTTGAAGTAGTCGCCGAAGCTGAAATTACCCAGCATTTCAAAGAACGTGTGATGGCGCGCGGTATAGCCGACATTCTCCAGGTCGTTGTGCTTGCCGCCGGCGCGCACGCAGCGCTGCGACGACACCGCACGACTGTAGTCGCGCTTGTCGCGTCCGAGAAACACATCCTTGAACGGCACCATGCCGGCGTTGGTGAACAGCAACGTCGGATCGTTGCCGGGCACAAGCGGGCTCGACGCCACGAAACGGTGGCGGTGGCGTTCGAAGAATTCGATGAAACGCGTGCGCAACGCGTTGGTGGACATCATGGTAAGCCGCGTCTCCAGCAAAAAGCCGCAATTATGAGCGCGCTATAGTACCAAAGCAGCCATTCCGGCGTGTTGCTCCGGGATCGTGGCAGCGTCAGTCGTCCCCGCCGAGTGCAGCGTTGATGGCATCGAAATCGAAGCCGCGACGCTGGAGAAAACGCATTTGCTTGGCGCGCGCCGGGTAATCCACCGGCATCGACGCACCAAAACGCTTGCGGCGGGCCGCTTCGGCCTGTGCCACCCAGTCGATCTCGGCCAGCGCGAGCGCCTCGTCGATCAGCGCTTCGTCGACGCCCGCAGCGCCGAGATCGGCGCGAATACGCACCGGTCCGATGCCGCGCGCACTTTTCGACGACACCACGGCATGCGCATAGCGCGTGGCACTCAGCAAGCCGTCATCCACGAGCGCATCGAGCACGCATTCGATATCCGCTTCGGCGTGCTCGCGCCGCCTTAGTTTCGCGGCCAGCTCGGCCGGTGCATGCTCCCGCCGGGCAAGCATGTCCATGGCCCGTTTACGAATCGCGCGGCGTTCGGTTTCGTGATCGTCCGCGCCCGTGTCATCGATCATGAAGACTCAAACACATTCACTCGTGCAGGCAAGCTCGGATCGGCGCGCGCGCCGGGCACCCGGGTGTAGATTCCTAGCCTGCGCCGCCGGCCTTCTGGGCCTTCTGGGCCTGCTCGGCAGGCTCGGCCTCGGCGGCCGGCTCTTCCTCGGTCTTCTTCTTTTTCGCCGGCATGAGTTTTTCGCGCAATGCGGTTTCGATATCCCGCGCGATTTCCGGGTTGTCCTTCAGGAACGCACGCGCGTTGTCCTTGCCCTGGCCGACACGGTCGCCGTTGTAGGAATACCAGGAGCCGGCTTTTTCGATCAGGTTGTTGGCCACACCGAGATCGATGATCTCGCCTTCCCGGGAGCTGCCCTGGCCGTAGAGGATCTCGAACTCCGCTTTACGGAACGGCGGGGCCATCTTGTTCTTGACCACCTTGACGCGGGTCTCGTTACCGAGCACCTCGTCGCCTTTCTTGACGGCGCCGATGCGGCGGATATCCAGCCGCTGGGAGGCGTAGAACTTAAGCGCATTGCCGCCGGTGGTGGTTTCCGGGCTGCCGAACATCACGCCGATCTTCATGCGGATCTGGTTGATGAACATCACCGTGGTGCCGGTACGCTTGATATTCGAGGTGAGCTTGCGCAATGCCTGGCTCATCAGGCGTGCCTGCAGACCGACATGGGAATCGCCCATCTCGCCTTCGATTTCGGCCTTGGGTGTGAGCGCGGCTACCGAGTCGATGACCACGATATCCACCGCGGCGCTGCGCACCAGCATGTCCGCGATCTCGAGCGCCTGCTCGCCGGTATCCGGCTGCGAGATCAACAGGTTCTCGATATCCACGCCCAGCGCTTCGGCATAACTCGGGTCGAGGGCGTGCTCGGCGTCGATGAACGCGGCGGTGCCACCGGCTTTCTGGGCCTCGGCGATCGCCTGCAGGGTGAGCGTGGTCTTGCCGGAGGATTCCGGGCCGTAGATCTCGACCACTCGGCCTCTGGGATAACCGCCGATGCCCAGCGCGATGTCCAGTGTCAGCGAACCGCTGGAGATCGACGCCACGTTGGAATTATCGACATCGCCCATGCGCATCACCGACCCCTTGCCGAACTGACGCTCGATCTGGGTCAGGGCAGCGGCCAATGCTTTCTTGCGGTCTTCGTCCATAGTCGTTCTATCCGCGTTTGCAGCACCCACAGCACGCGCCGCGGGTTGTCTTCGTGATCGGTATCGGGATGGTACCTTAAGCTATTATTTCATACCCGCGTGCCCGGCACAGCGTCGTTTTCCAGCCGCCATTGTGCCAGCTCCCGGTAACGGCCCGGCGCGCCTTCGCAACCGCTGGCTACCAACGAAAACGACCGCACGGGCCAGACGATCGGGACAGTCGTGGCGGGTGCCCGCGGTGCGGCTTTGCGGGTGATACTCACGTGCGGGCGAAACACGAAAGGCTTGTCGGTTACCGCGCTGGGTGGCGCAAGCGCTGCCGCCAGACGCGCCAGCGGCGCGGGCGTTACTTCCGGCGCCAGCCAGGTGATCCCGGGTCGCCGGAAATGGCCGATACGATCCAGCACCAGCTCGAACGCCGGAATCCGCACACCAGCAACCGAACGCTTGAGTTCGGCCAATCGTGCGGCCGAGCAGCAACCATGAAAAGCCAGCGTCAGATGCAGCCGCTCGCGCGCGACGCGCCGCCCTCCGGGTGATAGTGCGTCCACACGCGTCTCGATGGCATCGACGACCACCGCGGGCGGCCACAGGGCAAAGAATATCCGTGCCGATGTCGCATCGCCGGTGCCCACTCGTCAAACCCGGCGCTTACTGGGCGTCCACGCGCTCACGCAGCCCCACCAAAGCCGCGACCACGCTGGCTCGACGCACATCCGCGCGCTCGCCTTCAAACGCATAGCGCACCACCTCGGCATCGGCGCCGCGCGTCATCCAGCCAATATATACGGTGCCCACCGGCTTGTCGGCACTGCCGCCATCCGGTCCGGCCACGCCGGACACCGCCAAGGCCCAGTCGGCGGGACTGTTGGCGAGCACACCATCGAGCATGGCCGCCACAACCGGCGTACTCACCGCACCTTCGGTCTCGATCAACTGGGCATCCACGCCCAGGCACTGCTGCTTGGCGGCGTTGGAATAAGTCACGAATCCGCGCTCGAACCAGCTCGAGCTACCGGCAATATCGGTACAGGCCGCGGATATCATGCCGCCGGTACAGGACTCGGCCGTGGCCAGCGTCTGTCCGCGCGACGGCAGCAGGGTCGCGAGCTGTTCCACCAGTGTCGGGATGGATTGATTGGGGTCGTAGGAGGCGATCATCGGTGCATTATGCCAACACCGGCGTCTGCGAAAAGCCCTCGCGGGGTCTACAATCGCCGCTGCCCCTACGCGGCCGCACGTGATCGGCCCGTCCGCCAACGCAGCCAGCCAACCAGCGCCATGTCCGACGCCAGCAAGACCACTACACCGCACGATGCGCATACGCCGATGATGCGCCAGTACCTGGGCATCAAGGCCGAATATCCGCACATGCTGCTGTTCTACCGCATGGGCGACTTCTACGAACTGTTCTTCGACGACGCCCACCGCGCGGCCGAGCTGCTCGATATCACGCTGACCGCCCGTGGCGAATCTGCCGGGCAGACCATACCCATGGCCGGCGTGCCCTATCACGCGGCCGAACAGTATCTGGCCCGGTTGATCGCCCGCGGCGAGTCGGTCGCGATCTGCGAACAACTGGAAGCGCCGGGCGCGTCCAAGGGGCCGGTCAAGCGTGAGGTGGTGCGCGTGGTCACCCCGGGTACGGTCACCGACGACGCCCTACTGGACGCCCGGCAGGCTAACCTGATGGTAGCCATCGCGCCGACCAGACGCGCCATCGGCATCGCCGTGCTGGAACTCGCCCGTGGCGATTTCGCGGTGACCGAGGTTGCCGACGAAACCGGTCTCGCCTCGGAGCTAGCACGGCTGGCGCCCCGCGAGATCGTGGTCTCGGAACAGGCAGACGTCTCACTGGATGGCGCCGCAATGGCGCAACGCGCGATCACCGAACGCCCGGCGTGGCATTTCGATACCATCAGTGCGCGCCGCAAGCTGGAGGAGTTTTTCGCCGTCGCGCAACTCGACGGCTTCGGTTGCGCGCATCTGCCACGCGCGATCGCAGCGGCCGGCGCCCTGCTCGACTACGTGGAAGTCACGCAGCAGGCCGCGCTATCCCATATCGCACGCCTGCGTACTTATGCGGTCACCGATACGCTGGTACTGGACGCCGCCACCCGGCGCAATCTGGAAATCGATCACAGCGCCAGCGGCGATACCCGCCACAGTCTGGTGGGCCTGCTCGACCGTTGCGCCTCCACCATGGGGGCGCGCGCGCTGCGCCGCTGGCTGGCGGAGCCGTTGCGCGATTTCGATCATCTACGCCACCGGCATCAGGCCATCGACACGCTTACCGGCCATGCACACGAGCCGTTGCGCGCGACCCTGCGCGAAATCACGGATGTCGAGCGTATCGCCACACGCATTGCCCTGGGCTCAGCGCGCCCGCGCGACCTGTCGGGTCTGGCCACAACGCTCGCCGTGCTGCCGGACATCAAGAACCAACTCGCCGCGCTGGATGCGCCTCTGCTGGCCCATCTGGACACGCAGATCGATCCTGCCGAGGACCTGCGCGATCTGCTGGCGCGGGCGGTGATCGATAATCCGCCAGTGGTCATCCGCGACGGCGGCGTGATCGCGGCCGGCTACGACGCCGATCTCGACGAGCTGCGCAACTTGTCCGCCAACGCCGACGGTTTTCTCGCCGATCTGGAGACGCGCGAACGACAACGCACCGGCGTGGATACGCTCAAGGTCGGCTACAACCGCGTACACGGCTATTACATCGAGATGGGCCGCATGCACGCCGAAAAAGCGCCCGCCGACTTCCAGCGCCGGCAGACACTCAAGGCCGTGGAGCGTTACATCACCCCGGAACTCAAGGGGTTCGAGGACCAGGTGTTGTCCGCCCGCGAACGCGCACTCGCGCGCGAGAAAGCCCTGTATGCCGAATTGATCGAATCGCTGGCCGGGCACCTGCCCCGGCTGCAGTCGATCGCCGCCGCGCTGGCCAGTCTCGACGTGCTGTGTGCGCTCACAAGGGCTGCACTGGATTACCGCTGGGTGGTACCGAATCTCACCGATACACCCGGCATCGACATCACCGGTGGTCGACACCCGGTAGTCGAGCATTTTTCCGACGCGCCCTTCGTGGCCAACGACACCACGCTCGACGGCGACTGCCGGCTGCTGCTGATTACCGGCCCCAACATGGGCGGTAAGTCCACTTACATGCGCCAGACCGCTCTGATCGTGCTTCTCGCGCATATCGGCAGTTTCGTGCCGGCGGAAGCGGCGACCATCGGCCCACTGGACCGCATTTTCACCCGGATTGGCGCCGGTGACGACCTCTCGGCCGGCCAGAGCACGTTCATGGTGGAAATGAGCGAAACCGCGCAGATCCTGCACCACGCCACCGAACATTCGCTGGTTCTACTCGACGAAATCGGCCGCGGCACCTCCACCTATGACGGCCTGGCGCTGGCACGCGCGGTGGCGGAACGGCTGGCCACTCACAACCGCGCCTATACCCTGTTCGCGACCCATTACTTCGAATTGACCCGCCTGGCCGAGCAATGGCCGGCCAGCCACAACGCCCATTTCGAAGTCGCGGATTACAAGAGTGGCGGCGAGCAGCAGCTGGTGTTCCTGCACGCGATCCGGCCCGGTCCGGCCTCGCGCAGTTTCGGCTTGCAGGTGGCTGCACTGGCCGGTGTACCGCGAGCCGTGGTTCGTCACGCCGAACGTCATCTGGCTGAACTGGAGGCCCAGTCGCGCGCGGAGACAGGGCCGCAGATGGGGCTGTTCGAAGCGCCGGCCGCCGAGGTCGAACCCGAAACCGATGCGCTACGCGACGCACTCGCCGAAATCGATTGCGACGACCTGACGCCGCGCCAGGCGCTGGACGCGCTCTATCGCCTCAAATCGCTCGCCGTGGAAGACTGACTTCCCGGGCAGGGTTCGTCGCGGTCAGGCGCCTGCGAGAACGAGGATCAGCTTGACCACCCCGGCCAGTGTGGCGATCAGCAGCACCGTGGCCAGCACCCCCAGTAAGATGAAATGACTCGCCTTGCCGCGGGTGGAGTCACGCTCTCGGTTGGCGTTGGTCTGCACTCCGAAGAAAGCCGCCATCACACTCATCCACGTCTGCCACAGCGTCGGTGGCGGCAGCGGCCCGTCACGCTCGGCTTCGGATGAATCCGGAGCATCGGGCGGGTTGTTCTGTTGGCGCTTGTTCATGGCGGACTGGACTCGTTGTTATTGCGGCGCTGCCTGATCGACATAAGCGGCCGCCATCTCGTTGCTCAACTGCAGGTCTTGTTGCATATAGCGACTGATTGGTCCCTTGACCGCTTTTTCGACCTGTTTGCCGATCAGTGGAATATTCGCCGTAATATCGAACGCCAGTTCCAGCCGCGCCTTGCCCTTGCGTTCGATCAGCTGCATGTCCACGACGATTTCGACCGGTGACTTTTCGATATCGATATCGACTCGTCCGGTGCGCCCGGTGCGTTCCCAGACATCGGTCTGGCGCAGCGTCACCCGATCGCCGACACGCTTGGCGAGGATATCGGGAAACTCCAGCATGGCAGCGTCGAGCACGTGGCGAACGGTGATCGAAAACCGGTCATCGTCGCTATCGCAATTGAGCAAGCGCGGCTCGCGGTTACTCAGGCGCTCGTATTTCTCCAGGAAGTAATCCTGGTCGGTAAACATCCGAAAGATTACATCGGCACTGTAATCGAAGTCAAACGCTTGCTCGAATTTCATTCAATCCGTCTCCCAGTATAAAAAGCAATCGTGGCAGGCCGCGACACCGGCCACGCCATCACGATTCAGACGCCCCAGCGCTTTCGTCACGATAGAGATACTCGGCCAGCAGCGGGCGTCCCTTGATTTCGGCATCGAGAACGGCCAGCAGCACGAATACGCCGCCCAGGCGCCGATGCAGGAATACGATCTCGCGCGGCGGAATCCGGAACCAGCGCGATATGGCGGCATCGGATACCGCGCGCGACACCCGGAACGGCAAATCCGTCTCGCCCCAGCGGTACGCACCCTCGGCGTTCACCATCTCGGATGGTGGGTCTTGTGAGAACGGCTCGATCATGAGCATGCCGACACGGGCAAACGCATCGAATACATGCTGCGGCGAATCGGCCCGCAGGAGATTGATGCCGATGGCGCCGTTGATCAGTTGCTTGCTGTTACGCTCGAACGCGCCGGTGACCAGATCGTAGTAGGAGCCGAGAAAACGCGGGGCGAATTCGCGCGTGGCGCCGAAATCCAGCAGCACCATCTGGTCGCGCCCATCCTCTGCGATGCGCACCTTGTAATTGCCGAAGTGGGGATCGGTCTGGACGATTCCCCAGACAAAGAACTCGCCCAGAAACAGGGTCAGGGCATTCTCGGCCAATCGATTGCGCCGCTCGTGGGCCAGATTCCGGACCTCGGCGCTCTGCACGTGATGGGCCTCCTCGAAGGAAGTCACGAGTACTGTCTCAGTCGAATACTCGGGAAAGACCTGTGGCACCACGAAGCGGTCGTCGTCCGCCAGGCGTTCGGCGAATTCGCGGGTCATGCGCAGTTCGCGGTCGTAATCCACCTCTCGGTAGATCATCTCGCGCACTTCTTCCATGATCGACGTCAGCTCGATGCCCTGGGGTACGATCCGGGCCATGCGAACGATCTGGGTCAGGGTCCGGATGTCGCTGTCGATCGCATCCGCCAGGCGCGGATACTGGATCTTCACGCAAAGCTCGAGCCCGTCGGACTTGCGCCGGGCCCGGTGCACCTGCCCCAGCGACGCGGCGGCCAGCGGCTCGTGGTCGATCTCGATCTCGTCGAGACGCTTGCGCCCCAGGCGCTCCACGACCACCGGCTCCAGGTCTTCCCAGGCCACCGGCGGGCTGTCGTCCTGCAGGCTACGCAAGACCTCGATCGCTTCCGGGGGCATGAAATACTGGCCGTAGACCGACAGCATCTGACCCACTTTCATCACGCTGCCCTTGAGCTGTCCGAGCTCATCGGCCAGATACTGGGCCTGCTTGACGTAGAACTCGCGGTTTCGGCGCTCGCGGCTTTCCTTGCTGCGGAACAGATTGCCCAGGCTGTGCCCGGCATACTGGGCGCCCGCAACCATGCCCATGCGCGCCATCGCGGCATTCCGGTCGAACGAACCGGTCTTGAGTTTCAGCGGTTTTTTCTTTCCGCCGTCAGCATTGTTCCCCATACGCGCCTCAACCGGCTATGCGATATTAAAGAATCGAGTTTATCAGCTTGCGATGACAACATGACGCATCGACGCCAAAGCCAGCGTTGACGGCTTGCAGCAAAAACGCACGTGGAAAGTCGGAAGGTGGCCGGCTACCCGGCAGGCTGCGCGGATACCGCCAGGCGCGGCAAGGTGCTGCAGCGCGGGGCGGAAATTCCCCGCATATCCCTACGGCAGCGGGAAATATGCGGGGAGGGACCGCAAGCCCCTGGAATAGATGGTGGCTATGGGTGGATTTGAACCACCGACTCTCGCATTATGAATGCGATGCTCTAACCCCTGAGCTACATAGCCACGAAGGCGCGGATTTTCTTCGTCCCGGGCGGTTGTGTCAAGGCGTGAAACGCCCTTGCCCGTGACGGGCCCTTGATCGGCCCGCGTTCCGAGGGTGATTACACGTTGAAGCGGAAATGCACGACGTCGCCCTCGACCATGCGGTATTCCTTGCCCTCCAGACGCTGGCGCCCGGCTTCCTTGGCGCCCTTCTCGCCTACGAGGCTTACATAGTCGTCATAACCGATGACTTCCGCCCGGATGAACCCGCGCTCGAAATCGGTGTGGATCACCCCGGCCGCCTGGGGCGCGGTTGCGCCCGAGCGTACCGTCCAGGCGCGCACTTCCTTGGGGCCGGCGGTAAAGAAAGTCTGCAGGCCAAGTAACTGATACGCGGCACGGATCACCCGATCCAGGCCCGGCTCTTCGAGCCCGAGATCGGCCAGGAATTCGGCCTTGTCGTCGCCGTCGAGTTGCGCCAGCTCGCCTTCGAGCGCGGCACATACCGACACTACGGGCGCGTTCTGGGCCGCGGCGTGTGCGCTAACCCGGTCGAGCAACGGATTGTCCTCGAAACCTTCTTCATCGACATTGGCGACAAACAGCGCCGGCTTGGCGGTAATCAGGTGGAGTTCGCGCAGAGCCAGCCGTTCATCGTCGTCCAGCGTCATCGCGCGGACCGGCGCGCCGGTATCCAGATGATCGCGCACACGCTCGAACAGCGCGGCGTTGCGCTGGGCGGTCTTGTCGCCCGACTTGGCCGCCTTGGCGGTGCGCTCGACGGCACGTGTCACCGTGGTCAGATCGGCGAGCGCGAGCTCGGTATCGATGGTTTCGATATCGGCAATGGGATCGACCGATCCGGACACATGCATCACATCGTCGTTTTCGAAGCAGCGCACGACGTGCAGGATCGCGTCGGTTTCCCGGATATTGGCAAGAAACTGGTTGCCCAGGCCCTCCCCGGTCGATGCCCCCGAGACCAGCCCGGCGATATCCACGAATTCGATCGTGGTGGGCAGTATCTTGTCCGGCGTCGCGATCTGCGCGAGCGCGTCCAGACGCGGGTCCGGCACCGACACCACGCCCACGTTCGGATCAATCGTGCAGAATGGATAGTTCTCGGCCGGAATCTCGGCGGCCGTGACGGCGTTGAACAGGGTGGATTTGCCCACATTGGGCAATCCGACAATACCGACCTGGAGTGCCATTAAGGGCTCCTCAACACGACCATGGAAAATTCAGGGCGTTTCGACCTTGCGCGAATTCAGTTGCTGCGCGCCACGATCCCAGCCCCGCTCGACGATGGTTTCGATCGCGTCCGCGCCGGCTTCGATAGCGGCATCGATCGCGATCTGCTCGTCGCGAGACGGTCGCGACAACACATGCGACAACACGCGCGAGCGATCCCCGGGATGACCAATACCGATACGCAGCCGCTTGTAGTCACCGCCGAGCGCCCGCGTGAGATCGCGCAATCCGTTGTGGCCACCATGGCCCCCGGATTGCTTGAGCCGCGCGGTACCGGCAGGCAGGTCCAGGTCGTCGTGCACCACCAGCAACGCTTCGGGCGCGATCTTGTGGAACGCGCACAGCGGCTGGGCGGCCTGACCACTGACATTCATGAACGTCATCGGCTTGAGCAGCCAGACGGTATCGTCGCCCATGCCGTAACGGGCAAGATCGCCCTTGAAACGACGCTCGCCGGAAAACGACAAACGCCAGCGTTCGGCCAGACTGTCCGCCAACCAGAAACCGACATTGTGCCGGTCCGTGGCATGGTCTGCACCGGGATTGCCCAGTCCGACGATCGCCCGGATACGCTCGCTCACGCCGATCGCGCGAAGACTACTTGTCTTCGCTGTCGTCGTCGTCGCTGCTGTCTTCGCCCGCGTCTTCGCCCGAGTCTTCGGCGTCTTCCTCGGCATCCTCAGCCGCTTCGGCTTCGGCAGCTTCCGCGTCTTCTTCCTCGAGTTCGATCGCGGCACGCGGCACCTGGACCGAAACCACGGTGCGGTCGTGCTGGTCTTCCTCGGCGCCCATGAGCTCGACGATCTCCACGCCTTCCGGCAACACCAGTTCGCTCAGGTGCACCGAATCGTTCAGATGCAGCTTGGCGCACTCGACCTCGATATACTCCGGCAGATTGCGCGGCAGGCACTCGATCTCGATTTCGTTCATGTTGTGCTGAACGACACCGTCCTCGTCGACCACGCCGGGGCATTCGTCTTCGCCCGAGAAATGCAGCGGCACGCTCATGCGCAGCGCCTCGCCGGCCACGATGCGCAGAAAATCCGCGTGCTCGACGAACGGGCGTGCCGGGTGACGCTGCAGATCACGCAGCACCGCTTCCTCGGCTTTGCCGCCCGCCACGTTGATCTTGATGATGTGCGAGAAGAACGCCTCGTTATCCAGGTGGTGGGACAGGTCGTTGTGCTCCAGCGACAACATCACGGGTTCGTCGTTGCCACCGTAGATGATCGCCGGCACCCGGCCCGCTCGACGCAGGCGGCGGTTTTCGGCGCGGCCCTTGGCGGTCCGTTTTTCAGCGTTAAGCTCGAAGGCGTCCATATCGATTAGCTCCAGTAAGACTCAGCCGGCAAGGCACATGTCTGCCGGGCCGCTCGCTTTCGGTTTTATATGGCGGGCAGGCCCGCCGACTTCAAAAGACCGCGTAGTATACGCGCTTGTACGGCAAATGTCCGAATTTTTCCGCGCCCGGGAAACGTCTAGTCGACGTACAGGGTCGAGACCGATTCCTCGTTGCTGACACGCCGGATGGTTTCGGCCAGCAACGCCGCAATATGCAGCTGCCGGATCTTGCCGCACGCCGCCGCATCGGCCGACAACGGGATGGTGTCGGACACCACCAGTTCGTCGAGCCGGGAGTTGCTGATGTTTTCCACCGCCTTGCCGGACAGAACCGGATGGGTCACGTAAGCGCGCACGCGGGTCGCGCCTTTGTTCTTGAGTGCATCGGCAGCCTGGCAAAGTGTCCCGGCCGTATCGACCAGATCGTCGACCATGATGCAGCTTTTGCCATCGACGTCGCCGATGATGTTCATGATCTTGGCCTCGTTGGCCTTGGGGCGGCGTTTGTCGATGATCGCCAGATCGGCATCTTCCAGACGCTTGGCCAGCGCACGAGCGCGCACCACACCGCCGACGTCCGGAGACACCACAATCAGGTTGTCTTCTTTCTGCCGCCAGATATCGCCCAGCAGGACCGGCGAGGCATAGACGTTGTCCACGGGCATATCGAAGAAACCCTGGATCTGGTCTGCATGCAGATCGACGGTGAGCACGCGATCCGTACCCACGGCGCCCAGCATGCTCGCGACCACCTTCGCGGAAATCGGCACGCGAGCCGATCGTGGACGGCGATCCTGTCGTGCGTAACCGTAATACGGCACCACGGCGGTGATACGTCCCGCTGATGCGCGCCGCAACGCGTCGATCAGCATGAGCAGCTCCATGACATTGTCATTGGTCGGCTGGCAGGTCGACTGCACCACAAAAACATCGCGGCCACGGACGTTTTCCTCGATCTCGACCGCGATTTCGCCATCGGAGAACTTGCCGACGCTGGCCTTGCCCACCGGCACTTTGAGATAACCGGCCACATCGCGCGCCAACGCCGGATTGGCGTTGCCGGTAAAGACCATCAACCTGGAGTCCGCCATGGGTTCGCCGCCGTGCTTGTCGAGGATCGTCAAAATGCCCGGGCGGCGGGATTATTCGGCGCTTCGCGCTTTGCGTCGAACCTTGCAGGCTCTCATCCAGCCGCCCCGGCTGTTCTTCGTGTCCGCCTACGCGGACCTCTTTTCTTGGCTGGGGCGGCAGGATTATTCGGCGCCTGTCGGCGCCTCATCCTTCGGGCCCGCGTCGCTGCGCTCCGCGGTTCTTGCGCGCTACGCGCGCTGCGTCGAACCTTGCAGGTCCTCATCCAGCCGCCCCGGCTGTTCTTCGTGTCCGCTCTCGCGGACATCTTAACTGGCTGGGGCGGCAGGATTCGAACCTGCGGTACACGGGATCAAAACCCGATGCCTTACCGCTTGGCTACGCCCCATCAAACTCTGTTGTCTGCTCTCAAGCTGCAGGTTTCGATTCTAACGAATCGACCCTGCGGTACACGGGATCGATTGTCTTAAAAAGGCCGATGCCTTACCGCTTGGCACCACCCCGTCAAACTCTGTTGCCTGCTCTCAAGCTGCAGATTTCGATTCCAACGAATCGACCCTGCGGTACACGGGATCGATTGTCTTAAAAAGGCCGATGCCTTACCGCTTGACTACGCCCCATCAAACTCTGTTGTCTGCTCTCAAGCTGCAGGTTTCGATTGTAACGAATCGACCCTGCGGTACACGGGATCGATTGTCTTAAAAAGGCCGATGCCTTACCACTTGCACCGCCCCACCAAACTGCAGGCCGCGTATTCTCTTGGCTGCCCGGCGCCGTGTCAATTCGCATCGGCGTTTCAATTCGGAGCATGGTTCGGCATCACGACAGCGATCATGGTCGCGATGACACCGCAGCCCACGGCGACCCAGAGCGCTGCGGTCGGCGAGAATTGCGCTGCAACCGGCCCCAGGGCCATTACGCCGATCGCGCCGAGGGCGTTGGCCAGCCCCAGCGCGAGGCCGGAGCCGAAGGACCGATTCTCCGGCAGAATATCCTGCGCAATCAGGATGGTCAGTGGCAACGTGGCAAAAACCGCGATACCCAGCGCGCCGCACACAATCCACATCCAGGCGCTTTCAAGCTGAACGAACAACGCCAGCAGCGCTGTAGCGGCGGCCATCGCCGCCAACAGCACCGGACGGCTACCGACCCTGTCGCTGATCCAGCCGCCGCCGAGATTACCGATGACGCCGACCACCATGAGCACGGTGATGAATGTGGCGCCCGTCGTAAGCGAGCCGCCGGCGCGCGCCCAGATCAAAGGTACGAAGGTTACCAACGAAAAGATCATCAACGCTCTAAGGGCGCAGAACGCGACCAGCAGGGATAACGGCCGTGCGTGCCGCCGCCACTGGATCGGCGCGGCATCCGGATGGCGCGCCGGCAGCGCCGGCGCCCATCGCAGCAAAAACGGCAATGTGAACATAGCCGGAAGTGCCAGCACCCAGAGCGCGGACAACCCCCAAACCATCACAACTCCGCTTGCGAGCACCGGCCATACACCGCGGCCGACCTCGCCACCGACCAGGAAAAACGACATCGCACTGCCCTGGTGTGTAGCCGCGAGACGGCGCACCCCGGCCAACGCCTGCGGGTGAAACAGCGCATTGGAAACACCGATAAGCAAAAGCACCACGATAAGCAGGCCGACGCTATCGGTGACACCCACCAGAGCCGCGCCCAACGACGAGCCGAACAGGCCGGCCAGGATCAGTGCACGTCCGCCGATACGATCGGCCACGAGGCCGACAAACGGCTGCAATCCCTGTCCGATAAGCAGCGCCGCCATGATCGTTCCGGCCAGCGCGACCGACAGGTCGAGGTGGATCAGAATCGCCGGCAGCACCCCGGGCAGGAAATTCGCCGCACCGTCATTGAGAAAATGCGCCCAGCTCAGCCCCCACAGCTTTTGTTGTGGCAATGATGCGTCCGCGGCCTCTGTCGGTTCGGTCAAGGTCGTCAATCCGTTTGATTCATGACAAAAACGCGACGGCACGCGTCATGACGGCATCGGCCAAAGCACCGACAGCGCCCGCCCCGCGGACAGCCCAGCGTTATCCGCCGGCCTGGCTCGAGGCGGCCTGCTCCGCGCCCAGGTCGAACCAACGGTCCACCACCAGCCGGATACGGGTGTCGCCGTTATCGAGCACGATGCGCCTCGGCAGATCGGGGGCGCCCTCGGGTTGGGTGTACTCCTGATAGGACAACTGCCAGCCGCGCTGCTTGAGCGCGGTCAGATGGCCGGTTCCATCCACCGAAATACTGTCGTAGTCACCCGGTGCCGGCAGCCCCTTGGCCCAGTAGCGCAACGGTTCGAGTGGGAAACTCCAACCCAGGCTTTTCTCGACCAGCGCGTCCGGGTCGGTCGTTACCAGCCGCCGATCCTTGGTCTGGATAATCACGCGATCGAGCGTGCCGTTGGCGCGAAACCCGCCGGCACCCAGCGGCCCCGCGAGACGCACATTGAAATCATCGCTGCGTTGACGCCAGCTCAGATTGCCGGTCCAACCCAGCAGTTGCCCGGTGGCGACACGCCCCTGCAACGACCAGATATTGAAATCGCGCAACGACCCCTGGCGCGCTTGCCACGCGCCGGCATTGGTCACGCCCGGCTCCACCGGGGCCGGCTTGCGGATGATCGCGCAGCCTGCCAGCAAAACCGCCAGCATCGATATCAGTGCAATCTGTTTCATTACTCGAATCGCGCCACGGTTTCGCGCAGCACGGGATGGTCTGGATTATCGGCCAGCGCATCCTGCCAGATGCGGCGGGCGGCGTCGCGCTCCCCCTGCTGCCACAGCACTTCGCCGAGATGGGCGGCCACCTCGGGGTCGGGGAAGTTCTGGTGGGCACGCTCCAGGTAGTCCTGCGCCTTGTCGAGGTGCCCGAGCCGGTACTGCACCCAGCCCATGCTGTCGAGAATGGCCGGATTGGCGGGGTCCGAATCCAGGGCCCGCTGAATATAGCCCAGCGCTTCGTCGTAGCGCTGGGAGTGATTGGCCAGTAGATAACCCAGCGCGTTCAGCGCACGGGCACTGTCCGGGCTATTGTCCAGTACCCGGCGCAGATCAGCCTCGGCTGCGTCTAACCGCCCCAGCCGCTCGTAGGCCATCGAGCGGCCGTAGCGCAATTCCATGCTCTCCGGAAGTTTGTCGAGCCCATGATTATAGACTTCGAGCGCCGCGCGGTTGTCGCGCGCCTCGTACAGCAACTGCCCCTCGGCCGCATAGATGCGATCCCGCAGCTCGGGATAGATCCCGCGCAACTCCGACAGCCGCTGGCGCGCATCCGGCAGATCGTCCTGTTGGTAGATCATACGTACGGCGCGCAGTTGTGACTCGAACGCGTGGCTGCCATTCTCGACCCGCTGATACCAGCGCTGGGCTTCTGCGTAATCCTCACGCTGCTCGTAAATACTGCCGAGATAGTACGCGGCATCGTCGGCGCGCTCGTTGTCCTCGTACAAACGCATCAACGCCTTCTCGGCGCGGTCCAGATCGTCCAGCGTCAACGACAGCACCGCCAGGCCATAGCGGGCATCGGCATTGTCGGGTTGCAGCGAGAGCGCGTGGGCGAATTCATCCCGCGCCGCGGCGGGCTGTTCGGCTTCGATCAGCAGTCGCGCCAGGGCCGCATGGTATTGCGCCCGGCTGACATCGTTGCCGGGCAATCCCTCCACCAGGGTCTGCGCCTTTTGCGTCTTGCCCTGACGAATCCACACACCGCCCTGCAGCAGAATGGCGTCGTTCCAGTCGGGCGCCAGACCCAGCGCGCGCTCGGCTGCGGGCGCGGCAATTCCGGTGCGGTCGTAACGCAGTGCTGTGACCCCCAGAGCATACTGAGCGGGCGCGCTATCGGTATTCTGCTGCGCAAGACGGCTCAGGGTTTCGAGCGCCAGATCGGCGTGTGCCTGATCGCCGCTGAGCACATCCGCCAGCAACCGATAGCCAATATCCGGCGAGGCCGCGGCCGAAACCAACAGCGACGCATTGCGGGACAGTGCCTCTGCATCGCCGTTGGCCAGTGCCAGACGCGTAACCGTACGCTGCGCATCCACCGACTCGGGGGCGCTGGCGGCCCAGACGCGGGCGCCCTTGAATGCCAGTTCCTGTTCCCCCGCGAATAACGCAATTCGGGTGGCACGGCGGGCCAACGCCCGATCGCCGGAATAATCGAGTGCCGCCACATACTCGCGCGCGGCAATAGCGCGATGGCCGCGCTGGATCGCCATTTCGCCGGCCATGACGTGGTATTCATATGCCGAGCGATCGGCGCCGTCCGATGATGGCACCTGCGCGGCGTCCACGCGCATACCGTCAATCTGCTCCGGCAACGCCTGCGCCGCGCATCCGGTCGCCGCAATCGCGATCAACAGCAATAGCGCCGCCGCGCAGGCCTTGGGCGTGCGACGTCCGCCACTGGCACGGACAGCATTAGGGAACCTCTGATCCATTCCCGCGATGATAGCGCGTGCACGACCATTCCGACCATCAATGACGCCCGTTGTTGGCTCGGCGCGGTAGAATGGGCGCATGACGCTGTTGACCGTGGGTCTGAACCACAACACCGCGCCACTTGCCGTGCGCGAGACGGCCGCTTTTCCGCCCGAGCAGTTCGATACAGCGCTCGAGGACTTCCTGTGTCTGCCGCATGTCGAGGAAGGCGCGATTCTATCGACCTGCAACCGCACCGAGCTGTACGCCGTGACCGAAGCCCCCGGTGACGCCGCCCTGCGCGACTGGCTGTGCGCCCAGCGCGGTCTCGACAACGCCGAAATGGCGCGGCACTTCTATATTCATCGCGACCGCGAGAGCGTGCGGCATACATTGCGCGTGGCAGCGGGACTGGATTCCATGATCCTGGGCGAGCCCCAGATCCTGGGCCAGATGAAGGACGCCTACCGCCATGCCCGCGGCGCGCGTGGTGCCGGCCCGCTGCTGACCCGATTGTTCGAACACAGTTTTGCGGTCGCCAAACAGATCCGCAGCGAGACGGATATCGGCGCCAATCCGGTATCGGTCGCCTACGCGGGCGTCAGCCTGGCGCGCCAGATCTTTGCCGACTTGTCCAAGTCCTGCGCCATGCTGATCGGGGCGGGCGAGACCATCGAACTCACGGCGCGTTATCTAGCCGAGATCGGCGTCCAGCGCATGGTTTTCGCCAACCGCAGCATCGAGCGGGCCCAGCGGCTGGCGACTCGGTATCACGGCTACGCCATCGCCCTGCCCGACGTGCCCACGCATCTGCCCGAAGCCGACATGGTCATCACCTCGACCGCTGCACCGGGGTATATCCTGCATTTGTCGCACCTGCGCGCTGCGGTCAAGAGCCGCCGGCGCAAACCCATGTTCGTGCTCGATCTGGCCGTGCCGCGCGATATCGACCCGGCTGCCGGCGAGCTCGAGGATATCTATCTGTATTCGGTGGACGACCTCCAGGGCGTGATCCAGGACAACCGGCGTTCGCGCGAGCAGGCTGCCGCGCTGGCAAATCATATGCTCGACAGCCGCATCCAGGAATATATCGACTGGCTGGATTCGCGCCAGGCCACCGATACCATCAAGGCGATCCGCACACGCGCCGAATATTCCCGCGACGACGTCATGGCCAAGGCGCGCCGACAGCTCGCGCGCGGGCAACCGGCCGATGAAGTGCTGGATTTCGTCGGCCGCACGCTCACGAACAAGCTCATGCACGAACCCAGCGCGACGCTACGCAAGGCGCGCGGCGCGCACCAGCAACAACTGTTGAGCACTGCGCGTACCCTGTTTCAGCTCGACGACCCGCCAGACAACGATCCCGGCCCCGACCAAACGACCAACAAAACGTCCAATAAAGACAACAGCCCATGAAAGATTCGTTACGCGCCAAACTCGAGGAACTGGTCGAACGCCATGAGGATCTGGCGCATTCGATGTCCGACCCCGAGGTCATCAACGATCAGGACAAGTTCCGGCGCATGTCGCAGGAATACGCGCAGCTGGAATCGCTTTCGGCCGATTACCGCGCCTGGCGCGAAACCAGCGACGAGATCGCCGACCTCGAAGAGATGGAGCACGCCGATGAAGCCGAGCTGCGCGAGATGGCCGAAGCCGAAATCGGGGACGCACGCGAACGCCTGACCCAACTGGAAACCGCACTGCGGCGGCATCTGATCCCGAAGGATCCCAACGACAACGCAAACCTGTACCTGGAAATACGCGCCGGCACCGGCGGCGACGAGGCCGCCCTGTTCGCCGGCGACCTGTTGCGCATGTATTCCAGCTATGCCGAAAAACACGGCTGGCAGGTCGAGCTGTTGTCGGAGTCTGCCGGCGAACACGGCGGTTACAAGGAAGTCATCGCGCGCCTGATCGGCGGCGGCGCGTTTTCGCGTCTCAAATTCGAGTCCGGTGCCCACCGGGTGCAGCGGGTGCCCGCGACCGAGTCCCAGGGCCGTATCCACACCTCGGCCTGCACGGTGGCCGTTCTGCCCGAACAGGATGAAGTCGAGGACATCAAGATCGATGCGAACGATCTGCGTGTCGATACCTTCCGCGCCGCGGGCGCCGGCGGGCAGCACGTCAACAAGACCGATTCCGCGATCCGGCTCACGCATATTCCCACCGGCGTGGTGGTGGAATGCCAGCAGGAGCGCTCACAGCACAAGAACCGCGCCCGTGCCATGAGCCTGTTGCAGACCAAGCTGCTCACGGCCGAACAGGACAAGCAGGCCGACGAACAGGCCGCCACGCGCAAGCGGCTGGTCGGCAGCGGCGACCGCTCCGAGCGTATCCGCACCTACAACTTTCCGCAGGGGCGGGTGACCGACCACCGCATCAATCTGACGCTCTACAAGCTCGACGATGTCATGCAGGGCAACCTCGAAGAAATCGTCGAAGCGTTGACCAGCGAGCACCAGGCCGACCAGCTCGCGGAAATGGGCGCAGCCTGACCGTCGCGATGCAACCCACCCTCGACGCGGCCCGGCGCGCCGCCGGTGAGCGCCTCGCCGCGACCAGCGACAGCCCCGATCTGGATGGCCGGCTCTTGCTAGCGCATCTGCTGCAGGTCGATGCCGGCTATCTGATCGCGCACGATCGGGACGTGCTGTCGGCCGATGTGCTCGCGCATCTTGATGCACTCGTGGCACGCCGCGCGGCCGGCGAACCGCTGGCCTATATCGTCGGCCACGTCGGTTTCTGGACGCTTGAACTTGATGTGACGCCCGACGTACTCGTTCCGCGGCCGGATACGGAAACACTGGTAGGAACGGCACTGGAATATCTGGACGACAACGCCGCCCTGAGCGTCGCGGACCTGGGAACCGGCAGTGGCGCGATCGCACTGGCGCTGGCCGCTGAAAGACCAAACTGGTCGGTTACAGCCACCGACAACAGCCCCGCGGCGCTGGCCTGCGCGGCCGCCAATGCACAGCGGCTGGGACTGAGCCGCGTCGCGTTCAACGCTGGCGATTGGTTCACGGCACTGGGCGATACCCGCTTCGACGCCATCGTGTCCAATCCGCCTTACGTCGCGCCCGACGACGCCCATCTGGACGCACCGGAGCTGGGTCACGAACCCGTCCAGGCGCTGGTGGCGGCCGACGCCGGACTGGCGGATCTTGCCGCGCTGATTCACGGCGCGCGCGCCCACCTGGTGGATGCCGGCTGGCTAGTGCTGGAACACGGCGCCGATCAGGGGGCATCGGTCCGAGCGCTTTTCAGCGACGCGGGATACGAAGAAATACAGACACGATGCGACCTTGGGGGGCGTGAACGCGTCACGGCCGGGCGCGTGTCATCCTGACCACGCGGCCGGCAGCGCTACACTACAGCCGTTCCAGCACCGCGCCGGCAAAGCTTTCGGTCGTACCATCGCCGCCCAGATCCGGGGTCACGCGGTCGTGGTCGGCGACCACGGCGCGAACCGCGGTGCGGATACGCTCGGCCTTGTCCTGGTGACCGATGTGATCGAGCATGAGCGCGCAAGCGAGGATCACCGACGTCGGGTTGGCAATACCCTGACCCGCAATATCCGGCGCGCTGCCGTGCACGGCCTCGAACATCGCGCAGTTGTCGCCGATATTGGCGCCCGGCGCCAGCCCCAGGCCACCGATCAGGCCCGCGCACAGATCCGAAAGAATATCGCCGAACAGATTGGTGGTAACGATCACATCGAAGTTCTTGGGCTCCATGACCAGCTTCATGGCGCAGGCATCGACGATGATCTCGTCGTGCTCGATATCGTCGTATTGCTCGGAGATTTCGCGCCCCACGTCCAGGAACAGCCCGGAAGTGGTTTTCATGATGTTGGCCTTGTGCGCGAGCGTGACCTTCTTGCGCCCGCGCGAGCGCGCGAGTTCGAACGCAAAACGGATGATGCGCTCGCATTCATCGCGCGTTATGACCGACAGCGCCTCGGCGCGCGAACCGTCCTCGGACAGGGTCTGCCCCTGCCCGGAATACATCCCGCCGGTATTTTCCCGCACGGTGATGATATCCAGATCGTCATACCGCGATTTGGTGCCGGGCATGGACAACGTGGGCCGCACATTGGCATAGAGATCGAACTTCTTGCGCATGGCCACGTTGACCGAGCTGTAGCCCTTGCCGACCGGCGTGGTCACCGGCCCCTTGAGCACCAGCCCGGTCTGCTCGATGGCGTCCAGCGCCGCCTGCGGCATGACATCCTTTTCGCCCGCGTCGAGTGCGGCCTGGCCGACCTGCACATAGCGGTATTCCAGGCCGGGGTCGACCGCGTCGAGTATCCGGATCGCGGCGTCCACGATATCCGGGCCGATGCCATCTCCCTTGATGACCGTTACGGGCGTTGTGCTCATGGCGTTCCTTGGTGGCAGGGCATGAATACGCACCATGCTGCCGGCATTCTCAGCACGCCCGGCAACCCGATGACGTAGTACTGTGGCATCCTAGCATCTGCCCGGGCACCGGATCGCGGCATACCCGCTCGCGCGGTTTCCCGGCGGGCATGGCCACCGGAACACAGAGCGCGGGCCGGTACACAAAACCACGGCACGGCATGACCCCCGGCTTGTCCGAATACGTTATTCCAACAGGCAAACCCATGCGTTTTTTTTCCTTGCCCATGTACCGTTTTCTGCTCACGCTGTTATTGCTGGCATCGACAAGCATCGGACTCGCGCAAACCGGGACTCAGCAACAGCGCTCCGACACCCCACAGATGGCGAATCTGGTCGTGGTGGTCAAATCCGATCGCATGCTGTACCTGTACCGGGACGGGATCATGATCGAGCAATACCCGGTAGAACTCGGCAAGAATCCAGTGGGCCCGAAACGCCAGCAGGGCGACAACAAGACCCCGGAGGGCGCCTACACCCTCGACTGGCGCAATCCCGAAAGCATCTTTCACCGCTCCATCCATGTGTCCTATCCGGGGCCGAGTGACGTCGCCGCGGCCGAGGCGCGCGGGGTGGACCCCGGCGATCTGATCATGATTCACGGCGAACCGGACTACGACGACCGCGAGCGCACCGGCGACTGGACCAACGGCTGTATCGCCGTGTCCAACGAAGCGATCAACGACATCTGGGCGCGGGTGGAAGACGGCACGCCGATTCATATCTACCCCTGAACGGACCACCGAAGATGAATGCGCCCGCCTTCGCTCTGGCACCGCACCAACGTTCATGAAGCGGCCTCAACCGCGCCGGCCCGGCCCTCTGCCCCTGCAGAAACAGGCCGAGCTGCAACGGGCACGACGGCTGGAATGGAGCACGTTGGCGCTGCGCGTCAGTGTTCTGGCCGCGTTGTACACCGCGTTGGGCAGTAGTCAGGCCCTCGCGGCCATCTGGTTCAAGAGCCTTTGGTCGCTATTGCCGCCGATCGCCTTTCTGACCGCCTGCCGGCTGGAGCGCCGGAAACCGACGCCGCGCTTCCCCTACGGCTTCTATCGGGCCACCAGTGTCGCTTTTCTTGCCTCCGCGCTGGCGCTGGTCTTCATGGGGCTGTATCTCATCTACACGGGTGTACAGACCCTCGTCGCCGGCACACATCCCGCATTGGCCACCTTTGCGGACGCGGACTCGTTGCTGCAGTGGTCGGGGTGGCCGATGATCCTCGCACTCGCGTGGAGTATCGCGGTACCGTTCGCCACCGGCGGCCCCCGCCAGCGGCTGGCCGTGGCGCTGCACGACAAGGGACTCTACGCCGACGCGGCCATGGGCCGGGCGAGCTGGCTGGGGGGCAGCGCGGCGATCATCGGCGTCCTGGGCATCGGCCTGGGTTTCTGGTGGGCCGATTTCGTCGCGACCTTCGTGATCGGCGGCGATATCCTGTATCACGGTTACCGTCACCTCGACACTGCGGTCCGCGATCTGATAGACGAAGTCCCTCGGCGCCTGGGCTCCAGCACCGTCGATCCACTGGGGACACGCATCCGCGACCATCTGAGCAGCCTCGACTGGATCGACAACGCGAGCGTGCGACTACGCGAGGAGGGCCGTCTGCTCACCGGTGTCGCCTTTGTGGCTCCGAACCGACAAGACGATCTGGTCACGAACCTGGACGACGCCCGCGCCGAGATCGAGCGACTCGACTGGCGCCTGCTGGATTTCGAGCTCGTGCCGGTCGACGCCTCGCGGTGCTCGGCCATGGTGGCATAACAGCCGCGCGGAAATACTACGGCGGACGACGCGTCACACTCGACCCCGCGTGCCATCCGGGCGCGTGCGAGCAGGCATTCACGCCCCCGGGCTCACCGCAACGAAAAGTGGCGTAGTGACCACAAGAAACAATGCCCCATTCGCATCAATCCGTCGTACTACGAATACGACAGTCGCCGGGACTTGTCGCGGGCGCTATCATGCCCGCCGGTTTACGGTGAGAACGTCAATAGTGAAGGGTTCCAAACTCCAGATGAGTCGGCCGCTGGCCACGCGCCTGCTCTTCGAGGCTCAGAAACAGCCCGACCGGGAAGTCTGCGGCCTGCTCAGCGCGCGCGACGGCCAGCCCTGCGAACTCTATCCCGTCGCCAATGTGGCGGCTGATCCGGCACAGCGCTTCGAAATGGACGCTGGCGAGCAGATACGCGCCATGAAGACCATGCGCGAGCGCGGCGAACAGCTGCTGGCAATCTACCATTCCCATCCGAGCACCCCGCCCGAACCATCGGTGCACGACCTTGACGGCCTGGGCTATCCCGATGCGCTGTATCTGATCATCTCGCTCAACATCAAGGGCGTGCTGGAGATGCGTGCCTGGCAACGCGCCGGCAATAGCGATAGCGATAGCGACGGCATGCAGGAGCTCAAGCTCACGGTCATGGACTGAGGCGCACCGCGCGCCCCGGGGCGCGCTTTTTTGTAGAATCGCGGGCTGATTCGTTCATCCGCTCAACACGGCCCACGCCCATGCGTCTATCCGCCTTCGCCCTGTCCACCACCAAGGAAACCCCTGCCGACGCCGAAATCGTGTCGCACCAGCTGATGCTGCGCGCGGGCATGATCCGCAAGCTGGGCGCCGGCCTGTACACCTGGTCGCCGCTGGGCATGCGCGTGCTGCGCAAGGTCGAGAACATCATCCGCGAACAAATGGACGCCACCGGCGCGCTGGAAGTACTCATGCCGGCCGTGCAGCCGGCCGATCTCTGGCGCGAATCCGGGCGCTGGGACGAAATGGGCGATCTGATGCTGCGCATGCGGGACCGGGCCGAGCGCGAATACTGCTTCGGCCCCACGCACGAGGAAGTCATCACCGATTTCGTCAAGCGCGACATCCGCAGCTACAAGCAGCTGCCGGTGAACTTCTACCAGATCCAGACCAAGTTCCGCGACGAGATCCGGCCGCGCTTCGGGCTCATGCGGGCGCGCGAATTCATCATGAAGGACGCCTATTCCTTCCATATGGACGCCGGAGATCTGGATCGTGAATATCACGCCATGCGCGTCGCCTACGCCGCGATTCTGGATCGCATCGACCTGGATTATCGCATCGTGGCGGCGGATTCGGGCGCGATCGGCGGTGCCAAATCGGAGGAGTTCCACGTTCTGGCCCAGTCCGGCGAGGATGAACTCGCGGTCTCCGACGACGGCCAATATGCCGCGAACATTGAGGCCGCTCAAACCCGCCCCGCAGCCGGCGAACGCCCGGCACCCTCCGGTGATCTGCGCAAGGTCGACACGCCCGGCGTGGCCACGATCGCCGATCTGTGCCAGAGCCTGGACCGACCCGCCGAGACCACTGCCAAAGCCATCGTGGTGATGGGCGAAGACAGCAAGCCGGTCTTGATGGTGCTGCGCGGCGATCACAGCCTCAACGAAATCAAGGCCGAGAGTATCCACGGAATCGCGGCGCCATTGCGTTTTGCGGAGGAAGACGTGATCCGCGAACACTTCGGCGCCGGCCCCGGCTCACTGGGACCGGTTCACGTCAACCTGCGCGTGGTCGCCGATTACGCGGTTCAGAACCTCGCCGACCTGGCGGTGGGCGCCAACTACGACGGCACCCATTTCGTGCATTTCAACTGGGACCGCGACGCACCGGAACCCGAGTTCGCGGACCTGCGCAACGTGGTCGCCGGCGACCCCAGCCCGGTCGGCGATGGCGCGCTCGCCATTCTGCGCGGCATCGAGGTCGGGCATGTCTTTCAGCTCGGCGACAAGTACAGCCGCGCGCTGGATTTGACGGTGCTGGACGAGAACGGCGCGGCCGTCACCCCACAGATGGGCTGCTACGGTTTCGGCGTGTCGCGGATCGTCGCCGCCGCAATCGAACAGTGTTTCGACGATGCCGGCATCTGCTGGCCGCCCGCCATTGCGCCATTCACGCTGGTCATCATCCCGATCAAGGCCGATAAGTCCGCTCGCGTGCGCGAAGCCTGCGAGGCGCTGTACGCCGAATGCCGTTCGGCCGGTATCGATGTGGCCTACGACGACCGCGGCATGCGCCCCGGGCCGATGTTCGCGGACGCCGAACTGATCGGCATTCCGCATCGCATCGTGGTGTCCGAGCGCGGACTGGACGCCGGCACGCTCGAATACAAGGGCCGCCGAGACAACGAATCAAGCCACATCGACTACAGCCTGGCTGCGATCCGTCAGGCGCTGGACGCGACCACAACCACATGACCGCACGGCTGGCCGCGCTTGCGATCGTGTTGATGGCGCTGGTCGCGCCGCGCGCGTTCGCCGCGGCCGCCGCCCCCGACGACGTCGACCCGGCCCTGCGCCGCGCCCTGATGAACGCTGTCCATGACTCGGCCGGTTTTTCCAACCGTTTCGCCGCCGAAGTATGGCTGCTCGACATGTCCACGCGGCTGTCCGACAGCATGCCGGATGTCGGCCGGCGCATGGCACTGCTCAAAACGGTACACGCGGAGGCCACGCGCGCCGGGCTGGACCCACAAACTGTACTGGCGCTGATCCAGGTGGAGTCTGGTTTCCAGCGTTTTGCGATCTCGTCGGCCGGCGCGCTCGGCCTGATGCAGGTCATGCCGTTCTGGATCGACGAAATCGGCCGCCCCGAAGACAACCTGTTCGACATGCAGACCAACCTGCGCTACGGCTGCACCATCCTCGCCTATTACCTCGAGCGCGAAGACGGCGATCTGAACCGCGCACTGGCACGCTACAACGGCAGCCTCGGCCAGTACTGGTATCCGGCGCGGGTGCAGACCGCGTTGCGTAGCCGCTGGTACGAGCGCTAGAAGACATCGCCATGTCGCATACCGCCCCCCAAGACAATCAAACCGGCAACGTCGACCACATGGGCCTGGCGGCCGCGCTGATCGCCGCCTTGAGCTGGGCGACACCGGGCCTGTTCATCCGCGCGCTCGACGGCTTCGCGCCCATGGTCATCGTGGCCGGCCGTTGCGGGGTGGCCCTCGCCGGCGCGCTGCTGCTCGTGGCACTCGCACGCCGCGGTGCCCTGGCCGCGGCGCTGCGCCAACCGCTGGCGTGGGGCCTGGCGGTGTTGATGAGCGCCTACTACGCCCTGTCGGTGGCGGCATTCACCTATGCGCCGATCGCCGATATCGCCCTGTTGATCACGTTATCGCCACCATTCGCCCTGGCCTGGCGCATCTTGACCCGGGAACACATCGCCCGCGCCGAGTGGCTGGGCACCACGCTCGCGATCGTGGGGGTGGCCGTGATCATATGGCCCGGCAATGCACCTTTGGCCGGTTTCGAGGATCGCTGGATCGGCGACCTGCTAGCGCTCGCCGGGGCCGGCACCATGGCCGCCTACGCCATCGCCTACGGCCGGGCCACCGCGGCCCGCCGGGCACCGGAGGCCCGAGCGCTCACGGCCATGAGCTTTTTCGTGGCCACGGTCGTGTTCAGCGGTTACAGCGTCATCATCGGCAGCTGGCCGTCCGGAGACGCACTGGCCGCACCGGCGCCACTGGCCGCTTTCATCGGGCTCGGCATCATCGCCACAGTGACGCCGTCATTGTTCTATTCCATTGCCTCGGCACGGCTGAGCGCGGTCGCGGCCAGCGCGTCGCGTTTGCTCACGCCGGTACTCGCGGCACTGCTGGCGGCGCTCATCATCGGCGAATTGCCGGCACTGACATTCTGGCCAGGCAGCCTGCTGGTACTCGGCGGGCTCTGGGTGCTGTTGCGTTGATTGCGACCCGTCGGCAGGATAGCGCTCCCTGCCGGCAGCACGTTCCGATCGATCATGCGAATCTATTTCAATCCCGACTGCTCCAAGTCGCGCGCGGCGCGGACGCTGCTGGAGGATGCCGGGCATACGCCAACGATCGTGGATTATCAGGCCCAACCGCCGGATCGCCATGCGCTCGAACATCTGATCGATACGCTCGACGACGCGCCATCAGCCCTGCTGCGTACCAACGATGCAGCCTTTGCGGCATACCGCGACCCGAACCGGGTACTGGATCGGGACCGTGTGATCGAGATCCTGCTGGCCGCGCCCGAACTGATGCAGCGACCGGTACTCGAACACGATGATCGGACGCTGATCGCCCGGCCGCCCGAGCGGGTGTTCGAACACGTCAGCCGCTGTACGGATACGCAAGCATGAGCCACGAGATTCTAGTGCTGTATTACAGCCGCAACGGCGCGACCGCGGCGCTTGCCAACGAAATCGCCCGCGGCGTGGCGCGCGCACCCGGCATGCAGGCCCGGGTACGCACGGTGCCGGAAGTCACGCCGGCCAACGAGGCCGCCAGCACCGAGCCCGTGCCGGACAGCGGCCCGCCCTATGTCGACATCACCGACCTGGAAGAATGCGCGGGTCTGGTGCTGGGGTCGCCGACCCGGTTCGGCAACATGGCGGCCCCGCTCAAGGCCTTCGTGGACACTCTCTCCGGCCCATGGCTATCCGGCACACTGACCGGCAAGCCGGGCGCGGTATTCACCTCCACCGGCAGCCTGCATGGCGGCCAGGAAACCACGCTGACGAGCATGATGCTGCCACTACTGCACCACGGCATGCTCATCGTGGGTCTGACTTATACCGCCGACGACCTGCTCGCCGAAACCGACTCCGGCGGCACGCCGTACGGCGCCAGCCACGTCGCCGGCACGCTGGGTGACCAGCCGCTGACGGATATCGAGAAGAAGCTGGCCCGTACCCTGGGCGCGCGCGTAGCCCACACCGCTCGAAAACTGGAAGCGCCGGAATGAAACGATCCCGCTACGCACTGGCACTAGCCATCGCCGGTAATTTCGGCCTGATCGCCGCCCTGTTCGTGATCGCCGATGCCACGACCGGCGCGCTCGTGCTCGCCGCTCTGTTCACCCTGCCCCTGCTCGCCTCGCTCAACGGCCTGATCCGCGCGCGCATCTACACCGCCGCCTGGGCTTCGATGATGGCGTTGTTCTATCTGGCGTACGCCATGGTGGAATACATCGCCGGCGCCGCAACAATCGGCGTGGATCTGTGCCTGGCGGCGAGTTTGACGTTATTCATCGGCTGTGTCGTGTTTGCCAAGTGGGCTGCACGGGAGAAGCCGGCGGTCGATTCCGACTGAGTCCAGCCCCTCCCGCGTATATCGGTCGATCGCGAGACCGACCGGTACGCCGCACCAGCCCGGCTTATTTCTTGTCCTTTCTCCGACACGCCCGACGCAGCAGAATCGAAACCGGCCGATTGATCGTGCTGGCGTTGCCGATTCTGGGTGCCCAGCTCGCCCAGGTTTCGATGGGAACCGTGGACGTGGCCATGTCCGGCCACGCGAGTGCGCGCGACCTGGCGGCGGTCTCGGTGGGGTCGAGCCTGTGGCTGCCGCTGGTGCTGTTCATGATCGGCACGCTCATGGGGCTGACGCCGATCGTGGCTCAGCACGTGGGCGCGAAGCGTTTTACCGCCATCCGCCCGGCCGTGCATCAGGCGTTATGGGTCGCGCTCGCGCTGGGATTGACCTGCGCGGTCGGCATCCGCTTGCTGGCGCCGCCGGTATTCGCGCTCATGTCGGTGCCGGCCGATGTCGCGCCGTTGGCTATCCGTTATCTGGACGGCGTGGCCTTCGGTCTGCCCGCGATCGCGCTTTACGAAACCCTGCGTTTCTACTCCGACGGCATGAGCCATACCCGGGCATCGCTGCTGTTCGCTTTGCTCGGACTGGCGGTCAACATTGTCAGCAATTACGTGCTGATCTACGGCGGCGACGGTCTGGTGACGCTTCTTGGTCCCGGCTTACCCGCGATACTGCGTGATCTGCCGGCGATGGGGGCCGCCGGTTGCGGCATCGCGACCGCGATATCCATGTGGACCATGTTCGCGGGGATGCTGTGCTATACCCGACTGGCCCGCGCCTACGCCCGTGCCCGTACCGGCCGCGCATTCTCGCTGCCGTCATGGACGCTGATCGCGGAGCTGCTGCGCATCGGCCTGCCCGTGGGGATCGCCATTTTTGCGGAGGTGTCGCTGTTCACCCTGATCGCGCTTTTTCTCGCCGGTTACGGCGAAGTGGTCATCGCCGGCCATACCGTGGCCCTGAACTTCAGCTCCGTGCTTTTCATGCTGCCGTTATCGCTCGGCATGGCCCTGACCGTGCGCGTGGGGCAAGCGCTGGGCCGAGGAAAACGCCATCATGCCCGGTTCGTAGCCTATAACGGCGTGGGCTGCGCACTTGTCGCTGCGCTCATCAATAATCTTATACTGGTTCTCATCGGCCCTTACGCGGTGTCGATCTATACCAGCAACCCCGCGGTCCAGCAGCTCGCCATCAGCCTGCTGCTGGTCGCGACGTTGTACCAATGCTCCGATGCGCTGCAGGTAAGCATCGCCGGCGCGCTGCGCGGCTACAAGGACACCCGCATCATCATGGCCGTTACGCTGGTTGCCTACTGGGGCGTGGGCGTGGGCATGGGCAACCTGCTCGGGCGTGGCGTCTCCAGCGTGTTCACCGGCTTCGGCGTCTACGGCTACTGGATGGGGCTGATTGCCGGGCTCAGCGTCGCCGCAGTGCTGCTCGGCTGGCGGCTGGTACGTACCACCCACCGGCCATACCTCTCGGCGTCGGGGCCTTGAGCGCGCGGACGACCTAACCCAGCGCCTGTTTGACGAACGGCACCGTCAGCCGCCGATGCGCCGCGAGCGAGGCGTGGTCCAGCGTATCCAGCACCTGCATGAGCGCCCGGACGTCGCTCTCGCCATGCCGCAGCAGCCAGCGGGCCGTGGCATCGGGCAACTCCATGCCGCGCTGGGCGGCGCGATGAACCAGCAGTTGCTGCTTGTCCTCGGCGTCGAGTTCGGCGGTGGCGATGGCGCCGCCCCAGGCCAGACGGCTGGCGAGATCCGGTAGCGCGAGGCCGATATCGCGTGGCGGGTTGGTATCCGCGGCGAGCAGCCGGGCGCCACGGGTGCGCAACCCTTCGGTGAGGCTGAGTAACGCGATTTCGGCGTCGCGGTCGCCGGCGATGGCGCCGACATCGTCGACACACACACAGTCCATGTCCTGAAGGCCGGCGAGCAACGAGTCCACCTGCTCCGCAACCTGTTTGAGCGGCACATAGACACTGCGCTCGCCGGCGTCGCCGCTGGCGCGACAGGCCGCCTGCAACAGATGCGTCTTGCCGGTTGCCGACGGACCATGCACGAACAGACGCTCGCTACGGCCGGCCACGAGTTCCGTCACCGCCGCTTTCACATGGGCGTTCTCGCTGCCCACGAACGCATCGAGCGTCGCGCTCTGGGGCAACTGCACACCGAGCACCATCTGTACCGCCATCGTCAATGATCCAGATACAGGCGGCTCGCCCGCCACTGGCGACCGCCATGCCGCACCAGCACCGCAATGGCCGCCGCCGCCGGCAATGCCAGCATCACGCCGAGAAACCCGAACAGACTGCCGCCGGCCAGCACCGCGAATATCACCCACACCGGATGCAGGCCGATCGCGTCGCCGATCAGCAGCGGCTGCAATACCGCCTGCTCCACGACCTGCCCGATGCCGAACACCAGAAACACCCAGACCAGCTGGAGCGGGTCACCGGTCTGAACCAGCATCGCGACGGTGGACACCGCCAGCCCGCTGATCACGCCGACATACGGCACGAAGCTGACGATCCCCGCCCCCAGGCCGATCACCAGTGCCAGTTCCAGCCCTGCCAGCCAGAGCCCGATCATGTAGATCGACCCCAGCACCGCCATCACCAGCAATTGGCCACGGATGAACTGGCCCAGTACACGGTCGGTTTCTACCGCCAGTTCGGAGATGGTGCCGACATAACGACGCGGCAGCTGGGAACGAATCCAGGCCACCATGTGATCCCAGTCGCGCAGCAGATAGAACATGATCACCGGTATCAACAACAGGTTCATGGCAATCGCCATGAGCATCGTGCCCGAGGAAAACGCCTGCTTGGCCACAGTCGACGCGAACCCGCCGGCCGTACCCCAGTTCTCCGCGATCAGATCCTTGACCGCATCCACATCGATGCGCCCGCTGGGCGCCATACCGCCCAGATACGGCGCGACCGTGCGCTGGATCCAGTCGGCGTAGCGCGGCAGGTTTTGTATCAGGGTGTGGAGCTGTTGCTGGAGCAGCGGGAACAGCAGCAGCATGGTCAGCGCAAATACCAGCACCAGACCGGTGAATACCACGATCACACCGCCGGTACGCGACATCTTCAGCCGCTCCAGCCGGTCCACCAGCGGATCGCAGATATAAGCCAAACCGGCGCCCACGACAAACGGTGTGAGCACCGGGCCGAGCAGCCAGAGAACGCCGACAAGAGCGGCCAGCCCCAGCAGAATCACGTTTCGGCGGCCGGACAGGGTCATGTCGAAGGCCTGGCTGCGGGCGCACGCGGTATATCCGCGATACGGCGGGGCGAACGATGCTTCAAGAAAACCTCTGCATGATTCACGGTCAACAGGGCCGACGATGGCCGGGAATGCGCGTTACAATAACACGCAAACGCCCGTATCCCGGGTGCCACTCTTTACGATCCCGAGCAACGCGACGTGAACGAACGCACGCCCCTGACCTATGCCGATGCCGGCGTGGACATCGATGCCGGCAACCGGCTGGTAGACGACATCCGTGAACCGGTGGAAGCCACCCGACGCCCCGAGGTCATCGGCGGCCTGGGCGGCTTCGGCGGCCTGTTCGAACTCCCGGTGGATCGCTATCGGCGACCGGTGCTGGTTTCCGGTACCGACGGCGTCGGCACCAAGCTGCGGCTGGCCATCGACGCGGGCCGATACGACGGGATCGGTATCGATCTGGTCGCCATGTGCGTCAACGACGTCCTGGTCACCGGCGCCGAGCCGTTGTTCTTCCTCGATTACTACGCCACCGCCCACCTGGACGCGAGCGTGGCCGGCCCCGTAATCAAGAGCATCGCCGCCGGTTGCCGACAGGCCGGCGCGGCCCTGATCGGCGGCGAAACCGCGGAGATGCCGGGCATGTATTCGCCCGGCGACTTCGACCTGGCCGGCTTCTGTGTCGGCGCAGTCGAATACGACGCCCGCATCGACGGCAGCCGTATGGCCGCGGGCGATGTCGTGCTGGGGCTTGCTTCATCCGGCCCCCACGCCAACGGCTATTCGCTTGTACGGCGGGTGCTGGAGGTTGCCGAGGCGACCCTGGATACTCGGGTCGGCGACACCACCCTCGCCGACGCCCTGCTCGCCCCGACGAAAATCTATGTTGACGCCGTGCATCAATTGCTGGCGCGGGTCGACGTCCACGCGATGGCGCATATCACCGGCGGCGGACTGGCCGAGAACTTTGCCCGCGTGGTGCCGGAACATCTGGCAGCCACGCTCGAGCGCAACGCGTGGCAGCGGCCGGCGATCTTCGACTGGCTGGCCGAAGCCGGCAATATCAGCGACGACGAAATGGCGCGCACCTTCAATTGCGGTATCGGTTTCTGCGTCGTGGTGCCGGCCGATCAGGTCGCCCAGGCGCTGGATGTGCTCGCCGGCGCCGGGGAACAGGTCGTCGAAATCGGCCGCGTCGAAGCCCGCAGGGAAAACACCGGCAACGAAGCGGTCCAACTGGTTTGACGCCACCGACGACAACGAACGCCGACGCGCCGACGCGGCTGGTCGTCGTACTCTCCGGTCGCGGGCGCAATCTCGAGGCGATTCTGGAGGCGATCGAACACGGTCGTTTGCACGCCCGCGTCGCGCTGGTTGTCAGCAATCGCCCCAGCGCCGGCGGCCTGCGTATCGCACGCCATGCCGGCCTGCCCTGCGTGGTGCTCAACCCGTCCGGTTTTGGTGATCGCGAAAGCTACGATCGCGCGCTGGCCGCCCGGGTCGCCGCCGAACAACCGGACTTCGTGGTACTTGCCGGCTATATGCGCATCCTGAGTTCAGTATTCGTACAGCAATTTCAGGGCAGACTCGTCAACATCCACCCTTCACTACTACCCCGCTACCGAGGCCTGCACACACACGAGCGCGCGCTGGACAACGGTGATACCCGGCACGGCGCCAGCATCCATTTCGTCATCGACGACCTGGATGCCGGCCCCCTGATACGTCAGGGCAGCATCGCGGTCCGCGCCGACGACACTGCGGATACGCTGGCCGACCGCCTGATGCAACGGGTCGAACAGCAACTGTACCCGGCGGCGCTCGCAGAACTGACCAACGGCCGCGTGCAATGGCACAACGGCCGGGTGTGGCGCGATGGCCAACTCCAGGAGCACTGCCCCCATGCCGATTACGACTCCCTGGCCCCGGTTTGACCGACTGATCCGAGGCGCGCTGGCCGGCGCCCTGCTGCTCGCCACGCTCACGGCACACGCGGGCGTGACCGATTCGTTCAGCGCCGACTTCAAGGTCAAGCGCAGCGGGCTGTCGCTGGGCACCACCACTTTCAGCCTGAAGCCGGGCGACGAGCCGGGGTGTTATGTCTACACCGGCCGCGCCAATCCCAACGCCATCGTTCGGGTATTCATCGGCGACGTCACCGACAAAAGCATATTCTGCGTCGGCGACGATGACGTGCTGCGCTCGCAGCACTTCCGTCACCATATCGACGGCGACGCCGAGAACAGCTACACCCTCGACTTCGACTGGGATGCACAGCAGGTCGTCTACAAGAACGAAGCCGGCCAGCAGGAAACCATGCCGCTGGCGGAGCGTGCCCTGGATCCACTATCGATCCAGATCGCGGCGCGGCACTGGCTGGCAACAGCCGATAACCCGTCCGAACTCGGCGAGACATCCTTCCCGCTGGTCGACGAGGACGAGGTCAAATCCTATCGTCTGCGCGTCAGTCCGGCCGGCAATATCGAAACACCGGGCGGGCGCTTCGATACGCTGCTCGTCGAGCGCGTGGACGACGATCAGCATCTGCGCTTCTGGCTGGCGCGCAACGCGGACTGGATCCCGGTGCGGGTGGAACACCAGAAAGGCAACGACGGTATCTTTCGGATGAACCTGACGACGTTGCAGCGCTAAGCCGCACCATCATGGCTCAGGCGTGCGGCAATGTGACCCCGCGCTGGCCCTGATACTTGCCCCCGCGATCGGCATAAGACGTCTCGCACACTTCGTCGGATTCCAGGAACAGCATCTGGGCAACGCCTTCGTTGGCGTAGATCTTGGCCGGCAACGGAGTGGTGTTGGAAAACTCCAGCGTGACGTGGCCTTCCCATTCCGGCTCGAGCGGCGTCACATTGACGATGATCCCGCAGCGCGCATAGGTCGACTTGCCCAAGCATATCGTCAGCACATTGCGCGGTATCCGGAAGTATTCGACCGTGGAGGCCAGCGCGAACGAATTCGGCGGGATGATGCAGACCTCGCCCTCGAAATCCACGAAGCTTTTCGAGTCGAAGGCCTTGGGATCCACCATCGCGGTGTTGATGTTGGTGAATATCTTGAAATGCGGTGAGCAGCGCACGTCGTAGCCATAGCTGGACACGCCGTAGGATACGATGCGCCCGCCGGCGTTCTCCTTGACCTGCCCGGGCTCGAACGGCTCGATCATGCCGTGTTCGGCGGCCATGCGGCGGATCCATTTATCGGACTTGATGCTCATACGCGATTTCCCCGGCAGCGCTGCAAAGCAGCGCAGTGTAGTACGTGCGTCTGGCTACGCCCAGCCTCCGGTGCGCGCCCGATCACCGGCCGTCCGGAACACCTCTGATATCCCTGCGCATGCCACTCTTTTACTTACCCGGTTCGCAGCCAAGCCTCCGGGCTTTATCCAACTACCGAAGACAGGGTCGATGCACTGCAACGGATCCTCAGACCATGTTACCCAGAAAGTCGGGGAAACCATGCTCTGAATTTTTCGCGCCGCCGTTTATGGCGTACCGTGACAAGGCCATGCTCGAACATCCGCGACCCATGCATGTACAACTGATTCGCGCATTCGGCGCGCCCGATGTTTTCGAAGCCGCAAAGGTCGACACACCGACACCCGGCCCGGGCCAGATCCTGGTGCGCCAGATGGCCTCCAGCGTGAACCCGGTCGATACCAAGCTGCGCGCTGCCGGCCCGCCCATCGCGCCCGACCTGCCCGCAGTGCTCGGCTGCGACGTAGCCGGTGTTGTCGAAGCCACAGGCGACGGCGTGATGCGTTTTGCGCCCGGCGACGAGGTTTACGGCTGCGCCGGGGGCGTCAAGGGCCGCGGTGGTGCCTACGCCGAATACATCGCGGTAGACGCCGAGCTTATGGCAGCCAAGCCGGACGCCCTCGACTGGCGCGAAACCGCGGCGCTGCCGCTGGTCACGATCACGGCGTGGGAAGCCATGATCGACCGCACCCGGGTCGCGCCCGGCGACCACGTGCTCATCCACGGCGGCGCGGGCGGCGTGGGCCATATCGCCATCCAGTTGGCCAAGGCCCAGGGCGCGCGGGTGGCAACCACAGTATCCACCGCCGCCAAGGCCGATCTGGCTCGACGCATGGGCGCGGATGATTTCATCCATTACCGCGACGAATCCGTCGCCGATTATGTCGACCGTCTGACCGATGGACGCGGTTTTGACGTGGTCTTCGACGCCACCGGCGGCTCGGATATCGCGACTTCGTTTGCCGGCGTGCGAGCCAACGGGCAGGTTGCGACCATCGTGTCGCAATACGAAGCCGATCTCACGCCCATGCACAGCAAGAGCCTGACACTTCACACCATCTTCATGCTCACCAGTATGCTGCATGGTACCCAGCCACAGCACCACGGCGAGATACTCACCAAGGCCGCGCGGCTGGCGGCCAACGATCAGCTCAGGCCATTGCTCGACGAGCGGCGCTTCACCCTCGACGACCTCGCGGCCGCCCACGGCCATCTGGAGGCCGGCGCCGCCGTCGGCAAGATCGTCATCGATATTGGCGATAAGGCACAGAGCAACTAGCCCAAATAATCCGACGAACCGCGCGAAGATCGCATAAAATTCTAATTATAAAAGGAAACTCAAGAAATATCAGTCACATCGAAGATTACGGCGGCTGACGGAATTTTCCCTGCAAGCAAAAGACAAGCGAAAACGTGCACGTATGCGATATCCGGGCCAAGGTTCTGCATAACCAGTAGTAGCGTAATATCGGACCGAAACAATGCCCTTGCCTGAGCGACTCGCCCCATGAAGAAAACAATAAAGGCCGCCGCGATCTACATGCTCTGCCTTGTCGCAGTCGGCATTCTGCGCTTGTTGTTCGCGACCTGCCGCGTGCGCTTTAGCGGCGTGGACAATATTCGTGCCGCCGAGGCATGTGGTGGCGGCTATCTACTCGCACTGTGGCACGAACACGCACTAACGGGCAGCGCCGGCTATGTGAACCAGCCGGTGGGCGCGCTGGTCAGCGCTTCCCGGGATGGTGAGTACTTGTCTTTTCTATTCAAGCGCATGGGTGTGGTTCCGATACGCGGAAGTTCGTCCCGACGGGGCCGCGAGGCGCGCGCCGAGATCGGGAAATTCATTCATGCGGGCCTAGCCATCGCAATCAGCGTCGATGGCCCCAGAGGCCCGAACCATGTTTGCAAACCGGGCATCGTGGATATGGCGCGCACATCGGGCGCGGCTATCGTGCCGGGAGCGGCGGTGGCCGGGCGTTTTTATCGGCTCGGCACCTGGGACGGCCTGCGCGTGCCGCTACCGTTCAGTAAGATGGTCATGCACCACGCTACGCCCGTTTTTGTGCCACGTGAGACCAGCGGTCCGGCATTCGAGCAATGGCAGCGCGAAATCGAACGCTGTCTCGCCCGTACCGATGCCGAGGCCCAGGAGCAACTCGCCCATTGGTCGGATATTCCGAAGGGCCTGCCTCGGGCCGCCGTGAAGCGCGGCTGGGTCAAACAAACGCTGGCGACCCTGACACCGCCGGAGTAGAGCCGGAATTGGCATCATGCGACCGTCAGGCATTCTCCACCTTGAAGTTCGGGAGCTTGCTGGCGTAATCCTTCTTCTGGCGTGCCAGCCGAGCGGCGTCGCGGCCGGCAAGATTGTGATCGATATCAGCGACGATATCTAGCGCGCGGCAAGCGGACAGATGCATGGTTTGTCAAATAAGAACACAGCAAGTTTTCTAGTCGCATGCTAGCCATCGGCGGCTTCGAGGTCCGTTTCCGCACGGGCTATCAAACGAAATTCTTCTTCCGCACTTTGGGCGATCAGATTATGACGGCTAAAGATGAAGAAATAAGCCGCACCAACTGCGAACAACAGCATCGTATAGCCGAAGGCCCGTGGGTCAAAGGCATACACCCCGGTCAATGCGATAAGTGACAGTACAAGTGATATGCCGGAAGTCATGATGCCGCCGGGCGTTTTATACGGACGATCAAGCGTTGGCTGGCGGAACCGGAGCAGAATATGGCTCGCAGACATCAGCGCATAAGACAGCGTCGCCCCAACCACAGCCATAGCCAGGATCAGATCTCCAGCACCGCTGAGTGATACGACAAAGCCCAGAATACCCGGCACTATCAATGCCCAGATCGGCGCCTTGCGGCGGCTGGTTAGCGAGAGGGCACTCGGCAGATACCCAGCTCGAGACAAGGCGAAGACCAACCGGCTGTAGCCGAATATAATCGAAAAGAAAGATGCGACCAGACCCGCCAGCCCCAAACCGTTGACCACCATAGCCAGGGTATCGCTACCGCTGGCACGCAGCGCGTCGACCAGAGGCACGCCACTTTTTCCGATGGCGGCCGCACCGGCTGCACCGGCGAGCAGCACCACTACCAGCACGGCAGTACACATAAGAAAAAGCATGGCCACAATGATGCCGCGCGGCACGTCGCGAGCCGGATGTTTGGCCTCTTCTGCGGCCAGGGGCACACCTTCGACGGCCAGAAACAACCACATGCCAAATGGCAGCGCCGCCCATACGCCATACCAGCCGAACGGGAGCAGCGTTGATGCTCCAGCCGCATCGGTTACCGGCATATCGAACAGCCGCGATGCGTCGAAGTCACCAATCAGAGCTACCGCTGTCGCCAGAATGGCGAATACGGCGACCGCGCTGATCGCCAACATGACTTTAAGCGCCTCGCCGGCCCCGGCGAGATGAATACCAATGAACACAATATAAAACGTAGCGTAGACGACCGGACCGTCGATGCCGATCAGTTCGTGAACGGCAGCGCCTATGAAGGTTACGATCGCTGCCGGCGCCAACGCATACTCTATGAGCACGGCCAGTCCCGTGAGATATCCGCCCGCCGGCCCCATCGCCTGGCGGGCAAAACTGTATCCGCCACCAGCAGCCGGGATGGCGGCCGACATCTCCGCCAACGAGAGCACGAGCGTGAAATACATCGCCCCCATCAGGACGGCGGCAATCACGAAACCACCCCAGCCGGCCTGGGCGATACCGAAGTTCCAGCCCGCGAAATCGCCGGAGATCACACCGGCGACGCCCAGACCAGCCAGCAGCACCCAGCCGGCCGATCCTTGTTGAAGCTGGCGTTTGGCCAGATAATCCTGTTCGCTCGTGGCATCGGTCATTTCATGCTCCCCCGCAGAAAGCTATATGGATCCAAGGGTTGGCCCCGTTAAGAGATAAGAAAGTTGCTCGGCTCAGCCGTGCCTTGGTCGATCACAGCGTCGTCGCTGCGATCCTTGAGGCCGACCCCGGTCAGCTCCAGATGGCGGGCTTCGCGCAGCAGATACAGCAGCCGCTCGACTGCCTTGTCCGGTGTCAATCCGGCCGGGCGGACGTTTGAAATACAGTTGCGGTCGGCATCGGTGGTCTCCGGCCCCGGCGCCCAGGTCAGATACAGCCCCAGGCTGTCGGGCGAACTCAAGCCCGGGCGTTCGCCGATCAGTACCAGCACCGCGCGGGCGTTGAGTCGTGGTGCTATATCGTCACCGATCGCCACCCGCCCCTGTTGCACGACGGTCAGCGGCGCAACCGTCCATGGATCCGCCCCGTCCTCGACGAGCGCGCGACTCAGCGCCGCGACAAAGTTCACGGCATGATCATGAATGGCCCGTGCCGAAAGACCATCCACGATCACGACCGCGAGGTCGTGTTCAGCCACGGGCGTGTCGTCGGCCGGTGCCAGACGTGCACGCGAGTCTTCGTCCAGCACGCGGCCTAGATCCGGTCGTTGCAGAAACGTCGTGCGATCCGAAGCCTGCGTATGCAACACATGAGGTGGACGACCGATGGCGCTTTGCAGATCGGCATCAGCCAGCGCCCGGCAGACCCCATCGACATCCAGCGGCAGTTGCACCGCATCAATCGCCTGCGCATGGGCCAGCTGGAAATCCAGCAGGCGCTGGCTCGGCAGACTGATGCCCGCCCGTCCCAGGCCGATCCGCGCATCGGTAAAGGCACGCAAGCTGCGCCAGCGGTTGCTGACGACACCACCGCGTTCGTCTGTTGCGCGTCGGTCATCGACCGCCGTCTCGCTCGAGACACGATCACGATTACTCATGGTGTCCAGCTCCGGCCGGCAGACGATTCAACGCATCGGCAAAAGCCGCTGGCACATCATCGTTGAGCCGCTGGCTGTCGATATCGGAAAAAATGCCGGTCCGGTCGAGCCATTGCTCGAACTCGGGGGCCGGACGCAATCCCAGCGCTCGCCGCGCATAGAGCGCATCGTGGAACGATGTCGTCTGGTAGTTGAGCATGATGTCGTCGGAACCCGGGATTCCCATCACGAAATTGCAGCCCGCGACGCCCAACAGGGTCAGCAGGTTATCCATGTCGTTCTGGTCGGCTTCCGCATGGTTGGTGTAGCAGACATCACAACCCATCGGTACGCCGAGCAACTTGCCACAGAAATGGTCTTCCAGACCGGCCCGAATGATCTCCTTGCCATCGAATAGATATTCGGGACCAATGAAGCCGACCACCGTGTTGACGAGCAATGGCTCGAAACGACGCGCCACGGCATACGCCCGCGCCTCGCAGGTCTGTTGGTCCAGACCGTGATGAGCATTGGCGGACAGCGAGCTGCCCTGGCCGGTCTCGAAATACATGACGTTATTGCCGACCGTGCCACGCCCCAGCCCGAGCGCTGCATCCCGGGCCTCGGCCAGATCACTCAGTCCGAGTCCGAAACTGCGGTTGGTCGCTTCGGTACCGCCGATCGACTGGAACACCAGGTCGACCGGGGCGCCCTGCTCGATGGCTTCCAGCGTATTGGTCACATGCGTGAGCACACACGACTGGGTCGGGATGTCATATTTTTGTATGACGTCATCGAGCAGATGCATTAGCCGCACCGACTGCGGCACGTTGTCTGTCGCCGGATTGATACCGATCACGGCGTCACCGCTGCCGTACAGCAGGCCGTCGAGAATACTGGCCGCGATACCCGTGGTGTCATCGGTGGGATGATTGGGCTGCAAGCGGGTCGACAAGTGTCCCGGCTGACCGATGGTGTTGCGAAACGCGGTAATCACCGGACACCGCTTGGCGACCAGAATCAGATCCTGATTGCGCATGATCTTGGATACCGCGGCCGCCATCTCCGGTGTCACCCCGGGCCGGATCGAAGCCAGCACTTCCGGGGTCGCGTGGTCACCAAGCAGCCAATTGCGAAAATCACCCACGGTAAGATGCGAAATTGGCGCAAAAGCGGCAGCGTCATGGCTATCGATGATCAACCGCGTAATCTCGTCGTCTTCATAGGCAACCAACGGCTCTTCAAGAAAACGCTTGAGCGGCAGTTCGGCCAGCAGCATCTGGGCCACGACCCGTTCTTCGGCCGAGCGTGCTATCACCCCAGCCAATCGGTCTCCCGAGCGCGCCGGCGTCGCCTTGGCCATGACGTCGACCAGCCCGTCAAACCGATACGTGCGTTCACCGAGCGTGTACTGATAATGACTCATGAATCCCTACCGCAAATTGCTTGACCGTAACCACTCGACGCGGGTGCGGTACGCTCAGAAAAGACCGGCCGGGCTATCGCTATAGGAAATCAGCTGACATTTGGTCTGCTGATAATTATCCAGCGCCTGCTTGTGCGTTTCCCGGCCGATTCCCGACTTCTTGTAGCCGCCGAAGGCGGCATGGGCCGGATACTGGTGATAGCAGTTTGTCCAGACTCGCCCGGCCTGGATACCGCGTCCGAAGCGATAAGCCCGGTTCATGTCGCCGGTCCAGATACCGGCGCCCAGGCCGAAATCGGTATCGTTGGCTATCGCCAACGCTTCGTCATCGTCGCGGAAGGTCGTGATGGCCTGCGTCGGACCGAAAATCTCTTCCTGGAATATCCGCATGTCGTTGCTGCCCTTGAACATCGTCGGCTGGATATAAAAGCCGTCGGCCAGCTCACCGCCCAGATCAGCGCGACCGCCGCCGAGCAACAGTTCGGCACCCTCGTCGCGACCGATGTCCATGTAGGACATGATCTTGTCGAACTGTTCACGTGAAACCTGGGCCCCGATTTCGGTCTCGGTATCCAGCGGATGGCCCTGCTTGAGCCGCTTGGCACGTTCCAGTGCACGGGCCATGAGTGGCTCGTAAACATCTTCGTGGATCAACGCTCGGGAGGGACAAGTGCAGACTTCGCCCTGGTTGAGAAAGGTCATCATCAGACCTTCGACGCACTTGTTGATAAAGTCTTCACCGCGGTCGAGCACGTCCGCAAAGAACAGATTGGGCGATTTCCCACCCAGCTCGAGCGTCACCGGCACGATACGCCGGGCGGCATTGGCCATGATCCGACTGCCCACCGGGGTGGACCCCGTGAATGCCAGCTTGGCGATGCCCGGATGCTCGGCAAGTGCTTCGCCGGCCTCCGCGCCCAGGCCCTGAACCACATTGAGCACACCTGCAGGCAACAGATCGCCGACCAATTCCAGAAACACGCAAATCGACGCCGGTGTCTGCTCGGCCGGCTTGAGTACAATGCTGTTCCCAGCGGCCAGCGCCGGAGCGATCTTCCAGCCCGCCATCAGCAGCGGGAAATTCCACGGAATGATCTGCCCGACCACTCCGAACGGCTCGTGATAATGGTACGCCACGGTATCGGCGTCGATCTCGGCTATGGACCCTTCCTGGGAGCGTATGCAGCCCGCGAAATACCGGAAATGATCGGCGAGCAGCGGCAGATCGGCCGCCAACTCTTCACGTATGGCCTTGCCGTTGTCCCAGGCATCCGCCACCGCCAGCATCTCGAGGTTGTCCTCGATACGATCCGCGATCCGGAGCAATACCCGGGCGCGCTCGGCGGCGGGCGTCGCCGCCCAGCCCTTGGCTGCTTTCGCGGCGGCCGTGACCGCTTTATCCACATCATCGGCACCCGAGCGCGGAACCTCGCAGAATGTCTGGCCGGTCACCGGGGTGACATTCTCGAGATAGCGTCCGCCCGCTGGGGGCACCCAGTCACCGCCGATGAAATTCTCATAGCGATCCCGAAAACTCACGGCTGCACCGGCTTGGCCTGGACTTGCGTATTGCATAAATAGACTCGCGTTGCTTGATGTGATAGGAAATACGAAGCGCTTGCTGTAGTTGCCAAATTAGCAGCGGGTCTCATGGCGCACTTGCTCGTGCGTCGCAAACTTTTGCTCAGCAGTCACACGGCCCCATCGATGTCAGACGCTCTCGTACACTGGACCGGGCAGGCGGAAGTTCTGCGTCCGCCCGAAAAAATGATCGAAAACAGGGTAGTTTTCGCGGGCCGGAATGCAGAACTGTCGCTCTACGACACCTACTGCCCGGCCCGCAAAGTCTCACTGTCATCGCCCCATGTGCTGTATTGCGGGATGATCACCGGCAGCAAGGTCATGCACGGCGTAACGGAGCAGCCGCGTTCTTTCCGGCCCCACGAGTCGTTCATCCTGGCGCCGGATCAATGCGTCTACATCGATTTTCCGGAGGCACAGCAGAATCGCCCCACCACCTGCATGACGATCGAGATCAATTCGCAGCAGGTGCAACAGGTCTGCGACAAACTCAACACCCGCGCCCCGCGGGATCCGGAGTTGCAACCGTGGTCTTACACACCGCGCGCTTTACACGTACCTCATGGGCAGGAGACACAAGGTCTGCTCGAGCGTTTGACCCGTTTATTCGCGGAAGATCATTCGGATCGCAACGCCCTCATCGACCTGGCGCTCGACGAATTGATTGTTCGCATGCTGCGGACCCAGGGCCGGGAACTGCTATTGACCGACAGTCAGCCCGGCAAGTCCCCCAGGCACGGTCTGGCGGCGGTGCTGCAATGGCTGCAGAACAATGTTGCCGAGACTTTCGACGGCCAGCGACTTGCCAAGGAGGCCAGCATGAGCAAGGCCCGCCTGTACCGCCAGTTCAAGAGCCAGCTCGGCTGTACCCCACGCGAATACCAGCAACACCTGAGGCTGGAACGGGCACGCGCGCTACTCGCCGACGAGTCCGCATCGATTACCCGTATCTGCTTCGAATTGGGCTATCGCAGCCTCAGCCACTTCACACATTGCTTCAAGGTCGCCACTGGCATGCCACCGGGCCAATTCCGGCGCGAGCACGCGCAAAAGAAATCCATATCCCCTGAATACGGCGACAACCCCGAAGCCGTCCCGGACGGCTCTCGACGTTGGGATAGTCCTTACTGACACACTTGCTATCAGCCGTAAAAATCGCTACGACAACTGTCTCGAACGCAGACCGACGGTTCACCGGCGATCCGCGGTGTGCTAACCCCGGCGGCCGATACCGCGCGGCACCGGCTGCCCCAGTTGCCGACGCAGCTGTCCACGGCTGAAACCGAGATCACACAGGATGTGATCGTCGTAGGCGAGCAGCGCCAGGGTCCGCCGACGGACCCGGCGGCGCTGCAGAAAATGCCGCAGCTTTTTGATCAACCCCAGTGGCAGCATGGCCGGGATATAGAGCCGCTCGACCTGTGGCGTTCTCCACGACGCCTGCTGTTCATCTTTGTCCTCGGGTTGAAACTCACGCATTAGAACCCTCCAATGGCGACCGTCGAGCGGCCGCGTGGTGACTGATGCACGCATCGTTCGCGGCACATCACCAGCCTGCGCAAGCTATTTAGTTCAATCCAACGAAAAGATTTGCACTGTGAATTAAATATTTCTTAATATTCCAGCATGACCGATTCTCCCGCACCTGCCACGCTCGCGGCCAAACCCTTGCTGGATACCGATGTGCTGCGCAGTTTCGTAGCCATCGCAGAGCACGGCAGTTTCACCCGTGCCGCGCGGGCGGTGTTTCGCACGCCCTCTGCATTGAGCATGCAGATCAAGCGTCTCGAAACCATGCTGGGCGAGAGCTTGTTCATACGCGAAGCGCGACGGGTACAGTTGACCGCGCACGGAGAATTGTTGCTGCGCTATGCGCGCCAATTGCTGCAGCTCAACGCCGAGGCCGTGGCCTGCTTCCTGTCGCCGGCCCTGGAAGGCACGGTACGTATCGGCACGCCGGATGATGTTGGCACGCGGGTATTGCCGCAGGTGCTCGGCGAATTCGCACGTTCACATCCGGCGGTACAGGTCGACGTGATGACGGGCGCCAGCGGCCCCTTAATCCAACGCCTGGACGCGGGAGAGATCGACCTGGCGCTGGTGGCCGCGGGCAGCCGTGACGTCGAGCCCGAACGCGGCGAGATCGTGCATACCGAACCGCTGGTCTGGGCCGCCCGGAGCGAGGGCATGGCACGCCTGCGCGAACCACTCCCCGTGGCACTGGCCGAGCACGGCTGTGCCTGGCGTGCCCTTGCCGTGACCGCGCTCGATCGCGCCGGGCGGCCGTACCGCGTCGCCTACAGCAGCGAGCACAGCGCCGGCCAGCGCGCGGCCGTGCTGGCCGACCTGGCGGTGGCACCGTTTCCGCGTTCGCTGGCCGATTCACCGCTACTGGAACTCGTCGATGACCCGCAACTGCCCGCGCTCGCCGACACGCATGTCGCGCTGATCATCGGCGGGCACTGCCCCGACGCTGGCAGGGAGCTTGCGCGCCATGTAACCGACGCATTCCGCGCACTACGCAACTGAGAACATGATTCAGCTGTTTTCGACCTTGATATTGGGAAACTTGCTGGCGTAGTCCTTCTTCTGGCGCGCCAGACCTGCCGCTGTCCTGCGCGCCATATCGAAGTAGGCGGCCGCGATATTGCCCTCGGGCTCGGCGATAACCGTGGGCCGGCCGGCATCCGAATGTTCGCGGATGGCAATGTCCAGCGGCAGTTCGCCAAGCAGGCCGACCTCGTACTCGTCGGCCAGACGCTGGCCACCACGCGCACCGAAGATCGCTTCCTCGTGGCCGCATTTCGAGCAGATATGCGTGCTCATGTTCTCGACGATGCCCAGTACCGGCACGTTGACCTTGTTGAACATTTCCACGCCCTTGCGCGCGTCGATGAGAGACAGATCCTGCGGTGTGGTGACCACGACCGCGCCGGATACCGGGATCTTCTGCGCCAGCGTGAGCTGGATATCGCCGGTACCCGGCGGCAGGTCGATGATCAGGTAGTCGAGATCGTCCCAGGCCGTCTGAAACAGCATCTGTTGCAGCGCGGAGGTCACCATCGGCCCGCGCAGGATGGCCGGCGAGTCCTTGTCGATGAGATAACCCATCGACATGGTCTGCATGCCGTGGGCAGCCATCGGCAGCAGTGTCTTGCCATCCCGGGCCTGCGCCTTGCCTTCAATGCCCATGAGGCGCGGCTGACTGGGGCCGTAGATATCCGCGTCCAGCAGGCCAACGGAGGCACCATCCGCCTGCAGGGCGAGCGCGAGATTCGCGGCGACCGTCGACTTGCCCACCCCGCCCTTGGCGGAAGCGATGGCAATAATATTGCGCACCGAATCGATCCGCTTCAACGACGGTTGCACCGAGCGTGCGGTCACCGAAAAGCCCACGGTGACATCGGCGCGTTCGATGCCTTCAAGCGTCTGCAGCTTGTTCCTCAGTTGCTCGGCCAGCCGCTGGCCGTAGTCACCGCAGGGAAAGCCCAGATCCAGCTCGAGCGTAACGGTCGCCCCGTTCACCTCCAGCTTGCGCACGGCGCGCGCGCTGATCAGATCGGTATCCAGATAAGGCTCGACGAAGCCCGAGAGCTCAGCTTCGACAGCCTGGCGCAGGGAGTCGCTCATGGCGTGTGCCCCGGTTGTTTGTGTCCGTGAATGAAACGCCGGCGATGATAGCAGTCCGCGGCCGGCCAACGGGACGCGTATGGCATACTGGCGGGCTTTCGAACGCCCCGGACGACATTCGACCATGGCACGCGACATACTCGTTACCTCCGCCCTGCCCTACGCCAACGGCTCGATCCATCTCGGGCATCTGGTCGAATATATTCAGACCGATATCTGGGTGCGCTTCCAGCAGTTGCGCGGGCACAACTGTATCTATGTCTGCGCGGACGACGCGCACGGCACGCCGATCATGCTCAAGGCGCGCGACGAAGGCATCGATCCGGAACAACTCATCACGCGCGTGAGCGAGGAACACGAGCGCGATTTCGGCGATTTCCTGATTGGCTTCGATAATTATCATTCGACGCATTCGGACGAAAACCGCGAGCTGGCCAGCGAGATCTATACGCGGCTCGATAAAGCCGGCCATATCGCCCGCCGAACCATCTCGCAGGCCTTCGACGAAGACAAGCAGATGTTCCTTCCGGACCGCTTCATCCGAGGCGAATGCCCGAAATGCAGCAGCCCGGACCAGTACGGCGACGCCTGCGAAGTCTGCGGCGCAACCTATCAACCGACCGAGTTGAACAACCCGGTGTCGGTGCTTTCGGGCGCCACCCCGGTCGAGCGCGAATCCGAGCATTATTTCTTTCAACTGGCGGACTTCGAATCCTTCCTGCACGACTGGACCCGCAGCGACCACCTGCAGGAGGCGGTCACGCGCAAGCTCGACGAATGGTTCGAGGCGGGCCTCAGGGACTGGGATATTTCCCGCGACGCGCCCTATTTCGGCTTCAGGATTCCGGGCACGGACGACAAGTATTTCTATGTCTGGCTGGATGCGCCGATCGGCTACATGGCGAGCTTCGCCAACCTGTGCGCACGCCGTGACGATCTGGATTTCGACGCCTTCTGGAAGGCCGGCTCCGACGCCGAGCTGGTTCACTTCATTGGCAAGGACATCGTCTATTTCCACGCCCTGTTCTGGCCGGCGATGCTCGAAGGCGCGGGCTATCGCACGCCCACGGCGATCCATGCCCACGGCTTTCTCACCGTCAACGGCGAGAAGATGTCCAAGTCGCGCGGCACCTTCATCAAGGCGCGTACCTGGCTGGAACACCTGCCGGCGGAGTTCCTGCGCTACTACTTCGCCGCCAAGCTGTCCGGCAAGGTCGAGGACCTGGATCTGAATCTCGACGATTTCATGGCCCGGATCAATTCCGACCTGGTCGGCAAGTACGTCAATATCGCGAGCCGCTGCGCGAACTTCATCAGCAAGCGTTTCGATGGCGAGCTGGCCGATTCGCTCGATCGCCCGGAACTGTTCGAGCGCTTTGCAGCCGCCGCGGACGACATAGCCGAGCACTACGAGCAGCGGCGCTTTGCCCAGGCCATCCGTACCGTCATGGCACTGGCCGACGAGGCCAATGCCTATGTCGCCGAGCGTGCGCCCTGGCAACTCGCCAAGGAGAGCGGCCGCGAGGAGGAACTGCAGCAGATCTGCACGACTGCGCTGAACCTGTTCGCCCAGCTCACGATATACCTCAAACCGGTGCTGCCCGAGACCGCGGCCCGCGCCGAAGCGTTTCTGAACGTCGGTGCGCGCACCTGGGCCGATCTGAGCAAGCCGCTGGCGGGCACCATCAACAAGTTCAAGCCGCTGCTGCGCCGGGTCGAACAGCCGGCGATCGACAAGATGATCGCCGCCAGCCAGGACGATCTGGCCGCCAAGGCCGCGCCGCAGGCCGAACCCGAAGCGCCGAGCAAGGCCGACCAGACCAAGCCGGACAGCGCCGCCGATGACAACGACACGATCGAGATCGGCGACTTTGCCAAGGTCGATCTGCGCGTCGCGCGTATCGTGAGCGCCGATCATGTCGAAGGCGCCGACAAGCTGCTCAAGCTCACGCTGGATGTCGGCGAAACAGGGCAGAAACAGATCTTTGCCGGCATCAAGTCCGCCTACGATCCGGCCGCGCTGGAAGGCCGGCTCACCGTAATGATCGCCAACCTCGCGCCACGCAAGATGCGCTTCGGCCTGTCCGAAGGCATGGTGCTGGCCGCGGGCGGTGATGACGACGGCCCCTTCCTGCTGGCCCCGGACGATGGCGCGCAGCCGGGCATGAAGATCAAGTAGCCATGGCCGGCGTCGACGCCACCGCCATCGACGCGCTACTGCCGCAGACGCAATGCCGGCGTTGCGGCTACGACGGTTGTCGCCCCTATGCCGAGGCAATCGCCGCCGGCGAAACCGACATCAACCGCTGCCCGCCCGGCGGCGACGCCACGGTCCAGCGGCTGGCCGCGCTCACCGGCGAGTCGGTCAAACCGATCGACCCGGAATGCGGCGACGCGAGTATTCCCAAGGTCGCGACGATCCGCGAAGATGAATGCATCGGCTGCACCCGCTGTATCCAGGTCTGTCCGACCGACGCCATCATCGGTGCGGCCAAGCAGATGCATACGGTCATCGAATACGATTGCACTGGCTGCGAGCTGTGCGTACCCGCCTGTCCGGTCGACTGCATCGACATGCCCGAGGCCGGTGCGGATAACGGTCAGCCGTTGTGGCCGCCACCGCGGGAAATCGACGCCGAACGGGCCGCCGAGGCGCGCCGCAACTTCGAGGCCCGCCAGACACGGTTGAACCACAGCACCACGCGCCGACGCCGAACCAGCCGGCACGACACCACCGTGGACGCACGCGAGGACGCGGCCGCCGGATCGGCGGCCAAGAAATCCACCATTGCCGATGCCATCGCGCGCGCCAAAGCCAAGCGTACAGAACGTCAATGACACGCACTGCTGGCACGGCGAAGGCGAAAAGAAGATTTGTCCGCAAATGAACGCAAATCAGAAGACAGATGAATACAGACAAACATCCGCAGACGCCTACAGGCAGCAATCCACATGCTTCCCTGGATCTGCGTAACCTACGGATGGGACCGTTTTGTCCTCTTTACTCGTATTTGCGTTCATTGGCGTTTATTTGCGGACTTTTTCTCTTACCTTGAACACGTGAACAAGACCAAACGTACCGAGATATTCGAACGGCTCAAGGCCGCCAATCCGGCGCCGAAGACCGAATTGCAATACGGCTCGCCGTTCGAGCTGCTGGTCGCTGTGATCCTGTCGGCCCAGGCGACCGACGTCGGCGTCAATAAAGCCACCACGAAGCTGTTCCCCGTGGCCCGCACCCCGCAGGCGATCCTGGATCTGGGCGAAGACGGGCTCAGGGACTACATCAAGACGATCGGCCTGTATAACAGCAAGGCTACGAACATCATCAAGACCTGCCGGGCGCTGGTCGAGGACCACGACGCCGCGGTGCCCGGCACGCGCGAAGAACTCGTCGCCCTGCCCGGCGTGGGCCGCAAGACCGCCAACGTTGTCCTTAATACGGCCTTCGGCCAGCCGGCGATGGCCGTGGATACCCACATCTATCGGGTCGCCAACCGGACCGGCATCGCGCCCGGCAAGACCGTGCGTCAGGTCGAGGATCGGTTGATGCGGCTCGTACCCCGACCGTATCTGCAGGATGCCCATCACTGGTTGATCCTGCACGGGCGCTATGTCTGCAAGGCCCGCACCCCGTTGTGCGCGGAGTGTCTCATCGTCGACCTGTGCGAATATCGGCACAAGAAGCTAAACGACCAACCGGAGCCCACCCAATGAATTCGCCGCGTCCCGCCGATGCCTTTGCCGCGCGCAGTACGCCGCGCATCTTCTGCATCGGGCGCAACTACGCCCGGCACATCGCCGAACTCGACCACGGCCCGGACGCCGCCGAATGCGTGGTATTCATCAAGCCGGCAAGTTGTCTGGTCGCGCCCGATGAGGCCGTCACGCTGCCGACCGGTCAAGGCGAACTCCACCACGAAGCCGAACTGGTGGCCGAGATCGCGCACGGCGGCATGCATATCGATGCCGGGGCGGCGCGCGAGCATATCGGCGCGATCGGGCTGGGGCTCGATCTGACCCTGCGCGACGTCCAGACCGGGCTCAAGAACACCGGCGAGCCCTGGGAACGGGCCAAGGCCTTCGATTACAGCGCACCGCTTGGCCCGCTGTTGCCGCTGACCGATAACATCGACCTGGACGACCTGCGCTTCGAGCTGATCATCGACGGCACATGCCGCCAGCGTGGCCATACCGCCGACATGCTGGTCGGCGTGGCGGATCTCGTGGCCATGCTGAGCAGACATTGGCGGCTTTTACCCGGCGATCTGATCTTCACCGGCACACCGGAAGGCGTCGGCCCGCTCGAGCCCGGCATGCGGTTGTGCCTGTCGAGCCCGCTGTTGCCCGACGCCGAGTGGATAACCGCTTGAACGCGCTCGGTGTGCGCAATCGCTGGACGCTCTGACCAGACCCCATGCACCCACCAGCACTGACGCATATCGATCTGGTTGCGTTCGATCTCGACGGCACACTGATCGATTCCGTACCCGATCTCGCCGCCGCGGTGGACGCCATGCGCGCCGATTTCGGATGGCCACCCGCCGGAGCGAACAAAGTGTGCGCCTGGGTCGGCAACGGCAGCCGTGTCCTGGTCGATCGCGCATTGGCGGACGCGGCGAAAGACGACGCCCCATCGGCACTGGCAACAATCGACAGCAACGTCGCCCACGATGCATTCCTGCACCATTACCACGCCGCACCCTGCACCCATACCCGTGTTTATGCGGGCGCGCACTCCTGCCTGGAGACACTGCATGAAAACGGCTTCACGCTGGCTCTGATCACCAACAAACCGGCTGCGTTCCTGCCCCTGATTCTGCACCCGCTGCAGATCGCGCATTGCTTCGCGCTTACCCTGGGTGGCGACAGCCTGGCGCAGAAGAAACCACATCCGGCACCGCTGCAACATGTCGCCGAGCGGCTCGGCACAGCACCGCAGCGTTGCCTGATGGTGGGCGACTCACGCCATGACATCATAGCCGGCAAGGCGGCCGGGTTCCGGACCCTGGCGGTCACCTATGGCTACAACCACGGCGAGCCGATCGAGCACAGCAACCCCGACCATATTGTCGACTCGCTGGCCGAGTTGCGCTGACGTTGCCGCATCAAGCCCCGACCCGGCCGATATTCGTGTCAGTGTGGAAGACGACTGGAAAGACTTGTTGTCATTTCAGCGTGACTGGGTGACGATGCAGGAAACGACAATGCTGGGGGAGAATCCATGGCGAAGAAGAAGAAAACGCTACTGACCGCGGTCGGCGTCGTGGTTCTCGTGATCGTGGCGCTGATCGCCATGCGCATGCTCCAGAGCGTGGACCGATCGCCCGCGCCGCTGATGGCCGAGAAGGACGCTCAGCTTCAGGCGCTCGACACGCTTCAGGCCAACCGCAAGGCATACACCGAAAGCTTCAACCCGATCGTGCGCGAGCGCTCGCTGCGCGACACGGGGCATAAGGGTGTGGGGCTGTTCATCAACAACGCCTATTTCCGGATTGCCGGCAATATTGCGTTCGATGTCGATCAGCTCTCGGCCCTGTTGGTTCCCAAGAAACCCGACGATCCAGTGATCATCGACGACCCCAGTTCGTTTGTATTCACCCCGCTCAACGGGTCGGTGGTCATCAATCCCGAGGGGCTGACGGCCCTGTTCAACCAGTATCTCGTGGATTATCCCGACACCCAGATGCGTAACCTGTCGGTCAAGACCCAGAAGGGCAAACTGATTGTCGACGGTGAAGCGTCCAAGATTCCCGGCACATGGCTGCCGTTTCACATGGAGGGCCCGGTCACGCTCCAGCAGGGGCACTATTTCATTTACAACCCCCAGAAGGTCGAGATCGCCGGTATCGGAACCAAGGGCCTGCTGAATCTGGTCAACGTGCAGCTGCAGGATCTGCTGCAGATCGAGACCGAAGGCACCGAGCTCAAGGGCAAGAACAACGTGGTGCTGGATCTCAATTACGCCCTGCCGCCGCCGCAACAGGACGTGCAAGTCGCCGACATGTCCATCGACGACGCCGGCGTACATCTGACATTCACCAGCAATTTCAAGCCCACGCCGCAGGAGCCGATCGTGAACAGCGACAGCTACGTCATGATCCAGGGCGGGGAGGTCAAGACATTCCGCTCGGTATTGACCGATGTCCGCCTGCAGATGGTCGCCAAGGATGGCGGCAGGCTGGACGCATCACTGTACAACTATCGCGCGCAAATCCTGTCGGGCCTGTTCACGATCACGCCGGCCGGCGAGCTGGTGGCCTATCTCGGCCCCCACGAGGTCGCCGATTACGTTCCCACGGCACAACCGGAGGGCGACGATGCGTCCTGAAAACAATCCGAATAGAACAGGCGTGATGATGACCGGTGAACCGCCCAGTCGAGTGCCCATTCCAGCTTGCGCGGTAGCGCTCGGGCTGAGCTTGATCATGTTGATCGCTGCATCCACCGCTCAGGGCGCACAACTGCGCAAAAGCGGCCAGGCCGGTATCGCCGACGAACAGGGCGCGGTCGAACAATCGGACGAATCATCGTCCCAATCGGGCGATACCGGCGAATCGGGCGAATCGAGCCCCACGGACGCCTCAGGGGAATCCGCACCGGGTTCCGAATCACAGTCGGGCCAGTCACAGCAGACGGATTCGCCGGATCAAGCGGGTTCCTCGGATATACCCGACCGGTCCGGCGACACCGGCACCGCGAACACACTGGACAAGCGCAAAAGCGCAATACCGACACTGGTCCGCGAACAGCAACAGGAATACCAGCGGCTGCGCGATCAGGTCTGGAACGCCCCACACCCCCCAGCAGCGCTACCCCAGCCCACGCACGCCCCCCAAGCGCGCGATTCAGGCATAGCCTCGGTCGGCATTGAAGCCCGGAACGTGCATTTCTATATCGACAACCAGATCGGCTATCACGTCAACCGCCTCAAGGGCGAATTGGTACCGGTCAACAAGGGCGAGCCGGTCAACTTCGACGACCCACGGCAGTTTCGCATTCACATATTTTCCGGCGAAGTCCTGATTCGGCCCCAGGACCTCGAAGCGTTGATGAATAATTATATTCTCACCTACGAGCCGCGCTCGCTGTCGTCGGTGAGCATGGAAACCAGCCAGGATACGCTGACGGTCCACACGGGAGCGCGTCTTTTCCGGTTCATACCGCCGATCAGCGGCCTGCCTACCACGCTCAAGGGCCCGGTGAAGGTCACCGAGGACAACAAGCTCATCTATACACCGGAAAGCGTCAAGCAATTCGGTTTCATGCCGGTCAAGCCGCTGTTGTCGGCCCTGGGGCTGGAACTGTCCACGCTCACGCCGTTCAAGCAGAAGGGCATCCAACTCAAGGGCGATCAACTGATCTTCGACCCGGAAACCGTGTTTCCGCCGCCACGGCTCAAGATCGACAAGGTCGAGTCAGCCGAGTTGACCTCGAGGGGATTGAGGCTGACCTTTTCGAGCGGCACCAGCAATGCCGGATTCGCCGAGCCGCCGGTGGCTTCGGACAGTTACCTGTGGATACAGTCCGGCGACGCGCTGTTTTCCGGGGTAGTGCTGGTCAACGCCAACCTGCAGGTGCTCAACAGCGGCGAGGGTCCGCTTGCATTTTCTCTCTACGACTACCGTGCTCAGGCCGCGGAGGGCACCATCCATAGCGAACCCGATGGCGCACTGGTTGTACACATGCCCAACGACTTCGAGGACGACGACGACAATCCCACCCAGAATACCGGCCTGCGTCCGCGCGGCGCGGGCAGCTGATAACAGCTGACAGCACGCCCATACAACCGCCTCCATTCCGCCTGATTCGGTTGCCAGTCACCGGGCGACACGGTAGCCTGCGCCGTTTACGCCCCGCGGGGGCCTGTATTCTTGTCTGGGACGAACACACATGACGTTACACGCCGAGTTGGCCGAAACGCTGGGGCTCGAGGGCCTGGAATACCGCCATAACCTGAGCAAAAGCGACCTGTTCAACGAGGCCATAGCCTTCGATCGCGGTCGCATTCGCACCGGCGGACCGGACGACGAACCCAAGGCTTATGCGACCCAGCTCGGCACCGACGGCCCGTTGGTGTATTACTCCGACCCCAGCTGCACCGGCCGCCCGGTCCAGGATACCTTTGCCGTGGCTTGGCCCGAGGTCGAGGACAAGATCTGGTGGAAGTCGGATTTCCAGAAATTCGATCCCGCTCATTTCGCACCGCTGCTCGAACGTGTGGCCGCACACCTGAACGCGCGCGGACAACATCTTTACGTACAGGACGTGTACTGCGGCTGGGACCCGTCCTACGCGGTGCCCTATCGGTTTGTCGGCGAGTACGCCACCCACGCGCTATTCGCGACCAACATGTTTGCCGAAGGCGTGGATGTCGCAGACCCGGACGACAAGCGCTGGACGCTGCTCAATGTCCCCAGCTTTCATTGCGACCCGGAGCGCGACGGCACCAGATCGCAGCGTGCCGTGATCATCGATATCCATAACCGCATCGGTCTGGTGCTCGGGCGCGCCGACTACTGCGGCGTGGTCAAGAAGACCATGTTCACGGTGATGAATTATCTGCTGCCCGAAATCGGCGAAATGCCGATGCATTGCTCCGCCAATGTCGGGCCGCGCGGCGACGGCGCCATACTGTTCGGGCTGTCGGGTACCGGCAAGACCACATTGTCGGCCGACCCCGAGCGGGAACTCATCGGCGACGACGAACACGCCTGGACAGCGGACGGTGTCTCCAATTTCGAGGGCGGCTGCTACGCCAAGCTGATCGATCTCGACAAGCAGGCCGAGCCGGTGATCGCATCGGCGTTGTCCATGCCCGCCTGCGTGATCGAAAACGTGCCGCCGCTGCCCGACAAACCGCTGGCCGACACGGATCCCCAGGAGCTGGATCTGTCCGACAACACCATCAGCGAGAACACGCGGCTTTCCTACCCGCTCTCGGCCAATCCCAACGTGGCGGACGGTGCTCGCGGTCCGCACCCGGAAACGATCGTGTTGCTGACCGCGGATGCTTTCGGCGTCCTGCCGCCGGTATCCATACTGGATACAAAAGACGTCATGTACCACTTCGTATCCGGCTTTACTGCGAAGCTCGCCGGCACCGAAGTCGGCGTGACCGAACCCAAGGCCGCTTTTTCCGCCTGCTTCGGGTCACCGTTCATGGCACAGAAGCCGTCCGTGTACGCGCGCATTCTCGCCCGCAAGATGGAAACCCATCACACACGCTGCATCCTGCTCAATACCGGCTGGTCCGGTGGGCCGCACGGCGTCGGCAAGCGTATTTCCATCAAATACACGCGCGCATTGCTGGATGCGGCGCTCGCCGGCGATCTGGACCCCGACAAGGTCGAATACGAGATCCACCCGGTATTCAATCTCGCCATGCCGACATCCTGCCCCGGGGTACCCGCGGATATCCTCAACCCGCGCAATACCTGGGCCGACAAGGCTGCCTACGACGAACAGGCCGAACAGCTGCGCGCGATGTTCCGCGACAACTACCAGAGCAAGGGATTCGACGATCTCGGTATCGAAGCCGTCATGTAGCACGGCGCGCGACTGCGCCTTGTCTGCGTGGATCCGTATTGAATCCTGTCACGCTGCGCTGAGCAGCGCAAGGCGTCGATGCAGTGCATCCGGCCGCGCAGTATCAACACCGTGTTGGGTACCTTTTCTCGTGGCACCTTCCCTTTGAGCAAGCAGGCATAAGTCGCGCGGCACCCATAATGCAGCAATCGGTTCGCGGCGCAACACACCGCGACTGGCGCTTGCCGGGTTTGGGACGAAACCGAGGCCACCTTTGCCCATCCGTCCCGCCAACAAAAAAGCCGCCGACCCAGCGGGTCGGCGGCTTGTCTTTGTGCCCGGCGCGCAAGCGCCGGCAAGCACCGAGACTAGCGAACATTTACTGCTCGCTGTCATCGCCACTTTCGTCCGCGCTCGAGTCTTGGCTGGACTCTTCGCCCGATGCCGCGGCATCACCGCTCGCGGAATCGCTCGAACTCTGGCTCTGGCCCTGTTCGCCTTCACCGATGCTGATCAGCTTGACGTCGAAGATGAGCGTTTCGTTCGGACCGATCTGGGCGCCGGCACCGCGTTCGCCATAGGCCAGATCCGCCGGAATGAAGAGCTTGTACTGGGCGCCTTCCTTCATCAGTTGCAGCGCTTCGGTCCAGCCCGGGATAACGGCATCGACCGGGAACGTCACCGGTTTGCCCCGCTTGCGGGAGCTGTCGAATACGGTGCCGTCAATCAGCTTGCCTTCATAGTGAACAGTGACACTGTCGTCCTTGGCCGGCGTGTCGCCACTGCCTTCCTCGACGACCTTGTACTGCAGACCACTATCGGTCGTCTTGACGCCTTCCTTGTCCTTGTTCTTGGCAAGAAACTCCTCGCCCTTCTTCGCGTTGGCGTCGGCCTGCTTCGAGACCTGCTGCTTCTGGGCCTGCTCCATGTCCTGAACGAAGCCCTGCATGACGCTGTCGAGTTCCTTCTGGCTCAGACGGGTTTCGCCGTCACCGACAGTGTCTCGCACGCCCTCGCTCAGAGCGTCGATGTCGATGTCGACGGGCAACTCGGTCAGCGAATTGCCGATATCCATACCCAGCGCATAGCTACGCTTCTGGTCCTTGTTGTCGAATTCGCCCGAAGCCGAACCGGTATCCGTGCTGGCACTGCTGCCACCATTGGTATCCGTATCCGACTGACCCGCGTTGTTATCGGCATCCGACTGATTACCACAGGCCGCCAACGCAAAAACACAAGCAAGCAGCGCAATATATCGTTTCATTGAATTCATCCGTGTCCATTCTGGAAACAGAAAGCCTACGCGAAAGCCCGCGCCAGCAAAAGCCTGCATCGCGACACGACGCGGCATGGCTGTTCATTGCCAATTCAGCGTTGACGATGTCCAAGCCGCAGGCGTAGCGCATTCAACCGGATGAAACCGGCGGCGTCCTTCTGATCGTAGGCACCGCGATCATCCTCGAAGGTGGCAATGGCGGCGTCGAACAGGCTATCGGCCTCGGAACTGCGGCCGACGACCGTGACGCTGCCCTTGTAGAGCTTCACGCGGACCGTGCCGTTGACATGCGCCTGCGAGGCATCAATCGCGGCCTGCAACATCTCGCGTTCGGGCGAGAACCAGTAGCCGTTGTAGATGGTCTTGGCGTAGCGCGGCATGAGCTCGTCCTTGAGATGCGCGGCTTCGCGATCCAGCGTGATCGATTCGATCGCGCGATGGGCGCGCAGCATGACCGTCCCGCCCGGCGTCTCGTAGCAGCCACGTGATTTCATGCCGACATAACGGTTCTCGACGATGTCGATACGGCCGATGCCATGGGCGCCGGCGCGTTCATTGAGCCTTGCGAGCACCTGGTACGGCGAAAGCGTTTCGCCGTCGATGGCGACTATATCGCCGCGCTGGAACGTGAGGTCGATTTCCTGCGGCGCGTCCGGCGCGTCTTCGGGCGCCACGCTCCATTCCCACATCGAGTCCTCGGCCGGGGTCCAAGGGTCTTCCAGCACCCCGCCCTCGTAGGAAATATGCAACGCGTTGGCATCGGTGGAATACGGCGAGCCGCCGTCGGCCTTCTTGCGGATATCGATGCCATTGTCCTCGGCATAGGCTAGCAGCCGTTCGCGCGAGTTGAGATCCCATTCCCGCCACGGCGCGATCACCTGGATACCGGGCATCAGGGCGTAGGCGGACAGCTCGAAGCGCACCTGGTCGTTGCCCTTGCCCGTCGCGCCGTGGGCAATCGCGTCGGCGCCGGTTTCGCGCGCGATTTCGACCAGACGCTTGGAGATCAACGGGCGCGCAATCGAGGTACCCAGCAGATATTCGCCTTCGTAAATCGCGTTGGCCCGGAACATCGGGTAGACGAAATCACGCACGAACTCCTCGCGCAGATCATCGATGAAGACCTCGCGCACGCCCAAGGCCTCGGCCTTGGGGCGGACTTCGTCGAGTTCCTCGCCCTGCCCGATATCGGCCGTGAAGGTCACGACCTCGCAATCGTAGGTATCCTGCAGCCATTTAAGGATGACCGAAGTATCCAGGCCGCCGGAATAGGCCAAAACCACTTTCTTGACGTCGCTCATAAGTCTTTACACACGGTTGCGAATGCGCGGAATTCGAAGCAGCGCGCATTATACGCAACCTGCGTTATGTCCGCCGGGCAACGCCTGCGCCCGGACGAACCCGGTCCAACCGCCACGCCAACGCAGCCACCTGCTAATATCGCCGCATGACAGAGTTAGACAATCCGGCTGAGACCGCCCCGGTCATGGCCAACCGTTTCCGTGGCTTTTTGCCGGTAGTGATCGACGTCGAGACGGGCGGCTTCAATTCCACCACCGATGCGCTGCTGGAGATTGCCGCAGTCACCGTCGATTTCAACGACGCCGGCGAACTCGATCTGCGCGAGTCGATGTCCTATCACGTCGAGGCTTTCGAGGGCGCGAATATCGAACCGGCGTCGCTGGAAGTCAACGGCATCGACCCGCACCACCCGCTACGCCCGGCGTTGCCGGAACACGATGCGCTCAGCCGCATTTTCCGGGCCGTGCGCGCCACGATGAAGGAAACGGGCTGCAAGCGCGCGGTACTGGTGGGCCACAACGCGCATTTCGATCTCGGTTTTCTCAACGCGGCAATCGCGCGTACCGGCATCAAGCGGAGCCCGTTTCACCCGTTTTCGTGTTTCGATACCGCAACGCTGGCCGGCGTCGCATTGGGCCAGACCGTACTCAAACGCGCCGCCACCGCAGCCGGCATGCCCTGGGACAACGACGCCGCACATTCCGCACGTTACGACACCGAACAGACCGCGCGTCTGTTCTGCACCATCGTCAACCGCTTCAAACCGGTCTACGACAGCGTGCCACGCGCACCGCAACAATAGCCTATTGGGTCTGTTCGCCGGACACTTGTTCCGGTCTTTGCAAATCGATAAATTCCCGTCGTCATGAACACGCACGCAAACCACGTCACCGCCCGCCCGTTCGTTGGCCGCATTGGCCTCTGGATAAAGGGTCTGCGGCTCGTTTGTCACCTATTGCTGGGCGCAGGATTGGCGCCCTTCGTACCGTTGATGGGCCGCCGGTCGTTCCGACTGGTCCGCTGGTGGCACGGCCGAATGCTCCGAATTCTCAATATCCGGCTGGAGATCGATGGCGAACGCCCGGTCGGTCCGACGCTCATCGCCGCCAATCACTGCTCCTGGCTGGATATCGTGGTCTTGGGGCATGCCTTCGATGCGGCCTTCATTTCCAAGGCGGAAGTCGACGGCTGGCCGCTGGTAGGCGCGTTCGCGCGCGCATCGGGCACGCTGTTTCTCGCCCGTGGCACCGGCCGGACCCGCGAAACAACCGAGCAGATCCAGTCAGTGCTGGACTCCGGTCGCTCCGCCCTGCTATTCCCGCAAGGCACAACCACCCGGGAAACCCAGCCCCAGCGTTTTTATGCGCGCCTGTTCGCTGCCGCCATCGAGGGCAACTATCCGGTGTTACCGGTTGCGGTGCGCTACTGCGACGACAGCACGCCAGCCGACATGCACCATGCGCTGGCGCCGTGGGTCGACGAGGCCCAGCTCTGGCCCCATTTCCGGGACTTGTTCCGGTTACGCGGCATGACGGCGCAACTGCGCCTGTGTGCACCGATCGACAGCCAGGGCTACGATCGCCGCAGCCTCGCCGAGGCCAGCCGGATCGCGATCAGCCACCGGCAGGCAATGGCCGCGGCGCAGCAGACACGCGCTCCGGCGCATCGTCCGAGGCCACGGTCAGCGGCTTGAGGCTTCCGTCCCCGGGCAGATTGCGGGTCGCGAAATAATCCTGATCGTCCGTGCCGTCATAGCGACGCTCGTGAATAAAGCGCTTGATGACGGCGGCACTCTCGTTAGCGCGCATCAGCAAAAACAAGTGCCCACCACCGCGCACGATGTGCAGATAGGACTTCGGAATCATCCAGTACAGCAGCCGCACGTTGACCAGCGGCATCACCGGATCGTCGTCGCCGCCCATGACCAGCGTGGGGCAGCGTAGCCGGTAGAGCCGATGCACACTGGTCCAGCCGATACCGGCTAACAGTTGATTGATATAACCACGCGTGCTCGGCCCGGCCGCGTAGCTGCCGCGCCGTTCGATCAGTTCCGGGCGCCGACGAACCAGGCCGCCATAGAGCTCGGACGCCCGTTCCATACGCTTTGCCTTGCGATACCGCCTTGCCGTGGCGAGGCGTTTGAGCACATTGGAACGGGCCGGCACCGACAGCATGCCGGTCGAGGTCGCGGCCAGGATCAGGCGGTTGGTGCGTTCCGGAAAGTCCAGCGCAAACTGTTGGGCAAGCGCACCGCCCCAGGCGACGCCGCCTACGTTGACGGCTTCGTCGTATCCCAGCCGGTCGAGCAACTTGGCGCTCAGACGTGCCAGACTGCTGAACCGGCGCGGCAGCCGCAGCGACGGGGACTCACCGGAACCAGGCACGTCGAAAACAATCAGCTCGACATCATCGAGTGCATTGACCAACGGCAACACCATGTCGAGATTGGCACCGAGCCCGTTGAAGAACAGCATCGGCCGTCCCCGGCCCCGCCGGATGCCCACCCGCAAACGGATACCGTCCACCTCGACGAACTCGGCCCGCAGCCGAGTACGCCGGCGTAACACGCTCATGGCCGGTGGCACATTCCTGCGCAGGGTCGTGTCTTTGCTCGGATCAGCGCTCACAGATTCCCTCGTGCTGTCGCTACCAGTCGTCACTGGGACAATTATGCCGCAAATGGCCGGTATTTTCCGCGCCACCTTGGTCGAAACATGACAGATGCATGGCAGCCAATCACCTCGGCCAAGGGAGGTTGGCTAAAACGAATCGTCCTGCTGCGACGGCGTAGCGGCCACCGTAGCGCTCAGGAAATCATCCAGCAGACGTGCGACCTCGCCCGGCCGCTCCAGCGCAAACCAGTGACCACCGCCGCGGATGATCTCCAGGCGTGCCTGCGGCAACAATAGCGCGAGCACGCGCGCGTTGACTGTCGGCACGATCGGGTCGTCATCGCCGGTCAGCACGAGCGCCGGCACGGTCAGTCTGTGCAACCAGCCCAGACTGGAGAAACCCGCCAGCGCATAAAGCTGGGCCGCATAACCCCGCCGGGTCGGCGCCCGAGCCCGGCTGAACGCCTGCGAGATCGCCTGACATTCGTCCTCGCGCCGGCCGCCGAAAATAGCGCGCGCATTGGGCGCATCCGGCGCCACCCGGGTCAGGCCGGCCGGTTGCGCGAGCCGCCACAAACTCATCAGACGCCCGGGAAACATCAGCGGGCCGCTCGAGGTCGAAACCAGCACCAGCCGGCGCACACGCCCACGCTCGCTGCGCGCGAACTGTTGTGCCAGCAGGCCGCCCCAGCCGATTCCCATGAGATCAACGACATCGCCATCCATGTCGAGCGTATCCAGCAACTGCGCCAGCAGGCGAGCGAATGCGGGCATGCGCCGAATCACGCGGGCATCGTCGGAGCCGCCCAGACCGGGCAGGTCGAAACGCAGTACCGGCTGGCTCAGCACCTCCACAAAGTCGTCGAGAATATCGAAGTTCGCGCTCAGGTTGTTACAGATCACCAGCGGCGTGCCATTACCCGGCTTGAGCGCGACACGAATGCGCTCACCGTCAATGACCACGTGCTGGACCTCCGGTTGTTCAACGCTGTCGGACATAACGCCCCGGGGCAGCCTCGATCGGTTCATGTTCGTCATCACCATAGACCTCCGGCGGTGCGCGGCGTTCACCCCCGTGCGCTTCACACCAACGCACCCAGGCCGGCCACCATGAATCGTACTGCTCGCGCGCGCGCCGCCGCCAGGCGGCGGCATCGAGACTGTAATCGTCGTTGACATGATAGCGCGCGCTGTGGCTACCGGGCGGACAGAGGATGGTCTGTACATGACCCGCCGCACCCAGCACGAAACGTACGTTGGAGCGGAACATCTGCATCGACCGGTAGCAATCCTGCCAGGGCGTTATATGATCGCGCGCACCGGCCACAACGAACACGTCGCGGTCGATCGCGCGCACATCGACCGCCACGCCATCGAGCTCGAGGGCACCGGGCGTGCTGAGCGTATCGTCGCGATAGATGGCCAGCATGTCCGCATGCAGGCGTGCCGGCATGCGCGTGGTGTCACTGTTCCAGTACAGCACATCGAATGCCGGAGGCTCGTTACCCAGAACATAGTTGTTGGTCACGAAACGCCATATCAGGTCGTTGGGGCGCAGCCACGCGAATGCGCGCGCCATATCGGCGCCGTCCAGCACGCCGGCATGACTCGAGCGGGCGGTCACCGCACTGATGCCCGCGGCGTCGGGCACCCGGCCCAGACGAAATGCGTGCGGCGATTCCAGCACCGTCACAAACAACGACAGGCAGGCGACCTTGTCCTGCTCGCCAACGGCGGCCAGGCGCGCCAAGGCCGCGGTGGCCGTCAAACCGCCGGCACAGGCACCCACCAGCTTGACCGGTTGCCCGTCGGTCACCGCGCGCACGACATCGACGGCTTCGCAGACCGCATCGGCATAGGTCGCGAGCCCCCAATCGCGCTTGGCGGCCGTCGGGTTGCGCCAGGAGATGGTGAACATCTGCTGACCGGCGTCCAAAGCATAACGCACGAAACTCTTTTCCGGTGACAAATCAACCACGTAGTACTTATTGATCTGGGCCGGACAAAACAACACGGCGCGCGAGTCCACCGACGGGCTGCGCGGGCTGTACTGGATCAGTTCGAAGACTTCATTGCGAAACACTACGGCGCCCTCGGTCGCCGCGATGTTGTGTCCGATACGAAACGCCGAAGTGTCCACCTGACGCGGCAGACCCCGGTTGTCACGCAGGTCCTCGAGCAGATGCCGAACACCCGAGACCACCGACCGTCCGCGGCTGTGCCAGGCGTTATCGTAAAAACCCGGATGGGTGAAAAAGACGTTGGATGGCGCGCCGGCGGCGATCATATGCCGGGCAACGAACAATAGCCGCCGCTTCTGCTCCGGCTTGAGGCGCAGGTCGTGGATCAGATCCAGCAGTACCGTCGACCACGCAAGGTAACCTTGCAGTACGCGACGGAACCCGGCGTTTTCCTGCCAGAACGGGTGCTCGAAACGGTCGTCGTCGGGAGCCGGGCGCAGTCGCGAGCGGCCCAACGCGATACGACTCATCTCCAGGCTCAGGCGTGTCTGCGCCCGTGCCAATGCCAATGGATGCGATGCCATCACGCTCAGCAGCTCGCGCCCGGAGCCCACGACATCGCGCCAGCGTCGCTGGACCACCGGATACGCCCCCGTCAGGTCGCGGTGTGCCCGCGGGGCGAGGAAGCCGGGCTTGGCGTCGTCGGGTTCGGATGCGGTAACGTTCATCTTGTACTTGGGGATTTCCACGCTGCTGAAAATGGCCTCGAAACGGTTGCATCATGCACCGTGTCAGCACGATCAGGCGGTTACAATGGCAGCATCACGCTTTAATGAGCAAGGTTCGCAACCAGCGATCCATGCCGGGCCGATCAGAGGTTGTGTGAATGTTGACTAGCCTGCGCGAGCGCTTCGACACCGTTATCTGGAATACGGAGCTGGAAACGCGACGCGGCCCGAAACGCTGGGGCGTGATCGGCGTGCGCCTGCTGCAGGTGCTGATTGTCGATATCCAGCGCGGCGAAATCACCATGCGGGCCATGGGGCTGGTCTATACCACCCTGTTGTCACTGGTGCCGATGCTGGCGTTGGCGTTTTCCATGCTCAAGGCATTTGGCGTCGACAATGCGTTGCGGCCGGTATTGCAGCGATTTCTGGCGCCACTGGGCGCACAGGGCGATGAAATCATCGAGAAAGTGGTCGGCTTCGTGGAAAACGTCCAGGTCGGCCTGCTCGGAGCCATCGGCGTGGTGCTGCTGATGTACTCGGTGATTTCGCTGATTCAGAAGGTGGAAGCGGGCTGCAACTATATCTGGCAGGTGCGGCGTCCGCGTTCGCTGGGACGGCGGTTCACCGAATATCTGAGTGTTCTGATCGTCGGCCCCATCGTGATTCTGGCGGCCACCAGCATGACCGCATCGCTGACCAGCAACACGGTCGTGGAGTACCTGAGCACGATCGAGCCGTTCGGCACATCGATCTATATCGCCGGGCGTCTGGTGCCGTACCTGATGTACAGCGCCGCCTTCACTTTTCTGTTCGCTTTCATGCCCAATACCCGCGTCCGGCTGTTGCCCGCGCTGGGCGGCGGCATCTTCGCCGGCGTGCTATGGCAGACGGCCAGCCTCGGCTTCACCGTATTCGCCAAGAACGCCGGTAACGTTAATGCGGTCTATTCCAGCTTCGCCATCCTCATCCTGTTGCTGATCTGGTTGTACGTGTCCTGGCTGATCATGCTCAGCGGCTGCCGGGTAGCGTTTTTGTTGCAACACACCGAGCGACTGTCGCGCACACCCTACCCGCCGCGACTCGGTGCGGCCCAGCGCGAGGAGCTGGCCCTGCTCATGATGGGGCTGATCGGCTACAACTTCATGCGCGGCAGCACACCGTGGCAGGCCGAACGCCTGGCGCGCTATCTGCGCGTCGCGCCCGACCATGTCTACGACATCGTCGACCAACTCACGGCTGCCGATATTCTCATTGAGAGCGGCGATACCACCGTCACGCTCCTGCCACGCCAGGACATCGAATGCCTGAAGGTCAACACGATTCTGAATGCCGTGCGCGCCGGCGATTCGGCCGCGTCACCCCGGCCGCGCAGCGACAAGCCGCACCGGGAAATCGCGCACTGGGTCCAGCGCAACGAGCAGGCCCGTCGAGAGGCATTTGCCGATCTATCATTGCGCGACATGGCGATGGCCATCCAGGCCGATCGCGAGGGCGATGGACAACCGACATCCGACGGCCAGACGCCAACCGGATGACCGGCACCGCCGGCTCGGCACGGGGGAACAGATGAACGCAAACTGGCTGGCTCATTATCCGCAGGGGGTACCGGCAACGATCGATTCGGCGGCCTATGCCTCGGTCGTGGACATCGTCGAACGCAGCTGCCGCACATTCGCCGAACGCCCCGCCTTTTCCAACATGGGCACGAGCCTGTCGTTTGCCGATGTGGAGCGCCAGTCCCGGGCGTTCGCCGCTTATCTGCAGCAATCGCTGGGCATGCACAAGGGCGAGCGCATCGCGATCATGATGCCGAATTGCCTGCAATATCCGATCGCGTTGTTCGGCGCGCTGCGTGCCGGACTGGTCGTGGTCACGGTCAATCCACTTTATACCGCCCGCGAGCTTGAACACCAACTGGCCGACGCCGACGTCAAGACACTATTGGTAATGGAAAACTTTGCCGCGACAGTGGAAAAGATCCACGACAACGTACCCGTGGAAACCATCATCACCACCCAGCTCGGCGACATGCTCGGCCTGGGCAAGCGGCTGGCCGTCAATTTCATCGTCAGGAGAATCAAGAAAAGCATACCGCCCTGGTATTTACCCGGCACGATCGATTTTCGCACAGCCATGGCACAGGGCCGGCGCCGGAGGTTCGAGCCGGTGCCGCTGACCGGAGAGGATCTGGCGTTCCTCCAGTACACCGGCGGCACCACCGGCCCGGCCAGAGGAGCGATCCTCAGCCACGCCAATGTCGCGGCCAACGTCCTGCAGTGCCAGGCATGGTTCAACCCGGAAACGGACGACACCGGCGAAATCATGATCACCGCTCTGCCGATGTACCACATCTTCGCGTTATCGGTGAACACACTGGTCTATTTTTCCATTGGCGGGCACAACGTACTGGTCACCAACCCGCGCGACATGCGCGCGTTCGTGAAGATACTCGGCAAGTATCCGTTTTCGGCCATTACGGGCGTCAATACCCTATATAACGGCCTGCTCAATACACGCGGATTCGCGGAGCTGGATTTCACGACCCTGAAATTCTCCATGTCCGGCGGCATGGCCACCCAGCAGGCGGTTGCCGAGCGCTGGCACGACACCACAGGGCAGCCGATCATCGAAGGCTACGGCTTGTCGGAAACCGCACCGGTCATCAGCTGCAACCGCCTGGATACGACCCGATTCAATCACTCGATCGGGCTGCCGCTGCCTTCGACCGATATTGATATCCGTAGCGACGACGGCACGCCCCAACCCACCGGCCAACCCGGCGAATTGTGTGTCCGCGGCCCGCAGGTCATGCGCGGCTACTGGCGTGCACAGGACACCGACGCCGACGCCTTCACCCCGGACGGCTTTTTCCGCACCGGCGATATCGCACGCCAGGACGACAACGGCCTTCTTTATATCGTCGACCGCAAGAAAGACATGATTCTGGTCTCCGGTTTCAACGTATATCCCAACGAGATCGAGGACGTCGTCACCGGCCACGCGGACGTGCTGGAAGCCGCTGCGGTGGGCGTACCGGACGAAAACTCGGGCGAGGCCATCAAGCTGTTCGTGGTCAGACGGCGGCCGGAGCTCAGAAAGGAAGACATCCGGCGCTACTGCCGCGATCAACTCGCAGCGTACAAGGTACCCAAGCACTACGAATTCATCGCCGAGCTGCCCAAATCCAACGTCGGCAAGATTCTCCGCAAAGAATTGCGGTAAGCCCGCCCACGCTGACCGCTGCAGTGCACTGCAGCATGGCTGGTATACTCGACAAACAACCCATGTCGGCAGCCGTGGGGTTGCTGGCGCGACGCCAACACCGCCAAAACGAGGAGAAGCCGTGAACAAGACTTGGCTGAATCAATACCCGCAGGGCGTACCCGCGGAAATCGACGTCGACCCCAACCGCACGATCGTAGACATCTTTCAGGAGAGCTGTCGCGAATTCGGACCCAACGCGGCCTACAGCAACATGGGCTGCGAACTGACGTACACAGAGCTGGACGCCCGCAGCCGCGATTTTGCAGCCTACCTGCAGAACGATCTCGGCTTTGCCAAGGGTGATCGCGTCGCGATCATGATGCCCAACCTGCTGCAGTACCCGATCGCCCTGTTCGGGATCCTGCGCGCCGGCATGGTCGTGGTCAACGTCAATCCGCTTTATACCGCGCGTGAGCTGGAGCATCAGCTCACGGATTCCGGTGCGCGCGGCATCGTGATCGTGGAAAACTTTGCCGCGACGCTGGAAGAAGTCGTCGACAAGGTGGCACTGGAAGCGGTCATCACGACCCAGATCGGCGATTGCCTGCCCGCTTTCAAGCGCACGCTGACCAACATGGTGGTCAAGCACGTCAAGAAAATGGTGCCGGGCTTCAACCTGCCGAGCGCCGTGTCCCTGAACGACGCCCTCAAGCAGGGCGCGAAGCAGCAGGCCAAACCGGCGGATATCGGCGGCGACGACATCGCGTTTCTGCAATATACCGGCGGCACCACGGGCAAGGCCAAGGGGGCCATGCTGCTGCACCGCAATCTGGTCGCCAATATCGACCAGGCCAGCGCGTGGCTGAGCCCGTGGACCGAGCGCGGCAAGGAAGTCATCATCACGCCGTTGCCGCTTTATCATGTGTTCGCACTCACCGCGAACTGCATGGTGTTTCTGCAACTGGGTGGCAAGAACGTACTGATCACCAATCCGCGCGATATCCCGGCGCTGGTCAAGGAGTTCGAACAACACCAGCCGACCGCCTTTACCGGCGTCAATACGCTGTTCAACGCCCTGGTCAACGACGACGGATTCAGCAAACTGGACTTCTCCCGTCTCAAGCTCACGCTGGGTGGCGGCGCCGCAGTCCAGAAAGCCGTGGCCGAGAAGTGGAAGAAGATCACCGGCATCCCGCTGATCGAAGCGTACGGGCTCACCGAAACCTCGCCGGCCGCCGTCATCAATCCGCTCACACTGCAGGATTACAACGGCGCCATCGGCCTGCCCATATCCTCCACCGAAATCGTGCTGCGTGACGACGACGGCAACGACGTGGCGCAAGGCGACCCGGGCGAATTATGTGTTCGCGGCCCTCAGGTGATGGCCGGCTACTGGGAAAACGAGGAAGAAAACAAGAAGACGTTCTTCGAGGACGGCTTCCTGCGCACCGGCGATATCGCCGAAATGGACGAAAAAGGCTTCTTCTATATCGTCGACCGCAAGAAGGACATGATTCTGGTCTCCGGTTTCAATGTCTATCCGAACGAGATCGAGGACGTGGTCGCGACCAACCCCAAGGTCATGGAAGCCGCCTGTGTCGGCGTGAACGACGAAAAATCCGGCGAGGTCGTCAAGATCTTCGTGGTCAAGAAGGACGACAGCCTCACCAAGGAAGAACTCCTCGAGTTCTGCAAGAAGGAGCTCACCGGATACAAGGTACCCAAACACATCGACTTCATCGATGAGCTGCCCAAGTCCAACGTCGGCAAGATCCTGCGCAAGGATCTGCGCGGCAAGTAATTCGACGGCTAGCCGTCGTTAAAAAGCAAAAGCCGTCGGTCCTTTGGGCCGGCGGCTTTTTTATGTCTGAATCAACCTGCAGATCGTTAGCCTGCCCTCATGCAGGGAGTCTTGTTCGCGAATACACGCGAATGAATGCAAATAAGACAGGAATGATCCTCGTCTTCCATTAAAAAACGGATGACTCACGCCAGGGATCAAAGCCGCCAAGAACAGATCGAATGCTCCTCGACACAGGGCCTTTCTTATTCATTGCGGCTTCGCGCCTTGGCGTGAAACGGTTTTTTGTCGATTGCGCCTGATACGCGGACCATTATCGCACCAGCCCGCTGACTTCGAGACACCTGTATTCGCATTTGCGGACTACTCCTCCGCTTGTTGTCGACTACCCATTTCAACAACAGCCTGGAATGACCGCGCGGCCGCTCGTTGGAGCAAGACGGTCAATCCTTGAGGTACCGGACAGATTCCACTTCGATTATATGTATGGTCGCCGGAATCAGTCGTGCTGGCGTGACTTGAAAAACGCGCCGCATGACCTCGAGCCATAATCAGGCGCTGTCTTATTAGCGCTCATTCGCGTTTATTTGCGGACTCACCTTCTCGGTAATGAGCCGCCATATCACGAATCACGATGCCTTTTCGTACTCCGCGCTGCCGCTGTTGTCCTCGATGATCATATCCGCGCCCTTCTCCGCGATGGCCGTGACGGGCGCGTTGGTATTGCCACCCACCAGCGTCGGCATGATCGAGGCATCCACGACCCGCAGGCCCTGCATGCCGTGCACCCGCAGGCGATCATCGACCACGGCCTGGTCATCGTGACCCATGCGGCATGTGCCGACCGGGTGGTAGATGGTCTCGGCGCGCTGCCGGATGAACGCTTCGATCGAGGCGTCGTCCTCGCCGTAGCCATTACCCGGCTCGAGCTCGCGCTCGCGATGCTGGCCCAGCGGATCGGTTCGCATGATCCTGCGCCCGATTCTGACCGCCTTGATCAGCTGCGCCAGATCCTGCGGATGATCGAGATAATTGGGATCGATGTAAGCGTCATCACCCGGCTTGGCACTGTTCAGGCCGATATGGCCCCGCGATTTCGGACGCAGATCGCAGACACGGAGCGTATAGCCATAGTGCTTGATCGTATTCCACAGATTATGACCATGATCCTGCTCGATCGTGGCAATGAAGTGAAACTGCAGATCGGCCATGTCGGGGTTGTCGCCGGTACTGGCGAAGCCCCCCGACTCGGCCACGTTGCTGGTCAGCTGGCCACGGCCCTGCGCGAAATACTGGTATATGGCCTTGGGCGCTTCCAGAAACAGGAATTTCGGCCCAAGCCTGATGGACAACCGGGTCTTTTCGATATCGATGACGCTGACATCGAGATGGTCCTGGAGGTTGCGGCCGACACCCGCCAGCTCGTGCATCATCGGGATATTGTGGGCTTCGATCTCGGCGCGCGGGCCGATACCGGATAGCAACAGCAACTGGGGCGAATTGATCGCACCACCACACAGCAGCACCTCTCGCCGGGCCTTGACCACCCGCTTGCCGCCGAACACGCCTTTCTTGTAGGTCACGCCGGTGGCGCGTTTGCCCTCAACAAGCACCTCGTGCGCCCGCGCCCGGGTAATGACGGTGAGATTGTCGCGATCGGCCACCGGGTGCAGAAACGCGTCGGCATTACTGCAACGCCGTCCGTTTTCCTGCGCCACGTTGTACAGACCAAAGCCCTGTTCGGTGGCGCCGCCGAAATCCTCGTTGCGCTGATAACCACAGGCGACGGCCGAGTCGATGAATGCATTATTCAACGGGTTCACATGACGCGGTTTGGTCACGTTATAACCACCACTCCCGCCATGATATTCGTTCGCCCCGGCCTCGAAGCTCTCGGACTTGCGGAAGTACCCCAGCATCTCCCGATAACCCCAGCCACGGTTGCCCAACTCGGCCCAATGGTCGTAATCCCAGGCGTTGCCGCGGGTATAGCATTGGGCATTGATCGAACTGGAGCCGCCCAAAGTCTTGCCACGCGGCCAGAATATCTTGCGCCCGTTGAGATGCTTCTGCGGCGCAGTGTAGTACGCCCAATTGAACATCTTCGACCACATCAGACCGATGACGCCGATGGGGATATGGATCAGCGGGTTCCAGTCGGCCGGGCCGGCCTCGAGCATGCAGACCGACACATCGGGGTCGGCGCTGAGCCGGTTGGCCAGTACACAGCCTGCCGAACCGCCGCCTACAATCACATAGTCAAAGTTTTTTTCTTGTTCGGACATGTGCGCGGCTCCTCGGCTCCGGCGGTGTTGAGTTATGGCGATCAGTGCCTGGTATCGGGCAACGTTATATTGAGCTCGAGCACTTCCAGATCGCCCTCACGCTCGATATCCATTTGCACCGCTTCCTCGCCGACTTCCACATAGCGGCGCAATACGGCTAGCAAATCCTGCTGCAACTGGGGGAAATAGGCGGGATGGTCACCACCGCCCGTGCGCCGATGGGCCACCACCACCTGCAGCCGCTCCTTGGCGAGCTGCGCAGAACCTTTTTTCTCGGACCGAAATACGTCGAGCCAACCCATGGTTTACCTCCCCATCAGCCGGTTGAAAAAGCCTTTTTTGACTTCGGTGAAGCGCATCGGACGGTTCTCGCCCAGAAAACGGGCGACCGCGTCCAGATAAGCATAACAGGCATCAGCGGTTTCCTCGAGCACTACCGGTGCGCCGGAGTTGGATGCGTTGAGCACGGTCTCGGACTCCGGGACCACACCCAGCAGCGGAATGGCCAGAATATCGCTGATGTCTTCGAGCGACAGCATTTCGCCCTTGCCGACACGTTCCGGCGCATACCGGGTCACGATGAGATGCTCCTTGACCGGCTCTTCACCCTGCTCGGCCCGACGGGTCCGGCTGGACAGCATTCCCAGCACACGATCGGAGTCGCGCACCGACGAAACTTCGGGGTTGGTCACGACCAGCGCCTCATCCGCAAAGTGCATGGCCATAAGGGCGCCTTTCTCGATCCCTGCCGGGGAGTCGCACACAATGTACTCGAACTCTTCGGAAAGTTTGTTGAGGGTGCGCTCGACGCCCGCCAGGTCCAAAGCATCCTTGTCCCGGGTCTGGGAGGCCGCGAGGATATACAGGTTATCGATCCGCTTGTCCCGAATCATGGCCTGCTTGAGATTGGCTTCGCCATTGATCACGTTGACGAAATCGAACACTACGCGGCGTTCGCAACCCATGATCAGATCGAGATTACGAAGACCGACGTCGAAGTCGATGACAATGGTCTTGTGCCCCCGCATGGCCAGACCCGCGGCAAAGGACGCGGCAGTCGTGGTCTTGCCGACCCCGCCCTTGCCGGAGGTGACTACGATTATTTTTGCCACTCGTTACTCCTGCAACTCAATGTGTAAATTGTCGTTGTCCAGGCTCACCTGTACGGCCTGACAACGCACGCCCTCGTCCATGGCATCGGCGACCTTGTAGCAACCGGCGATAGCAACCAGATCCGGCTCGAAACGCCGGCAGAAAATCCGCGCCTCGCCATCGCCACTCGCACCCGCGAGGGCACGCCCGCGCAGCGCGCCGTAGATATGAATATGGCCGTCGGCCAACACTTCGGCGCCTTCACTAACCGACGTGGCGATCACGAGATCACCGCCACGCGCATAAATCTGCTGGCCGGAGCGCACAGGCCGGGTGACCAGCCGCGTCGGTGTCTTGCGGCCATTCGAGTCATCATCCCGGGTCGCCGCGGTCGCATCGGAAGCGGCATCGCCGGCCGGTTCCGGCGCACGCTCGGACTGAGCGCCTGACGTCCTGGCCGTATCCGCGCTCGATTGGCGCCGATTCGAGCCAGCCGGCGACTTCATCATTGCAAGGCCGGCATCGCCTGCCGCACGGGCCACCGGTTCGCTGGCGTCGAGTACACCCACCACGATCAGGTCCTGTTGCCTGAGGATCTCGCATACGCGGGCCAGATCGGGCACCACGTCGGGCAAGGACAACAACACCGGCATACGCGAAAAGAAACCCGGCGAGCGCTTGAGTTGCGCGGCCACCTGGGTTGCGATGCGATCGCTGTCGGCCTCACGAATCTCGAGAACCGTGAGCGTCATCATCCGACCCTTGAATACAACCCCGGACTCTGCCGTGGTGGTGCTACCCGCCATGCTCTATTCGCTGATTCGCTGTGAAACAATCGGCGAGTCTAACACGCCAATCGGCGACTACACGCGGCCAGAAGTACAGCCGGACGCCACGCTCTGCGAACGTTGAATATCCGGGCATAAAAAGCCTGTTCACGAACAACAAAACGCCCTCTGACGCTCACTTATGGCTACACTGATCGGCATGCAAGACATCTCGAAGCATTTTATCGATTCAGTTACCCGGCGCACCGCGGGCACGCTCGACTACGCGCTGCGCGAGGCGGGGCCCGCGGATGGCGCGCCGATATTGCTGCTCCACGGACTGCTGGATACCGGCGCCAGTTTCGCACCACTCGTACACGAGATCGAAGCGCATCAACCGGGACAATATCGTTTCATCGCGCCCGACTGGCGGGGCCACGGCGACAGCGACTCCGTTGACGGCAGTTACTGGTTCCCCGAATACATAGCCGATCTTCAGATGCTGATCGACGATATTCTCCCGACGCCGGACGCGGACGACGACTCAAACGACGACTCCATCATCATGATGGGCCACAGCATGGGCGGCCAGGCCGCGAGCCTGTTCGCTGGCCTGCGCCCGGAACGGGTCTCGCACCTGATTACACTGGACAGCCTCAACGTACCGGATACCCGCGCCCAGGATGTGCCCGCACGTTACCGACGCTGGTTGGATGCGCGGCGTCAGCCACCCGAGCCTGGGGTTTATACGTCGGTGGACACGATTGCCGAACGCATCCGCGCCCGCTATACCGAACTCGACGCACAGCAATGCCTGACGCTCGCCACCGAGTGGTCGCGCCCCGTGGATGAGGCCGGCGCCCGGCGCATGCACTTCGATCCCTGGCACCGCATCCCTTCTCCATACGGCTTTCGCGCCGACGAGGCCAAGGCGATATGGCGGGAGGTCACCGCGCTGGTGTTATGCATCGACGCAGGGAATTCACCGGCGCAGGAGTATATGGACGCCGCCGAGATGGCACACCGGCGGGCCTGTTTCCAGGATGTTCGGCATCGGGTCATCTCCGAATGCGGCCATATGCTGCATCTGCAGAAGCCGGACAGCGTCGCCGAGCATGTCTGCGAGTTCCTGGCCAGAACCCGGAGCGACTGAGAGAGTAGTTACAACACGTGGCGAGGGGCCGTCGTTGGGGAATGGCGGTCGAAACGCCGTCGTTCTGGCACACCCACTGGGACGGGTTTGCGGGCAAGCCGGGTCTTGCCTATGCTGCAAGCATGGCTTTATTGCCGGCTGCAGCCGGCCCTCGGGTGGCACCATGACCGCATTCATCTGGATCGTTGTCTTTCTCGGCGCATTCATCGCGCTGGCCTATCACCGCACCAGCTTCAAGGCCGCAACCGCGGTGTCCGCGGCATTACTGGCCGTCTGCACGCTCACAAGCACCAGCCTGGGCCTTGGTCTGTTTCTGTGGCTGGTCTTTCTGGCCGTCGCGGTGCCGCTGAACGTCGAGGCCATCCGGCGGCCCTATATCACCCGGCCCATCCTCGATATTTTTCGCCAGGTCCTGCCGACCCTGTCCCCCACCGAACGCACGGCCCTGGATGCCGGCAGTGTCTGGTGGGAAGGCGAAATGTTTTCCGGCGCGCCCCGCTGGCGTCGACTGGAAACGCTCCCCGCGCCAGAGTTGTCCGACGAGGAGCAGGCGTTTCTCGACGGCCCGGTCCAGCAGCTACTGGACATGTGCGATGAATGGCAGATCACCCACGAACAGGGCGATATTTCCGAGCAGGCCTGGCATTTCATCAAGGACAACAAGTTCTTCGGCATGATCATCCCCAAGCGCTACGGCGGCATGGAGTTTTCCGCCTATGCGCACTCCTGTGTGCTGGCCAAGATCGGCAGCGGCCCGGCGGGCGGCACGGTAGGGCCGCTGGTGGCCGTTCCCAACTCGCTGGGCCCGGGCGAACTGTTGCTGCATTACGGCACCGAGGAACAGAAGAATCATTACCTGCCGCGTCTGGCGGTGGGCGATGAAGTCCCCTGCTTCGGCCTGACCAGCCCGCACGCCGGCTCCGACGCCGGCGCCATCCCCGACAAGGCAGTGGTCTGCAAGGGCGAGTGGAACGGCGAAGAGATCGTGGGCATGCGGCTCACCTGGGACAAGCGCTATATCACCCTGGCACCGGTGGCGACCGTGCTCGGTCTGGCGCTCAAGATGTACGACCCGGACGGTCTGCTCGGCGGCGACGAAGAACTGGGCGTGACCTGCGCACTAGTCCCCGTGGATACCCCCGGCGTGCATACCGGCCGCCGGCATTTCCCGGCCAGCGCGCCGTTCCAGAACGGCCCCACCTGGGGTACGGATGTATTCGTGCCGCTGGACTACATCATCGGCGGCCAGCAGATGATCGGTCAGGGCTGGCGCATGCTCATGGAGTGCCTGTCGGCCGGCCGCTCGATCTCGCTGCCTTCCGGCTCCACCGGCGATGCCATTTCCAACGCCCGCCTGACCGGTGCCTATGCCGTCATCCGGCGCCAGTTCAATGTCTCCATCGGCGAGTTCGAAGGTATACAGGAAGCGTTAGCGCGTATCGCGGGGCGCACCTATGCCTGTGAATCGGTGCGCCGTTTCACGTCCAACGCAGTCGATCTGGGCGAAAAACCGTCGGTAGCGTCGGCGATCGCCAAATACCATGTCACCACCATGGGCCAGCAGATCGCCAACGACGCCATGGACGTACACGCCGGCAAGGCAGTCATGCTCGGGCCGTCCAACCCGGTCGCGCGCAGCTTTCAGGCCGCGCCCGTGAATATCACTGTGGAAGGCGCCAATATCCTGACCCGTAGCATGATGATCTACGGCCAGGGCGCAATTCGTTGCCACCCCTACGTGCTCGACGAGATCGAAGCCGCCAACAATCCCGATCACGACGAGGCCCTCGCCGATTTCGACGATATTCTCTATAGCCATATCGGCCACGACCTCGCTGCGGCCGCGCGCTCGTTGGTCATGGGCTTTACCGGTGGCTATAGCACGGCCACCGGCAAGACCGCCGAACTCGCGCCCTATTACCGCGCCATGAATCGCTACTCGGCGAATCTCGCCCTGCTCTCGGATATCGCCATGGCCACACTCGGCGGCAGTCTCAAGTTCCGCGAGTCACTCTCGGCACGCCTGGGCGACGTGTTATCCAATCTGTATATTGCCAGCGCGACGCTCAAACGCTTTGTGGAAGACGGCGCCCACGCCGAAGATCTGGCCTTGGTGCAATGGGTCTGCGAAGACGCCTTTGCGACCATCGAATCACGCATGGCGGGCGTGATCCGGCATCTGCCGAACCGGCCCGCCGCCTGGCTCGCGGGCTTTCTCATATTCCCGCTTGGCCTGCATGCGCGTGTGCCCGGCGACGCGCTTGGTCAGCGCATCGCGCAGCTGCTGCAGACGCCCGGCAAAACCCGCGATCGCCTGACACCCCGCTGCTATATCTCGCAGAACGAATCCGAGGGTATCGCCCTGTTCGAGCGCGCCATGCAGGCCACGATCGGCTGCTCGGATCTCCTCGGGAAAATGACCAAAGCCCGCAAGGACGGCCGCATCACCGCCGACCACCCCCGCGATCAGATCGAGCAAGCGCTGGCGGCCCATGTGTTCGACGAAAGCGAGACCGACCGCATGCGCGAACTCTACGCGCTGCAGATGGCCGTCATAAGCGTGGATGATTTCGATCCCGCCGAAATGCGGTCCGTGCGCAAGAAAAACAACGACGACAGCTCCCGCGCCGCCTGATAAAAGCAGGGTTACGCGATTTCGCCCCGCGGCATCAGGCCGCGGAATCGATCGTGAATCAACGTCTTGGCGGGCCTTTCGAAAAGACGTCTGAACCAGGTCGCGAAAGCCGCTATCGCGAACGAGTTTGCGCGCAGCGACGCCTACACAAGCGCATCGTCGCACCAATAGCGTTCGTGATGCCGACCGCGGCAGCGAACCGATGGCGGGGTTTCGCGGGGAAAACCGTCCCGAAAACCCTGTAATTACGGGCCGCCGAACACCCAGCGAGACCTCCCTGCCCGATTGCTGCAATGCGACAGATTCCCATTGCATTCAATATTTTCCCGGCACGTGTGGCGTGCAGTTCGAATCTCGTTTATTATCACTTACGGGGTTTTTTAAAAAGAACGCGTGTCGCAATGGCGCGTGTACACAGCTAGGGAGACAAGCCGTGCTATCGATGCATTCCCGTCGGATGCGTTGTGCCGATTCTGCTCAGGATTCGGACACCATAACGCCCGCCCGCGCCTACACCGCGCGCCATCCGCGCTCCGGCCGCCTCGCGGTCGCAGCACTTTTCATCGCGGCAGCGGCCGTGCTGCCCGCCTGTTCCAGCGGCGGCGGCGGCGACAATGGTGAGCCGAACCCGCGCGACGAAGTCACCGCAAGCGGACTGAACTTCACCTATCCGTTCAACGGCCAGCAGGACGTCGTACTCACCAGCCTGATGGTGGTCAATTTCGATGGTCCGGTCTCCGGCGACGCCGACGGCGCGCTTGAGCTGCGTATCAATGGTCAGACTGCCGAACCGGCGTTGACCGTCGTCAAAGACGAAGATCAGCCCAATATCCTGCGCCTGAACCCCGCCCGCGATCTGCGGCCGGACCAGACGTATTCCGTGGTCGCCACCCGCGAGATTTCCGGCGGCAACACCGCGTTCGCCGACGGCGACACATTGTTCCAGTTCACCACGCGTCCTGCCGAAGGGCGCCCGGCCGACAGCGACAACCTCGAAGTTGTGAGCACCACCCCGGGTGACACCAATCCGGTCACCGACCGTACGTCGATTGTCACGACGTTCAGTACGTTCCGCGTCATTCTGAACGAACCCGTCGACCCGGCAACCGTGGATGCAGACAGTTTCACCGTCACCGGTGACGACGGCGCGGTAGAAGGCCGTATCACCGCCCTCGGTCGTTATCTGGTATTCGATCCGATCGACGATCTGGACGCCGGCGACTACACGATCACGGTCGCCCCGTCCGTAACATCGCAGTTCGGCAAGACCCTCGCCAGCGAGTACACGGCGACGCGCAGCGTTGTCGATCCCGGTGAGCTGATCAAGGCCAACCTTGAGCTCACCCCTTCGGAGGATAACGTCGGCGATCTGCCAGCCAACAGCCTTAACGGTCTGGCCGTAAATAACGTAAACATCGAATCCCAGCTGCTCGGCTCCAACGACCAGCCGGCAAGCGCGTCCCCGCAGCGTAATACGGTCCAGACCGAGCTTCCGAAGTCGGGGGCGCAAGGTTTCGGCGACGTGATTCCGGCCACCATTCGCGCGGGCCAGAAGATTCAGTTGACCGAACTTCGGCTGATCCTGAACGGCGACGTGGAAACCTCGATCAACCCGAGCGGCCCAATCGACGTCAACTTCATCAGCGACGTCGACGT
>Ga0206123_10000090_pt1 | contig 80077 bp, 75 predicted proteins | sample Helgoland_Spring_2_FD_160086 | JGI IMG/M metagenome (GOLD analysis project Ga0206123, IMG submission 160086) | Pelagic subsurface seawater microbial communities from Kabeltonne, Helgoland, North Sea - Helgoland_Spring_Bloom_20160316_1 | ecosystem: Environmental > Aquatic > Marine > Epipelagic ...
TTGATCAAGATATAGACTTTATCGGCAAAGAGGCTTTGAAAAAGATCAAAAAAAACGGACCCTCTAGTAAGTTAATTGGTGTTGAAATGGATGGAAACCCAATTGATAAAGTTCCTGAAAATTTTTGGCCTGTTTTAGATGAAAATGGAAAGAAAGTTGGAAGGCTTTCAAGATGCTTTTACTCACCTCGTCTCAAAAAGAATATTGGTCTTGCAATTATAGATACGTCATCTTCAGAAGATGGTAATCAACTTATAATTGATTCACCGCTAATAAAATATAATGCAGTTATATGTAAATTACCTTGGTTTCCTGCTGAAAAAGATACAAACTTACTATAATGTTTACAAAACTAAAAATATATTCTTTAATTTTTTTTTCTTTGAGTGGATTCTCAATGGTTATAGATAATGTAAATGATATTCGAGCACAATGGTCTGCAGTTTCAGATAATGTAATGGGTGGTATTTCTGAGGTTTCATTTTATGAGATACAGGATATTGAAAGAAATTTTTATAGATTAGAGGGATCAGTAAGCACAAAAAATAATGGAGGCTTTATTCAATCTATTCTTCGTAATAATCAAGATGCTCAAAACTATAATGGCATAAGAATTACAGTAAGAGGAACGCCTGATGACTACTATATTTGGTTAAGAACACCAGCTTGTAGATTTCCATGGGACAGATATTCAGCTAGCTTTAAACCCAAAGATAATTGGTCTGTTATAGAGATACCATTTAGCGATATTAAAAAATCTAATTTTTATATGCCCAAAAGACTTAATAAATCAAAAATAAGAACAATAGCATTCGCAGCTTACGGTAAGGATTTTGATGCAAAACTTGATATTGCAAATATAGAGTTGTATTAAAAAATCATATGTTTTCTGATCAAGATAAGTCTTTTATGAGACTTGCATTAGAAGAGGCTAATAAATCCCTTATAAATAATGAAGTGCCTGTAGGGGCCGTTGTGGTTATGGGTAATGAAGTGCTAGGTTGTGGTCACAATAATGTTATAAGAGATAATGATGTTTCTTCTCATGCAGAAATAATGGCAATCAGGGAAGCATCTAAAAGTTTAGATAACTATAGACTTAATAAAGCAATAATTTATACAACTCTTGAGCCATGTCATATGTGTGCAAAGGCAATTGTTGACGCTAGGGTAGATAAAATTATTTTTGCAACTCCTGAGCCAAAAACAGGCAGTTTAGTGTCTATAGATAATATTCTAGAAAGATTAACATTTAATCATAAAGTCTCATATGAGTATGGGCTCTTTGAAGAAGAGAGCTCAAATCTCCTAAAAGATTTTTTTAAAAAAAGAAGAAAGAATTAATATATTAATTTTTCCATTGAGCTATGGGGTATTTTAATATCTGATTCATATGGACCAGTTTCTATATAACCTAATGACTCATAAAATTTTATGGCTTCAGCTCTTGCGTTAAGAACAATTTTTTTTGCACCTTTAGTCTTTGCGATATCTTCAAGCTTATCAATCATTTTTGATCCTAAGCCGATTCTTCTATGTTCCAAGCTTACTCCCATATACCTTATTTGGGCTTCGTTGATGTTATTCATATGAACTCGACCACATGCTATAACCTTATCTTGGTCATCAAGAGCCATCATGTGTGTACTTATATCTTCTAAAGTATCTTTAAGTGGAATATGGGATAGTTTTAGGGGCTTTCTTAAAATTTCCCATCTAAAGTCATCGTACTTTAACCATTCATCCGATGTAATTGGCGATCTTATAATTATCACAAATTCTATATGTCTAAATCTACCCACACTGGACAATGGTCAGAAGGCTTTTCCATAGCCCTAGAGTCATAATCGATCCCAACATCTTGTATGCAATCCTTAAGATTATTAGAAACCATAATATGGTCAATTCTCAGTCCTCTTTTTGGATTGTCGTCAAACATCTTCGATCTATAATCAAACCATGAATATATAGATGATTCATCTGGATGCTTTAACCTCCAAGAATCGATAAAACCTATATCCTTTATAGCATTCCACATCTCTCTTTCTTGAGGTTGAAATGAGGTTTTGCCATCTCTTAGCCATCTCTTCATATTATCTGGACCAATCCCTATATCAATATCTTCAGGAGCCACATTAAAGTCACCCATGATTATCAGATTTTTTTTTGTTTTCTTTAGTTTTTCAATATGATCTTCTAGATCAGCATAGTATTTAATTTTTTTGGGGAATTTAGATTCATGATTAATATTTTCACCTTGAGGAAAATATCCATTCATAATTGTTATTTCAGATTTACCATTTGAAAAAGTACATTCTATGAATCTTTTTTGATCTTCTTCAGTATCTTTTTTAAATCCTTTAACAGTTTTTATAGGTTTATTCTTGCTTAAAAATGCAACACCATAATGTCCTTTTTGCCCCCAGTATTCTGGATGATAGCCAATCTCTTCTATAACCTCGAGAGGAAAATCTGGGTCATTAACTTTAGTTTCTTGAAGACCAATAACATCTGGATCTAAGGTATCTCTTAAATGAATGAGTTGGTGCGGCCTAGCTCTTATGCTATTTATATTAAATGATACTATTCTCATAATATTAGTTTACTTTAGTTAAGATAATTTTTTTGTTTAAATCTATAAAGTCACCTATTATTTTTGTTGACTCAATTAATAAAAAATCATTCTCTAAATCAATATTATTTCTATCAACAAGCTCTTCTTCCTCAGAATTCTCTAGTGCTTCATATGAGGGGTATATTGGTAAACCCAAGTCTAATCGTCTTTCATTTTCAATTTTTAATAACCATAATTTTCTTGAATCCTTTTCATCAACTCTGTCATTAATATTTAAACTTAATTCCCTTTTATTTTTATTTTCGTCATACCTTTGCCTCACATTGCTGAGATAAAGTAAGTTTGGATCTATGTTTAACCTGTCTTTATGCAACTGTCTTACTTTTTTTAATTTATTGTAATTAAGTGGAAATTTATTATGACGATAGGGCCTTACTTTATCCCAGGCAAGTGCAGTAGGGTATGAACTTTCACCTAGAGTTTCTATATCCCAAGTTGATGGAAGAACTATGTCAGGAGTCACTCCTTTATTTTGGGTGCTGGTTCCATCTACTCTGTAATACTTAGATTCCGTAACCTTTATTTGACCCTTTGATATATCCTCAAGGCTTTGCACAGTTCCTTTACCAAAAGTTCTTTGTCCAACCACAATGCCTCTTTGATAGTCTTGAATTGCAGCAGCTACTATTTCTGAAGCAGAGGCTGAATATCTATTCACTAAAATAAGAAGAGGTTTATCCCATACTTGAGTAGCTTTACTATCTCCATAGGGCTGAATATATCCTGAGCTATGTTTAACTTGAACCGTAGGACCTGATGCTACAAAAAGACCAATAATTTTATTTGCTTCAATTAACGCTCCACCACCATTATTTCTTAAATCTAGAATTACGCCATCAACATTATCTTCTTGAAAGTCTTCAAGTATCTTTTTAACATCTACGCTGCTACTTTTATAATTATCTGTTCTTTTCTGATATGCATTAAAATCAATATAAAAGGATGGCAGATCGATAATTCCAATTCTGGATCCATTATCTAAATCATGTACCTCTCCCTTAGCAGCTCTATCTTCTAATTTAATTTCTTCTCTTTTTAAAGTTACTATTTTCCTCTCACTGTCACTAGCTTTTGATGAAATAAACTCAATTTCAACCTCAGTACCTGATTCACCTCTTATTAAATTAACAACCTCATCTATTCGCCATCCAACAACATCCACATATTCTGATTCTTTATCTTTTTGTCTAATTCTAGTTATCTTGTCATCTGGTGAAATTTTTCCTGACCTTTCTGCAGGTCCTCCAGCTACAAGGCTTACAATTTTTGTATGATCATCTTCAAGTCCCAATAAAGCTCCAATTCCCTCTAGTTTTAAACTCATATTCATATCAAAATCTTCAGCTGATCTTGGTGAAAGGTAAGAGGAATGTGGATCAAATTGGTTGGCCAGCGTTATCATTGCTATAGAAAAAATATCCTCTTCTTTTTGTTGGTTAACTCTTTTGATTCTATTTTGATATCTTTTAATTAAATCTTTTTCAGGGTTTTGTGATATATCTTCTGACATTTTTGCAACAAGAAAATCATTTTTTGTCTGTAGCCTCCATACTTCCTCTAGGGCTTTTGTATTATCAAGCCATTCATTGTCTTCATAATAAATATCCAAAGACTCATTCTTATCAAATGAAAATGTTGTATTTTTAATTAATTCGATTTGGAATTCTGAAAACTCTACAATTTTTTTGAAATAAAGATTGATAATTTCATAAGAAATATCAATATCAAAATCAGATTCATCATATGTATTTGATTTCTCTATAAATTCATCAACTTCATTTTTTATAAAGTACTGCTTGTTACCATCAAGTTTATCTATAAGAGCAAGAATGTAATTTTTATTAAAGTCTTCTTTAACAAAGTCTTTTACGTAGTGACTATTTTCAATCTTTTTGAAAACTTCTTGGCTAATTTTTACCTTTTCAGGACTTAAATTTTGAGAAACATATTCTTTAGTTACATAATCAGCATCACTACAACTTACTGATAGCATGCAACAAAAGATTACTGACAGATAAGAATATTTATTTTTCACAGATTATTTTAAAAATTTTGTATTTTTGCCGCTTCTTCTCTTACTAGCTCAGGAGCACCTAGGATGTGCCTGTTTACTCCAATTCGTTTGAACCAATAGTGTACCCCCATTAAGTCAGTAAATCCCATTCCTCCATGAACTTCCGTAGCTTTTTTTGAAATTAATTTTGAAACTTCTGATAAATGAGATTTTGCATGACATGACATCAGCCTAGATTCCTCTTGCATATAAGTAAAACAATGAGCAGCATGCCAAACTAATGAGTAGCAGGGCTCTAAATCAGATACCATCTCTGCACACATATGCTTAACTGCTTGAAATGACCCAATTACTCTTCCAAATTGTTTTCTTTCTTTTGAATATTCAACAGCTTTATCAATTAACCTTTGTGATGCTCCTAAGCTATCAGCAGCAATACTGATCCTTCCTGCATCAATAGATTTTGTAATAGCATGATTATTTTCTTGAGTTAACCCAAGAACATCAATATCTACATTGTTTAAATAAATTTCTGAAAAGTTCCTTGTTTTATCAACGGCTGTAAGATCAATTATATCAACGCCATCTGCGTCAGAAGTGACAATACCAATCACTCCTTCCTTATTAGAAAGCATCAAATGAGTAGAATTCTTAGCATCTAGAACAAATAATGCTTTACCTGAAACCTTATTATTTTTTATTTTTATTTCAGCACCATCTCTAGCACCAATATATTCTGAAAAGCCAACTCCCATTCGTATCGTATTTTGTGACATTCCTTTAAGGTATTTTTCTTTCTGGCCCTCGCTCCCTCCATATACAATTGCAATTGGAGCCATTACATAAGGCCCAGTAAAAGAAAAGGGCGCCACACCGCCACCAAGGCTTTGAGATACAGCTGCTGTAAACAACATATCCAAACCTAGCCCTCCATATTCTTCTGGTATGAGAAGTGAATTGATACCAAGGTTAACTAAACCATTTTGAATATGCTCTTGTAAATTACTTTGAGAATCCTCTGTAATAGTTCTAATACAATCAAGTCCACATTGATCATCTAGAAATTTTGATACATTTTCTTGAAAAAATTTTTGATCTTCAGATAATCCAAAATACATATTAAACCCCTTGCACCTTTGGCTCTCTTGGCATGCCCAGTCCTCTTTCAGAAATAATATTTTTCTGAATTTGGCTAGTCCCCCCGCCAATAATTAAACCTAAATAATACATATATAAAAATTGCCAAGAACCACCATCTCTTAAATGAGGACTATCTTCATATAAGGTTCCCATTTCGCCCATTATATCTACAGCAAAACCTTCTAGTTCATGCCTTAGCTCAGTTCCAACTAGCTTTTGGATCATTCCTGCAAGCTTAGAGTCCTGATTTTTATTCAATTTTGATGACAGGACTCTTAGAGAATTAGATTGAAATGCAGTAACTTTTGATTGAATTGTAATCAGCTTATCTCTGTAAACTGGAATATCTATTAAACGAACTCCATCTATATTTTCTTCCTTCATTCTTGATATTAGTTCATTAAGTCTATTCATCATTGCATTTGGATTTGCTAGCGATCCTCTTTCATGGCCCAAGGTGGCATTTGCTACAGCCCATCCTTCGCCTCTTTTTCCAACAATATTCTCTTTTGGGATAGTTACATCTGTAAAAAATACTTCATTAAAACCAGCTTTTAGAGTCATATCTACTAAGGGTCTTACTTCTAATCCAGGTGTTTCCATTGGTATTAGAAGATAACTTATCCCAGCATGTTTTTGAGCCTCTGGTTCTGTACGTACTAAACAAAACATCATCTGTGAATACTGAGCAGTACTTGTCCATATCTTCTGCCCATTAATGACCCAGTTATCATTAATTAGTTCACCCTTAGTTTGAAGGCTTGCAAGATCGCTGCCTGCATTTGGCTCAGAATAACCTTGGCACCAAATCATCTCTCCATGAAGAGTTGGTTTTATATATTGCATTTTTTGCTCTTCGGTTCCCAGTTCTAAGAGTGTTGGAACGAGCATATCTATACCTTGCCCACCCATAGCCGGAGGTATTTTCTCACTAGCAAATTCCGATGCAATAATTCTATTTTTTATTACATCACTCTCTCCTCCAAAACCACCATATTCTTTAGGAACAGATCTTGCGAAATAACCTTTTTCAATTAATATTGATTGCCACTCTGATCTAGTGAGAGTGGCTCCATAAGATTCATGATTTTGGGCAATTGGAATTTTGGCCTGATCTTTAAAATTGATTCCTTTCCATTCTTTACAGAAATCTTTTACTTCTTTTCTAAAGCTGTCGTACTCAGATCCATAATTTAGATTCATTTTAATTTTCTCCGATAATTATTAATCCCAATTAGGATTCCTTTTTTCTAAAAATGCTGCAATACCTTCTTTGGCATCCTTGCTTTCGAAACATTTTGCAATTTGTTCTTTAAGGTAAGGCAGTGCCTCATCAAAATCCATGCCGTCTTGCTTTTGATAAGCCTCTAAACCTATTTGCATTGTTCCTGGTGCTAAAGATGCTAATTCATTTGCTATATTATTTACAGTATTGTCTAACTGTTCTTTTGGAACTGATTCATTAATCAATCCCCATTGTTCAGCTTTACTAGAATCTATAAATCCACCTCTCATAATAAAATCTAATCCTGCTCTTCGTGGCATTACCCTAAATAATCCAGCCATAACCATAAATGGCCATAAGCCTCTTTTAATTTCAGGGGCACAAAACAAAGCCTCTTCAGTTGCAATAGCATGAGTTGAGTTAGTAACCATTAGCAAAGCACCTGCTAATACAGAACCTTGTATCTTACAAATAACAGGCTTATAAAGGTGTCTAATAGCTATACTGATGTCATCTGAACCAGCTATCTTTGGAACATTAGAGTTAGAAGTATTTCTTGTTAAATCAGCTCCAGCACAAAAAATATCTCCAGTAGAGCCAATTACAACAACTCTTATATCTCTTTCCTGTTTTGCATAAGCTAATGCATAATTAACTTCATTAACCATTACATTATTCATAGCATTCTTTTTCTCTGGTCTGTTCAAAGTAATATTAAGAATATTATTAGCTACTTCAATTTTAGTAGCCTCAAATTTCAAACCATCTAATGAAAGTTTATTGTTAGTCATAATTATTTTTCCTTAAGAATTTCTACTGGCATATCTATTATTTTTGCTCTTAAATATTCACCAAGAGACTTTGCTTGTGAATCTTTTTTATTATTTGAAGATACACCATCTTGTAAAATTCCATGTATATAAAAGTTTAATGATTTAATATTTGGCAGATCAAACCTTTCAATTTCATAACTTTTTAAATCTGGTAATAATTCTTTAAGAGCAGAAACTGTTAGAAAGTCATTTAAGAAAGAGAAAGCCTTATCACTCTTAGCCCATACACCCAGGTTTGCGCAGCCACCCTTATCACCAGATCTTGTTCCAAAAACTTCGCCAAAATAACCTGAATTCGTATCATTAATTTCAAGTTTTTCAACAGAGATAGGTTCTTTTTGATAATAAATATCTTCAAGTTCCAACTGACTGGTTGGCAAAACTTCTATTACCTTATCGTTTATATAAACCTTTTCTTTTATAAACTTACTATCAACTAAAGCTGGCCAATATACTATTACAGGACCGCTAGGTTTGATTCCGCCTTGTGCAAAAAACCCTGGAAAACTAGCTAAAGATAGTTCTACTATTTTTGCAGTGAACATTCTTCCAACCAAATCAGGATTCATAGATTTCACTGATATAGATAATGAAGCCATTGCTTCTTCATTAGTCTCAGGATTGTTCTTATTAGTTTTATGAAGGTTAATAGATACCTCATCAAACTGATCCTTCCCCCCAAGGGAGTTAAAAAGTGTATCTGTAAAGATTTTAGCTTTATCTTCAATATCAATGCCGGTTAATATTATTTCCATCCCATTTCTAAATCCACCTGCAAGATTTATGCATGCTTTATGAGAGGATGGGGGAGAGCTTCCTCTGCAACCAGACACATATACTCTATCTTGATCGACCTGTTCTATCTTCAATGTATCAAAATGCGCGATAACATCTGGATTAATATAGGCTGGAGAACTAATTTCATAAAGCAATTGAGCTGTAACTGTTCCTACTGATACCAAGCCTCCAGTTCCCCTATGTTTTGTAATGGTAAAACTTCCATCCTCCTCAATCTCAGCAATTGGATAACCAACATTTTCAAAACTAGGAACTTCTTTAAAGAATGCATAATTTCCACCAGTTGCCTGACATCCACATTCAATGATGTGTCCAGCTGCAAGAGCTCCAGCTAATGCATCATAGCTATCCCTTTTCCAATTATATTTCCATGCTGCGGGACCAATAACAACAGCAGCATCGGTAACTCTAGGACAAACAACAATATCTGCTCCGTTATCAAGCGCCTCTTTTATACCCCAAGCACCTAAATATGCATTAGCCGTAAGAGTTGCATATCCAGAATCAGATAAAGACTGTCCTCTATCTAAATTTTTAAACTCCTCACCCGCATTATTTAGCTCTTCCATTCTAGGCACTAAATCATCTCCATCTATATATGCAACTTTCATATCTACAGATTGATCAAGAAGAATTTTTTCAATTTCATTAGCCATTGATTTAGGATTTAACCCTCCTGCATTGGTAACAATTTTTATATTCTTAGCTTTACAGGTTTGAGCTATTTCTTTTACTTGTTTAAGAAAGGTTCCTACATACCCTTTATCTTCACCCCTTTGGATTTTTTGACTATAGAGAATAGTCATTGTTAATTCAGCAAGATAATCCCCAGTCAGAACATCTATTGGACCTCCATCAACCATATCTTTTGCTGCAGATAACTTATCGCCGTAGTACCCACTACAATTTGCAATTCTTATTACATCTTTATCCATACTAGTTCTCAAGCCTTATTCCATTAAGAATAACTTCTGTTATTGAATTAGCAGACTCTTCTGGTGAAATTGTTATTAGTGATCTATTTTTTTCTTTAGAAAACTCTCTTCCTATGCCCCCTAGAAGGATAGAAAATGCTTTTGTATCAATTCTCTTAATTTCTTTAGCTTTTAATGATTCGCTTAAGAGTTTTTCAATATAACTTGTTATAAACCCCTCATGATAATCAACCATTGGAGCTGAGCCATTAACTTTACTTAGATCTTTAATAAATATATCAAATTTTGGACCAACAGCTTGGTTAACTATACTTAAATACTTATGTAATTTTTTAATAGGGGAGTGAATATTTGTTATCTGATCTAAAGCATCCTTACCTATTTTTTTAAGAATATTATCTACAGTCATAATGATTAGCTGGTCCTTGCTCGGAGCTATTTCATAAAGCGTTCTCAAAGATATTTTTAATTTTGACGCAATTGCAGACATGCTTAATTCTGGTATACCTTCTTCTAGAATTTTTTCTAAATTATTTATAACCTCAATATGCTTTGAAGTTAGAGGTTTTTCACTTTGTATTTGATCTATAGAAAAGCTCATTATTTTTTAGAAACAACCATCAAAAGAGCTCCGTTATCAACTTGATCATTTTTAGAAACCATTAAACTTTTAACTACACCACTATTGGATGCTTTTATAGAATGTTCCATTTTCATAGCCTCTAAAATAACAAGCGTATCACCAGCTTTTACCTTAGAACCTTTTTTAACTTTTAGATCTATTACTTTTCCTGGCATAGGTGCCACAAGACCTCCTGGCTGAATTTCAAGACCTGGAATAGTGAACCTAGGTTGTATTTTTAATGAAATATCTCCATAGGGCATATGGACTAGCAATTCACTTTCTGACATTGATATCCTTGCATAATGTCTTAAATTATCAAATTCAACGTCTAAACCAAATGCATCTTCCTCGTGAATTCTTACATGTTTACCTGAATCAAATTTAAAAATACCATCTTTAAAAAAGTAACGAACAAGATACTCTTCATTATTGAGTAAAAAAGTAACACTTTGTTTTGGCAGTCTTCCATTTGTCCACCCAGTAGGCATAAACTTAAGAATATTCGCATTACTCCTATTATTTTTTTGAATCCAAATAGCCGCTATAGAAACCACATGCTCAATTTGATCAGAAGAAAGTTCAATAAATCTTGATGGATTTACTGTCTCAATAAAATCAGTAGTAGTATTACCATCAATAAATTCTGAAGATCTTAAACATGAAACTAAAAAATCTCTATTAGTCTTGACTCCTCCAATATGAGCAGACTCAAGAGTTCTTGCAAGCTTAGCTGCAGCATCTGTTCTATTTGACGCATAAGATATTACTTTCGCAAGCATGGGATCAAAATCTGTTCCAATAATAGAGCCTTCATGCACACCAGAATCCCATCTAGCATCAGAATCCCAGCCATCTTCAAAAGCTATTAAAGTACCAATTTCTGGTAGAAAATTATTATTTGGATCTTCAGCATATAATCTTGCTTCTATTGAATGACCAGTAAATGAGATATCGTCTTGAACATAGCCAAGCTCCTCACCTTTAGCTATCCTTAATTGCTCATGAACTATGTCTATTCCTGTTACTTCTTCTGTAACTGGATGCTCAACCTGCAATCTTGTATTTACTTCTAAGAACCAAAACTCATCAGTTTTATCATCAAATAAAAATTCAACCGTTCCAGCAGACTTATATTTAATTTGTTTTGCTAGCTCAACTGCAGTTTTACCTATTTCTTTTCTAAGTTCATCAGATATTCTAGTAGAAGGAGACTCTTCAATAATTTTTTGATGCCTTCTTTGAATTGAGCATTCTCTCTCTCCAAGATGAACTACATTACCATGTTCATCTCCTAAAATTTGTATCTCAATATGTCTAGATTTTTTAACATATCTTTCAATAAATATTCTTTCATCATTAAATCCTGACTTTGCTTCTCTTTGTGCGCCAATGATCGATTCTTTTAGATCTTTTTCTTTTTCCACAATCCTCATTCCCTTACCGCCACCCCCAGCTGCAGCTTTTATTAATAATGGATAACCAATATTTTTGGCTTCTTTAATACTTGTTGTCATTGGAAGTGTAGGAACATTTGCTTTTATAGCTAGTTCTTTTGCTTTAAGCTTATCTCCCATAACAGAAATGACATGAGGTGAGGGGCCCACCCATACCAATCCATTTTTAATAACTTTTCTTGCAAAAGATGCGTTTTCAGATAAAAAACCATATCCAGGATGAATAGCTTCTGCCCCAGATTTTTTAGCTGCTTCTAATACCAATGAGCTATCTAGATAGCCGCCATTTGGAAGATGAATAGCTTGATCGGCTTCTTTTACATGAGGTGCATCTTTATCAGCATCAACATATATAGCAATACAGGTAAGTCCCATTTCGTGGGCACTTCTTATTATCCTGCATGCAATTTCGCCTCTATTCGCAACTAATAATTTATTAAAACTCATAGTCTGAACACCCCATATTCTTTAGCTCCCTCTATAGGAGTATTTGATACAACTGATAAACAAAATCCAATGATGTCTCTCGTATTTCTTGGATCAATGATTCCATCATCTGTGACCATGCTACTAGCAACCAGTCCAAGCGATAGTTTTTCTAAATGATCTATTACCATTTTTTTTAACTCCTCATCTGCTTTTTCGTCAAAATCTTTTCCATCTCGCAAAGATTTTGCTCTTCTTACAATAGACATAACACCTGCCATTTGTTCAGGACCCATTACAGCAATTTTTGCAGTTGGCCAAAGGAAGGTAAATCTATTATTAAAAGCCTTGCCAGACATTGCATAGGTACCAGCCCCATATGATGCCCCTACAATAATAGTAATATGAGGCACTGTAGAGTTTGATACAGCATTTATTAATTGAGAGCCTTTTTTAATAATGCCTTGGCTTTCAAAGTCCTTGCCAACCAAGAAGCCTGTGACGTTATGAAGAAAAATAAGAGGTATATCTCTTTTGTTACAAAGCTGAATAAAAGTTGCTGCTTTTTCTGCTGATTCTGGGTATATGGGTCCATTATTACCGAGTATTCCTATTTGATATCCATGTACTGACGCCCATCCACAAATCATTGTTGGTCCATAAAGAGGTTTAAATTCCTCAAACTTTGAACCATCTGAGAATCTTGCAATAACCTCTCTGATATCAACTGCTGATTTTAGATCTTCACTAATAATTCCTAATAATTCTTCTTGATCATATTTTGGTTCTTCGCTTTCTTTAAGAGGCTCTAATCCAGTTTTATTCCAATTCAAATGCGAGACAACCTCTCTACATATTCTTAGCGCATCCATCTCATCTTCTGCTAGGTAATCTGATAAACCTGATTTTTCAGAATGCATTCGTGCGCCACCAAGTGTTTCATCATCAGATTCTTCGCCTGTAGCCATTTTTACAAGAGGAGGGCCGGCTAGAAATGCTTTCGATTGCCCTTTGATAAATATATTATAGTCTGACATACCTGGTTGATATGCACCTCCAGCCGTTGAAGATCCAAAGACAACTGAAATAACAGGTATTCTCATTTTTGATAGTTCTGTCATCTCATAAAAAAATCTACCCGTAGCTGCAAAATGAGTTGTTTGAATAGAAGGAGCAATCGGAGGCGTGTCTCCTTTATTAAAACCTGAGACGCTTAAATCACCTCCAGCAGATTCAACAAAACTAATAAATGGAATCTTATTATCTCTCGATATTTCAATAGCTCTCTTCCATTTTTCTCCAACATAAACAGTCATAGCTCCTGCTTTAACTGTTGGATCATTGGCAAATATGACACACTCAACGCCTGCAATTATTCCTATTCCTGACACACAGCCACCACCAACGTTATAGTCATTAGTGCCATAACCAGCATATGGTTGGATCTCAAGAAATGGGCTATCAGGATCAATGACATTCATCACTCTTTCTCGAACTGGCATTTTTCCTCTTTTTGCCAATCTTTCATGATGGTGTGATCCCCCTCCAAGTTCAGCAAGATCAAGAAGATCTTCAAGAAACTCTAATTTTTGATGCATCATGTCTTTATTTTTAAGATATTGCTCAGATTTAATATCTAGCTTGGTTTTAAAAGTAGGGGCAATATTTTTAGTTTTCATATTGGATAAGATAATTAGTTCTTATTTAATGGTAATATATAAGTAGTAATATTACCACTATAAAATAGTATTATAATTATTCAAATACAGGATTTCAAAAATGATTAAAATATATGGAACTGAAAATTCAAGAGCTATGAGGCCTATATGGACTGCTGAAGAAATGGGAATAGACTATGAATTGGTCATGATGCCTTTTCCACCTCGTGTCTTCATGAAAGAATATCTTGACATAAATATATTAGGAACGATTCCGTATTTAATAGATGGTGACATTAAAATGACTGAATCTGTTGCAATGAGCCAATATCTTGTTGAAAAATATGGTCCCTCAGATTTGAGAGTCATGCCAGATGAAAAAGATTATGCTTCCTATTTAAATTGGCTTTATCATTCTGATGCTACATTAACATTTCCACAAACTGTGGTTTTAAGATACAAATATCAAGAACCAGGAGTTGCAGATGCAGCAGTAGAAGGCTATAGCAGATGGTTTGTATCAAGACTAAAGTTGCTTGAAAATGAGCTAGATAACAAAGAATATTTATGCTCTGATAGATTTACTATTGCAGACATATGTGTGAGTTATGCTATCAATTTGGCTGGTTCCTTAGGCATAGAACAGGCTTATAAACCAAATATAAAAAGATGGACAGATATGTTATTTGATAGGCCAGCATTTAAAAAAAGTAGGAGCTATAAATATGAAGAAGTTAAATAAGTTATTTTTTATATCATTTATCTCCTTTTCATTTTTTTTACACAGCGAAAAGACTATTCATACCTCACATCTTGATAGCATTGTCTTAGGTTCAGGTTGTTTTTGGGGAGCAGAGAAAGGATATGAATCTCTAGAGGGAGTAGAAAATGCAATCTCTGGATATTCAGATGGATATGGTATCAAGCCAAGCTATAGAGCTATAACTAAATTAAAGAATAAGTTTAATGAAAATAACTTTGCTGAAGTAGTAGAGGTTACTTTTAATAAAAGTGAAATATCATTAGAGCTATTACTTCATCATTACTTTGAATCTCATGATCCAACTCAACTAAATCGACAAGGTAATGATATTGGAACTCAATATAGATCAATTATTTTATATAAAGATGAATCCCAAAAAGAAATAATTGAAAGGGTGGTTGATGAATATCAGATGCTGTTAACTGAAGCAGGATATGGAGAAATACAAACCTCAATAAAATTACTTGAAAAGTTTTATGATGCAGAGGATTACCATCAAGACTATATAAAGAAAAATCCAAATGGTTATTGCCCTGATCATTCTACTGGGGTTGTTTTTAATACAAGAAATAATCAAAGTGAGGATATAGATAATTCAGATTTGCTAATAGGCAAACATATTTTAGTAATTGACTCTGAAAATTATTGTCCTTATTGTGAAAAATTTGATGAAGATGTTATTAGTAAATACTCAGGAACTATCCCTATTTCAAAAAGAACAGCTAGTAATTTAAATCAATTGGCTCTAGAAACACCTACTTGGGCGACACCAACTATTGTTTTTTTAGAAGATGGCAAAGAGGTTTTTGCTTATCAGGGTTATATGGAATCTCAAGACTTTTATAAAGCATTTGGTGCATTCAAGCTTGGAAAATCTGAAGCTTATGATGTAGCTTTTAATAAAGGAACAGATTCAAGATTTTGCAAGGAATACCAAATATTTAAAAATACACCGGATGGAATTTTCATAGATAAGTTAAGCGGAGCTCCATTATTTGATACAAAAGATAGATTTGTATCTAGGTCTGGGTGGCTATCTTTCACTAAACCTATTGAAGCTTCAGTATATGAGCTTCCTGACAATAGTTTTGGTATGAGAAGAACTGAAATTAGATCTGTTTCCTCTGACATTCATCTGGGTCATGTTTTTGATGATGGACCTAATGGAATGCCAAGATATTGTATCAATGCAACTGTTTTAGAGTTTGTTGAGAGAAAAGATCAAAATATTTAGTTGATCACTCTTCAAATAATGAGTTCATATTTTCATATGCTTCAATAAATTCCTCTTTATATTTTTGAACAGTTTGGCCAGCACCAATACTTTCTGTTACTAACCCTATACCCTGACCAACCCAATATGTTTCAAGTTTTTTAGCACCTTCATGTCCAATTTGCGCTTGGTCTCTTACAACCCTTAGAGCTGGTTCACTAACCATAGTTTGAAGAGGCATAGGTAAAGGTTCTGGTGCTTCTTTTGATTCCCATGCATCAGTCCATGGGGATTTAAGTTGTCTTGAATGCTTGCCAGTCCTGCTTTTCGATCTTACAGTTTCACTTGAGGATGCTGCTACCATTTTTTCTTTAATATTCTCAGATGTTTCAGCTTCATTAGTTGGAAGAAATACTGATGCGCACCATACACCATCTGCACCCATTGCCATTATTCCAGCCATTTGTTCACCAGTAGCTATTCCACCAGCTGCTAATATTGGTATATTTCCATAGGGTTTTAATGCTCTTCTAACCTCTGGAACTAAAACCATTGTTGAAACACTTCCACAATGTCCACCGCCTTCTGTCCCTGAAACGACAACCAAATCAACACCTGCTTCTACTTGCTTTATTGCATGTTCTTTAGCTCCAACAAGAGCTGCAACTGCAACTCCATTATCTTTTCCCATTTTAAGCATCCAGTCTGGCGGAACACCAAGAGCATTAGCAACCAACTTAATAGGATGTGAGAAGGCTACATTCAAAACATCTTGAGCAATTTCAAAACCTTTACCCAAAATGGCATTTGAATTTTTTTCTGTTTTAGCAGATCCTTCGCTATTTCTAAGATAGTCTGCATCAATATCATATTCCTGCAACACATCTGCCCTAAAGTCTCTATATTCTTGTGGAATCATTTCTCTTAAATCATTCAATGAATTGCCTTGACCTTTACCTTTATAGGAATTTGGCACTAGTACGTCTACCCCATAAGGCATACCATTTATATTGTCATCTATCCACTTTAAATCTATTTCTAATTTTTCAGGAGAGTGTCCAACTGCTCCTAAGACACCCATACCCCCAGCTTTTGAAACTGCTACAACAACATCCCTACAATGACTAAACGCAATAAGAGGAAATTCGATATCAAACATTTCACAAATAGGAGACTTCATATTTATACAATTTTTTAAAACTAATTCTATTCTATAATAGAAATTGGAAAATATTTACAATAAACAATGATGAATCAAAATCTCAAAACTTTTACTGTTCCAGATCTATGTGATTTGTATGAAAATGAAATAGATGTTGGTGATTTATTTTTAAAATCATTTGGCAAGCGTCAAAAATTTTTTGGAGAAATCAAAACTGCAGAATGTCCTCATAGTAACAGCATTGTGAAAGAGCTAGCCCAAGAAGATGGAAAAGATAAAGTCTTAGTCATAAAGCATACCGGTGATGATTTGTGTTCTATGGTTGGAGACCAAATAGCCGCCATGGCATATGAGAACAACTGGAATGGCATATTTGTAGATGGTTATATAAGAGATATAGAGATTATTAAAAACATTGATATTGGTGTTTATGCAATTGATACATACCCAAAAAAAACGGATAAAACAGTTGGGATTGGGTCAAAAAATTCAGCTTTTAAGATTGGGAGTGTGGGTATTAAAACAGGATCTTGGATTTATGTAGATTCTAATGGCTGGCTGGTTTCAAGAGAAAAACTAAAACTTTAATTTACTTATACTCTCATCTTTAACAATCCATATGCTTTCAATCCATTTTTTAAAATCATCTCTATAAGAGCTATCTTCCATATAGTTTTTATTTTTTAAATAATTTGGTATTTGATGTTGTTTTACTAAAATCTTAACTTCCTTCATTTCGCCCTTTAAAAAAGACCAAGCATCTCGTTTATCTGATTTATATACTACAGAATAGTCAACTAAATTTTCTATTTCAGGCATTGCTGATAAAGCTGTAGCCATTCCCCCAACTCTTGGTATTAAAAGATTTATATATGGTGAATTTTGATCTTTATGTTTAGTTGGATTATTTCTTGTTCCTTCTGCATAACTGAATATCGTTGAAGGAGATCTCATAAATCTTTTGCATGATTCAAGAGTATTTTGGTAATCTTTCAATCTTAAACTTGGATCTAATTCTATTTCTTTTTTTGAATGCCTGTTCACAAAAGGCATATTTAAAGTTTTATTAGCAAGATATATAAATGGTATCCATCTGAGCTCCTTTTTCATAAAAAACTTTAATAAAGGTATTCTTTTATGAGCAACTACTAATAATAAAAATATATCTGCCCAAGACTGGTGATTTGACATAGCCATATACCAAACATTTTTATCAAATTTATTATCATCAAAGACAGTAATATTGTTTCCATGCATTAATAACAATATAAGTTTTAATCCATATACAGTAAGGTCTCCAATCTTATTAGAGACTTTACTAATATATTTTTTAAATGATTTTGTAGGAAAGAATACTCTTGGAATGTTTACTAAAAATAAAGTTCCAAATCCAATAGTAAGCTCTAAAAGGATCAATAAAAAAGTTAATACTCCTATGCAATTTGATTTAATTGAATTCATAAAAAACTGTCTTTATTTAAAAACCACTTATATTTGCATACCTCTCAGTATGGAACTTAGAACTTCCAAATATTTGTTCCACAACCCTTGCCCTTTTAAGGTAAAAACCAAGGTCATATTCATCAGTTACTCCAATTCCACCATGCATTTGTATGGCTTCATTTGAAACTAAATGAAGTGTTTCACCAGCAATAGTTTTAGCAAGACTAGCAAGCCTTTGCAATTCATTAGAATTATCGTCAGCTCCTTGCATTGCTGCCATCACAGAAGATTTTGTAAGCTCTAGCTCACAAAACATTTCAGCAGCCCTATGTTGTAGTGCTTGAAATGTTCCAATCAGAACTCCAAATTGCTTTCTTTCTTTAAGATAATTAATTGTAGATTCAAATGCTGCTTCAGCATTACCTAGCATCTCTGCAGAAATTGCAATCCTTCCAATATCTAAGATATTTTCAATTGCTTCTCCTCCTGCCTCTGCATCACCAAGAATATCTTCTTTTTGAATTACAACATCTGAGAAACTTATGTTCGCATAGTTTCTTGAATCAGCCATGCTTAATTTAGTAACTTCTATATTCGGTTGATTATTTTCAACTATAAATAAAGTAAGCCCAGTATTATCACCAGAGTTACCTGATGTTCTTGCTAAAACAATAAATATATCTGCACTTGCTCCATCAACTACAAAGACTTTTTTCCCATTTAAAATATAAGCATCATCTTTTAAAACTGCAGACATATTGGTTTTCAATGGGTCATGATGACTTGTTTCATCTATTGCGATGGCAGTAGTAATCTCACCACTTACGATTTTTGGGAGGTAGTTATTTTTTTGCTCTTCAGTACCAAAATGAGTTATTGCATGTGCGCCAAGTACGCCTGTTGCAAAAAGTGGAGAGGGCGTTAGTGTTTTTCCGCATTCTTGAAGAATTACGCTAATTCCAGCAACTCCAAAATTTGAGCCACCAAACTCTTCTGGTATTAAAATACCTGACCAACCCAATTTAACCATTTCCTGCCAAATATCCATATCCCATAGCTTGCTATCATTGTCATCCCTAAGAGATCTAAAATGATTAACCGGTGTTCTCTCCTCGGCAAAGTTCTTTGCAGTATCTTTTAAAAATTGCTGCTCTTCATTTAATATTAATTTCATTATTTATTCCCAGTACAAATTTTAACTTGGTAAACCAAGAACTCTTTTTGATATTACATTTAATTGGACTTCTGAAGTTCCTCCTTCTAGAGAGTTACCTTTAGTTCTAAGCCATGACCTAGTCAAATTTTTATCTGAATCATCAAACTCATCACCATCCCATGCAACACCATCAGTACCCATTGCAGCTATCATTAATTCATGACGTTTTTTATTATGCTCTGTTCCATACAATTTAAACATTGAAGCAGTAGCACTTGCTTTTCCACCCTCGTCTCCAGCTCTTTGAAGTGTTAGACCAAAAGCATGCTCTTTAATTTTGTGGGATGCTATCTCAGATCTATAAAATCCATTACTTATTTTTCCATTTTCTTCACCGAGATGTTTTTTAGCGATTGAAATTATATCTTTTTTACTGCCCATTCCAGATGCAAGTCCAAAATTTGAAATAAATGCTCTTTCGTGCTGTAGAAGAGCCTTTGCTATAGCCCAACCAGCATTTAACTGACCAACAAGATTTGATTTTGGGACTTTAACATCATCAAAAAATGTTTCACAAAATGGCGATTTACCAGAAATTAAAGTTATTGGTTTTGTTGAAACACCTTTAGTTTCCATATCAATAAGTAAGAAGCTTATTCCATCATGTTTTGGTTCTTTTGGTCCAGTCCTAACCAAAGCAAAAATCCAATCAGCTTTATCGGCATAAGATGTCCAAACTTTTTGACCATTCACCATAAAATGTTCACCAATATCTTCAGCTTTAGTGGCCAAACTTGCCAAGTCTGAACCTGAGCCTGGCTCAGAATAACCCTGACACCATCTAATTTCACCTTTAATAATTTTAGGCAGATGCTCCTTCTTTTGTTCTTCAGAACCATATTCAAGTAAAACAGGTGCTAGCATCCATATGCCAAAACTTAATAAAGGTGATCTTGCCCCTATAGCAAACAGTTCTTCATTGAGAATTTTAACTTCTTCTTTATTGAGTCCGCCTCCACCATATTCAGATGGCACTGTTGGCATGGTCCAACCTTTTTCACCCATTCTATCAAGCCATATTTTTGAATCAGGATTTTTATAAACCGCCTTTCTACCTCCCCAAACCTCATCAATTGGTGTATCTGGATCTGCTCCAGCTCTCATGGATTTAGGACAATTACTATCAAGCCACTCTTTTACTTCTTTTCTAAAGTTATCTAGTTCAGACATATTAATTTACCATTTCTTGTATTTAGTCAAACATTATAAGGAGAAATTGTAATTTTTCATCCTATAAAAAACATACACTGTGCATTTCTGAAGAGTATAATCTTGAAATGTTTAAAAAGATTGGCATTTATGTAAAGGATAAAGCTTATGAAGGAATTGATCATAAGGCTTTAAATCTTCTTGTAGAGAACTTACTAGATTTTCCTATTGAGATTTTTATTGAAACGACTTCTGATTATTCTCATCCAAATATTCAAGAGTTATCAGACGATGAATTTGTAAATAATATTGATTTATTAATTGTATTTGGGGGAGATGGAACTTTATTAGGCTCTGCAAGAAAGTTTCTAAAATTTAATATACCTATTTTAGGCGTAAATATGGGTAATGTTGGCTTTTTAACTGATATTAAAATTGATAATTTTAAAAGTTCATTAGATGAGATCTTTGCAGGAGATTTTGTAATTGAAGAGAGAAGCTTGGTAAGTGCAAGTTTTCTAGATCAGACGGTGTATGGCTTAAACGAAATAGTTATACATTCTGGTGCATACGCCCAGCTTATGAGATACAGACTTAGCGTAAATGATAAGGTTGTATATGAGCAAAGATCTGATGGTTTAATAATAGCAACTCCAACTGGATCTACTGCATATGCCTTGTCTGCTGGCGGTCCTATAATTCATCCAGCGTTAGATGTATGGACTATTCTTCCAATGCTACCTCAGAGTATCTCATCAAGACCTTTTGTAATATCTTCAGATGAAAAAGTTTCTATTGAAATATTAAGAGGGCCATTAGATCAAGCTAAGATTTGTGCTGATGGACAAGACGACACCAAAGTTCCATTTTCAGAAAATATAAATATATGCAAGATGAACAATACTCTCAAATTAGTACATCCTAAGAAAAATGATTTTTTTGAAGCATGTAGAGAAAAACTTGGCTGGAGTCTTGATATATCAATCAATACCTGAGCTTAAGAATTGAATATCAAAAACTTTCACGTACCTATAATATTAATTTCAATTGTAATAGCTATTATTTCTAGCTTTGGAAGTTACTTTGGGATTATTGAGTTTTTAACTTTTCTTAAACCAGATATTACATTAAATAGTTATATAAGTTTCCTCTCGTTTGAAGAGACTTTTTTTGATCAAAATGAATGGTGGAGACTAATAACTCCAATGTTAATTCATTTTTCATTTGCTCATTTAGCATTTAATTGTTTGTGGATTTATATTTTAGGTCAAAAGATTGAGCTTTATGATGGTCATTTTAAATTTATCGCTTTAGTAATATTTTCATCATTACTTGCCAACTATACCCAACATATCTTTTCTGAATCCTCTCTTTTTGGTGGGTTATCAGGAGTAATATATGGAATGTTTGGCTACTGCATGATAATTGAATTAGAAACAAAAAATGAAAGATATGGTTTGCCACCAGCTATATATTTATTCATGTTGATATGGATGCTTTTAGGTTTTCTAGGAGTTTTGACTATTTTTGGGTTTGGCAATATTGCTAATTATGCACACTTAGGTGGTTTAGTGGGAGGCCTTATCTTTGGAATGGTAACTAAATGGATAACAGTGATAAGATAATTTTGATGAAAAAGATAAAGAAAGCAGTTTTACCAGTTGCGGGTTTTGGAACTCGCTTTCTTCCTGCTACTAAAGCAACGCCAAAAGAAATGCTTTCTATTATTGATAAGCCACTTGTCCAATATGCTGTTGAAGAGGCAATTGAGATAGGGATAGAAGAGATTATATTTATTACAAGCCCTTCTAAATACTCCATTAAGAAACACTTTGATAAATCTAAAGAACTAGAAGAAAAACTTAGAAGTTTAGGTAAGGATGACTTAATTGAGAAACTAAACCCATCGAAATTTGATGATATTAAATTTCATTATATTGTTCAAAATGAACAAAAGGGATTAGGGCATGCTATTTCTCTAGCAGAGCAACTTATTCAAGATGAGCCATTTGCAGTATTACTTCCAGATGATTTATTTTTTTCTAATGATAGCTGCCTCAATCAGTTAAAGAGATCTTATGAAATTTCGAATGCTTCTATAATTGCTGTAAATGAAATTGAATTAGAAGATATCCATAAATATGGAGTAATAAAACCTGGAAATATTAAAGATAACTTAATAGAAATTGCAGATATTATAGAAAAGCCAGAAGCCGATGAGGCCCCATCAAATATTGCTGTTTGTGGTAGGTATATTTTAAACAGCAGTATCTTTAATAAACTAAAAGATGTCCTTCCAGATAAAACTGGTGAGATTCAACTTACTGATGCTATTAAATTATTAATAGATGATGAAATGGTGCTTGCTTGCATTTATAAAGGTGAGAAATTTGATTGCGGCAGTAAAAGGGGTTTTGTTGAGGCGACTATTGCAATATCATTGCGAGATATTGAAATAGGTGATGAGATTAAAAACGTAATTAAAAAAATATAGTTTGAACTTAGTCCTAAAAATAATTAAATTATTCCCGCCAGAAGCAGCTCATTCAATTGCATTGTATTCATTAAAGATTCTCTATCAATTAAGGTTAATTAATATTTTTTTTCCAAAACTTCACGATGAAGAGCTTGAAGTTTTTGGAATGACTTTTGCAAATAGACTTGGAACTGCAGCTGGTCTTGATAAGAATGGAGATTTTATAGATTGCATAGGAGCACTAGGATTTGGATTTGTTGAGGTAGGAACCGTAACCCCAAAAGCTCAGTTGGGAAATAAAAAACCAAGAGTCTTTAGAATTTTAAAAGAAAAGGCCATTATTAATCGACTTGGGTTTAATAATAAGGGAGTAGATTATTTAGTTAAAAGACTAAAAAAAAGAACATTCAGAGGAATTGTTGGGGTGAATATAGGAGCAAACAAAACCTCAGATGGCCAAAAAAGAATAGATGATTATATTGAGTGCTTTAATAAAGTTGAAAATTATGCCGACTATATTACAGTTAATATCTCATCTCCAAATACACCAGGTTTAAGAGATTTGCATAGTTCTGATAATTTAAAAAAATTGATAGGAGCTATTGATAAGGTAATCAAAATTTCTGGATATAAAAAATCAATCTTTCTTAAAATATCTCCTGATGAAAATAAAGAGTCCATAAATGAAATTATTCAAATTATAAATAACTCATTTTTTACAGGTTTAATTATTTCAAATACTTCAATAGATAAAAAAATACTCAAAGATAAGAAATATCATACTTATGAAGGAGGTTTATCTGGCAAACCAATAATGAACAAATCAACAGAACTTCTGAACTTAATATATAGTAACGATCCCTCTATACCCCTAATTGGCGTTGGTGGAGTTATGAATAATAAGGATTTCCAAGATAAAATAAATTCTGGAGCTCAATTGGTTCAGCTATATACAGGCTTTGTTGTCAAAGGACCCAAAATTGTTGCAGATATTTTGAAAGAATAAAAATTATGGAATTAATTATTATTTTTGTTGTAATTACTTTCCTGATCGGGACTATCAGTCTTGCAGTTCCGTCAAAATCATCTCGTAAAATTTCAAATTTAAGAATGGAAGCATCTAAGCTCGGTTTTAAAATTATTCCATCAAATTTAAGTACATTATCTTTTAAAAATAAAGATTTTTCGTTAGTCTGCTATCAGTTTAAAAATGAAACAAATATAAAAGAAGCACATTTTATTAGAGACAAAGACGAATTAATTTTGTATTCTCCACTGAAACTTAAGTACTCTGAAGAGTATGATGAGATTAAAAGTAAGCTTAATAAATCATCTTTGTATGTTCATGAGGTTATTTATTCAAAGACATTAATAGCTTTTTTATGGGAAGAAAAATTAGGTTTAGAAGAACTTAAAAATATTTCTGATTCCCTAAAAGAATTATAAATATCTTTCAAAAAAAGTTTAAAGAATGTTTTTATAAGAAAAGGAACTAATTTTAATTATGGCTAAATCACTTGTAATTGTAGAGTCACCTGCAAAAGCTAAAACAATATCAAAATATCTTGGCAAAGATTTTATTGTTGAATCAAGTGTGGGTCATATAAGAGATCTTCCAAAAAAAGCTTCGCCATTAGCCAAAAGAGCATCTATACCAAAAGATATTTCTCCAGAAGAGAAGCAAAAATTAAAGGCTGTTAATGATAGAAATAGGCTTATAAGAAGAATGGGTGTTGATCCTGATAATGGGTGGACTGCAGATTGGCAAATAATTCCTGAAAAAGAAAAGGTTATTAAATCACTAAGAAAAGCAGCAAAAGGAGTTGATCATATTTATTTAGCAACCGACCTTGATAGAGAGGGAGAAGCTATAGCATGGCATTTAAAAGAGGCTTTAGGTCCAGAAAAATATGATTATTCAAGAGTACGCTTTAATCAAATAACAAAATCCGCAATTATTGATTCATTTGCAGATCCAAAAGAAATTGATTTAGATTTAGTAAAAGCATATAGAGCAAGAAGATTTTTAGACAAAGTTATTGGTTTTGAGTTATCTCCTTTACTTTGGAAAAAAATAGCTCGAGGCTTATCTGCTGGTAGAGTTCAATCCGTTGCATTAAGAGTTTTAGATGAAAGAGAAAGATTAATACAAGAGTTTATTCCAGAAGAGTACTGGGAAGTTTCGATGCTGCTTGAAACTTCTAATAACAGCATTATTCCATTTTCGTTAAATAGAAAAAAATCTGATCCTCTTTTACAGAAAGCAGAAGCTGAAAAAATTAAATCTTTAATAGAGTTGGCTAATTTAGAAATTAATGAAATTACTAAGAAGCCTGTTAAAGTCAAACCTAGAGCACCTTTTATAACATCAACGCTTCAACAAGCTGCTAGTACAAAACTAAGTTTTAATGTGAAAAGAACAATGAGAGTTGCTCAAAAGCTATATGAGGCAGGTCATATTACATATATGAGAACAGATGCTCCAAGCTTAAGCAAAGAATCAATTCAAGATGCTAGAAATTATATTAATGATAAATTAGGTGAAAATTACCTTACCAACGCCCCAAGAATATATTCTAGTACTGAAAATGCACAAGAAGCTCATGAAGCTATAAGACCAACTAATGCATTTATGCATCCTGATGATCTAATAGGTTCTTCAGAAGAGGAGAGACGATTATATAGCTTGATATGGCAACAATATATAGCCTCACAAATGCCTGACGCAGAATATTTATCTACCTCAGTAAAGGTAAATATTGATGGCTATAACTTTTCTGCAAAAGGAAGAGAGGTTGTATTTGATGGTTATACTAAAGTAGCAAAAAATAATTCAGATAGTGAAAATGATATTTTGCCACCAATGTCTGAGGGTGAGAGGCTTGTTTTAGATACATTAAATTTAGATCAAAAATTTACAAAACCACCTGCAAGATTTTCAGAAGCAGCGCTGGTTAAAGAACTTGAGAAAAAAGGTATAGGCAGACCATCTACTTATGCAAATATCATTTCAACTATTCAAGATAGGGGTTATGTAGAGATTCAAAACAGAAGATTTTTTGTTAAGAAAATTGGTCATATTGTTACAGAGCGTTTAGTTGAAAGTTTTGATGACATCATGAATTATGACTTTACTGCAAATCTTGAAAATAATTTAGATCAAGTTGCAAGCGGTGATTTAAATTGGAAAAATGTTTTAGATGATTTTTATAAAGCTTTCCAAAATGATTTAGCTTCTGCATCTATTGAAGATGGTGGAATGCGAACAAATAAACCAACTGCAACAGATATTATTTGTCCAGATTGCTCAAAAAATAAAATGGTTATTAGAAATTCTTCAAATGGAGTATTTTTAGGATGTTCTGGGTATGACAATGAAGGTGATGATAAATGTAAAAAAACAGTCAATCTTATATCAGGCGATGAAGCTATAAGTGTTGATGATAATGAGGAAGCTGAAAATCTTTTAATCAAAAAAAGATGCAGTATTTGCGAAACGAGCATGGATAACTATCTTATTGACGAAAATAGAAAACTACATGTATGTGGCAAAAGTCCTGATTGTAATGGGTATGCTGTTGAAGACGGCCTATTTAAGATAAAAGGTTATGACGGACCAATTTTAGAATGTCATAAATGTGGCTCAGAAATGCAGCTTAAGACTGGAAGATTTGGTAAATATTTTGGATGTCTAAATGATAATTGTGGAACTACTCGAGCACTCCAAAGAAATGGTGAGCCAAAACCACTAACAATGGAACCAATTTCTATGCCTGATTTAGCATGCCTGAAATGCGAAGATCATTATTTATTAAGAGATAGCATGAAAGGGCTTTTTCTAGCAGCCAGCAAATACCCAAAAAATAGAGAGACAAGAGCACCCAAAGTATCTGAAATAAATCATCTAGCAACTGAGATAAAAGAAGCATGCAGATTTTTGCCTGAAACAGATAAGCATGGATATTTAATGACAGCTCCTGAAAAAGATAGAGATGGAAATGAATATGTTGTTAGATATAACAAATCAGAAGATGTTCATTACTTAGCGTCAGAAAAAGATGGTAAAAAAACAAAATGGACAGCTTTATATAGTAATGGCGAGTGGTCTCAAAACCTTAAAAGTTAGTGGATCCAAAAGAGCTAGTAAATCTATATCTAGACATAGCTGACAGTTTGTTATCCAAACTAGTATTAAATAATTCTAAAGATGATGATTCAGATCAATATCTTTTTGTACTTTCGATTGAACAAAGCTTAAATTCACTAGCTGACAGCATTGCAGCATCAATTAATTTTAATAATTCTGATTTTAGCTCATATGAATATCAGAAAAAATGGATTGAATTATCATCCAACAGTTTTCTTGAAAATATCATTAAAAATGAATTCAGTCCTAATGGATTATTTAATGATCTTAAACAGGTTAAAAAAATGTTACATGAGCCTGTTAATGACTCAATAATAGTTTCAAATGAGACATTAAGCTTGAAAAAATTTAATTTATTACTAAATAGATATAAAGAATTTATTATCATACTTCGCAAATCCCTTGAGGAATGCTAAGCTTGATGTAAGAGGTAAATATATGTCGAATTACTTAGAACTAGCTCAATTACCAGATGGAAGTATTGTACTTAGGCGATCAGATGATCATGAAAACCCTATAGTAAAGATTGATTTTTCACCCGAATCAAAAGAATTTCTTCAAGGCCAAGAGCTTTCAGTTGCAAAAGAAATGATAAGAGCTGGTATTGAAAGTGTTAGCGGGAATGTGAGTGATTTTGACGAATTTTTTGATGGACAAAAAGAAAGACTATCAAAAAAACCTGTAATACTTCATTAATTTTCTCTAATTAAACCAACACTTTTTCCTTCTATAAAAAGTTCTGTGTGTTCTAGGTCTACTTCAATATTGCTAAAATCTTCATTAGCTGGTTGAAGGTGAACAATTTTAGGTGAGTGTCTGTGAAAGTATTTAACAGTAACTTCATCATCAATTCTAGCAATAACGATATCTCCATTTTTAATATCTTGAGTTTTTTTAACAGCGATTAAGTCATCTTCCATGATGCCAGCATCCTTCATACTAAGACCTCTTACGCGAAGGAAGTAATCAAAATTTGATCCAAAGAAACCTTGAGGACAATTAAAAACTTTCTCTACATTTTCTGTTGCTAGTGTAGGTGACCCCGCAGCAACCAATCCAATAATAGGATATTCATCTCCTTCATTTTCAATTTCAGGATTAATTATTGAAATACCCCTTGATGCTCCACTCTCAATTGAAATAAAACCTTTTTTCTCAAGCGCCCTAAGATGTGTTTCGGCTGAATTAGGAGATTTAAAGCCTAATTCTTTGCATATATCTGCTCTTGTTGGAGGAAATCCAGTTTTCTTTATGTATACTTGAATACAATTGAGTACCTTGTTTTGCTGGGATGTTATATCTTTCATAATGTTTAAAATAATACTGAATGTATATACAGTATAATGCAGAATATATATTTATATCAACTTTTATATGAAAGAAAATAGAAAATTAATAATAGGAATTTCATCAAGAGCTCTATTTAATCTTGATGAAAGTCACGACATTTATGAAAAAGACGGACTCGACTCTTATCGAGATTACCAAATAGCAAATGAAGATAAAACTCTTGAACCAGGAGAGGCTTTCAACCTTGTAAAAAAAATATTAGATATCAATTCACTTTATAAAGATCATCAAAGAATAGAGGTTATTCTTCTGTCAAGAAATACATCAGATACTGGTTTAAGAATAAGAAACTCAATCGAAGCTCATGGATTGGATATTAGCAGGGCTGCATTTTGTGGTGGCGAAAGCCCACACAGATATGTAAAGGATTTTGGAGTCCATCTATTTTTATCAAGCAGTATGGAGGATGTAAAATTGGCTATTGAGAGTAATGTTGCTGCAGCAACAATTATCTCTAGAGACAATGATAACAACTTCTTATCAGAAGATGGTCAACTTAAAATAGCATTCGATGGCGATGCCGTAATTTTTTCAGATGATTCTGAAAAAGTTTTTCATGAGGAAGGCTTAGAGGCTTTTATTGAAAATGAAGTTAAGGCTAAAACAGCATTAAAAGAGGGGCCTTTTAAATCTTTTCTTGTAGAGCTTAATGATATTCAGAATGACTTTGATGTAAATAATTGTCCAATTAGAACGGCTTTAGTTACTGCTCGATCTGCTCCCTCTGATAAAAGAGTCATTAAGACATTAAGAGAGTGGGGAGTGAGAATAGATGAATCTTTATTTTTGGGCGGCATGTCTAAAAGAGATTTTCTTAAATCTTTTCAAGCTGATATCTTTTTTGATGATCAAAAAAAACATATCATAGACACACAAAATACAACAGCCTCAGGTCATGTTCCTTATGGAATCAAAAATAAATAATTTATATAGGTATAACAAATGGAAATAGTTTGTTTCGATATGGAAGGAACTCTAACTCCCGAGATCTGGGAGAAAGTAGCTTGCAATACTGGCATAGAGGAATTTAATAAAACAACAAGAGATATTCCAGACTATGGAGAACTTATGGACTTTAGGCTTGATATTATGAAAGCTAATGGCCTAAAACTTTCAGATATTAAAAAAGCATCAAATGAGTTGGATCTTTTGCCTGGTGCTGAATCTTTCTTAGCAAATATTAGAGAAAAGTTTCAAGTTGTAATTCTTTCAGACACTTTTCATGAAATAGCTCAGCCTTTAATGAAGAAAATGGGATTCCCATTACTTTTATGTCATAACTTAGAAGTTATTAACGATGAAGTTGTATCCTATAAACTAAGAAATAAAAAAGCAAAAAAGCAGGCTATTCAAGGTTTTCAGTCTATGGGATATAGGTGTCTTGCTGCAGGAGACTCTTATAATGATTTACAAATGTTTGAAGTAGCTGAAAAAGGTTTTTTTATAAACGCACCTAAGAAAATTTCAAATAATTATCCTGAAATAGAATCTTTTGATAATTATAAAGATCTTGAAAGAGGTTTATTATCAAATTCATTATTTCAAGAATGAGCGATCACTTAAAATTAGACAATTATTCTAGGCCTACCTTAAATATGCCTAAAGAAAATTCTAGTTTACTTCTTCATAGTTGCTGTGCACCTTGTGCAGGCGAAATTATGGAAGCACTCGCAGCTTCAAAAATAAAAACTACTGTTTATTTTTATAATCCAAATATTCATCCAACTGAAGAATATGAGATTAGAAAAAATGAAAATAAAAGATTTTGCGATAAATTAGGATTTGAATGTATTGACGGTGACTATGACAAAGATAATTGGTTTGAAAGAATTAAAGGTCTTGAAGATGAGCCTGAAAGAGGAAAAAGGTGCACTCAGTGTTTTGATATGAGATTTGAAAGGTCTGCACTTTTTGCTCAGGAAAATGGTTTTGGTGTTTATGCTACTACTTTAGGAATTTCTAGATGGAAGGACATGAACCAAATTAATACATCAGGTCTTCGAGCTGCAAAAAGATACGAAGATGTATCTTACTGGGATTTTAATTGGAGAAAACAAGGCGGATCTTCAAGGATGGTTGAAATTTCAAAGAGAGAAGAGTTCTATCAGCAAGAATATTGTGGGTGTGTGTATAGTCTCAGAGATACCAATAGATGGAGAAGAAAGAACAATAAAGATCGAATAATTAGAGGAGTAAAATTTTATAGTTAGTTGTAAATTTGGGAAACAGCATCTTCTTCACTTATAATCTCTCAACTATGACATCAGGTAATAAATTTAGGGAAGCACTCAAATCAAATTCCCCTCTTGTAATCCCAGGAACTATTAATGCGTATTCAGCCATACTAGCTGAAAAAGCAGGACACAAAGCTATTTACCTTTCTGGCGGAGGTGTTGCTGCAGCCTCATATGGAATTCCTGATCTTGGCATAACATCTTTGGATGATGTACTAATTGATGTTAAAAGAATTTCTAACGCATCCTCACTACCATTACTAGTTGATATTGATACAGGCTGGGGTGGAGCATTCAATATTTCAAGAACAATAAAAGAAATGATCAATGCAGGTTGTGGTGCTGTCCATATGGAAGACCAAGTATCTCAAAAAAGATGTGGCCATAGACCTAATAAATCTCTTGTTAGCTCGAATGAAATGCAGGATAGGATTAAAGCGGCAGTTGATGGCAGACATGACGAAACATTTTTTATTATGGCCAGAACAGATGCTTTAGCTGATGAAGGCATGAGCGGTGCAATAGATAGAGCTTCAAGTTATGTTGAACAGGGTGCCGATGGTATTTTTTTAGAGGCAGTAACATCACTTGATCAATATGAAGAATTCAAAGAAGCTCTTGATGTTCCTCTTCTCGCTAACATTACTGAATTTGGAAAAACACCTTTATTTTCTCAAGATGAATTAGAGCAAGTAAAGGTAGATATGATTTTATATCCACTAACAGCATTTAGAGCTATGAGCAAAGCAGCGGAAAAAATTTACATTTCTCTAGCCAAAGAGAGGACACAAGAAGGTCTCTTGGATATAATGCAGACCCGAGAAGAGTTATACGAATACTTAAACTATCATAGCTACGAAGAAAAATTAGATAGCTTATTTAAAGATTAAAAACTAGAAGAGGAAAAAATGGTAAAAAAACTTGAAGGAGCTGGTCTAAGAGGCCAAGTTGCTGGAGAAACTTCGCTTTCAACAGTTGGTCAAATAGAAGGTTTAGCTTATAGAGGTCATAAAATAGAAACTCTTGCTGAAAAAGCTACATTCGAAGAGGTTGCCTATCTTCTTTTATATGGCAAGTTGCCTAATGTTAAGGAGCTTGAAAGTTATAAAGAAGTTTTAAAAAATCAAAGAGACCTTCCTCAATCATTAAAAGAGGTTCTTCAAAAAATACCTGCTAGCGCTCATCCCATGGATGTAATGAGAACCGGAACATCTATGTTAGGAAATCTTGAGCCTGAAGGAGACTTCTCTAATCAATTAAATTCAATTAATAGAATGATCGCAACAATGCCATCAATTGTTACATACTGGTATAAGTACTCTCATGAAGGTATTGATATAGAGCTAGTCAATGATGAAGATTCTATGGCAGGTCATTTTTTACATATCCTTCATGGCAAAACTCCAAGTGATCTTCATAGAAAGGTCATGGATGTATCACTTGTTTTATATGCAGAACATGAATTTAATGCTTCAACATTTACTGGCAGAGTCTGTGCTTCAACCATGTCTGATATTCATTCGTGTGTTGTTGCTGCAATTGGATCATTAAGAGGGCCTTTGCATGGAGGTGCTAACGAAAAAGCTATGGAGCTTATTGAAAATTGGACCTCGAGAGCTGAGGCAAAAGAAAAAATTCTTTCAATGCTTGAAAATAAAGAAAAAATTATGGGTTTTGGACATGCTGTTTATTCAATTAGAGATCCAAGAAATGCTGTCATTAAAGAGTTTGCTAAAGAGCTTTCTCTTCTTCATGACAACGATGATCTATATCAAGTAGCTGAAGAGGTAGAAAAGGTCATGGCTGATGAAAAGAAAATGTTTGCTAATGCAGATTTCTTCCATGCTCCAGCATATTTTTATATGGGAATTCCAACAAAATTATTTACACCAATTTTTGTAATGTCTAGAGTTTCAGGCTGGACAGCTCATTGTATGGAGCAAAGAGCAAACAACAGAATAATCAGGCCTAGCGCTGATTACATTGGAGTTGAAAGTTCTGAATGGGTTGATTTAGCAGATAGAGCATAAACATGTCATCAAATGTTGATTTGAATGTCAGGCCTGATTACGACCATGTCATAAAAGAAATAGCCGACTATGTAATTAATTTTGAGATCCAGTCTGATCTTGCCCTTGATACTGCAAGAAATTGTTTAATTGATACAATTGGTTGTGGTCTGCTTGCACTTAAATTTCCAGCTTGTACGAAAATGCTTGGACCTGTTGTTGAGGGTTCATCAGTGCCTTTTGGGGTAAGAGTTCCAGGTACTACTTTTAAACTTGACCCAATTAAAGGTGCTTTTGATATTGGCTGTATTATCAGATGGCTGGATTATAATGATACTTGGCTTGCTGCAGAATGGGGTCATCCTTCAGATAATCTAGGAGCCATTTTAGCAATCGCAGATTTTATATCACAAAAAAATATTTCAGAAGGCAAAGAGCCTTTAAAAATGAAAACAGTCTTAGAGTCAATGATCATGGCGCATGAGATTCAGGGTGTTTTAGCTTTAAAAAATAGCTTTAATAAAGTTGGGCTTGATCATGTGGTCTTAGTAAAAGTAGCCTCAACTGCGATTGTTACCAAGCTTATGGGTGGCAGCAAAGACCAGATAATGGATGCGGTGAGTCATGCCTGGGTCGACGGTCAAAGCCTGAGGACATATAGGCATGCACCTAATGCAGGATCAAGAAAAAGCTGGGCTGCAGGAGATGCAACTTCCAGAGCTGTCAGGCTTGCAATGATCACACTTTCTGGTGAAATGGGTTATCCAGGAGTCTTATCTGCACCAGTTTGGGGATTTGAAGATGTATCATTTAAAGGAGAGAAGTTATCTTTGCCTCAACCTTTTGATACCTATGTTATGGAAAATATTTTATTTAAAATCAGTTTTCCTGCTGAATTTCATGCTCAAACAGCAGTAGAAGCTGCTGTCACTCTTCACTCCTTAGTAAAAGATAGACTAGATGATATTAAAACAATTGATGTTACTACTCATGAGTCTGCTATTAGAATTATTTCAAAAGTAGGAGATTTAAATAATCCAGCTGACAGAGATCATTGTCTTCAATATATGATTGCTATTGGTCTTTTAAAAGGTGACTTAGTTGCTGAGGACTACGAAGATGATGTTGCTTCTGATCCAAGAGTGGATGCACTTAGAGAAAAGATGGTTATTTCTGAAGATGAAAGGTATTCAACTGAATATCATGAAGCTGACAAGAGATCTATCGCTAATAAGATTCAAATTCATTTTAATGATGGCTCTTCAACAGATGCAATTGAAGTTGAATACCCAATTGGACATAAAAGAAGAAGAGAAGAGGGTATACCTGTATTAGAGCAGAAGTTCTTAAAAAATCTTCAGATCACATATGATTCTGATAAGTGTGAACAAATCTATAGTTTATGCACTAATCAAGATGATTTAGAAAATATTTCAGTAACAGAGTTTCAAGAACTATTTACTGTAGACGCAAACAATTTTTAATTATTAACAAAGCTATAAATTTGCGGCTTTAAAGCTTTTTTGGACTATAATCATTGCCATGTCAGGCAATACTTTTGGAGAATTATTTAAAGTTACTACTTTTGGTGAAAGCCATGGTAAGGCTTTGGGCTGCATTATTGATGGATGCCCACCAAATATAGAGCTTGATGAGGATGATATCCAGCATGAACTTAATAGAAGGAAGCCTGGTCAATCTGACGTCACTACACAAAGAAAAGAAGATGATTTAGTTGAAATTTTGTCTGGAGTTTTTGAGGGTAAGACAACTGGTACTCCAATAAGTTTAATCATCTACAATCAAGATCAAAGATCGAAAGATTACTCAAATATTAAGGATACTTTCAGACCCAATCATGCTGATATTACATATCAGGCTAAATATGGGCATAGAGACTATAGAGGCGGTGGAAGATCTAGTGCTAGAGAGACAGCGATGAGAGTTGCAGCTGGTGCTGTTGCAAAAAAATATTTAAATAGCTTAGGTATCAAAACTACAAGTTATGTTAGTCAGATTGGAACCATCAAAGCTGATGCTATCAACCATAAAGAAAGTAATAGTAATAAATACTTTTTTGCTGACAAATCAAAATTAAAAAATTTGGATGATTTATTTACTGATTTAATATCAGAAGGAAACTCTGTGGGTGCTAAGCTTGGAGTAACTATTGAAAACTGTCCTGTAGGTCTAGGTGCACCAGTATTCGATAAACTTGATGCAGACTTAGCAAAAGCCATTATGAGTATCAATGCAGTTAAATCAGTTTCTATTGGTAACACAGATGACATTTTAGTCTCCAAAGGCTCAGATGTAAGAGATGAGATGAGAGAAGATGGTTTTACATCTAACAATGCCGGTGGGATTTTAGGAGGCATATCGAATGGGGATGATATAAATATAAACTTTATTATCAAACCCACATCTAGTATAAAAAATACTGGAAAAAGTGTTGATACTGAGGGCAAAGAAGTCAATATAGAGGTTACTGGAAGACATGATCCGTGTGTTGGTATCAGAGCAGTACCTATTGCAGAAGCCATGGCAAATTTAGTCGTTATAGATCACCTTTTGAGAAATAGAGCTCAATGCGGTGAGGTTGATCAAAAATTACCTTTCAAAAAGTAACATGCCTAGTACTTTATATGACAAGCTTTGGAATGAGCACCATATAAAAACTTTAGATTCAGGTGAATCCTTAATATACATTGATAGACAGTATCTTCATGAGGTTACATCTCCGCAAGCCTTTGAAGGTCTTACAAAAAAAGATCTAAAGCCCTGGAGGCTAGGTGCAAACATTGCAACTCCTGATCACAATGTGCCAACTGAAAGAGGAAGATCCTTTACTGTAGAAAATATTGATGACAATATTTCAAAAATTCAAGTTGTTGAGCTAGATAAAAATTGTAATAAATTTGGAATAAAACAATTTGATATAACTTCATCTAATCAAGGTATTGTTCATGTGATTGGTCCAGAGTTAGGTTATACATTGCCTGGCATGACTATAGTTTGTGGTGATTCTCATACATCAACTCATGGTGCTTTTGGTTGTTTGGCTATGGGCATTGGTACTTCAGAGGTTGAGCATGTTCTTGCTACTCAGACTTTAAAGGTATCAAAGCTTTTAAATATGCGAGTAGTTTTTCAAGGAAAGCCTCAACAAGGAGTGTCTTCTAAAGATATAGTTTTATATCTTATTGGGAAGATTGGGACGGCGGGTGGAAATGGCCATGCAATTGAGTTCTCAGGTAATTATATTGAAAATATTTCAATGGAAGCAAGAATGACCATATGTAATATGGCTATTGAAGCTGGCGCTAAAGTTGGATTAATAGCACCTGACACAACAACAATAGAGTATGTAAAAAAACATTCTTCTTTATCAGATAATGATTTAACTGTAGCTCAAAATCATTGGAATAAATTATCATCAGATACAGACGCTATTTTCGATAAAGAGATAATTATTGATGTCTCTAATATAAAGCCTCAAGTTACCTGGGGAACATCACCTGAGATGGTTGTTGATTACGATGCAACTCTGCCTGATTTAAATTCAGATATCCAGGCTAATAAAAAAAATATAGAGCTTGCAAAACAATATATGGGTATCGAAGAAGGTCAAAAATTAACTGACCTTAAATTTGATAGAGTTTTTATTGGATCATGCACTAACTCAAGGATAGAAGATCTTAGAGAGGCAGCAATAGCAATCAAAGGAAAAAAAGTTTCAGAAACCATAACAGAGGCTATTGTAGTTCCAGGGTCTGGAATGGTTAAAGCACAAGCAGAGTCAGAAGGGCTTGATAAAATATTTCAGGATGCAGGTTTTATATGGAGAGATCCAGGATGTTCTATGTGTCTTGGCATGAACCCAGATCAACTAAAGCCATACGAAAGATGCGCTTCTACATCTAATAGAAACTTTGAAGGCAGGCAAGGAAATCTTGGTAGAACTCATCTTATGAGTCCATTAATGGCAGCCCATACCGCTATTAATGGAGTTATTGGGGAATTGCTATGAAGATGATTGGTAATGAGATTCAAATTAAAGGAATTGTTGCATCAATTGATAGAGATAATATTGATACAGATCAAATCATTCCTACAGAGTATTTAAAATCTATTAAAAAGTTTGGTTTTGAAGATTATCTTTTTGATGGATGGCGTTATCTTGATGAGGGCAAGCTTGGCATTTCAAAGAGTCAAAGAAAAATTAATCAAGATTTTGTTTTGAATCAAGAGCCTTTTACTCAAGCTAATATTCTTTTAACTAGAGATAACTTTGGATGTGGCTCATCGAGGGAGCATGCTGTTTGGGCATTAAGAGATTTTGGTATTAGAGTTGTTATAGCATCATCGTTTGGCGACATTTTTTATAATAATTGTTTTAAAAATGGCGTACTGCCAATCAGGCTAAGTAAAGATCAAATAGAAAGTATTTTTTGTGCTGAAGTGAAGGAGATGTCTATTAGTCTTGATTCAAGAACAATAGAATTTAATGATACTGAACAATATGCATTTGATGTAGAAGATAATCTTCTTGAAAGAATAGTATTGGGCTTAGATGATGTTGATATGACATTAAAGTATGCAGAGGATATAAAGTTATTTGAAAACAAAAGAAGGAAAGAAAAACCTTGGATATATGCAGATGAGTAAAAAAATATTAATAACACCAGGTGACGGTATAGGCAAAGAGGTCACCAGCTCAGCCAAAGAGGTTTTAGATTTTTTAATTAGTGAATATCAATTAAATTTTGATGTAACGCAGATGGATGTTGGTGGAACTTCCTATAACAAAAATGGTTCACCACTTACTGATGATGTTCTTAATATCGCTAAAGAATCTGATGCAATTTTATTTGGTGCTGTTGGTGGTCCAGAATGGGATGATCTAGATTGGGATTCGCGACCAGAGCAAGCCTTACTAATACTTAGAAAAGAACTTGGTTTATTTGCAAATCTTAGACCTGCATTCCTCTTTAATGAACTAGCAAGCGCATCTCCAATTAAAAATGAAATTATCAAAGATCTTGATATTTTAATAGTAAGAGAACTTACTGGAGGAATATATTTTGGAGAGCCAAGAGCAATTGTCTCTGACGAAACTCCTCCATATGCTTTTAATACAATGATCTATAACGAAGATGAGATTAAAAGAATTGCAAAAGTTGCATTTGAGTCTGCAAAAAAAAGAGGCGGCAAACTTTGTTCTGTTGAAAAAGCTAACGTATTAGAAGTATCTAAGTTTTGGAGATCAGTAGTGAGTGATATGGCTAAAGACTATCCTGAAGTTGAGCTATCACATCAGCTTGCTGATAACACAGCTATGCAATTAGTTTTAAATCCAAACCAATTTGATGTCATCGTATCAAGCAATCTATTCGGTGATATTCTTTCAGACATAGCTGCAACCTTATCAGGCTCAATTGGCATGCTTCCTTCGGCATCTTTAAATAGTTCTTCACAAGGCATGTATGAGCCTTGTCATGGAAGTGCTCCAGATATTGCAGGACAAGATATTGCTAATCCAATAGCAATGATTGCATCTTTAGCGATGGCATTAAGACATTCACTAGATCAGCAAGATTTAGCAGATAAAATAGATAACGCTATTAAAAGTTTTATTCAGCAAGGACATAGAACAAAAGATATAAGCACAACCGCAGACTATATTAAAACCTCTGAAGTTGCTTCAATAATTATAGGAATTATAAAAAATGGATAAATCTATAAATCTTGCATTAATTGGTGCATCTGGCGTTGTTGGTCAAAAAATACTCCAACTTCTTGAAAAGAAAAATATAAGAATTAACAAGCTATTTCCGCTTGGTAAATCTACTGTAGGACAATCTGTTCATTTTCAAAATGAAGATATTGTTATTGGAGATATGGACTCTTTCGATCCATCTGAAGCTAATATAACAATCTTTTCAGCAGGATCTTCTGTAGCAAAAACTCATGCAAGAAAATTTGTTGAAAGTGGAAGTTATGTTGTCGATCTTTCATCAGAATTCAGATATGAGGACGACGTTCCCTTAATAATCCCTGAAATCAATGGAGATATTTTAGATGATCTAAATGATCCTGCCTTAATAGCAAATCCTAATTGCTCAACTTCACAACTTTTAATGGTTTTAAAGCCAATTCATGATACTTATGGAGTTAATTTTTTTAATGTTGCTACATATCAAGCTGTTTCAGGAACTGGCAAAGAAGCTGTAGCAGAACTGAAATCACAAACCTTTGATGGTAACTCTGAACCAAAAGTTTATCCAAAGCCCATTGCCTTTAATGTTATTCCTCAATGTGATATTTTCTTAGATAATGCTTTTACTAAAGAAGAAATGAAATTAGTCTGGGAGACAAAAAAAATTCTTGATCCAGCAATTGAAATACAAGCTACATGCGCCAGAGTTCCTGTGATGAATGGTCATTCTGAGGCAGTATTTCTTAAATGCTCAAAAAAAGCTTCTCGTGAAGAGATTATCAATTGTATAGAGGGTACTCCGGGTGTTTGTGTTATGGATGATCCTGAAAATTTAGAATATCCAACACCGTTAGAACAAGCAAATGATTCTGAAGATGTATATGTTGGAAGAATTAGATCTCAGCAAATCCAAAATGATACCTGGATATCTTTATGGGTTGTTGCAGATAATGTCTACGGAAAGGGTGCAGCACTAAATGCTGTTCAAATTCTTCAAAGGTTAGTTTCAAGCAATAAAATATGATGCAACTTAGACTCCTTATAATATTTATTTTTTCAATAAATCTTATTGCGGATTCTCTTTTATCTTCTCCATCACTAAAGCTCAACTCAAATGATCAGAGAGTTGTTGCATTTAGAATAAAGGGAAACAATATTTCAGATAACGATATCTTATTAAAAGAATACAAGTCAGATGAACTACTAAATCAAGATTATATAAGCTATACATTGTTAGAGGACTTTCCTAGTTATCAATCTTTTTCTATTGTTTTAGATAATAGCTACAGCGAAGACTACTTCAGTTTTAAATTAGTTATTAAAGATGAGTTAGCTAAGGATATATTTATTTTCTTACCATCTAAAGTGCAAAATAACGCCAAGCAAATACAGCCAACAAAAATTTATCAGCCAGTAAAATTACCCATTAAAGATAAGTTTGATGAAGTCATTGAAATGTCTGAGCCTATAAAAGAACTAAATCTAATTAAGGCAGATGAAATAACCACAATGTGGAGCATGGCTTCTAGTATTAAAAAGGAAACTTCTGATACCTCAATTTATCAGATTATGTGGTCTATCTACCTTGGCAATAAAAATGCCTTCATCGATGGGAATATTAATTTAGTTAGAAAGGATATAGATTTAGTAATACCTTCATTTGCAACAATGAAAATGACATCTCAAAGTGATGCAAAAGAATCCATCCTTGCTATGAATTCATTATTTTCATCAAATTTTGAACCAGCTATTAAATCTCTACTAACGTTAACAGCACCTAAAATTATTAAGCAAGAAACAACCGAAGCGCTTCCTGAAGTTCTAGAAAAAGAAGATAAAAATTTAATTAATGTAAATGATGATCAGGTATCCGACCCTAAGAAATTTATAGAAAATAATACAAAGCAACTTGAAATGGTTGTTGAAAATAAAACACTTGATAAGTTAATAGAAGTTTCAGATGAACAAGAAAATCAAGATGGAAGTGGGTTCGGTATGATGGATTTATTATTTGTTGCAGTTGTGTCCGTATTATCTGGTGTCTTGATAGCATTAATATATATTCAACTTAATCCTGCAAAGAAAAAATCAATCTCATATGATTTTGATGAAGCTGTTGACTCTTCGTCTTCTGTAGATGGCTTACCTAAAGGATTGAGCATAAAAAATAACTATGATGAACAGCAACTAGACTTAGCCATCACTTATTTTGAAATGCAGGATTACAGAAATTGCAAGACAATACTAGATGATATAATAAAAATAACAGAAGATAACAACATTAAAGACTCTGCAGAGAGTTTATTAGCAAAAATTCAAAACAAGTGAGATTAGCTTTTGTAACTGAGTACGATGGTACTAATTTTTCTGGTTTTCAAAAACAAAAGAATGCGATATCAGTTCAAGAAGTCATTGAAGATGCACTTAAAGAGATCACGAAGGAAGACATTTCAATAAACTATGCTGGTCGGACAGATGCTGGTGTCCATGCGCTATCTCAAGTTTTTGATTTTACAACTGATATAAAGAGAGATCATAAGAATTGGATAGATGGAATGAATTCTAATCTACCAGATTCAATATCCATAAAATCTATTTCTGATGTCCCAGATGACTTTCATTCAAGATTCTCAGCATTAGATAGAAGTTATACTTATGTTGTATATAACTCAAAAACTAAACCACTATTCTTTGATAACTTAGTTCACTGGGATGACAATCTTATTGAATTTAGTTCTATTCAAGAACAAGCTAATATGTTTTTGGGATCTCATGATTTTACTTCTTTTAGAAGCTCGAGATGTAGCTCAAATAACCCGGTAAAAGACATTAAAAGTATTGAAGCAACTAAAGTAAATAATTTTATATTCATAACAATAAAAGCTAATGCATTTTTACATAATATGGTCAGAATTATCTCTGGAACATTAATCGATATCGCAAAGGGTGAGATCAATTTATCAATAGATGAAATATTATTAAAAAAGAATAGAGCTGCTGCTGGTAAAACTGCATCTGCAAAAGGCTTATTTTTCCTAGGTCCTCAATATGATAGCCAATTTCAAATTCAAAGCCCTACAATAAACATCATGGATAAGTTCAAGTCATGACAACTGCAAAAATTAAAATATGTGGAATTAAGGATATTGATATCTTACAGAAGATTGTTGAACTCAATATAGATTATGTTGGTTTTATATTCTTTAATAAAAGCCCAAGAAATGTCGATGAAAATTTTCTTCGCATCTTAAATAATTTTACTTTTAAAGAAACAAGGCCGGTTTGTGTTTACGTTAATCCGGATGAAGACTTTGTATATAAGACATCCTCATATTTTACTGATCCGATTCTTCAGTTTCATGGACATGAAAACTCATCTTTTTGTGAATCATTTGGACTTGAGTATTGGAAAGCAATTCGAGTAAAAACGAAAGAAGATCTCAATGCTATGGATAACTTTAATTCAGCATCAGCAATTCTTTTAGAAAATCATAAAGATGGCTTATATGGCGGCACTGGTGAGTCCTTTAATTGGGAAATACTAAAAGAAATTGATACTGATAAGCAAAATTTAATTCTTTCTGGTGGAATTAATTCTCAAAATGTCGATAATGCATTAACAACTAATTCTTGGTGTATTGATATTAACTCTGGAGTTGAATCAGAAGTCGGAAAAAAAGATATCAACTTAATAATAAATATTTTAGATAAAATAAATAATCATGACCTCTAATAAAATTAATTATCCTGATAAAGAAGGCTTCTTTGGTGAATTTGGCGGCAAGTTTGTTCCTGAAACACTTATGTATGCTCTAGAAGAATTAGAGAATACTTATAATGGCCTCAAAGATAGCGAAGAATTTAAAAAAGAATTTTATAGCGATCTATCTGCATTTGTTGGAAGACCATCTCCATTATATTTTGCTCAAAGACTTACAGAAAAATATCAATCTGGAAATATTTGGTTAAAAAGAGAGGACCTAAACCATACAGGCGCACATAAGATAAATAATACTGTTGGCCAAATATTACTTGCCAAGTATATGGGAAAGAAAAGAATTATTGCTGAAACTGGAGCAGGACAGCATGGAGTAGCAACTGCAACTGTCGCAGCTAGGCTTGGTTTAGAGTGTCATATTTATATGGGTTCTGAGGATGTTAGAAGACAATCATTAAATGTATATAGGATTAAATTACTGGGTGCTCAGGTTCATGCAGTTGATTCAGGATCAGCTACTTTAAAAGATGCACTAAATGAGGCTATGAGAGACTGGGTAACAAATATTGATGATACTTATTACATTATAGGAAGTGTTACTGGGCCACACCCATACCCAATGATAGTAAGAGATTTCAATTCAGTAGTTGGTCAAGAAGTAATTAAACAATCAGATGAGCTCTTTAACAAGATGCCAGATGCCATTGTTGCATGTGTTGGTGGAGGCTCAAATGCTATGGGCATCTTTTATCCATTTATTGATTTAAAAGAAACAAGACTCATTGGTGTAGAAGCTGGTGGAAAGGGTGTTTCAACTGGTGAGCACGCAGCACCACTAAATGATGGAACTCCTGGAGTTCTTCATGGTGCTCGAAGTTATTTAATGCAGGATGAGGCTGGTCAAGTAAAAGATACTAAATCTGTTTCAGCAGGTTTGGACTATCCTGGTGTTGGTCCTGAGCATTCATGGTTAAAAGACATAGGTAGAGCAGAGTATGTTGCTGTAAGTGATGATGATGCCCTCAAAGCATTTCATGAAGTAACAGAGCTTGAAGGTATTATGCCTGCTCTTGAAACAGCGCATGCTTTTGCATACCTTGAACCATTAATGAAAGAACTCGACTCATCCGCAAATGTTGTTATTAATGTTTCTGGTCGTGGTGATAAAGACATTAATACTGTTGCTGAGATAGACGGTATTGAGTTTTGAACAGACTAACTTCAACTCTATCCAACCTTAAATCTAATAATCAAAAGGCGCTTGTTGCATACTTAGTTGCAGGTGATCCTGATATGGATACTACTCTTGATTTAATGCATTTATTTGTAGAATCAGGAGTTGATGTAATTGAGATAGGTGTTCCTTTTACTGATCCAATTGCCGAGGGTCCAACTATCCAACGAGCTCATGATCGTGCCTTAAAAAATAATATATCTTTGAAAATGATTTTATCGCTTGTCGATCAATTCAGAGAAACCAATAAAGATACTCCCATTGTACTTATGGGATACCTAAATACTTTTATCTCTCATATTGATATGGTTCAAGCAACAGGCAAAGATGGTATCGATTCTATTTTGGTAGTTGATATACCTGGTGAACTAAATCTGGAAAGCTATGGAATTAGCAATCCTAATATAAATACTATTTCTCTTATATCTCCTACAACAAAAGAGAATAGAGTTGAACTAATTGCTAATAACAGTACTGGTTTTATATATTATGTGAATCTTAGAGGAGTCACTGGTTCATCAAATTTAGATATTACAGAGATTGAGAACAACATTAATAGAATTAAACAATACACAGATCTTCCAACTCTTGCCGGTTTTGGAATTAAGTCAACAGAAGACGCTAAAACACTCGCTAAGTTCTCTGATGGCATTATCATTGGATCATCTATTGTGGAAATGATAAATGAAGCATCTAAAACCAAAGAGTTTGATAGAATAGGTAAATACCTTAAGGAAATGAAAACGGCAATAGCATGAACTGGTTAACAAAGCTTATACCATCAATGGGCTCAACAAAGCCTAAAAGCAAGGTGCCTGATGGTTTATGGAGCTCTTGTCCATCTTGTGAATCTGTCTTATATGCACCTGAGCTAGAAAAATCTTTATTCGTTTGCCCTAAATGTGATCATCATTTAAGAATTGGAGCAAGGAAGAGGCTTGAGATTTTTCTTGATAATGGTTTCTTTCATGAGATTGCTCCTGATATTAAAACAAAAGATGCATTAAAATTTAAAGATACTAAATACTATTCTTCTAGAATTAAAGATGCCGTTTCTTCAACTGGAGAAAATGAAGCAATTATAATTGGCAAAGGCTCATTGGATTCAATGCCAGTTGTTGTTGCTGCTTTTGAATTTAGGTTTATGGGTGGCTCTATGGGTGGTGTTGTTGGTGAAAAATTTGTTCAAGGTGTGAATCAGGCTATAGCCGATCACTCACCATTCATATGTTTTTCAACAAGTGGTGGAGCTAGAATGCAAGAGTCGATGATCTCATTAATGCAAATGGCTAAAACATCTGCTGCTCTTCAAAAATTAAAAGCTGCAAAACTTCCATATATATCTGTAATGGTAGATCCAATCTATGGTGGAGTATCGGCTAGTCTTGCAATGCTTGGTGATATTAATATTGCTGAACCCGATGCGCTAGTTGGTTTTGCCGGAAGAAGGGTTATTGAGCAAACAGTAAGAGTTGATTTGCCAGATGATTTTCAGAAGTCTGAATTCCTTCTTAAAAATGGCGCAATAGATATGATTGTCCATAGGCGTGACATTAGAACCAAAGTTCATAGATTATTAAAAAAGATTTATAAAGATTAATGAATATTGAAAGATTTGTTGGACTAGCTTTTAGCATAGGGCTTTTGCTTCTAACTCTTTTTGTCTTTCTAGAACCACAAATAGATTACCAACAAGAACAAACAATTGAAGTAGTTAGTGAAGTATTGGAAACCAATACTGTTGAATCTATTGAGCTTGAGAAGCCTGTAGTACAAAAAACAGAGGAGACTTTAGATAAGACTTCTGAACCAAAAAACAAAAATTTAACTGTGATGGATATAGAGCAATCTGATTTTGATTTGTTTGTATTAAGAGTGCATGTCTTGTCATCGGAAGAGAATGCTTCTGCAATGGTCAAAAAATTAGAAGAGAATGGACTGATTGCATTCACAGAAATTTTTGGAGAAAAAAAAGATCTTCATGCAGTATATGTCGGCCCATTTATTGATGAAGACGATATTCATACTAACATTGAGCTTATTCAAAAAGTTGCAGGAACTACAAAGGGAGAAATTTTTAGATGGAAGCTCTAGGCCTTAATGTTGCTGATTGGTTTATATTAATTGTTTTAACTGCATCGGGTTTAATTTCATTAGCTCGAGGCTTTACCAAAGAATTTTTATCACTATTTCTATGGATATTTGCTTTTATAGCAGCTGTTAGTCTTGAATTTCTAGCAACTCCAAAAATAAATGAATTTATAGGTAATGAAGAAATTTCAAAAATCTTTGCTTATATAGTTGTGTTTATGATTTGTATCATCCTTGGTGGAATGGTTATTAAGTTTATTAGCAAATTAATAAAATGGTCAGGCGCTTCTGGTTTTGATAGATTTCTGGGTGTCTTATTTGGTCTAACTAGAGGCCTTATTGTTTTATTTGTAATATTTTTATTACTTCCAGCAAGTGTTAAATCAACAGATTTAATCGACCAATCAAAAATTACACCAATTATTGAAAAATATGCTCCGCAAATAGAAGCATATCTAAGAGATTTAATAGATAATAAAAATATTGTTGAGGAAGCTATTGAGGTTATTGAACCTATTAAAGAAAACTTAACACCAGAATCTGATAATTTAAATTCGGAAACAGGGGACTCCTAATGTGTGGAATAGTTGGAATTTCTGCAGAAAATAACGTAGCTGCAGAAATTTATGACTCACTTTTAATGCTTCAGCATAGAGGTCAAGATGCTGCGGGAATGGTTGTCTGTGATTCTGAAGGTAAATTAAATAGCAGAAAATCTATGGGATATGTTCGAGACGTATTCCAACAAAATCACATGAATAAACTCATAGGAAACTATGGAATAGGCCATGTCAGATATCCAACAGCTGGAGGAGCAGGTAAGGAATTTGCTCAACCAATGTACGTTAACTCTCCGTATGGTATTAGCCTTGCTCACAATGGAAATCTAACGAATTCAAAAGAACTAGCAATGCAATTATTTCATGCTGAAATGAGACATTTAAATACAGACTCTGATTCAGAAGTTCTTCTTAATATTTTTGCGCATGAACTAGGAAAACAGAGGGAGATATATCCTTCGGCTGAACATATATTTAAAGCTGTAGCAAAAACTCATAGAAGGTGTGATGGTGCATATGCTGTATTGGCATTAATCACAGGGCATGGAATATTAGCCTTTAGAGATAATAATGCTATTAGGCCATTATCTATTGGCATTAGAAAAGGCGAGGCAAGAGATGAATATATTATTGCATCTGAAGATGCTTTATTTACATCACAAGGCTTTACAAAATTAAGAGATGTTGAGCCAGGTGAGGCAGTGTTTATTGATAAAAATGGAAACTTTTTTTCACAACAGTGCGCAGAAGCTCCAGAAAAGAAGCCATGTATATTTGAGTATGTTTATTTCTCAAGACCAGATTCTAAAATTGATGAAATTTCAGTTTACAAGGCAAGAATGAGAATGGGCTCAAAATTAGCCCAATCTATCAAAAAGATTAATCCTGATCATGATATAGACGTGGTTATTCCTATACCAGATAGCTCTACGACTGCAGCTCTTCAGCTGGCTGTTGATTTAGATGTCCCTTATAGAGAGGGCTTTGTTAAAAATAGATATATAGGTCGAACATTTATCATGCCTTACCAAGAGGAGCGTAAAAAATCTGTAAGACGCAAGCTCAATATTCTTGATTTAGAATTTAGAGGTAAGAATGTTCTTTTGGTTGATGACTCTATAGTAAGAGGAACTACAAGTAAGAAAATTATTGAAATGGCAAAAGAATCGGGTGCTAAAAAAGTCTATTTTGCATCAGCAGCTCCAGCCATTAAATATCAAAACTTATATGGCATTGATATGCCTGCAACTAAAGAGCTTGTTGCTTCGAATAGAACCAATGAACAAATAGCCCAAGAGATTGGTGCTGACTGGCTTGTCTATCAAAGCCTAGAAGATTTAATTGAAACAGTTCAATATGGCAATCCTGAAATTAAGGAGTTTGAAACTTCTATATTTACGGGCGAATATATAACACCTCTTGGTGAGAATTATCTCCAAGACCTTGAAAACTCAAGGCAAGACGAAGTTAAAGCTCAACGAGAGAAAGCCTAATTTTAAGGATTCACAATATTCACAGCTGAAATCTTAGCTGAATCAGCACTTTCAACATATGTGTCTATCTCATTAAAATTTAAATACCTATATATTTCATCTGAAAGGGGATTTATGTCTTCCATATACTTATGATATTCCTCAACAGTTGGAAGTTTTCCGAGTATTGATGCGATAGCTGATAACTCTGCTGAAGCAAGGAAAACATTAGCTCCATCTCCTAATCTATTTGGAAAGTTTCTTGTAGACGTGGAAACTACAGTTGAATTAGCTAAGACTCTTGCTTGATTACCCATGCATAGTGAGCATCCAGGTACTTCAGTTCTAGCACCTGATACACCAAATACATTATAGATACCTTCTTCCATCAGTTGTTTTTCATCCATCTTGGTTGGAGGAACTACCCATAGTCTTGCTTTGGTACCATTATATTTTTGAAGCAATGTTCCAGCTGCTCTGAAGTGACCTATATTTGTCATACATGAGCCAATAAAGACTTCTTGTATATCAGTATTAGCAACTTCTGATAAAGGCTTAATGTCATCAGGATCATTTGGACATGCTAACAATGGTTCAGTAATCTCATTGAGATCAATTTCAATTATTTCTGCATACTCTGCATCAGCATCAGGTTCTAAAAGTTCAGGATTTTCTATCCATTCTTCCATTGCTTGCGCTCTTCGCTCTAGAGTTTTCGCATCACCATAGCCGCTTGCAATCATCCATCTCAACATCACTATATTAGATTTTAGATATTCTATTATCGGCTCTTTATTTAATCTGACTGTACATCCAGATGCAGATCTTTCTGCAGAGGCATCAGATAATTCGAAGGCTTGTTCAACTTTCATATCTGGAAGGCCTTCAATTTCTAAACACCTTCCTGAGAAAATATTTTTCTTTCCTTCTTTAGCAACTGTTAAAAGTCCTTTTTGTATTGCTGCATATGGAATTGCATTCACGAGATCTCTTAAAGTTATTCCTGGTTGCATCTCACCTTTAAATCTAACCAATACAGACTCAGGCATATCTAGTGGCATGACACCAAGTGTTGCAGCAAATGCAACCAATCCTGAACCAGCAGGAAAACTAATTCCAAGCGGGAATCTTGTATGGCTATCACCACCAGTACCCACGCCATCAGGTATTAACATTCTGTTTAACCATGAGTGAATGATTCCATCACCAGGTCTTAGTGATACTCCACCTCTATTCATAATAAAGTCAGGTAAGTTGTGCTGTGTTTCTATATCAACCGGTTTTGGGTAAGCAGCAGTGTGACAAAATGACTGCATTACTAAATCTGCTGAGAAGCCTAAGCAAGCTAGCTCTTTTAATTCATCTCTTGTCATTGGACCAGTTGTATCCTGAGATCCAACTGTTGTCATTCTTGGTTCACAATAAGTTCCAGGTCTAATACCCTCAACACCACAAGCTTTTCCAACCATTTTTTGTGCAAGCGTATAGCCTTTATCAGAGCTATCAGAGTCATCTGGTCTTGTGAAGATATCTGTTGGTTCAAGATCCAGAGCTTCACGAGTTTTATCAGTTAGTTGTCTTCCTATAATTAGTGGAATTCTTCCGTTAGCTCTAACTTCATCTAGAATTACATTAGTTTTTAACTCAAATGTTGATATAACTTCATTTGTATTTGCATCTAGTACTCGACCATTATGTGGTTCAAGAATAATTTCTTGGCCCATTTCCATATTAGAAACATCTAGTTCAATAGGGAAGGCGCCTGAATCTTCAAGAGTATTAAAAAAGATAGGAGCGATTTTTCCACCAAAGCAGAATCCACCTTCTTTTTTGTTAGGTATGCAAGGTATCTCATCACCCATATGCCATAACACTGAGTTAGTTGCTGACTTTCTAGAAGAACCTGTTCCAACAACATCACCAACAAAAACCAAAGGGTTGCCTTTTTCTTTTAACTCATCAATTGTTTCAAGGGGTCTTTCAATACCTTCTCTTGGCATTTTAAACATTGCTAAAGCATGAAGAGGAATATCTGGTCTTGACCATGCATCTGTTGCAGGGGATAAGTCGTCTGTATTTATTTCTCCTGGAACTTTATAAACAGTAAGCTTTATTTGTTCAGGAATTTCAGATTTCTCTGTAAACCATGTGCCTTCTGCCCAGGAATCAATAACTCTTTTTGCATGCTCATTAGTATTTGCTAATTCAAAGATTTCATTGAAAGCATCAAATATTAATAAGGTCTTACTTAAAGCATTAGCAGCATCACTACCTAAACCATCTATTTTCAAGCACTCAATTAAAGGCTGGATATTATACCCACCCAACATAGTCCCAAGAATATTTACTGCATCAACTTTTGATACATATGGACTATCAGCTTTTCCAGTTGTTATATCAGAGAGGAATGCAGCTTTTACATAAGCAGCTTGATCTACTCCTGCAGGAACCCTTTCTTTTAGAAGGTGTAATAATAGTTCTGACTCTTCATGATCTGCCTTTAATAGATCAACCAGTTGAGCGGTTTGATCTGCATCCAATGGAAGAGGTGGAATATTTTGTTTTGCTCTTTCGTCTACGTGTGCTTTGTATTCGTTTAACATATGATTTTCTCCGTGGCTCATTTTACTCCTATAGCCAAAAGGCTTCTACTAAATCAAAGATTTTATTTAAAAATGGGTTATTATTTGGCTAAATATGCAAAAAAATAGATCTACAACGCCTTGTCTGGGTATATGTTCAACAACATATGGTGATGATGTCTGTAAAGGGTGTAAAAGATTTGTCCATGAAATCATTGGTTGGCCAAAATTTTCTCAAGACGAGAGGGCGCTTGTAAATGATCGATTAGAAAAATTTAAGATTCTTATTCTTAAAGATAGATTCAAAATTGTAGATGAAGATTTGTTGCAAATTAAGCTTAAAGAAAATGCAATTAATTATAACAACTCCATGGATTCGCTTACTTGGATATTTGACTTACTCAGAGCTGCAGGCTCACAATCTTTAGACTTACAGCAATTTGGAATTGAAAGCCTTATGACTTACGATCCTTCAACTGTTAAAAATATAAATAAAGAGCTATTAGAATTATCAGAAGCCCATCATGAAAGATATTTTAAAAAACTATAGTTAACTCTTAACCGTAATCTTTTAACATTCTTTTAAGCTCTAATGAATGTTGCTCTTCTTCTCCAATCATTCCACGAGCATACTCTTCTAGATAAATAGATTTATTTTCAACTTCTTCTAAAAGTTTTTTATAAAGACCAACAGCATGAAGTTCATGACCTAAACTTTCCTCTAAAATATCTTTGATTGCGTGCCTTCCTGTTTCTTCAATCTTTGCAATTTTTTGGCTAGGATGCCCATCAAGTCCTGCTATTAATTCTCCAGCTCCTTGAGCATGAAGTAGTGATTCTGTAGCTTGTTCTTTTAAGAATGCAACGATTGGAATTCTGTATGGTCCAGTTACCATCATGGCAGAGTGGGTATATCGAACAACACCAGCTAATTCGTATTCCATGATCTCATTTAAGATTGCGCAGGCCTGTTGTGTTTCTAGTGGTTGCAATGGCATATTAGTGCTCCTTTAGCAGTAAAAAGTAATTAAATTTAACTAACTATATGATAATTTATATTATATGTAAACTACTGATATAAGGCATTTTTATAATGAAAATCATTCTGATTATCATTCGCATCTAGCTTACTACTGGCAGCTCATACCAGCTGGTTGTATATTTAGGTGAAGTCATATTTTGTTTCATAGGAGACCAGCTTCTTGTGTTCTGTGAAGCAAAGTAAATCTGAGTTTCATAGTTATTGAGTTGGTCGATGTATTCCATAAATTTTGAGTTTTCCTTGGGCTCATTAGGGTCTTTAAATAAAGAATATTGCTTGGTAGTTTCATTGGTAAATCTACTTAAAAGAATCCCTGCTTTTGCATAGTCATATCCGGATCTAAATATAGGCAAGAGAGCTTGTTTGGCCGCCATCAAAATATCTCTAGTGTCGTTAGTTGGAGTAAAAAGTTCTATGGTTTTATAGCCTCTGTGTTGAGGCTTGTGATCACTAAAAGGACTGGTTCTTACAAAGACAGAAACCTGAGAGCATTTTTGTTTTTCATATCTTAGTTTTTCAGTAGCTCTTACAGCAAAGTTGCTCACAATAGGTCTTAGAGTTTTTAGGTCAGTGACCCTAGCGCCAAAACTTCTACTAACAACAATTTGTTTTTTAGCTGAAATATTATCCTCTATATTGAGACATCTTTGACCCCTGAGTTCTCTAACTGTTCTTTCCAGTACTACATTAAATTTACGTCTAACATGTTGAGGATCTATTTCTGCTAGTTGTAGTGCGTTTGTTATTTTGGCTTTATTAAGATGTTCTGTAAGTCTTCTTCCAACTCCCCAGACTTCATTTACTGGAGTATTTACAAGTGCTTCTCTAATTTCTTGTCTTGTAGATATTTGATGCACTTTGGTTGGTACATTTAATCGTTTAACTTCATTTAAAGCTATTTTGGTTAAAGTTTTTGTTGGAGCTATACCAATTCGAACTGGCACCCCAGTCCATCGTCTTATCAGGCTTCTCATATGACAACTAAAATCATATAAGTTGTAATGTTCTTCTAAAGAATCTAACCCTAAAAAGGCCTCGTCAATACTGTAAACCTCAACCTCTGGAACAAAGCCTTCTAAGATATTCATAACCCTGGCAGACATATCACCATAAAAAGTAAAATTTGATGAAAAGACCTCTCCACCTTGAGAGAGAAAATCTTTTTTTACCTTAAACCAAGGTACGCCCATACCAATACCCATTCTTTTTGCTTCGGTACTTCTGGCAATAACACAACCATCATTATTAGAAAGGACAACTATGGGAATATTTTTTAGATCAGGACGAAAGATTCTTTCACATGAAGCATAAAAGCTTTCGCAATCTACAAGAGCGAGCGCCATTAGAATTTATTAATCGCTGCGGTTACGGTTCCTACTATTTCTAGTTCTTGTCCATGGTTAATAAAGATAGGAGGGTAGTCAGGATTATCTGGCATCAAGCACATTTTTGGTTTTAGTTTTAAGCGCTTGCAAACAAACTCACCATCAATGGATGCAACAACAATACTGTTATGGGTTGGTTTGATGCTTCTATCAACAACCAAAACTGCTTGATCGGTTATCCCAGAGCCAAGCATAGATTGGCCTTGAGCTCTAACTAAAAAGGTAGCTGCTCCATTTTTTATGAGATGCTTATTTAAATCTATCGGACTTTCAATATAGTCGCTTGCAGGGCTGGGGAACCCTGCATGCACAGACTCAAGAAAATAGGGGACAAATATTGCCGGCAGATTTTCTTCAGAAATTTTTCCGATATAGTTAACTTTCATAAGGATATTTTAAATACTGTATAAATATACAGTATAAATTAAATGGCGACAATATCTTTTTTATTTATCAATACGTGTGCAGAATTCTAGTCACTGTATTGAGATGATTTTGTGTAAGATAGTTATATGTTTAATTTTTCTAAAGTACTACCTAGGGTAGCTAACAATGAGCTCAATAGCCCAAAGATTGCTATATGGGGGTTTATTTTATTTACAGTGCTTATGACTTGGCGCTCAATAATACATATGTTTTTTGAGTCATATGGCTTCCATGGTATTGCAAACTTTGTTGTTTTAACTGGTGATCCAGACCCTATGCCGGTTATTTATAGATTTTTTTCATTATGGGGTAACGCTCAACTTATATTTTGTCTTGTTTGCTGGATAGTAATTTTTAGATACAAATCTTTAATACCTCTTATGAGTGTATTTTGGGTTTTAGATTGGGGTCAAAGATTATTTCTATATCCATTGATTAGAGAAGACATAACTTCTATCGGTGAATACACAACAAATATCACTCCAGGAGTTGATCTGGCCCCACTTCCATTTGTAATAGCGGTAGCCATATTTTTAATATCAATAGCTAACAAGAGAGAAAGCTAATTATGAAAGCTTGGATTTCTTTACTAGTTATTTATTCATCCTTTTTTATTTGGTACACAGACTTCGGCGGCAAACTCACTGATGATGAAATTCAGTATTATGGAAATAAATTTGAAAGTAATGCTTTAAAAGATGGTCGTGTTTTAGAACCTCGAATAAAAGAGTTACTTCAAAACTTTATGAAAGAAGATTCAGGAAAGCAATTTATTATGGTTAATGTGATTGATATGTCTGAAAATCCTACTTTCCCAGATGGGACAGTATCAGATGAATCAGCAGATAATCTTATGAATGAATATATGAAGCATATGTATGGCGAGATTCTAAAAAGAGCATCACATCCAGTTTTTATGGGTTCTGCAGTCAATGGTTCTATGGATTTGGTAGGTATAGAAAATGCAGAAGTTTGGGAGACAGCTGCATTATTTAGATATAAAAGCAGACGAGCTTTTTTAGAGATAGTTACCCATCCAGATATGAACAGCAAACATAAATATAAGATTGCTGCATTAGAAAAAACTATAGCTTTTCCTGTAGAAACTCAACTTTACTTGGGAGATCCAAGACTATTGCTTGGTTTTATTTTTTTAATTCTTGGTTTATTGTTAAGACCTATAACTAGGCGATAGAAAATTTTTCTAAATCAAATTCTTGCTCATTAATAGTGAGAAGCCATCCGTAATCTCCCCAATCTCCAAGAACAATTCTTTTAGAGGCGCCAACATTATGAATATTCGGTCTATGTGTGTGGCCATGAATGAAAAGGTGAGGTTGGTGCTTGTTAATAAAATCTTCAACTGACTGATTGTTAACATCGGTTATAACATCTGATTTTTTAGAAGTTGCTTCTTTGCTGTCTTCTCTTAAAGTTGCTGCTATTTGTTTTCGCTCATCAAGAGTTTTATTTAAGAAATCAGTTTGCCAATCTTCTTGTCTAACTTGGTTTCTAAAATCAATATAATCTTTGTCATCCGTGCACAAGAAGTCACCATGACTAAGAATTACATTTTGGCCATTGATATCAAGAATATAAGGATCAGGAAGAATAGTTATGCCTGTTTCTTTGGCAAATGATTCACCAACTAAAAAATCTCTATTACCATGCATAAAGAATGTTTCAGGGCCATTGGTTGTAAAAGAGAGAAGGGCTTTCTTTATTTCCTTATGAAGAGGGAGATCATCATCATCCCCAATCCAGGTTTCAAAAAGATCGCCTAAAATAAAAAGGTGAGTACAAGCCTCTTTTGATTCGTTTAAGAATTTAAAAAAGGCTTGAATTAATTCAGGATGTTTTTCGCTTAGATGTAAGTCTGAAATAAAGCGAGGCTTCATTCAGTAACAGTTACAGATTCTATATTGATAACCTCAAGAGGTACGTCCTGGTGTCCACCAGAAGAACCAGTTGCAACATCTGCAATAGCATCTACAACATCCATTCCTTCAGTTACCTTACCAAAAACAGCATAGCCCCAGCCTTGTGCGTTTTCACCAGTGTGATTTAGGAATCCATTATCTTTGTGGTTGATAAAGAATTGACCAGTAGCAGAATGAGGTTCCATAGTTCTTGCCATAGCAACAGTGCCACGATCATTAACCAATCCGTTATTTGCTTCGTTTTGTATAGGAGCAGTTCCACTTGATTTATTACTCATATCAGCATTTAAACCGCCACCTTGAACCATAAAGCCATTAATGACTCTGTGAAAAATAGTTCCTTCATAGTAACCAGATTTAGCTATTGATACGAAGTTTTCAACAGTAATAGGAGCCTTATCTCCATCTAGTTCTAGATGTATATCTCCCATAGAAGTTTTAATAGTTATTTGTGTCATGCTTGTCTCCTCAATAATAGGCATTACAGCTTCATCAGTTTTCTTTGAACAAGAATTCAATACAAAGGCTAGAGCAAAAGAACATAGAGCCATTTTTAATAAATTATTATTTTTCATAGATGCAGCTTTCAATATAAAAAAATGATTTTATCATTAAAAATCATAGTTAAGCATGTAGTCTCTAAATTGATCCTTCACTTTTTTTTCTGTTAAACCAAATTCATTTAATGAATAGTTATGAGAACTCATAGATTTCTTTCTATCTTGAGAGATATATTGTTGTATATCATTCTCAGTTTTAGTTGTCATATCAAAACCCAAATGAACATATGATTTTTTAATATGATCTAAGGGGCTTTTAATAAATTCTTGATAGCTAATATCAACAATATTCTGAGAAGAAATATTCTTTCTATATTCAATTCCTTTATTTAAATTATGCATCCAAAAATCTATCACTGTTGCACCAATATCCTCAGTATTAACTTTTTTAGAAAATGCTGATCGTATATTTTTTGTTAAGCTGCAGAATGAGCCTACAGACTCAATGGGATCCCTGTGAATATGAATAAACTTAGCATTAGGATAAGTATTAAGTATTTCTGGAAGGTGTCCTATGTGACTAGGGTCTTTAAGAAGCCATCTTTGAGGTTTACCATCCAGCTCAAGCACTTGGAAAAACTTTTTATGCCACTCAAACACAGAATTAAAACTGCAGCCTTTTAAATAATCTATATATTCTGGAACGTCTGCCATGCATAAGTAAACAAAACTTCTTACATTCATAGTTGCTATCTGTTCACATTCCTCAGGAGTTTGAGCTCTTATAGTATGAAGATTTCTCAGTTTTGGAATCAATGTCTTTGCAAGTCTTAAATCCCTATTTACTTTTTTTATCTTTTTATCTTTTTCTTTTGATGTTTTTGCAAGTGGGAACAGATTCATGATCTCCCAATACTGAGGTGATCTATGCGACACATCAAGAGAGAGAAGATTAAACAATAAGGTTGTACCTGATCTTGGAAGACCTATTACAAAGACAGGATCAGCCGGATCTGAAAATGTTTTTGATGAATGTAATTGATTGAGATATTTCCTGGTTTTTAATCTATTTTTTAGCTGATGATGGAATGCAATTTTCCCAAATGGATTAAAATTATTATGCTTATTTAATGAATGAATTAATATTTCTAAGGGTTCAGTATAATCATCTTCACCCAGCTTGCCATTCAAGCCTCTAAGCATTGATTTAATAGTAAATTGTTCCTTCACTATATTGATAACTCTCCCTAACTATAAGATACTCTTAATTTACGTAATCCTCAATTAAGAACAATGAATATACTTTTTTTATGTGTTGCTAATTCAGCTAGAAGCCAGATGGCTGAAGGGTTAGCTAAATCAATGCTTGGTAGTGAACATAATATACAAAGTGCTGGCTCAATCCCATCAGGAGAAGTTCATCCGCATGCTGTAATTGCTATGGATGAAATAGGAATAGATATTCGTGATCAATATTCAAAGTCCACTGAAGACTTAGATAAAAATTTTATTGATAGTTTAGATTTTGCAATTACCTTATGCGCAGAAGAAGTATGCCCAGTATTACCAACTAGTGCTAAAAACCTACATTGGATGAATGAAGACCCTGCAAATGAAACTTATACAAAGCAACAGCTGGAATCTTCATTTGGGACTACGAGAGATAATATTTATAAATTGATCAAGAAATTTATGATCATGAATGTACAATAGAAAGAGCTTAAGTGGCTCCCGAAGTTGGGATCGAACCAACGACCAATTGATTAACAGTCAACTGCTCTACCGCTGAGCTATTCGGGAACGCGGATGTGCATTATAAGTAATTTTTTATAGATAAGTAAATGACAAAATCACTAAAGGTTGTATCTAATTTCGAGCCAGCAGGATCTCAGCCAGATGCTATCAAAAGTTTATCTGATGGATTGAGTGATGGGTTGTTACATCAAACCCTGTTAGGGGTTACTGGATCAGGTAAAACTTATACCATGGCCAAGGTTATTGAAGAAACTCAGAGGCCTGCAATCATTATGGCTCATAACAAAACACTAGCTGCTCAGTTGTATGGAGAGTTTAAAGATTTCTTTCCTGAAAACTCTGTTGAGTATTTTGTTTCCTATTATGATTACTATCAGCCTGAGGCATATGTACCGACCTCAGATACTTACATTGCCAAAGACGCATCGATAAATGAGCATATTGAACAGATGCGACTATCGGCAACCAAAGCTTTATTGGAAAGAAAAGATACTATTGTTATAGCAACGGTATCTTCAATATATGGGCTTGGAGCTCCTGAGTCATATTTAAAAATGGTTGTTCATTTGGATAGAGGCGACATAATTAATCAAAGAGATTTATTAAGGCGTTTTTCATCTTTGCAGTACACGAGAAATGATTTAGATTTTAGAAGAGCAACTTTTAGAGTAAGAGGGGATACTATTGATGTCTATCCTGCAGACTCTGATAGTGAAGCACTGAGAATTGAACTTTTCGGTGATGAGATAGAAAAACTATCATGGTTTGATCCATTGACTGGAGCGATCATAAAAGATGTTCCAAGAGCAACCATATTTCCAAAAACACATTATGTAACTCCAAAAGAAACAGTACTAAATTGTATTGATAGTATTAAAGATGAACTTAAAGAGCGTCTGGACTACCTCAGATCAATAAATAAATTAGTAGAGGCGCAAAGATTAGAAGAAAGAACTAATTATGATATTGAGATGATGAGAGAGCTTGGATATTGCCAAGGTGTTGAAAACTACTCAAGATACCTATCTGGAAGAAATCCAGGACAATCACCCCCATGTTTATTTGATTATGTGCCTAAGAATGCCATTGTTTTTATCGATGAGTCTCATGTTTCTGTTCCACAAATAGGAGCTATGTACAAAGGAGACAGGTCAAGGAAGGAAACCCTTGTAGAATATGGCTTTAGACTACCATCTGCTATGGATAATAGGCCATTAAAGTTCGAAGAATGGGAGCTTTTAGCATCACAAAGAGTCTATGTATCTGCTACTCCAAGTAGGTATGAAAATGAACACCAAGACAATCTTGTTGAATTACTAGTAAGACCTACTGGATTAACAGATCCAGATGTTGAGATAAGGCCAGCAAGCACACAAATTGATGATGTCATTGGTGAATGTAATGAAAGAGTATCTATGAAGGAAAGAGTTCTCATAACTACTCTTACAAAAAGAATGGCCGAGGATTTAACAGACTATTTAAATGAAAATGGCATCCAAGCAAGATATATGCATTCAGATACGGATACTGTTGAGCGTGTCGAAATTATTAGAGATTTAAGAATTGGTAAATTTGATGTATTGGTTGGTATTAATTTATTACGAGAAGGTTTGGATATTCCTGAGGTAAGTTTGGTAGCAATTTTGGATGCTGACAAGGAAGGATTTTTAAGATCTGAAACTACCATGATCCAAACCATAGGAAGGGCAGCAAGAAATTTAAGAGGGAAGGCAATTCTTTATGCAGATAAAATGACAGGATCTATGGAGAGAGCAATTGCTGAAACTGATCGAAGAAGAGCTATCCAAGAAAAATATAATATTGAAAATAATATCACTCCAAAATCAGTTACCACTAAAGTTAAAGATATTATGGAAGGTGCTAGAGTTATCTCAGGCAAGGCTAAAAAGAAGAAAGAAGATATAGAAAAATCACTACCATTTAAGATCAAAGATGACACGGTTGATGAGCTAAGTGAGTCCATCGAAAAAATTGAAAATCAGATGTATAAATATGCAAAAGATATGGAGTTTGAAAAAGCTGCTCAGTGCAGAGATAAAATGAAATTTCTTAAAAGAAAGTTAATTGATCTGTAGGATCTATACAGGCATGCGCTGCCATTAGTTTGTAATAATTCTTTACTCTATAAACATAATCAATCGCTTGCTGGCCTCTTGAATATCCATTCACATCGATAAGATTTACGTCCTCTCCTGTAATATTCTTAAGCTTATTTTCAATATCAAACCAGGTAATTTCAGATGGCACTTTGCCAATAGTTTTAGCAATATTGATTATATTAGTCGGTCCTAAATTATACTTAGCTAAAGATATAGATAATTGATCTGCGGTAGTTTTTCCATATATATTTCTATCTTGTAGCATTGCAATATACTTAGCACCGCCTGTAATATTTTGCTCTGGATTGAGCCTTTTCTCAACACCAACAATAGCAGCTGTCTCAAGAGTAACCATCATCATTCCTCGAACGCCCATATTTGATTTTGCTCTTGGATCCCACTGTGATTCTTGAAAAGAAATTGCAGCAAGCAGCTCTTGATCTATAGATGTTTCTATTGATGCCTTTTCAAACATCTCTTCATATTTTGGAAATCTGTTTTCAAGAAGATCTTTAAATTTTGTTTGTTCAAAGTTATTTAATGGAGTATTTTCATAGACCATTTCTAAGTGATTATTACACTGTTCGATCTGATTTTTTTCTACCAAAAAAATGTCGCACGAGCTTAGCAAAATCATTGCTGAAAAACTAAAAAAAACTTTAAAGATATTCCCCATTTTCAATTATTTTTTTTAAAAGACTTTATAATTGCTGTATACAATATTTCACACCGAGAGAAGTGTCAAAGATTAATACCTTCATATTGCAGGGCAAAGAAAGTTTCTCAAACTCAAAATTAGAGCAACTCAATCTCGACTTCAACATTTCAAACAATAAAAGTTCTAATATTTCCTCAAAAGAAATTTATATTATTGCTGCTAAAGATGAAGAATTAAATTTAGACCAACTTAAAAATATTCTTGGTGCAGAGAATTTAGATGATTCTTTTTCATTTATTGTTGGTCCAAGATCAGGAACTATTTCTCCTTGGTCTTCAAAGACAGAAGATATTATAAAAAATGTTGGTATAAAAAATATTCATAGAGTTGAAAAATTTAATAGTTTTACTATTTCAGATTTTAAAATGGATCACTCTATAGATTTTTCCATGTTTTATGATCGAATGACTCAATCTATTTATCAAAATCATAATGAATGTTTAGAATTTTTAAAAACTGACTCCCAGAGAGATGTAATTCAAATAGATATTCTTTCAAATGGCATAAAAGCACTTGAAGTGGCTAATAAAAACTTTGGTTTTGCCATGAGCGGAGAAGAGATAACCTATTTGCATGATTTTTATTCAAAAATAGCAAGAAATCCAACAGATGCTGAGCTAATGATGTTTGCTCAAGCAAACTCAGAGCATTGTAGGCACAAAATATTTAATGCTAAATGGTCTGTAAACGGTGTATCTAAGGACAATAGCCTATTTGATTTAATAAAAGAGACTAGCAAACAATCTCCAAAGGGTATTATCTCTGCCTACAAAGATAATGCTGCTATTACAGAGGGTGATAGGGTAGAAAGACTGCATTTAGATCAAAATAATAGCTATTCATTTGTTGAGGACTCATTGAACTCTACTATTAAAGTGGAAACACATAATCACCCAACTGCAATTTCCCCTTATCCAGGAGCAGCAACTGGTTCTGGAGGAGAGATAAGAGATGAGGGTGCAACTGGGCGAGGCGCAAAACCGAAAATAGGCTTGGTTGGTTTTAATGTCTCACATCTAAGAATTCCTCAGTTAACCAGAAGCTGGGAAGGTCAAGAGTTCAAGCCAGAAAGAATAGCTAATCCATTAAAAATAATGATCGAGGCACCGATAGGAGCAGCTGCATTTAATAATGAGTTTGGCAGACCTTCAACACTAGGTTACTTCAGATCATTTGAAACAGATTTTAATAAATCAAAAAATGCTTTTGGTTATCACAAGCCAATTATGTTGGCTGGTGGTATTGGTGAAATTCGAGACAGAAATAATTTTAAACTTCAAATTTCAGAAGGTTATCACGTCGTTGTCCTAGGTGGACCAGCAATGCTTATTGGTCTTGGTGGCGGTGCAGCTTCATCTGTTTCATCAGGAGAGAGTGATGAGGATTTAGACTTCGCTTCTGTTCAAAGAGATAACGCAGAAATGGAAAGAAGGTGCCAAGAAGTTATTAATATTTGCTCCTCTCAAGATGATAGCTATATTGAATTTATTCATGATGTTGGTGCTGGAGGATTATCTAATGCTATACCTGAGTTAGCTAAAGACTCAAATTTAGGAGTTTATATAGAACTAGATAAGATTCCGAATTCAGATAAATCGATGTCTCCAATGGAGATTTGGTCTAACGAATCTCAAGAAAGATATGTAATGGCTATTCATCCAAAAAATAAGAAAGACTTTGAGAATATATGTATTAGAGAAAGGTGTGTTTATGCATTTGTTGGGGTTACAACAGATGAAAAATCTGTAAAGCTTTTTGATTCAAAAACAGATACTTATCCAGTTGATGTCCCTTTATCGATGCTCTTTGGAGATTTACCTATTACTGATATACAGGTGTCCTCTGATAGCAGTACTAGTATTGATAATTCAATCTCATCAGATTATTCCTTTAAAGATACCCTTAAAAATATTCTTCAACATCCAACCGTTGCAAGTAAATCTTTCTTAATAACTATTGGCGATAGAACTGTTGGCGGTATGGTTGCAAGAGATCAATTTATTGGACCTTATCAGGTTCCAGTTTCAGACTATTCAATGAGCTTGAGATCTTATACATCATCAAGTGGTGAGGTTTTAACGGTTGGAGAAAAGCCTACTTTAGCAATTAATAATCCTGCAGCCTCAATGCGGATGGCAATGGCAGAGGCTTTGCTTAATATGTCAGGAGTTTATATCAAGGGGCTCGATGAGGTTCAGGTTTCAGCTAATTGGATGGCTGCAACTGGAGAAGAGGTAGAAGATATTTCTCTCAGAGAGGGAGTAGAGGCATTATCTAAGTGTTGTGTTGATTTAGAGGTCTCAGTGCCTGTTGGAAAAGATTCTTTATCTATGAGAACTAAATGGAGTGAGAATGAAGCTGAATATGTAGTAAAAAGTCCATTATCAGGAGTAATTACGGCAATGGCTCCTGTAGATGATGTTCGCGTCTCAGTAACACCGGAATTAGATATCAGCACACCCACAAAAATTTTACATATAAAACTAAATAACAAGACAAGGTTAGCTGGATCTATATTTTCGCAGGTTACTCAAAGTCAATTTTCAGAAACACCTGACATAGACGATGTAGGTCTTTTAAAGGTAATGTTCAATTCAATTCAAGAGCTAATAGCTCACAACAAAGTTTTAGCTCTTCATGATATCTCTGATGGAGGATTAATTATCACTCTTTTAGAAATGGCTTTTACCAAAAAAATTGGCCTAGATTTATTATTCCCTGACCTATCTAAAGATAATTTAAATTCATTTTTATTCTCTGAGGAAGCAGGACTTGTTATTCAAGTTGCAGATACACATTGCGATCAAGTTATTAATCAACTCTCATCAGAAGGATTAATAGCATCTTTAATTGGCCAAGTTTCTGATTCACAAGAAATCTCAATCAATACATCAAATGAAGAGGTCTACAGAAATTCAGTTATTGATTTAGAAAAGGATTGGAGAGAGGTAAGTCATGCGATTCAATCAATTAGAGATAATGAATCAATTGCAGATTCTGAACTCAAATTATTAGACGATAACAATCATAAGGGCTTGTATGCTAAAGAGTCATTTAATGAAAGTACATTTACGCCTTTTACAATCTCAACCAGTAGACCAAAAGTAGCAATTCTTAGAGAGCAAGGCGTTAATGGGCAAATGGAAATGGCAGCTGCTTTCTCTTTAGCTGGTTTTGAGGCTATAGATGTCCACATGCAAGACTTGCTTGATAAGAGAATAAATCTTGCGGACTTTAAAGGTATGGCAGCATGTGGTGGTTTTTCTTATGGCGATGTATTGGGTGCAGGAGGAGGTTGGTCAAAGACTATTCTGCATAATGCCTCTGTAAAAGATCAATTTGAGGAATTCTTTGCTAATGAATCAACATTCACTCTTGGAGTCTGTAATGGTTGTCAAATGGTATCAAAACTTAAAGATATTATTCCTGGCGCTTACCTCTGGCCATCATTTGAAAAAAATCTCTCTGATCAGTTTGAGGCAAGATTAGCACAAGTCAAAGTTCAAAAAAGTGATTCCATATTACTGTCAGGTATGGAGGGATGGTCCTTGCCTATTGCCTCTGCTCATGGAGAAGGCCATGCTAAATTTAGTAAAAATAATCTAGATGATTTGATTAAATCTAATCAGATAGCCCTAAACTTTGTAGATTCACTAGGAAATAATACTGAAGCATATCCTCTAAACCCAAATGGCTCTATTGATGGTGCAACAGGTATTACAGCTGCAAATGGAAGAGTTACCATTATGATGCCTCACCCAGAAAGGGTCTTTAGAAAGTTGCAAATGAGTTGGAGTCCAAAATACTGGAAAGAGTTCTCTCCCTGGATGCAAATTTTTATAAACGCTAGAAAATTTGTAGACTAAGAACTACTTCCACAAAGTTATATCTTCATCTCTAAAAATAAAGTTTCCTGTTTTACTATCCTCTATATAATATTTTAAGGTTCTTTCTACAGTTGGAAAGGCTAACTCATCCCAAAGTATTTCATCTTTTGTAAAAAGTTTTACTTCCATACTTTCAGTTGTGGGTCCAAAATTTTCATCAAGCAAATCTGCTAGATAGAATAAATGTACTTGATTAATATGTGGAAGGCTAAACATCGTGTATGGCATGACAACTTTAGCCTCAGATCCAGTCTCTTCCATAGTTTCACGTAAGGCACCAACCTTCAGAGTTTCAGCGTTTTCCATAAAACCAGCAGGCAATGTCCATAAACCTTTTCTTGGATGAATATTTCTTTTAGCCATTAAAATTTTATCATCTCTTATACAAAGAGCCCCAACAATCATATTTGGGTTTGTATAAAAGATATTTTTACAGTCTTTGCAACAGTATCTTTTTATACTGTCATCTTTTGGGACAATAAATTCTAAATTTGAGCTTCCGCAGATTGAACAATATTTCAATTTTTTATTCCTTAATAAAGTATAAGATTGATTAAAAAGTTAAACTAACCTTAATGATAGACAGCATAAAGCAAAAGCTAGAAAAACTAAATCTACATAACCCAACTTCTTATAAAAAAGCTGGTGTATTCATAGGTATTCTGTATTTTGATGATTTAATAAAAGACCCTGAAATTATATTTACAAAGAGATCTGAAAAGGTTTCTACCCACTCAGGAGAGGTTAGTTTCCCAGGAGGTAAATGGGAAGATGGCGATGAGAGTCTATATCAAACTGCGCTCAGAGAATCTTTTGAAGAAATATCCTTAGATCAATCAAATGTTAAAAAACTTGGAGAATTAGACTATCTAATCTCTCGTCATAAAATTGAAGTTCATCCATATATTGGATTAATAGAATCCAAACAAAATCTTGTACCCAATGAAGAAATTGCAGAAATATTTTCAGTGCCTCTAAGTTTCTTATTAAATACAGATAATATTATAGAAAATGAACTTGATAGAGATGGCATGAAGGTAATAATTCCTAGTTGGGTCTATAATGGACATAGAATTTGGGGACTTACAGCTATGCTAACAGCAGATTTTTTAAATATCTGTTTTGAAGCTAATATAGGAACTGATTTAGAGATTATAAGAAAGCATTATGATAATTGATTTAGGTAGCAAAACTCTTCAAACAGATGGAGATGCATTTTATATTGCCCCAAATGCAACAGTGATAGGTGATGTTCGATTATCAAAAGACGCTAGCATTTGGTTTAACGCAACCCTAAGAGCAGATAATGAACCTATTTTCGTTGGAGAAGGCTCAAATATTCAAGATGGCTCAATTATTCATACGGATCCAGGGTTTAGTACCTCTATTGGAAAATATGTAACAGTTGGTCATATGGTAATGCTCCATGGATGCGAAATTGGAGATGGGAGTCTTATAGGAATAGGATCAGTTATTTTAAATGGTGCAAAAATTGGTAAGAATTGTATTATTGGTGCAAAAGCATTAATAACTGAGGGTATGGAAATACCAGATGGATCAATGGTGTTAGGAATGCCTGGAAAAATAAAGAAGACTTTAAATGATGATGAGCAAAAATTAGTTTCATTGGGTGCTCATCACTACATTGAAAATTATAAAAAGTATAAAGAAATCGCAAAAATAAAATGAACACAAGTGAAATAAGACAATCATTCTTAAAATTTTATGAATCTAAAAATCATAAGATCATAGACTCAAGTTCATTAATTCCTGTTAATGATGAGACCTTGCTATTTGTTAATGCAGGTATGGTCCAATTTAAAGATGTTTTTTTAGGAACAGATAAGCGTAAATATGATCGTGCTACGTCATCACAAAGATGTATCAGGGCCGGCGGCAAACACAATGACCTTGAAAATGTTGGTTATACATTAAGGCATCATACTTTCTTTGAAATGCTTGGTAATTTTAGCTTTGGTGATTATTTTAAAGAGGATGCTATTAAATACGCTTGGGAGTTTTTAACAGAGATTTTAAAACTTGAACAAGATAAGCTATGGATTTCTGTATACAAAGATGATGATGAGGCGGCTGATATATGGAAAGACATTATTGGTGTTGATCCTAAAAGAATTGTCAGGCTTGGAGATGAAGATAATTTTTGGTCTATGGGTGAAACCGGTCCATGTGGCCCTTGTTCAGAAATATATTATGACCACGGAGATCATATAGAAGGAACACCTCCAGGGTCAGAGGGAGACGAGGGAGACAGGTTTGTAGAAATATGGAATCTAGTCTTTATGCAATTTAACAGAAACGATGCGGGTGAAATGAATCCACTACCAAAACCTTCTGTAGATACTGGAATGGGCTTAGAAAGAATTGCGGCTGTTATGCAAGGTGTAAATTCAAATTATGAAACAGATCTATTTAAGGATTTAATTAGAGCATCAGAAAGAGTTCTTGGAGAAAAGAATAGTCCATCTCACAAAGTTATTTCAGATCATATTCGATCTACCAGCTTTTTAATCGCTGATGGAATTACTCCTGAAAACGAGGGAAGAGGTTATGTTCTTAGAAGAATTCTCAGAAGAGCTATTCGTCATGGATATAAAATGGGAGCAACCAAACCTTTTTTAAATGAATTAGTAAAAGATTTAGCAGAACTGATGCAGGATGCATACCCGGTATTAAATGAAAAAAAAGAATTTATTACGAAAACTATAAAAGATGAAGAGATCAAATTCTTTGAAACCTTAGATAAGGGAATTGATATTTTAGAACAAGCAATAAGCAATCTATCTGGAGATACTATTCCAGGAGATATTGTTTTTAAACTTCATGATACTTTTGGTTTCCCATATGATTTAACAGCAGATATTGCCAGAGAAAGAAATTTAAAAATTGATGAAGAAGGCTTTTCTTCATCAATGAGTCAACAAAAAGAATTATCCAAAGCTGGTAGTAGTTTTGTTTCTTCACTTCCAGCAGCAGCTGGGGTAGATGAAACAACCTTTCTTGGATATGAATTATTAAATTCAGATTCTAAAGTTTTGGTTTTATGGAAAGATCAAGATAGAGTTGAATCCGCATCTGAATCTGAAGAAATTTTTATAGCCTGTAATGAGACACCATTTTATGCAGAATCTGGAGGTCAGATTGGAGATAAGGGTGAATTTAGTTCTGCAAGTGCAACTGGAATTATTTTAGATTGCAAGAAACAGGGCAAAGTGTTTCTTCACAAAGCTATAATCAAATCAGGGATATTGCATTCAGGTGATGTAATAACCATGACTGTGGAGAAAGACAAAAGAGATGCTATAGCAATTCATCATTCGTCCACTCACTTAATGCATGCAGCACTCAAGAAAGTATTGGGCAATCATGTTCAACAAAAAGGATCTCTAGTTGATGAAAATAAACTAAGGTTTGATTTCTCACATTCTAAGCCTCTATCTAAAGATGAAATATCTGAGGTTGAGGCATTGGTTAATAGAGAGTCATTAAATAATTTAGAAGTCACAACACAGAATATGAAGCTCGAAGATGCTATGAATTCAGGAGCTGAAGCCTTATTTGGTGAAAAATATGAGGATGAGGTAAGAGTTTTAAGTATGGGAAATGAATCATTTTCTGTAGAGCTATGTGGTGGAACCCATGTTGCAAGGACTGGAGATATAGGTACGTTTTTGATTGTTAATCAATCAAGTGTTGCATCTGGTGTTCGAAGAATAGAGGCTGTAGGGGGTAAGGTAGCTCTAAGTCATCTTAAAGAAATACAAAGAATTAATGAAGAGCTTCAACAAAGATTAAACTCTCCTGCAGAGACCATTCTTGATAAAGTAGAGTCTTTAATTGCAGAAAATAAGAAACTTAAAAAATCTGGAAGTACTAAAGTAACTGAAACAGAAATTGCTTATTCAGAATCCTGTGAAATAAATGATTGGATCTTATCTATAGAACAAATTTCTATTGAAGATAATAAATTATTGAGAGGTATGGTAGACGCTAAGAAAAAAACAATTGGTAAAGGTTCAATTATTTTGCTCAATGTTCAGGCTAATAAGATAGCTGTAGTGTGTGGTGTAACTGATAATATTATTGATCAAATTTCTGCTAAGGATATTGTTTCTAATATCTGTGAACAAATTAATGGAAGAGGTGGAGGCCGTCCTGACTTTGCTCAAGGTGCTGGAGAAACAGAAAACATCAAAGAGTTCGTGACATCTATTCCAAATTCAGTAAAATCCCTCGCAAGCTCTTAATTAAATATGTCGAAAATGATAGTTCAAAAGTTTGGAGGTACGTCCGTAGGTTCAGAAGAACGAATAGCATCTGTTGCTAAGATAATTCAACAAGCCTCTATTGATAACTCAGTGATTGTTGTAGTTTCTGCTATGAGTGGAGAAACTAATAGGCTAATCAAGTTAGCTAAAAGTTTTGGTGACAACCCTAGTAAAAGAGAATTCGATGCCTTGATATCAACAGGTGAAAAAGTTAGTGCAGCGCTTTTAGCAATGGCTCTTCATCAAATTGGTGTCAAAGCTAAATCATATACAGCATCACAAATTTCTATGAGAACTACTGATAGTTACTCTAAGGCTAAAATATTAGATGTTGATGGTAAAAAAATTCAGGATGCCCTAGATGAAGGCATTATACCAATCATTACAGGTTTCCAAGGTATCACAGAATCAGGAGATGTAACGACACTCGGAAGAGGGGGCTCAGATACAACTGCCGTCGCAATTGCAGCTCAAATGAAAGCAGAAAGGTGCGATATTTATACTGATGTTGATGGAATCTATACAACCGATCCAAGGATAGTTAAAGACGCTAAAAAATTGAATTCAATTACTATGGAAGAAATGCTTGAGATGGCAGGTCAGGGAGCTAAAGTAATTCAAATTAGAGCTGTTGAGTTTGCAAATAAATACAAAGTACCAGTCAGAGTTTTATCAAGTTTTGAACCTGGCGATGGTACTCTAATATCTCTTGAGGAGAAAAATATGGAAAATGGATTAGTATCGGGAATAGCCTTTCAGAAAGATCAAATGAAATACACTTTGCATGGCGTGAGCGATACTCCTGGAATTGCATATTCTATCCTTGGACCATTGAGTGATGCCAATATAGAAGTTGATGTAATTGTTCAAAACATAAGTGTTGAAGGCAAGACTGATTTTACATTTACAGTTTCAAAAGAAGATGAGCATGCTACTTCACAGGTTATTAATCAGATGAAAAACTCATTAGACTTTAGTGAAGTAATTATTGATTCAGAAATAGCTAAAGTATCATTAGTAGGTGTTGGAATGAGGACTCATGCTGGAATAGCAAGTACAGCTTTCAAAGCTTTATCTGAAAATGATGTGAATATTCAAATGATTAGTACATCTGAGATAAAAATAACTATTGTAATTAATGAAAATGCTGTAGACACTGCTGTCAAGGCATTACACAAAGCATTTGAACTGGAGAAATAATAATGTATGACTTGATACTTAAAAACTGCAATATCATCAATGAGGACTCAATATTTGAGTCTGATATAGCAATTAAAAATGACAGAATTGAATTAATAAATCCAGATATCCAAGCAGAGTCAAAAGAAGTAATTGATGTTGAAGGAAGATATGTAATGCCTGGCTTAATTGATGATCAAGTACATTTTAGAGAACCAGGACTTACTCATAAAGGTGATATAGCCTCAGAATCATTTGCAGGATTAGCAGGGGGTGTCACAAGCTATTTTGAAATGCCTAACGTAAGCCCAGCTACAACAACTCTTGATAACCTAAATAAGAAATTTGAATTAGCAAGCCAAAGATCACTTTCAAATTATTCATTTCATCTAGGAGCTACTAATAGCAACATTGAAGAAATAAAAAATGTTGATATAAACAAAGCTGCAGGCTTAAAAGTATTTATGGGAGCATCTACTGGAGATATGCTTGTTGACAGTATAGATGCGCTTGAAGACATTTTTAAATATTCACCACTAAATATTGTGACTCATTGCGAAGATACTCCTAGGATTAGAGCAAATGAAAAATCATTTTTAGAAAAATATGGAGATAACTTATCTGCAAAACATCATCCTTATATTAGAGATGCAGAAAGCTGCTATCTTTCAAGTTCACTCGCAGTGAATTTAGCTAAAAAGCATTCATCAGACTTACATGTATTTCATCTTACAACTGAAAAAGAAATGAGTTTATTTACAAGTGGAGATATTGATAATAAAAAAATAACAGCAGAAGTTTGTGTTCATCATCTTTATTTTAATAATTCTGACTATGAAAGACTTGGAAACCAGATTAAATGTAATCCATCTATAAAAGAGGAATCAGACAGAAGTGCTCTGGTAGATGCCGTTAATTCAGATAAAATTGATATCATCGCAACCGATCATGCTCCGCATACTTGGGATGAAAAAAACATGAAATATGTTGATGCGCCAGCAGGATTACCTTTAATTCAACACTCACTTCAAATTCTTTTAGATTTCTATCATGATGGTATCTTTACACTCGAACAGATTGTAAGAAAAACAAGTCATAACACTGCAACCAGATTTCAAATTAAAGACAGAGGATTTATTAGAGAAGGTTACTATGCAGATATAGCAATCATTGATATCAAGAAGCCTTATACCGTAGACCAATCAAATATTTTATATAAATGTGGCTGGTCACCTTTTTTAAATAAGACTTTTAAGTCATCAGTTTTTATGACTATCATTAATGGTAATATTGCTTTTAAAGATGGACAGGTAAACCAAAACCTTCCTTTTGGTTCTCAAATTGAATTTAATAGATAATTAGGTAGTTTTTTTATATCAGCAAAGGGTTATAATCCTTCATCAATTTCGGAGAGTTGGCTGAGTGGTCGAAAGCGCCTCCCTGCTAAGGAGGTATATGGGTAACTGTATCGAGGGTTCGAATCCCTCACTCTCCGCCACATAGCTTTATAATCCAGTTTTTTATTCTACTCATCAGCCATTGCTAATAAAGTTGTATTTCCTCCAGAGGCAGTTGTATTGATTGATACTGATTTTTCTAAAACAAATCTTTGCATCAACAAAGGACCATTTGTTTCAATAATTAATGGTAAAAGGGGGCCATCACGCTGCGACAGTTTTCTATCCAACCAAAGCAGAAGAACATCAGGAACACTCACAGCTACCCCATTCAAATGTTCTGCTAACAAACAATCTTGGAGATATTCCGCACTATTTATTGGAATTCGCTGATATATATTTCCTAGATTGGAATCATTAATATAACTAGTGAAATCAAAAATAGAATCGCTAATATGAATAACAGAATTACCTGATAACAAAGCTGCTATAACTTGTCTTAAAGAATTTATAAAATTTTCCTCGCCTTGGTGAATGCAAAGCATAGTCCCTCTTTCTTTCAAAATTAGTTGATTTAACTCACCAGTAGGTCCTAAAAGCGTTCTTGGCTCAAACTGAGTCTTAATAACCTCTTCCATCATGATATTTATTTGTTGACTTAGATTCTTTGGAAGATCCAAAGAATAGTCCCTTAGTATCAAGTTAACAAAATTCTTAAGCTGATCTACTCTTTGAGTTATTAGGTTATGAAGGGGAGCATGAGCCTTATTTAGCAATTGAGGTAATGATGTATGTATTATTTCTTCTGATAAAGGATTTAAAAAATTAAAGTTAAGATCTTTAGGTGATGTTTGTAGATCACTATTATTTTTTTGTTTTGATAGCCTATAAACATAAGAGGGGCCTCCAGCCTTAGGCCCTGTTCCTGAAAGACCATGTCCACCAAAAGGTTGAACACCCACGACGGCACCTATGGTATTTCGGTTTACATAAATATTGCCAGCATTTACTGTATTAATAACTTTTTCAGAGGTAGTTTGAACACGCGAATGAACTCCAGATGTTAGGCCAAAACCAGTGCTATTTATATCAGCAAGGGCTTGTTCTAAATTATCTGCTTTATAACGCACAATATGAACAACAGGACCAAAAACCTCTTGGTTTAACAGATGAATGCTATCAATTTCATAAAGACGAGGTGCAAAAAAAGTTCCATTAGCACATTCCTCAGAAAGCTGACACTTATACAAAAGCTTGCCATTACTTTCCATAAATTCACTATGCATTTGAAGAGCTGATAAAGCTTTTTGATCTATTACCGGGCCAACATCTGTTCGAAGATATGCCGGATCACCAACTTGAAGTTCCTGCATGCCGCCAATAATCATTTCAATGATTTCGTCCGCAACTTCTTCTTGTAAAAATAAAACCCTTAGAGCTGAACATCTTTGGCCTGCACTCTGAAAGCCAGATGAAATGACATCATCTACAACTTGTTCTGGAAGGGCAGTTGAATCAACGATTAAACAATTTTGACCACCAGTTTCAGCAATTAATGGAATACGGGGTCCAGAGCGCTCAGCAAGCTTTTGTGATATCCATTTACCAACACCAGTTGAGCCAGTAAACATAACCGCCGTTATTCTTTCATCTGGTAACAAATTTTCACCCACTACACTGCCAGGTGTAAGGATGAGCTGAACTACGTCTTTTGGAAAACCACACTCCATCATTAGTTCAATAGCTCTAGATGCAATCAAGCAAGTGGAATCAGCAGGTTTAGCTAGAACAGTATTTCCTGCGGCCAAGGCAGCTGTAATTTGTCCTATAAAAATTGCCAGTGGAAAGTTCCATGGACTTATACAAAGTACAACCCCTCTGGAATCTAATTCACCATCCTTTTCCCACTTGGGATGTGAATTAAAAACTTTAAGACCTTGATTTGCATAGTATCGACAAAAATCAACAGCCTCACGCACTTCAGCAACACCATCAGCCGCAACCTTTCCAGCCTCTTTTGAACATAAAGCCATAAGTTCATCTATATGTTCTTCAAGCTTATCCCCAAGGCGCTCTAAACATATTGATCTCTCCTTTATAGAAGTCGATGACCAATTTTTGAAAGCCAAACTTGCTTTATCTAATTTAGTCTCTAATTGTTGTTCAGAAGTACGAGGAACAAACCCTAAAATATCTCTTACATCAGAAGGGTTTCTTGAGGCTATAGAATTATTTGGAGTAGCTATGTCACGTTTTATATGATCTTTTTGCCAAGCTAACATTCTATTGGATAATTGCTGCAGGCGAGGAATATGAGTTAAATCTATTCCCAATGAATTGTCTCTTTCTTCACCATATATATTAATTGGAAGCACTATATTTGGATTAGCTACCTTCGACCAATTTTTAACTTTCTCAACAGGGTCCTCTACAAGTTCAGTTATAGAAATGTTGTCATCTACAATATTATTAACAAAAGAGGAGTTAGCACCATTTTCTAATAAACGTCTTACCAGATATGCCAGCAAGCTTTTGTGTTCACCTACCGGCGCATAAATACGAACAGGTATATTATCAATTGCCATAATTTCATCATATAAACCTTCACCCATTCCATGTAAGCGCTGAAATTCAAATCCACTTAAATTTTTTCCAGATCGTTCTAATATATATGCAACAGAATAAGCATTATGGGTGGCAAACTGGGGATATATAATGTCTCTGTTATCAAGTAACAAGCCAGCACAGGCTTGATAATTTACATCAGTAGAAGCCTTTCGAGTGAAAACTGGGTAACCATCTAAACCATCAACTTGAGCAATTTTTATTTCACTATCCCAATAGGCGCCTTTAACAAGTCGCACCATTAATTTTTTATTATTATCACGACTTAATTTTATTAACCAATTTAATACATGCAATGCTCGTTTTTGATAGGCCTGGACTACAACACCAAAACCATCCCAATTGTCTAGATCAGGATCTGTAAAAATGGCCTCAATGATATCAAGAGAAATATCAAGTCGATCTGCTTCTTCTGCATCAATTGTAAAACTAAGATTGCGCTCTTTTGCCATGAGTGCTAAATTTTTTAGACGGCCAACTAACTCATCCATTAAGCGCTCGCTTTTAATAAATTCATAACGAGGATGAATAGCAGAAAGTTTCACAGATATTCCAGCACCATCATAAACATTTTGGCCCTTAGATGATTTACCAATATGTTTAATAGCTTTTTTATAAGCATCAAAATATAAATCTGCATCTTTCATTGATCTAGCAGCCTCACCCAGCATATCAAAAGAATAACGATAGCCTGAAACCTCTTGTTTTTTTGCACGCTTACTTGCTTCATTAATAGTTCTACCTAAAACAAACTGGGTACCCATTATTCCCATTGCCTGACGCATAGCTTGTCTGATAATAGGCTCTCCTAATTTACCAATAGATTTTTTTAAGCTATTGATATAAATTTCTTTATCTTCTTTATTAAAGCTGACGACTTCGCCTGAAAGGAGTAAGCCCCAAGATGAGGCGTTAACAAAAAATGAATCACTGTTACCTATATGAGATGACCAGTTGCCTGTAAGAAGCTTGTCACGAATAAGTCGATCTGCTGTGGTGCTATCTGGAACTCTTAATAAAGCCTCAGCCAAGCACATAAGAACAATACCTTCATCTGTAGATAGGGCATACTGATTTAAAAGATTTTGAATATTGCCACTCTTTTGAGCTGTTTTTCTTACTTGTTCTGCAAGTTCGACTGCCTTTTTATTAACCTTAATTTGAGAATTGTTACTTAATTGAGCTATAGGCAGTAACTCATTAATGACTTGTTCTTCTTCGGCACGATAATATTTACGTATAGTATCTCGCAATTCATTGTTGTCATTTGTAATTTTATGTAAAAGCATAGTTTTTTAAATATAAAATATTGTAAAATTTTAAAAAAAATCTTAAGGTATTTGTTACTGTAATATAATGATTTAGCATTATTTTATTTGGATTAATTACTATTTAACCAAATTTATGATTGTTAAATGCCTATATTTAAAGATTAATATGCTTATAATATGTTAATAAATTTTAAAGCTAAATATGAGGCTCCATGATTATGACTATTGATAAAAAAACTTTAGATAGAACTGATATCAAGATTCTTGATATATTGCAGCGTAATGGAAAAATTTCTAATGTAGATCTTGCAGCTCAAGTTCATTTAAGTCCTTCACCTTGTCTAGAAAGAGTAAGAAGTCTTGAAAAATATGGATATATTAAAGAGTATGTAGCTCACCTAAATCCTGAATTACTAGATGCTGAATTAGTAGCCTATATTGAAGTTTCTTTAAAGCGAACTGCTACCAAAAATTTAGATGACTTTAATAAACGAATGCTTAAGCTAGATGAAGTTGTAGAATGCGCCATGGTTGCAGGAGGTTTTGATTATCTTATAAAAATTAGAACTGAGAGCATGCAAAGCTATCGAAGTTTTTTGGGAGAGAAATTAGCTGCTATTGAAGGTATAGCCCAAACTCATACCTATGCTGTAATGGAGGAAGTAAAATCTACACATCTCATACCAGTAGAAAAATAAATATAGGTATTTAATCATCATTTAAATATAATAAGTTATGTCTGAAACCCTAATAAGCAAATTTCTAGATGGATACTCTATCGAAGTAACCCCAAGAGCTGCATTAAAAATTGATAATTTTGCTGATGTCTTGCCAAAAGGTACTAGAGTTTATGTTGCTCATATAGAAGGCACTCCAATTGATGAGATGGTATCAACTGCAAAAAAAATATGTGATGATGGCTTTGTTGTCATGCCTCATTTCCCGGCTAGAATCATCAAAAACTCAAACATTCTTAGTGAATGGATAAAAAGATACTCAAATGAAGCCAATGTAGATCAAGCTCTTTTAATAGCTGGTGGAGCAAATGCACCCTATGGAGATTTTGATTCATCAATACAGCTAATTGAAACAGGCTTGTTTGATAAGCATGGATTTAAAAGAATTCATGTTGCAGGTCATCCAGAAGGAAATAAGGACATAGACCCTGACGGCTCTCAAAAAAATGTTTCAGAAGCACTATCTTGGAAAAATAAGTTTTCCAATAGAACAAACGCTCATGTTGCACTTGCTACACAGTTTTGTTTTGAGTCTGGCCCAGTTATAAAATGGGCAAATGAAATTAAAGAAAAGGGTATTGATATTCCAGTACATATTGGAATTGCTGGACCAGCTAAACTACAAACATTAATTAAATATTCAATTGAATGTGGTGTTGGTGCTTCGATAAAGGTGTTACAAAAAAGAGCAAAAGATATTACAAAATTATTGAAACCATATACGCCTGAATCTATTCTTAGCGAATTAGCTATATATAAAAATACCAATCCAAATTTTAATATTGAACAGGTGCATTTTTTTCCCCTAGGCGGAATAAAGCAAGTAACAGAATTTGTTAAAGAAAATTCTTAGAAAAGTTCAGACAACATACATCTTGCAGAGCCACCACCATATTTTTCTATAGTTGGTAAATCTGAATGAATAATTTTTTTATAGAAACCATTTAGTATCTTCAGTTGTTTTTCATTTAGAGCAGCAAAAGCCCGCGATGACATTATTAAGTATAAATTTCCTTCTTTATCTTTTGCCTCTAATGCATTACCGCAAAAATCTAAAATTTGCTCTTTAGAAATTTCTAATACAGCATGATATTTGCTAACTTTCTCTTTTATAAAGTCTCTATATTCTGGTTTAATCACCTCATAACAGACTCCTATTACATCTGTACCAACAAACATAAAAACATCAGTATGATATATAGGCGCACCTGTATGACTTTCTGTTTCAACTATAACTAACTCATATTCGTTATCTTCACACCATGAAATCAGTAAATCTCTATTAGTTCTTGGTGACAAGCCTGAGTAAATAATTTTATTCACTCTATCAAAAACCATGCTACTGGTACCTTCTAGAAAGACATTAGCATTCTCGTAAGAGGAATAGTCTTTGGTAAGTTCATAGGTTTTACAAAGTTCAGAGATCATATCGGGAGTTTTTTCAGTCCTTCTATTTGGAGCTAACATGCTAAAAATCTGCATTGTTTTATCTTCAAATGTAGTAAACCAATTTGGGAATATATGATCTGGACATTCTTTGCTTCCTTCAAATGATGTAATTTGAATACCATTACTCTCAAGCTTTCCTTTAAAGTCATTAAATTCTTTAATAGCTTTAATAGTTATGATTTTAATATCTTCACTTTCGCTCTCAACTTGGTAGTGATTAGATTCAGTTGTCTGAGCATTTTTATAAAATATTGCAGGCTTGATCATTAAAATATGATTTGTAGATTGACCGCTCATAGAATATTACCTAGAGGTTATTCATTAATGCGCATAGAATACACCTATGAAAGAAACAATACAAAAGGATTATTTCGAAAAAGAATCAAAATATGGAGCCTCAAATTATTCTCCTTTACCTGTAGTTTTAGAAAAAGGTGAGGGCGCATATTTATGGGATATTGATGGAAATAAATATTTAGATATGATGTCAGCTTATTCTGCTGTCAGTCATGGTCATTCTCATCCAAAGCTAGTTCAAACATTGCATGAGCAATCACAAAAATTATCTATTTCATCAAGAGCATTTTATACAGAGCCCTTTGCTGGATATCTTGAAAAGCTTTCAAAGCTTTCGGGTTTTGAAGCTATTCTTCCAATGAATACTGGGGCTGAAGCTGTAGAGACAGCAATCAAGGCCGCTAGAAGATGGGGTTACTTTTCAAAAGGTATTAAAGATAATGAAGCTGAAATAATTGTTGCAGATGGAAATTTTCATGGTCGGACATCAACAATAGTTGGATTTTCTTCCGATGAGGAATATAAAAAAGGGTTTGGTCCTTTTGGAGGGGGTTTTATCACTGCTAATTATTGTAATGATTGCTCTTGTGCTAGTGATAATTGCTATCAATCAATTGAGTCAATAAAAAATCTAATTAATAAAAACACATGTGCTGTTCTTGTTGAGCCTATTCAAGGAGAGGGTGGAATTATTATTCCTCGAGATGGATGGTTAAAACAGTTAAGAGATATTTGTTCAGAAAATAATGTACTAATGATCTTGGATGAAATTCAATCAGGTCTTGGAAGAACAGGTAAGTTATTTGCTTATCAGCATGAAGATATTATTCCAGACGGGCTTATTCTTGGAAAAGCACTTGGTGGAGGCCTTATTCCAGTTTCAGCATTTTTAAGTTCAAGAGAGGTAATGGATCACTTTAACCCAGGTTCTCATGGTTCAACATTTGGCGGCAACCCACTAGCAGCAGCAGTAGCAAGCAAAGCACTAGACCTCCTATATGAAGATAATCTTATTGATAACAGTCATGATCTAGGTTTGTATTTCTTGGAATCACTTAAAGCATTAGATTTTACATTTATAAAAGAAGTAAGAGGAAAAGGTCTTTGGATTGGCCTTGAGCTTGTTAATTCGCCAATTCCAGCAAAAAGTATCTGTAAATTACTTTTAAAAGAAGGAATGCTTTGTAAAGAGACTCATGAAACAGTAATTAGATTTGCGCCACCTCTTATGATCAAGAAAGAAGAAATTGATTGGGCATTAGAAAAAATTAAAAAAGTTTTTTCTTCACTCTAAATTAATTTAATATATCTAAATGAAATATCCATTTAACGAAGAAAAGAAAGAATTAAAAAATTATTTATTCGAACTCAAAGAGGTTTGTATTATTGAACATGAAGATAATTGGTTTAAAGAAAAGTCACATACAAAACTTTATCCAAATGTAAATGAAGCAAAATTGAAAGTTGCTAAGCCGCATTACTGGATAATTAATGCTATAGAAAAATATGAAGACGAAGAATGCGAAGATAAAGAATTAGCTTTAATAGAGTTAGGCCAATTAGTTTTTAAATCAAATTATTATTCTCAAAAACTAACTTCTGAAACAGAGAATGAAGATGCTAAAAAAGATCTGGTTTCATCTCTTAGATTTTTAAATATCTCTGATAATCTTATTGCAGCCCAAGTTGTCTCGATGGATACGCCTAAATATGCACGCTTTGATATGTCAAAAGACGAGGCACTTCATATTATCTCTTCTTGGAAATAGATAAAATTGCCAACTCCATTTGAAATATCTGTATGGAAAGAAATTGATAAAATTCCTTATGGTGAAACGATATCTTATAAAGATATAGCTATTAATATAGGTAAACCTAACGCCTCAAGAGCTGTTGCAAATGCTTGTGGTAAGAATCCACACCCTATTATCACGCCCTGTCACAGGGTAATTTGCTCAGATGGCTCTCTTGGCGGATATAGCGCCCCTGGAGGCGCTATTGAAAAGAAAAAACTATTAAAATCTGAAGGTTTATTCTTCTAAAGCCTTCTTTATTTTCCAATTAAGGAATTTTAAATGATTTTTTAATTCATCAGACCCATAGAGTCTTTTTGTAAATGTTTCAATTTTTATTAATGAGCTATAAATAGCTGATCTTGAGATTTCATCATAATCACTATCAGTTAACCCATTAATTAAACCATCAACATAATTTGATTGAAGATTCATCTTAAATGAATTCGGAACTTCCTTTGCTATAAAGATGCCTGCATATAAATCATCAAGCACTTCATTTGGAAGATAGGTATTTCCATATTGAGAGCTATCAATAAGCCTGGTCATTACTTTTGGATGAAGTATATGTGCCAATACTCTGCCTTGAAGACCTAAAACAATTTCATGCAATTGAGGATCTTCATTTCCTCTTTCAGATGAACTATATGCAGGTCTTTTTTCGTATTGAAGATATTTTAGAATACTCTCATCAAAAACAAAGGCATCATTTGAAAAAAGTTTTAATGTAATAAGATTCATAGCTTTCTTCTGATCCTCATATGTTACTGCCTCAAATGGAGTCAATCCTGTTCCATTGACAGTTCTATTTGAATAAACACCACCAATTAGTCTAGAAACTCCCTCCATAAACCTACCTTTTTCACGAACAAGGCTAAAGAAATTAGATCTAAACTCCGTTGATGTATTACCGTCAACTAAAAATATTGAGGGTAATTCTTTAATCTTGGCATCAAGTATTTGAATTCTTCGAGATGTATAAGTAACAG
>Ga0206123_10000091_pt1 | contig 79874 bp, 74 predicted proteins | sample Helgoland_Spring_2_FD_160086 | JGI IMG/M metagenome (GOLD analysis project Ga0206123, IMG submission 160086) | Pelagic subsurface seawater microbial communities from Kabeltonne, Helgoland, North Sea - Helgoland_Spring_Bloom_20160316_1 | ecosystem: Environmental > Aquatic > Marine > Epipelagic ...
AGATTTGCTTTTGGATGACTCAGTTGCTGGTGCAGCAGCAGCATACTTTACAGCAGAAAGCGGTAAAGGAGTAGAAGGCTATGTAGACTTTGACTTGAATACTCCGAACCCAAGTCCTGAGCAAATTCAACAAGTTCTTAATGGCACATACGCTGTAGTAGCTTCTGGTGGCACAGTGTCTAAATCGATGGCGCAAGACCCAGAGAGGATGGCTGCTAATTATAATCAGTACAGCTCAGCGATGCCTAAGATGCAAGAGTTTGCACAACAGGCTGTACCGTCAGTTTCAGCATCACAATCTGCAGCGCTACCTCAGGAACAACAACCTGTGGGGGGAGAAGCTGTTGCGCAACCTGCTTTAGCGCCTACCGCAATGAATCCTTCTGGTGGTGATTTAAATTATCACAACGCTGCACAAGTAGGCGATGCACAAGTAGTACCAGGCACGAACATTTTGTACGCGCAAAACGAGCATGGTGACTATAATGTAATAATGCCGGATAATAATAGACGTGCTGCTTTCTCAATCGAAAGTGGCATGAAAGCCGGGGACGGTAGTATGGGTTTCTTTGGAGGCAAATATGTTATTCGCGCTGAAGATTTTGATGGTCCTGAAAGCATACAGGCTGCAATAAGAAGTAATCGCAGCATACCGTATGTAGAGCGTGTGGATGGTCAGATGACTGACGGGGATAAGTCGAACTTTTTGGCGTTACCCATAACAGATCCTACATCGTTTAAGATGCAGCAGACAGAAGATGCTGCAGCTGTGGCAAATGCATATGGCATGAAGAGCGGCATGGAGATGGGTATGTCGGAGGTCATCGATTTGGTAGCAGAACAAAGAGGCATTCAACCTATAAAGAAGGATTCAAAGCGTATGATGGGCGATATGGGTAAGTCATATACTTACACGGTCAATAACCCTCAAGATGAACAGCGTTATAATGCAGAGATGAATGCTATACGCGCGGAAGTTGCTAGTAATCCTGGATCATATGTTTTTACTAAGGACGGCGAGCAGCACGTTGGTGTAGGCGGTTACAGTCCGTTTAGTGACTATGTTTCATACAAGCGACAAGATCCTGAGTTTCAAACTAGTTGGCAAAATCGCAGTCAAACTTGGGGACTGGGCGGTCAGTTTGCCATGCCTGGCGGTTATATAGCTAGTGCGCGACAAGCTGCTGTAATGCGCGGTTCAACAGCGCTAGGCACTGGTCTTGGAGATGATGCTATAAGGGCAATTGAAAGAGGAGATGATATCGCTCAAATAGCTGCGGCAGATGTCCCAAAAGCTCTACCTAAAGGTACCCTAGCTTTACCTCCGGCAAGCCCTAAAGCCGGACCCGCTGTTAAGGGGGTAAAGGGTATGAAGTTTAAGCCTGGTACTGGAGCTGCAGGCGAACCGGTAACATATATACCTGCAAATAACGCCGCAGGTAAGGCAACACAGTTAGCTCCCAAAACTGCAGCAGGAGTAAATCCCGGACAACAAGCAGCTGCTAGTGTTTTAGATGATGCCGCAGCAGCAGGTGTTCCTGCCAAGGGTGTCGCAAAACCAGGAGATTTATTGCCTGTAGCTCAACGGGGTAATGTCAGCATTATGCGTCCAACACAGGGCACTAATGCACTGACGTTGCAAGGACAGCAAGGGCAAAAGGGGTTACAGTTAGTTCCTAATCAAGGTCTAGCAGCTCAACGTGCAGCGCTTGCAGATGACAGCATGACGTTCGGCCAGTACATGAAAAATGCTGGTAAGAATATGCTATCTGGTCAAAGCGGAATCAATATGGCTAATATGACTGGAGCTGCCATGCAAGGCGCTATGGCATATGATCCACAGTATGACCCGCGTGTATTGCAGCAAGAGCAGGGTATGATACCTGAAATGGCACAAGACGTAATAGATACACCTGAGCAGGGTACTGGCACTGGAGAAGGGAGCGATAAAGGTGCAGGACCAGATAAATCTATTGAACAGCCGGTAGCAGGTTCAGAAACACCGCTATCAGATATAGAGGCCGGTGATGCAGATAAGTACAACATTAACATGCCAAATATGTCGCCGCTGATGGCAGTACCGGCATTAGCAAGTTTAGCAAGTGTAGGCATACAACGACGTGCATTAGATAATATGCAGGGACCACGACGCCCTATAACAAATGAAATACCCGCATTTGAATATCGGAGTAATGTAGGTCAGCAGTTACAAGACTTGACGGAATCTACACGAGCAGCAGGCACGGGTACGAATTTGCAAGGCTCACAACAGGCAGCTCTACGCACTCAGCTAGGAGCACAGCAAGGAAAACAACAAGCACGTATACTTCAGCAGGATGCGTTGATGCGGCAAAATGCTAAGAATCAATATGATCGACTTGCGTTTGCTGCTCAGAGCATGAACAATACCCTGCGTAACAAATATCTTGAAGACAGTACTAACTTTGATAACCAGAAAGAGATGTTGGAAGCACAGGTGCGCCAACAGCCTTTGAATGTGTTGTCTAGTACTGCACAAGACTACTTGAAGAATATTTATGCGCCATACCAGACCGCTGTACTGGAAGGCGTAGGGCGGCAGTTTGATACAACAGCACCATTAGACCAAATGTACAATCAGGTCATTCAGCAAGAAATAAATGAACAACAAAACCCGTAATGGCAATTAAACTACCACAACAGTTGAACTTTGTGGAGTACAAACCATCTATGGTCGGTATTCCTACACAGGCTGTAGCGCGTCTGTATGATCGGTTGGATGCTCAGGCACTGCGTACTGAAGCATCAGCAAATAAGATGCAACAAGTGTTAGCACATCAAATGACTAATGCTGCTGACGGGGATAAAGCGTTCTTGCAAGACTTGTACAATAAAGTTGATAACGTATTTGAAACGGCAAAAAAAGAAAACAATTTGCCAGGGCATGCACGACAGGTGCGTAATTTAGTAGGGGATATCTTGAAAGACCCTACGTATGCTGCGGTTATGGATAATGGCAAGCGTAGTGTAGAGGCACAAAAGCGTTACGATCAGCTGGTGATGCAGTATGGTGCAGAAAACGTAGTCAATGCTGGTGATGACCGTGAGAACTTTAGTACGGTAGGACAGGATGGTCAAATGCGGCAGTTCCGTAGCAATCCGCAAAAGCGCCCTGACTATTTGCGGGGTATGGATCAAGTTTTCAAAGCCGGTGCAGATATTGTACGAAGTGAAGCAGACTTGGAAAAGTATGTATATGATGACCCTGAAAGTGAAACGGGCTTTGGTGCATTGATGGCATATCGCAATACGCAAACAGGTCGTATACATGCTAATGATTTATCGCGTCAAATGTTTGAAGCACCGTTTGAGCGATTGCGTCAAGACCAACAAGTAGAGGTTATGGGACGGCTAAATGATGAGCTATATAATGCTGGATTACGTTATATCCGCACACAAAAGACAGGTACGACTGATGCAAGAGCTAAAGAGCTGCAGGGTAAAGGATTCCAAACTAGCGGTCAGGGAAGTTTGACTTTAACCGATGGCACTGATGCAGCTGATGGCGTAGTTATGGTGTACGATGACACGCTGAAAAATAGTCGGTTGGATACACAGCTTCGTAACTTATTTGCATACGACCGTACGATTCCATTTTATATCGCAAGTAATGAAGGTACATTAGAACGTAAGGCTGAGACTGGTATCGGTTCTGAGCAAATAAAAGACGTGCGTCTAACTAGTGGTGTAGGACCTAATGGACTGCCATTGGCTATGGTAGAATATAATGTTGGTGGCAAAAACTCCAATACACAGCAAGGCTACGTAGAAATTCCACGTGAAGATTTGCCAAATATCATTTCTGAAATGCAAGGCGATGCGATGTATCAGTTACAAAACGAAACAAGCCGTGTTTCATTAGGTGGAATCGCTAAAGGTATTACTAATATTTATGAGCCTAACATAAATGATTGGATGAAGAAAAACGCAACGGACAAGCCGTATATTAGTCCCAACACTGGTATACGTGTAAACTACAAGGATGGCCAATACCACTTACTTGATAATGAGTCTGGTAAGCACATACTTGATAGACGTTCTCAGCAGCCAGTTATAATCAGTGCTGAGCGGTCTGGTGATTTACGAGAAATTATAGGATTATCAATCATTGGTATGCAAAATGTCTGACGAAAATAACAACTTAGTTAATCTGGGAGATTTAGGGTCAGCTAGCCCAGATGATTTGCGAGAGGCTTTGCGAGGCCAACCGGACACTGTTAAAGGTGAACCAAAGGAGGATGTGCCGGCGGAAGATAACTCCCAGCGTTACTTAGATCTTGGGGCGTTTAATGACAATCTCGTCATGGATGGGGATGAGATGAAATTCATCAATCCTTACAGCCCTGACTTTAATTTCGATTTAGACCAGTTTGAAACTAAGCGTCGTCGTGTTAGCGAGGGCAGTATGCTTAGTGGCATACTAAATGGCGTTGAAGGCCTAGAAGAAAACTTCCAATATACCGGTATTGACTCGGTAGTCAATAGAAGCCAGGAAGCTCAAGGTGTCGTCAACAAAATGAAGAATGGCTTCACACAGTTAATTACTGATACAAGCTTAAATGTAGCGCAAGGTTTTACATCATTGTTGTATGGAGTACCGAGTGCTATTGTAAATGGTGATTTGACAAAACTGTACGATAACGCTGTGGCTAATTCGTTAGATAAGGGTACAGAATTTTTGGATGAGTTTTATAAAATTAAACGCGGAGGGAATCAAAGCACTGGACAAAAAGCAGCGAATTTCATTTTTGATGACATTTTTGGAGCTGCCAGTTTTGTTATGGGAGCGATCGCTACTGAGCTAGCATTTACTGCTATTAGTACTGCGACATTTGGAGCCGCAGCACCAGCACAAGTAGCAGTTACTGGAGGTCTGGTTGCCCGAGGAACACGTCTAGCCAATAAAGCTTTGAATGGCGGAAAGTGGTTGATGAGCGGTGGCATGATTGACGACGCCTTGAAGGGTGCGTCACAGCTTAGTCAGATGGCTACTCGTCAAGCAGCTGGTCAAGCATTGCGTAATGCGGGTAAAGCGATTGCAACACCACAAGCATTGCACACGAGTATGCGCGTAGGTCGACAGCTTATTACCGGTGCATCAATGGAGGCGGGTATGGAAGCTCGGCATATGCTTAACACAGCGGTAGAGGACCATAAGCACCAATATGAAGAGTTATATGGCCAAGGCAGTTTCACCGAGCAGATGGGAGAAGACTTCCGTCAAGAAATTAGTGGATACGGAGACCAAGTATTTGGTTTGAATATGGCGTTAGTCGGTGGCTCAAACATGTTGATGTTCCCTAAGTTGTTTGGCGTAGGGTTGGGTAAAGGTATGCGTAATACTAAATTACTCGATACTAGTACGTTATCAGCAAAGGCACAAAAACGATTAGCTAAGAATCTTGGTGTTGAAGTCGGAAATCTACCAAAGTTTGTAGATGCTGCTCAAGGCAATACGTTCGGTCGCATTGTAGGGCGAGGGGGCGAACTGGGTCGGATTACTGCAGCCAACACAAAAAATGCTCTCTACGAAGGTTTTGTAGAGGAAGGTGGACAAGGTGCTATTAGTCGTACTGCAGAGGACTACATATCTAAAAAGTATGATCCTCGTGGCTTGCAGAAGACTGCAAACTTTGCAGAAAGTTTTTTGGAAGGGTTGGCAGGCAGCTATGGTACCGGTGAAGGATTTAAGGAAATTGGTCTTGGTATGTTGCTTGCGTTTACGGGTGTTCCTATGTACGTCCGTAGTAAGAATGCCGAGGGCAAGGCTAGCTGGAATCTGCAGATGATGGGTGGATTTGCCGATCAACGCGCTCAATTGTTAGCACGTGACAAGCAAGTTCAAAGTATCATTAATCTGTCTGAGCGTAATGGTGATGTAAACGGTATCCTAAAGGCAGAGATTGAAAATATGAATCGCCAGAATGTTCTATCGCGAGAGCAAGAGATAGCTGCAGGTCAAGGCGACTTCAAACGTGCAAAGGATATTGAGTCTGACATGATATTCAGTCATGCTGCGTCAAAGATTTTGACTGGACGTTATGAACAATCGCTTGGGGAAGCGCGTCAGATACTGGATGAGATGTCTGAGGATGAATTCCGCGAACAGCTTGGACCGGAAGGCAAGAATATGACAGACGAAGAAGTGCGTCAGCATAAGACAAAAGCCTACGATACATATAAGGGTCGTATGGAACGCGCACGATTGGCATATGAGCAAGCACGTGAAGTATACCGAGGTACTGATCCAGATGTGTATACAGGTGTGGCTAATATGCTGTACAACGCTGAAGAGTTAGATGCTAGAGAAAAGCGTGTGGCGGAAAAGATGGCTGAGCAAATCGAAGGGTTTACTCCAGGTCAGGTGCTTGATGTAATGCGAGCACAAGCCGAATTAGGTTTATCGGATAAAGAGGTAGCTCTGTTAGCCGAGAAATCTCAACGCTTGCAGGAGTTAAACAACGTCGACCTTCCGCGAATAGAACAAAATATTATTACGGCAGAAGCAGCAGCTGAAGCTAAAGCTGAACGTGCGCGTGAACAGGCGCAAATAGAAGAAGAGATTGCGCAAATAAAGAAAGCAAAAGAAACGCAGAATAATGTTGATCGCAATAAGTACACGTTTGACCCGGTTTTCTTAGAAGACTTGCGGCAGTTACATGATGTAAAGTCTGCACAACAAGGCAGTACATACCGTGGGGAGGATATTCAGCGTATGTATGATGACTTAGTAAACATTGCCGCAGACCGTATGAAGGTCATTGAAGCATACAATGACTTTATTAAGCCTGGAGGTGTACAACGTTTTGAAGACAGGATGCGCGGCTCTATTGAGCGTCTTGCACAATTGTCACCGGAAGAAAAGTTGGCACAAATGCAGGCGGAAGCTGATGAAGCAGACCGTAAAGCATTTGAAGAAGAAACAAATACAGCAGAAAAACCTGCTGGCGAACAACAAAGTACAATTGTTGAAGAAGAGGATGATGACTTTGAAGATCCAGGTATAGACGCGCAAGATGATTATGGCGTTGTTAGCGAAGAAAGCTTGCAGGATGGTAGCAATATGGGTTTCCCAGAAATGGAGACAGATGACTATCAAGCGATCAATGACCCAGCAGAAGAAAACGCAGATAATACTACTGCAGTAAAGCCTGCTGTACAGGAAGAAGCCCCAAACAGCACAGAGCAACCTCCTGTAGCGCCACCACCTGGACCACCGGCTACACCACCTACACGTGTAGTAGGAAATACTGCTCGGGGTTCTGCACCATTGAATTTGGTTAACCCTCGTAATGGCACACCAAACATGGTTGCTAAGGGTAAGGAAGGTATAGCAGCGGCGATATTCGAGAATAACATAAAGGAAGGCACTGAGCTACGAGTACGTTTACTTAATGGATCGACGGCAAACGGTTCATCGTATCAAATCGAAACGATGGATGGCGATGTAATTGCTCAGTACTCTGGGCGCAAAAAAGGTGAGGTATTGCCACAGGGTATGTACGAGGCTTTGTTGTTGAATAACGGAGCAGTCACTATTACTGTTAGTGAAATACAGTATAAGAATACTCGCGGTGGAGAGCGTGTGCGTTATACTACTCGTGAAGGTCAGCAAAAAGAAGAACTGACACGTGAGCAACGCATGCTGAAAAACGTTTTGCCGGATATGCAAAACGATATTGTTGGTTACGCTATAATGGGGGACGAGGCTCTTCTGAAAATTGGAGGACTTGAAGTACCACGAGGCAACTATCGATTGTCACCGGACGCTCGATTCTCAGGTAATACTTATGTATTTACTAAAGATGCGCGTGATGGCGGAGTTGCGTATCACAATGTGCAGATGGAGACGTTTGGCGCTAAGCGGGCTAAACAAATCATGTACTTGATTGATGCTTGGCATGATTATGTATATAGCGGAGGTGTAGTTTCTCCTGGTAGCGAGGCAATGTGGAAGGAGTTTATAGATAAAGCAGAAATAAATCTAGAGGATGGTTGGGAAGTAAACACAAAAAAAATGGCTTCTCGCTTGCAAGCCATGATACCAAGTAATGGTAAAGACAAGCAAAAGAAAGTGTTAGATCAGGCAGCAGCGAACGGGGTAGAAATGCAACCTTTGATTAGCATATTGCCAAATGCTGCTAAAGGTACCATAGAGATTTGGGTACAAGACCAGAAAATGGCACCGATTCAAAGTCACAAAGATTCAAATCCAAATAGTCAAGATTATGTGCAGGTGCAAAATATACTTGCTAATACACGCATAAATGTTGATAAGGGTGGTGATGTAACTGTCTTACCAAATGGGGATGGTACGTTTGATGTATATGAGCCGGATGCGTTAATTCAAGAGTTTGGGGCATTCGGTAATCGTATGCCTACGGTGATAAATGGCAAAGTGTATAATGCTAATCCAACGGACTTAGTGTACACATTCGAAGCACCGGTAGAAGTGCCAAGAGGGGAGCCTACTGTAGAGAATGAGCGCAGCAATGAACCGGTCAAGGGAGCAGACCCCATTGACTATGATGTGAGTCAGATTGATTTAGGCGATATATCGTTTTTACCAAATGAAGTAGACGAGACTGCTAAAGACCCAATGGATCGGGCAGGCAGCTACTATGAAATACCTGGTCTCACAGCGCGTGAAGTACGCGATGGTGTAAACTTTAGTGCTGGCATTATGAGTCGCGCTATGATGCAGCATATGCGTACTAAAGACCGTAAGAAAAATGTAACTGTACGGTATTTACGTGAGCGATTAAAGCGCACCCTAGAAGCACAGCGCAACGCATTTCGCATGCAACCGCAAAGTGCTACGCGTGATGCTATAATTGCTGCACATGATTCTTGGTTAGACGAAACAGTATTCAATCGACTGGTTGATATGTCGTTAATCGAGATGATGCGGCAGACAAAAGATATTGTTGAGTTGCGTCGTGGCAACTTGCAAAACATATTTGATAGGTTGACTGACCCGCAATATGATGCAGCCCAAGCAGACGATGCTGATGCTGCAGAACGTGTGGAAAATCCATTAGCGGCATTTGACGATAACGCAGCATTTGGTGTAGACCCCAAGAGCACGTTACGTCTTGAAGCAAAACTCGTATTGCTGTCGTTAAAGCACAATCCAAAGTCAGGCTTGATTACACCAGAGACGTTTGGTCTGGCGGGTCCACGGTTTATGAATCATGCAGACTTGATGGAGAAGCTCAATGCTGCTACAGTAGGAGTAACTCCAAGTTGGAATAAGGTAGAAGAAACGTTGCAACGTAAAGTGACAACGTATCCTGAGTTCCAAACTGTATTAGATGCTTTGAGTGATGAAGCTGCGTTAGCGGATTTACCGCAAGAGTTGCGAGATAATGAAAAGGTGCGTAATAATACACGCAACCTGCAAGACATGATTCGCAACCAGTTTACGACTTATGCTAGTAAGGTGCGCACAACTCGTGAGTCTTTGCGCATTCGCCGTCAGGTAGAGAACGAAGATCGTATTCTGCGAGAAGCCGATATTGAGATATACAACTCGAACCAGCGTAATATGCGGGAGCATACTCGTAAGGATATGCGTTCTGTATTGGTTAGTAATGGGTTCTTTACCCTTTCCGGAGAAATAGTACCGGCAAAGTTCCAAGGGTTAGTGGACCAGATGGACAAGATTGCGGAAGCTCCAAGCGCTAACCGTGTGCCAGCTTTAGCTATGTTGTTAAACATGGAGCTGGGTATAGATATTCCATTGGCTGCAATTAGCAGCACGAACCAAACTGTAGATCGTAAAGGCAAGCCTGTATTTGCAGATATCGAGGAGGGTTTGGGCAATCCTGTAGCAAATCAAGGGGCGTACGGTAAACTGTACCGCAGCTTGAAAGCTGTAGCTAAGCGCGAAATGGGCTTAGAAGACTTTATGTCTGATCGCTCTAAAGTAGGTGGTGCAGATGTAATAGACTTCTTTGTATCACTGGCTGACTATCGAGAAAACTTTATTCAGAACAGCAGTAAGGACGGTGATGGCAAAATACTGTGGCAATACAGTGCGCCTAAGCTGTTGCATCAGATGTTCGATGATGTAGTGTATGGTACTCGTGGCGACTTATTGCGGGGACGAGTAGAGCGGATGATTGACAAGTCTACTGTAGAGCAGGAAGACTATCGGCGTGACTTGCAAATCACGTACCTGAGTGGAATTAAGCAGGAGAACGAGGGGATGGAGCGAGACTTCCATGATATGGAAGACGGTGATTTGGCTTTGGCTAAACTAGCGTTGTATGGCAATCGTGGTAAGACAAGTGTACGAGGAACCATGCAGTTGAGTGCATTCCTGATGCCTACGCTTGCTGATAAACATACTATGCCAATAGTTAAGCTGCCGGCATTGCGATTTGGTGGCGACTTAAAGTTTGTAGCCAATGCTGCTGTACTTGAAAAGCAGCTTAAGGATATAACTGTAAGCGATGTGATTAATGACATCAACATTGCATACGGTAAGACGGTTCGTCCGGCAGTTCAAAAAGAAATTGACCGGATGAAGCGTCTGTATCGTGGCGACTACGAAGGCATGACGGAAGCGCAACGTAATGGCTATGCGTTTGTTATGATGCCGGCACTCAATGGTCTTGCAACAGAACTGAAGAACCGCAAGATTACACCTGTAGAATTTGAGAAGCGGGCACATAAAGAAGCAGCGAAGGTGTTTGAGCGGTCTGTAAGTCAGGACATGCAAAGCTTGTTAGAGGGAACGTCGAGTGTTGCATACAATGCTATGGCGGACGGTACTCTAGGTGCAATTAAACTGTTTAATATCAACCGTAGTAAGTTCCAATTCTTACGCGATCACTTAGGTATAGCGAAAGGGGAGACAGCATCCGCAGAGATGGTGAAGTTGGCATTCTTAGGATTTGTAGCTAAGTACGCTATGGATAGTATGGCTGTACGCACTGGCTTGGTGATGGATATGTTGGGTGACCCTGCAGTATTTATTAAAACAGATAAGGCAGGTAATGTGAAAGTCGCAAAGACTGCTACCAATATGGGTAAGCGTTTTGCGTCATTGATTGCCCCCGGTAATGCTATACCCTATGTAGAGTGGGCTATTGATGCAAATACTCGTGCGAACAACCATATGGTACGCACCCTTGTGATTCCTGCACGTACTGTAGATAAAGCATCGCATTACGATTACTTAAAGAAGCTGGGTCAGACGCCTGATCAGCTGGCGATGCAAGAAGGGTACGACAGTGCTGACGCTGCCGAGTACACAACTGTACAGGAACATTTATCCATACTCTATGCGCAAGGTAAGATTAGCCGCAGCGAGATGATGGGTCTTATAAATAAGATTGAAGCCGGCAAAGACATAGACCCCTCGGAGGTATTGGCTTACTTCCAACCTATGAAGCCAGTTACAACTGGTCGTGTAGGTGACCATACCTTGTACGTAAAGTCAGCATCATTCCCATTGCTACCACAGTTTACACGTGGTACGGAGTTGGATAAGCTGCGGGTATTTATGGAGGACGAAAAGATTAACCGTGCAGCTTACGATAGTGCGGTTAAGCTTGGTAACAAGTGGGCTGAAGTAGACAGCGAAACCGCAACTGCAGATCAGCGTATGATCTCTGTTCACGAAGGAAATAAGGTTATAACACCCGAAGGATTAGAAGACCGTGTTATTGAGTACGACAGGAAGTTTATGCGTATTCAGCAAGAAGTACCAGTTAGTGGCTATAAAGAGAAAGTACACGGATCGCAGGTAGCAAAGTTGGTTTTGGTCAATTTGAATAACGCTGACTTTGCGTTGGATGGTGCGCCTATGAAAGGAAGCGCGTTGTATGAGGAGTACATCAATGCGCGTAAGATAGAGCTGGAGGCGCGAAAGGAATTATTTGCGCAGAAGTACGGCATGCAAAATGTGCGTGGCCAGTACGTGCATACTGATGCAAGTCGTGCCAAGTTTGCTGAGCGTATGTTAGAGGAAGCTATTACACGTGGCTATGACGTTAACGAATTAGCATACTTGCATTACAACACAGAGCTTGGTGAATTTACTACGCCAATTGTTGCTAGTCCAAGCCAAGAGCGTCTTGAGAATCTGATAAAGGCAATTATATTCAAAGAAGTATATGAGCCTATGATACCAGGTTATTCTGGTCCTATTCGTCCAGAAGTAGGGTTAGGAGTTGTTGACAACGACTTGTTGAATCGCAACGACGTGGTATGGGTTGTCAAGAATGGAAAGCGTTTATTTAATGGTAAACTGCAAGTCGCCAAAGATGGCAACCCAGACCAGAGTTTATTGCCATGGAAATACAAAGTCAAGCTAAAGCAGTTCTTGACTGATGGCAACCTTGACCTAGATAAGCTGGGAGATAAGTTCCCGGAAGAGCTGCTGCGTACGTTTGCATATCGTATTCCTGGTCAGCGTAAAAGTTCTTCGGCGGCATTTGAAATCGTTGGGTTCTTACCGGAATCTATGGGCGATACACTGATTGTACCAGAAGAGTTGGTTGGTCGTATCGGGCAAGACTATGATATCGATAAGATGTTTGGCTTGCTGTGGAGTATAGAGGATAAAGGGGGTAAGATTGAAATTATTAGGGACGTAAAAACCTCTCGAACTGCAGAAAAGACTAGTAGTGTAAGAGACCCAAAGCGTGTTGTAGCAGCAGCGCGTAATCGTATGTTAGACATCTACTATGCGTCTATGACTAGTCGTGATGAGGCTGTTCAGCAGGCTATACATGCACCAGTTACTGATGGGTATGGGGAACAGCTTGCAGACATTCTAGATCCTGTATCAGAGAATGTAGGAATGCCTATGAGTGATGCGTACAATGCGGGTAAAGCAAAAGCAGCTCGTAGTGCTAAGCGTACCATTGGTGTTATGGCAGTGCATAACGTGTTTCATTCGCAGTTGCAGCAGATGTTGTCACTTGTCAAGAAGGGAATACCTATTCAAGGAGGCGGGTACGTTGAGATACTTGATGAAAATGGAAAGCGTATACCACGTAGCGGTCTAGGGTCGGCTGAAATAACTGATAAGTCATTTGTAAATAAGTACTTCCTAAACGGTAAAGAGTATACACCGCAGGCTGAAACAAAAGCAGACCAGTTCAGCCGGTTACTGAACCACGCGGTAGATAATGAAAATAACGGGTTGTTAGCACGATTGGGCATCAACCAAGATACTTGGGGTATCTGGACGGGGCTGACTCATATGGGTTACAATCAAGAAACGATTGCCCTGTTTGTTAAGCTACCTGTAGTGCAAGAGTATGTAGAGCGTAAACAAAACTTTCGTCGTTTAGGAGTGTTTGGCTGGTTTGACGCGGCAAATATGGTTAGTGAGCTAGAAAAGAAACTTGCCGCAGACCAGTTTAGAGAAATCAAAACGAAAGACGGAAAAACATTAAAAGAGCTAAAGTCTGATATAGGTGTGCTGTCGAAAAAGAACATATTTGACATCATCAATAACGAGTCAACTTTAGAGAATAATCAAGCTGTATTCGATGTGCGTGTCGCAAGAGCGTTGATGAACATAGAAGCGTTTGACAAAGAAGCTAGAAAGCTGCAAAGGTTGTTGCGCTTGGACACGAATAGACCTAAAACCTTAATAGAACATGAGGTGAATTTGCTGAAAATGCAAGAGGTACTTCTTCGTAGGCCAAACGCAAATCGAATTATTGATGCGGATTACGTACTGGGAGATATAATGCAAAAGACTGTTGCAGGACAAGTATCGCAACAAGCGTTTGAAACAAGTCATTTCTTTAAGCTAGATAAAACCGATAGGTTAAGCGGTGTATTGATGCAGTTGACAAATGCAATGACGAAGGCACAGCTGCCGGGTCAAACGGCTGAGCATGTTGCAACAGTGATGAAGGGTGCAAAGAGTCTAGCGTATGCAAATTTCTTGAAGCAGTGGACAGGAAGGTCTGCGTCTGAAATACGAGACGAAGCGCACGATGTAGGTACTGGTGGTATAGCACAGCGCTTGATTGAAATGCGTAAGACTAAACCAGAAATTGCACAAAATGCATTCGTAAAACAGCTCGTTGCAGTCAAGTCACCTGGCACATACCCACATATTGAGTTTACCGGTGATAGAGGTTTGGAGTTGAGTGCTGTTGAAATGCACCGTTCGTTCCTGTCGATGTTTAAGAGCAAAGATCCTGAGGTTCGGGCATTTGCAGAAGAGCTAGCGGTATACGGTGTTGCAACTAGCTTAGGCCGGTTGAAAGCACGAGGCTACATGAAATACATACCTGCGGAATATCTACAGTCTAAAGGATTAGCAGAGCATGTAAATCCAACTACAGTAGGTGAGTCACTAGGTCTGGCATCTGATATAGAGTATAATTCCGAAACGGCTTTTATGCTGGATATTTTACAGCCGATTGAAGGCTTGCGACAAGTAGTACGTCACAATCCGGAAGTAGCACCTCGCTATGTTGAAAGTACAGAGATATATCGCAATAATTTCAAGGTAATTGATGGGCAGCTCTTTATGAATGCAAATGCGCCAAGTATGATTGGTCATGTACGTATAGGTAATAAGCTGTACACAAGTGTTGATTTGAAGCAACTCGATGACGGTAGTACATATTATGTGTTGAAGCTGATGACACCACTTGGTGATCACTTAAGCGAAGAATACACTACTGACCATGTGCCTTTTGTAAAGGCATCACCTCAGGTATATGCATCACAATCTGGAATTGATAGCTTTGGTTTCACAGCTCCAAATGATAACTATGAACTAGTCGATGACGGCTCCGGGTATAGTGAAGCGTACTATGACGATAGCGCGGAGATGGGCGATTATAATGTTCCAGAACCAGGAGTAGAGGGTGAAAATGTAGTGCACGATGTAAATAATGAGGTAGTACGGAATAATGCACAACCTGTAGGGCCGCAAACGATGCTTAATCATTTGGAGCGCAATGTTCCAAAAAGCAAAAACGCTCCATTTATTATGGAGATGCTGCGGGTAGACCAGGAACTTAATCCTGATAACCCGATAAAAATCAAACTAATTGAGCCTAACTCTGATAGTTACTATAACCGTAAAGACAATACGGTATATGTATCACCGGAGAATGCAGAAGATATGCGTGTGTTAACCCATGAGATTACACACGGTTTGACTGCTATGGGCTTGGCTATTGCTAGTGGCCGTATCAAGGCACCTAAAGGCGTGAATGCTGAGAAGGTAAAAGCTGCAGTAGCGGAGTTAGATACGTTACGACGGGTAGCAGAACAGAGCTTGGAGAAAATGGGTTTGAAGGCGTCAGAGCTAGCGCAGTTCCGTCGCGGATACAATGTATTCCGACGTATGCAAGAAAGCCGTATGGACCCTGATCGAAAGTTTGCACCAATAGCGTATACCGATCTTAGTGCAGCAGAACGTGCTGACTATGATTTTATGTTCCGCAATCGGGATAAGTACTATGGCTTTATCGATGTGAATGAATTCATTGCTGAGGCTATGACAAACAAAGAGTTTGCAGAGCGATTAGCAAAGATTGATGCGGTACCAACGGAGACACGTAAAGGGTTTATTGCTCGGTTCTTAGATAAGATTAGTCAAGTATTGAATGCGCTGGGTATACAGATAAGCAACGCAGAACAGACATTGTTAGCGGATGTATATGCGCAGAGCATGAACCTGATGGATTTGACTAATAAGAAAGCGTCAGAAGTAGCTGAGCGGATACAAGCGCAATCAGAGTATGACAGCGATATAGAAAGCATGTCGTTCTTACCGAACGTAGCACAAGCAGAAGGGTATCAGCTGGACTCGCGAGATATGCTGGTAACATACAAGAAGAAGCGTGTACGTCAGTTCCAAGAGTTGATGAGTCGCTACAAGAACAATAAGATGTTCCGTAAGAGAGTAGCGCCAAGGTTGTTGCAAGAGGAAGAGGAGTTGCGAATGCTGACTGATGATAGTGTAGTCATCGATGAGTCATACTTGTTAGCGATGGGTCAGCGCGAGTTGGACTTGGCGAAACGTGTGATACAATCTGTTGATGCGACAGACCCTGAGATTTCGGTCGCATTGAGTGCATTGCAGAATGTGTACAGTGTTATTGACTTCTATGGTCAGTATCGGTCTATATCGAAAGACCCTGACTTGAAGGACGCGGCAACATCTTTGTTGCGGGAGTCTGCACAGTTGCGCGAAGAGTATTTGGAGAAGGCTCGTGTGGTATTGCGTGAAGCTGCTAAGCGCGAGTTTGCAGGTAAGGGTGTAAATGTTGATGCGAATACGTTTGAAGAGCTGGTAGAAAGCGGATTTGTTTCAAGTACCTTCCAAGATGCCTCTCGTCAAGGATTGACGGAGTTGTCTTTCTTAGATAAGATTGTACGTGATTCAGCACAGAAGCAACGTGTCGAGTTCAATCGACGGGCGAAGGAATACTTGGATGCGAGTGCTAAGATGAAGAAGGGTGCTTACTTCAAGAAGTACAGCTGGAATGGATTTGTAGAGCTAGATGCTCAGGGCAATCCTACATCACGCATTATTACTATGTTGAATGACCAGTTTGATATTGCTCGTGAGCGCAAGTTTAAAACGTCGAGCAAGCAAGAGTACTTAAAGTGGTTGAAGCAAACGTCACTGAAATTAAATATTGACTCTGTGTTTGTCGACAAAGACGGCGTAGTGTCGCGTAAAAAGAATCCGGCGTATGAACGTCTGCTAGAAGAAAAGCTTGGCAAGTATGGCGCATCAGAAGCATTGCGTCAACAAGAGACCCGCTATCAAGAATTTGTAGATCGTCGTGAAGCGGCTTACGATAACATCGAGCTGACTGTTCCACGGGCTGAACAAGAAGAAGCTAAGGCAGTATGGATGCAAGAAAACAAGTGGCGCAAGGATTTGCGATTCCCATTGAAGGAAGTTAATGGTAAGTCCAGCGAGTTCTATGATGCTCGCTTCGATGAGTTGATGGCGGATAAAGATGCCAAGGCTTTCTACGAATTCTATCGCCAACAGATTATGGAGTTGGGCAGAATGTTGCCGGCACATAAGATGCGTAAGCAAGCACGTTTGTTGGAGAACGGCTTGTTTATACCTGCAATCAGTAAAACTTTGATGGAGGAAGTTATGGAAACGCAGGGGTATGGCGAAAAGGTGGGCAAGCTTACTGATTCATTTAAAGCATCTCTGACTGTGGATGCAGAAGCTAACTTGAACAACTTAATAGATCCTACAACAGGACGTCCGCGTCAGGAGTTGCCAACGTATTTCTTAGGGCAGCTAGACCCCAAGACGCAGGAGTACGATATGGATAAGACGTTCTTAGGGTTTGCTATGATGGCGACTACATACGATAGTAAAAACCAAGTAGAGGATAAGGTAAAGATGGTGCGCAGTGTATTGAGTGGCGCAACAATTATAAAAGACCCAAACAACAAGGTCAATAGCGCACTAGACCCTAAGCTGCGAGATGCTAAGGCGCGGGAAGATGTCATGCGTAGTGTAGATACCGTAGTAGATACGTTTTACGGTGTGCAGCAGCGGCGAGACATCACGGGTAATGCGCCGGAGTCTATGTGGACGCGGGAGCAAAAAGCAAAGATTGAAGATCTGCGTGAACAGTTGCTGACGGCACAATCGAAGGAAGCTAAAGAGCGTATACGCAAAGAAATTGAAGAAGCTACCCCAAAGCTCAGTACAGTAAAAGCGGCACGTCAAGCTCAGCAGTTATCGCAAGCTATGGGTATGGCATGGAACCTACCGGCGGGTATCGTAAATATGGTGTTTGGTGGGCTGTCAGTCTTTAAGCATGCTGCTGGTCGTGCAGACTTTAATGAAAAGCATGCGCGAAAGGCAACCGGTATTATGCTGTCGTCATCATTAAACATGATGACTTTGAATACTGGCCTGACAAAAAATGAGGTAGCGGAGAAGATTCAGAATATGATGATTAATATGGATGTTCTGAAGGACTTTACGGAGATGCGATACGATGTGCGGAAGTTTGCTGCTCAAGCGGGGGAGTCGGGTGTAGCTCAGAAAGGCCGTGGCGTAAAGGACAAGCTGCGTATGTATGAGATACAACGTAGCTCGGAATATTTTGTATACGGTCAGGGAACTATCGCTACTCTGTTAAGTATTGAAGTAGACGGTAAGAACTTGTGGGAGCATATGGATGCAGATGGTGTCATTCAACTGGATGGCTATCGACCAGGAGAAGCTAAGCATCTTGAGTTGATGAATAAGATTGACCAGATAAATAAGCGTATCCATGGTAACTACGACCCTAATAGTCCAATTGCTATTAAGAAGACAACACTTGGTCCGTTGTTGATGCAGTTCCGTAGTTGGTTACCGGAAGCTATTGCTACGCGCTTTGAAAAGGAAAGCTATGATCCGTATCTAGATAGGACGGTAAAAGGGTCTTTCCGTACTATGTGGAATAAGAAGCATCTACGTGCAATGTTTCCGTTACTGCTGCCAAGCTTTATTCGTACTAAAGGTATGGATACGTTACCGCCGGAAATCAGTGAATTAGATCAAGAAAATATTCGCAAGTTTAGTGCCGGTGTCCGTCAGTGGTTGCAGGTAATGGTATTCTTAAGTCTGTTACGGGCGATGAAGGATGATGAGGATAAGGAAGAAAACATCCGGTTTTATAATGCCGCGCTGAACCTAGCTGGGCGTGTAGAAACAGACCTAGGTTTGTTTGGTGACCCTAGAAATATCTTTGAAATGACGCAAGGAGATATGCTTGCTGTGATCGGATTATTAGGACGTGTAGCAGATTTCTTTGACGCTATGAAAGATACTGCAATGGGCGAGGGAGAAATTACTACAGGCGTGTATGCTGGTAAGAATAAGATGTTGCATCACGGTGGTAAGCTGATACCGCATGTTAACTCTGTACAGCGAATAGTAAACCAGATGGAGCGTGAGATGAATTAACGCTCAGCCATCAGCTTTAATACTTCTTGAATACGTTGCAGCAATGTGTTACCCGTCTCGTTACGGGTAGTGCGTAGTTGCTCTTCTCTGTAGAATGGGTCTAGCTCCGCCCCAAAACATATTGTGCCCCACTGACCTAGAAGTATTGAAAAGTCTATTACGTTAAAGTATCCATTATTGTTTAAATCTCCTGGAAGCCAGTATGGGTTTTCCCAGTTACTTAACATCAATAGCATATCGTTCATTCCCACCACGTAGTCGCCGTCTATATCTCCTACGCATACATTGGCGTCATTATTGACTAGACCTGGACGGGTAATGGGGATCATAGTATGCATACGTTCTATTTGCCCTTCAGTAAAGTTTGTTCTGCATGAATCCACGTAGTAGTCCATGTGGTTGTTAGGTGTATAGTTATACGCTCCAGGAGGGCATATAGGATTCTCACAACTCCAACTTACCTTGATGGGTGGTGTATCGCATACATAGTCACCCGTTTCTTCGCAAGGGCCAAGGTCTTCTCCGCAGTAGTCTACGTTTCTAAATACGTGATGCAAGCTAAGGTAGTGACCCACTTCATGGATAAGTGTTTTGTTTTCATCTCTATCGCCCCACAGGTGGTCTCCAATACGTCCAAAGACATTAGCCCTAACCCACACTCCGTCGAATGGGGTAGGAGCTTGCGCTGTCCAAGCAAATCCCAAAATCCCAGCACAGAATTGCGGGAATATATGCACGTTCATGTACAGGCTTCTATCCCATACAATATCCTCTAGGTAGTCTTCGGTTGTGCTCCACCCATAGTAGCTATAAGGTACGCAGGTGTTGTACAGCTCAAGGGTTGGCTCCATGCCTTCCACCTCATCTAGGTTATGGTATTCTATGGCAAGAAGGTCAAAAGTAAACATAGCTTCCTCGAACTCTTCGTTGAGGTGTTCGTGTGCATCCCATATGATCGCATCGCCCAACATGCTATACTCGTAGGGGAAGCTGTCTGTGTAGTGTACGTGTACTACGTAGTTTACGTTCTTCCAAGACGGAGGGTCTGGGTTATACCCCATCATCTTTATGGCTTGGGGTTCATTCCCAAATACTACGCAGCTGTCCTGTGCAGAAAGATTAAGGGTGAAGCAAAGAAGAGCTAGTATACTAACCCTACTTTTTATTTTTCTTATTAGCGACATGTATGAAGTGTAGGTAGTGAAAAATTGCAGCCCATATGAATGTTACCGCAAGCCCTACATTCAACATGACCTCTGTCCATGGCGGACATGAAAGGGTCAAGAAATTAAATAGTGATCCGGCTGAGATACCCGCCAGTCCAAACTTTACCATAATGCGTTCCCAGTTAGGGAGTTTGTAAAGAAGACTGTTACGTCCAAAAGCAAACACCATAAAAGCAGTGATGCTTACACATATGCATAGATTGCATATTGCATTAATCGTTGTCAGAGTCATCATAGTTGTCAGCGTCTGGGAATAACCTATTGCTGAACATCTCTACTCCTTTAAGTCCAAGGAATCCTAAAATGAACCCAATGGAAAGTTCGTACTTGCTATCAAAACCTGTGATATCAAGTACAACCGGAGTAATGTAATTGGCAGACGCGACGCCTGTAATTAAAGAGAAGAAGGTAGCTTTAAGATTGATAGCAGCTTTCTTGCCTAGCATAAGCAAGGAGCCAAACAATCCAGCTACACTGATACCTACGTTGATACCAATCTCAGCAAGCAGTTCTTTCATGAATAGAAGAGTTTACCGGCCCTGACCTCGGTACTTCTTCTTGTAGAGCTTAGAACTCTTGTTGGTAGAGCTTTTAGTTTTAGCGTGAATACCAGGTCGGGATACGCTTGCTCTCTCTAGTTTGACTAATTCTTTAATGCGGGCCATGGACAAATATAACTAAATATAATTAGAATAGTGTGCGCCTGGTAGGACTTGAACCTACGACCAATGGATTATGAGTCCACTGCTCTAACCAACTGAGCTACAGGCGCATAAGATTATGCCTTATACATCTTTCAATGTAGTGCGTTTGTGAGTAGCCGGGGCGGGACTCGAACCCGCACGATCAGTTCTGATCAACAGATTTTAAGTCTGTCGTGTCTACCAATTCCACCACCCGGCCTGCCATTACCACTTAATAGGCTGACTTCCGTTGTCTATTAGAAATTTATTAGCCTGACTAAAGTGATTGCTTCCAAAGAATCCTGCTTTACCTCCGCTGTAACCTTCTGCTGCGGGGTGTGGAGCAGTTAGTACTTTGTGATAGGGTCTGCGAAAATAAGAAGCATATTCTTGTGCAGCTTTACCCCATAGCATAATAACTAATGGCTTGTTACTATCCCGTTCAGCTAAGGCTTGTAAACTTGCAGCGATAAATTGTTCCCAGCCCCAACCATGGTGAGACTTAGCTGCGCCTTTATCTACTGTTAGAATTGTATTGAGCAGCAATACACCTTGTTGTGCCCAAGGAAGTAGATTGCCTCCTTCAATACTGGTATCGCCATAGCTGCCTTTTACTTCTTTAAGAATGTTGCGTAGGCTAGGATTGATTGACGGGCTGTTGCCTACGTCAAATGCAAGACCTGTGGCTACCCCATTGTGATAAGGGTCTTGTCCAAGTATAAGCACACGCGCATCGTCAATACCGGTTTCTTTGAATGCTCGAAAGATGTCTGTGCGATGTGGATATACAGTACCGTATGTGGCTGCTACCTGAATACGGTACTTAAGGTCATTCATATAGCCGGAAGCAAACTCCTCAGCTAAGTGAGGAGTCCATTGCTTACCAACTATTTGTTCTATATCAGTCTTGATCGGTTGAGTCGATACGTTCATACTTTTCTAATACAAGGTTATTAATCATACCCAGCTGTGTTTCCATGCTGTTGCCCCAATTGTTTCGAGCAAGATGGAACGCACATCGATGGAGCAACTCACTATATTGGGTTTCACCATCGTATATGTAGGTATCATCGAGCTTGAAAACATCTGCAGGATACTCTTTATTTGTTTGCACTGCGACAATGTATATCTCGGAAATTTTGTACTCGGGATATACTTGATTCAAACACATAGAGTAAAAAGCAAGCTGCCTGTGATAATTGTACTTGAGCACTGTTTCTTCAAACTTGCCAAGAGGAGCACGGGTAGTCTTCAAATCAACTAGAGCAATTGATTTGTGCTTGTGGCTAATGAGCACTCGGTCTAACTTAGCTTTGATTGGAAGAGTCACCGTTTGGTCTTCTATCTCATATGGCAAATCAAATGTGATTTCCATTTCTTCTTTAGACTCGTCGTAGGCATTGAATCCCAATTCACAAATCAAAGACTTGGCAATTGGGTTCATCTTAATCGACTCGACACAGCCAGTCACGATATGATATGTAGCTGGGTCGACAATAAGTTTACCTGCGCTAGTACATAGACACTTCCAATATTCACCGCCGTCTTTGACAATGCGATTAATCTTAGTTTGAAGGCTATACTTTGGATAGAAGTCTGCGGGTATAACAGCTTGCCACGTCTCTTCTGAGTACGTGTCAAGTTCTGTTACCGGAATTTCTTCTGCAGGAATCTCCGAATACAAGCGCTTGAATAAAACCTGAATGATATCCTGTGTCTTGGGACCAGGAGTGGCTTCAGAAATTATATCTAGCTTACCCGGTTCAAGCAGCTCTTCATGTATTAGAGTACCTATTTCAAAAGAGCTAGATGCTTTTTCTTCAAGGTTACCATCTAAAAACTTGCGGAAGTATCGTGGGCTGCCCCCAGATGCTGGGTCGATATAGTTGAGCGAGCTATTGCTTATCGCTTTTATGTCAAAGTAATCCATTAGAATAAACTCAGTTGGTTTTCGAATAGGTCAAGGTATTCATCTTTTTCCTCCTCAGTCCAATATTCTCCAGATACCATGTTGTACCAAAGCTTCTCTTGCTGATCCCAGATAAAGTCACCATTGTTGAATATAGACTTATCATGCGCCTCTACCTCGTCAAAGATAGTAGGAGTATATAAAGGACTACGTGCAGGTTTACTATAATGCGCATAATCAGCGTAGAAGGTCATACCATTAGTTACTTCTACATCATTAAAGTATAGCTGAGCATCTACTACCACACCGTTATCTAGAGATATTTTGGTGTCCGTGCGTTGGTACCACTCCGGATGATTCTCTAGTCGGTCAAGCCGTTCTAGTGTAGCGTCATCAACTGCGTATACTTCTACTTGAATGTTGTGCCCATCCTCTCGATGGCCTGGTAATACAAATGGTACGCCCTCGCAAATCATAGCATACTGATCAATAGTTTGGCCGGAACCTACTAGCTTACTAGATTCTAGCAAACGGTGATTGCCCCAGCCTTGACGCAATGTTCCATATACAGCAACGAGATGCTTGTTTTGTAGAACATTAGGCTTGCTATAGAGTACACCATCTTGTTCATGCCACCGGCCTATACGATTTACATATAACTTGCCTTTCTTAGACATACGAGTATATACAAATCTGCTATCTGTTAGCGACAGTATATCTTTCCATGATTGCCACGGAGTTTTGCGCAGGGTATCTGCAACGAAGCGGGTATCGCTTTTATCCTTGCTCCAAGTATGTGGTACTTGAACAGTACCATTATGGAACAGCCAGTTATGTTCATTGATTTGTACTGGGTGTACATTGTCTAATGAAGTTTTGCCGACTGTAGTAAGGCGGGCATGGAAGACATAAGGTCTTTCAGAAGTGAGCCAGTCTTGTGCTTCTGCTATGTTCATGGTTTTGAGTACTTCACCGCTATCAAGCATCTGAATACCAAAACCATCGGGGTTGTAAGAGAGAGCTTTTGCAGCAATCTTTTGATCAAGCTTCCCCTGTTCTTTCTTGACTATAATCACACACATCGAGAGTGAGTTGTTTAGAATTAATATTTCTGTTAGGTTGAGGATGGACAGTTAGCCGGTGGCGGACCGTTGTAGGTATTAGCTTACCAACACGACTGAACTCTTGCCAAGCAATGGCTTCTTTCATGTATGCTTTACGATAAGCCGCAGCTAACAGAACTTTTTCTCCGTACTTTTTCTTGTACAAGCTGTGGATATGACTGCCCAGAGCACTATTGATATTCAATAAGTCACTGTAGATTGTATCCCACTTGAGTTCTTCGTAATACGGATTAGAAAACAGGATTCGTAACAATTCAATACGCCACTTAAGCTGTTTCAAGTTTTTAATACCGGAAAAGATTCGAATCTCCATGCGGTCATCCATAAGATTAATGGCATTGTAACGCTCATTATAATCTCCCTGCTTAAAGAACTTAGAGTAGCCACGCATCTTTGCACGTTTAGGATACAAGGCATAGAGCAATGGAATGATTTGCTCTGCTTTCGCTTTATAGTAATCAGACGTTGCTCCTTTCTTTGATATTGTAACATGCCCTCCACATCTGTAGGTAGTATCAGAGTGAATAAGGAAGTTCAATATGGGATTAGAGAGATGCTCATAGTAGTTCATAGACATAAGGTCATAGATAGGGCTGATAAGCTCAAATCCATATGAACCTAGTGAGCCGTCACGCTCAGCTCGAAACTTATGTGGTAGTAAATCCTCGCGGTGCCCTTGATATACCTGCGCTATAGTTTGACCCTTACTGTCTTCTTTTTCTGCTTCGAAACCAAAGCGATACAAGGTGTCTATAGTACAATCCCAAAGAGCAGACATAGAGTGGTACCCGTAAAGGTCACCGTAGTCATATCGTCTGTCTTCGTATAGAGCATCGTATAGTTCGTTGCGTTGCTCTAAGGACGACATGGCGTGTGACGATTGTTGAAGTCCTCAATTTCACGTAGCATCACTTCAAATAATTCTTCAGTGCTGATTTCATGTTGACGCCATTTATCTGCGGCGTCTGTGAGTGTAGTCATATTCTTAATAGCGTACTCTCGGTCGCTGTCCATCATACCATTCGAGATTTCCTCGTGGTAGTACTCTTTTAATTTGCCCATGATTATATGGAATAAAGGTGTGTAGGATCTGGTATATCCAGATCAAGGTTTTCTGCAGCCCACTGGCGGATATTGTCGATATAGGTCTTGAACTCTTTTGTCGACATATCTTTTGTAGACCGTTTAGTAGTCCCGAGAACACGTCCAGTTTCAGGATGGTACAGTTCAGTCTTAGTGAACTTCTCCTTTAAGAAATCGTGGATAAGGTCTCGGGTTAGATTACCGGAAGTGCCAGAATTAAAATCATCGGCTTGCCAACCGGCGGATTCGAGTTCTTCTCGAATCATATACAAGAGTGTACCCCAGTAGTATCTATTCTGTGGGTTGCTCCTGATGCGTACGCTGCGGATTATAATCTCAACGTCGTGTCCTTCGAGCTTACGTAGCTCGTTTTGAAATTGCAGGTCTTCATGCGGTACTATTGTACCGGCTTCAACCTTTGCTGTAACATGAATCATACATAGAAGTACGTGTGCTTCCTTGTGTCTGATGATATGGTAAATACAAGCTTGCGTTCTTCTGTAGTGGCTACAGGAAAGAATTCCATGCTTGCAGCTTTACTGACGTACTTGATGTTATCGTCAGGAATTATTTTCTCTTGTACGATAAGGTCTTGAAATACCTTGAGGTATATCCACTTGTTATCTAAGTCCCAGTCAGCTTTACCGGGCACATCATACATAGCACAACTAATTTGAATTGGAAACTTATTTTTAGAAATCTTCCGAAACTTCGACAGGTACGGACGGAAGCTATCCTTAATAGCATTGACAATCTTTACACGTATAACCGGTCGTGTAGAACCTGCATAAAAATCTTGACCATTGATTTTCTTCATGCGAGGTGTCCCCACTGTTCGAGCATTGCGTATAATAGGTTGTCCGTCATTAGTACATAGACGTCCTTTCCTGTCGAAGCGGAAGGTAGGGTCTTGGTATTTCTTAGGTAGGCGATCTTTCTGAGTGTAGTAAGTAGGCCTACGACGATTGCTCATCTTTACATACTCAATGAACTCAGGTATGGTGATCGTTGCGATATGTGTCATGCCATAAAGATATGACTTTGCTTACCTCAGTTTTACCATGCAGCTTTACTAAGTCGCTAATGTCCTTGGCTTGATAGTTTGGTGTACCAAATCTACCGTTAGTTAAGAAGAGTGGTTGGATACCATACTCCTTGCGCATGAAGTTAGCCATAGTCACACCCGCTCGGTCGAAGTCGTATAGACTTACAACTTGTGGTGCGTTCTCAAGTAACTCATGTATCCATTCTTCATCGGGATACACGGTTTCTGATTGGGGAGCAAAAGCTGTAATACCAAACTCATGCAGTACTAGTACATCTTTCATACTTTTAGTTATAACAACACCATTGCTTAGGTCACGTATACGTTGATAGCCTTGTACAATGGAGCAGTTACACATGAACCTATTGGTCTTGCGTTTAGGAAAGTATATCTTGTACTGCTCGTCACCGAAATCATAAGCATAGGCAGGGTCACCTTTCTTGTAAGAATAAATTTGCTTGCCGTTGAGCCATACAGCAGTTACTGGTGGTACGTTGAAGTCAATAAGCGTTTGCTTTTGAATGCCAAACTGTGTCCAGAACTCTCTGTCTTCGTCATTGAACTGACGACGTTTGATTTCGATAACGGTTTCTCTACGTCTGAAAGTAACGAGGTGCGGGTAGTCTACTCGTTCTACCCGCACCCCGTCAATCAACCCAAAATCATTCGCTATTATTTCTAGTGCTTCATAAAAGGAGCAGTTGTAGATATGCATTACTACTTTAAAGCATCCTCCACTAAAGAATCCAGCGAAATCTTTGAATATCAGCGAGCCTTCTTTCGTGTAGAAGAATCCACAAGTCGGGTTTTTATCCTGTCGTAGGGGAGATAGAAACCTAGTCTGAAGCTTTATGGGTACACCTAGATAGTGCTCCATGATTTGCTCCTGACTGTATTGACTTAAGATATAGTCTGACGTAAGATCAGGCTTAAGCTGATACATTACCAGGGCTGAGTATCTTCAGCTGTAGTTGGTTGAGCTGTAGCTGTAGCAGACCACTCATTATCGGAGGTATCCGGTACAGTAGGCTCCATGTTATCCCACTTTGGGTCGATACGCAACTGGTTCGGTTCATTCATAGGTTGAATGAATGGCTGGTATGCTCGCTTAGGGAAGGTAGTATACTGGCTGTTATGCTTGTATACTACCTTGAGACGGCAAGGCACATCTACATAAGTCTGTCCAAGCATATCAATCACACCATTGCAGAACTCTTCGAAGTTCTTAGCGCGGAATACACACTTGTCCTTAGGAATAAAGCATGACAGGATGTGCTTGATGCGTTCACCCTGTGCAGTAAACTGATCCTTGACATAGGATTCGGCTTCGGCAGTAGTATTCTTCCAACCTTTAGCTTTCTCTAGTAGCGAGTCAAAGTCAATTGGCCACTCCGTATGAGTAAAGGAATTGCTAGAGCCATCTGTAAAGATGAACTTCAGCACCTTGTTGCCTTCGCCATCCGCTTTCATGGTATCATACACTACATCTTTGAGCATTACATTTTCTGTGATGCCTGCGGGTATGCGTCCGCCTTCACCTGTACCGGTGGTTTCATCAAATCCGTACATTACTTGATAGTATCAGGGTATACTGCATCCCACTTCAATTCTATTAACTGACCTGCAAGGGTAGGGATACGACACCCTGCGTCAGTATTGATTCCAGTTCGGAAGTCCACCATAAGCTTATCCTCTTCTCGAGTGATACGTCCTACGCCATCCATGATAGAACATAGATGTACCTTGAGCTTACCGGTTAGGTTAATCTTCTGCACTTCTACGCCTTCATCATCGTGCCCATCTTTCTGGTGTCCGATGATAATAATGTGTTTAGAAACACGTGCAAACTGCTCAACAATCTTAATTACTTGAGTACGCGCTAAAGACCAGCCTTTACCGTGCGGTATATCACCAATGTGATTTACACTGTGTTGACGGCATACAGCCTCTGTCACCCACGCTTCGATATGGTCAATGGTATCCAGTACTACAAAGTCATAGTCATTGCTATTCTCATGTAGATACTCAAGGCATTGCTTGAGCTTTGTCAAGCTGTCGACTACTACACTGGTTGCACCTTCACAATATGAAGTGCCACCAAGCAGTCGTTCTCCATTACTGCCTTTGACTTCGGTGTCGATAATCAAGTGCTTGGGTAACTGTGCTACAGCACTAGTTTTACCCACCTTAGGCTTGCCGTATAAGAACAAGCGTTGCGGCGATACAGCCGCAGTTATTTTTTGTGGTTCAATCATCAAATATTCCTTCTTCAATCTCCTGAATTAGAGACCCTAAAGTCCTTTGTGCTTTATCACGAAGATACGAAATCTTCTCTGTATCTTCTAACATAGTGTCCATAGAGGAAGCTACGTAAGTGTTTGTCGCATAAGCTCTTACATACTCGTCACCAATGAAAGTAAAGGTGCGTCTGTGTCCTACAATTGTATAAGTAGTAATTGCTCTAGAGTCGTGAGTTGCTTGATCCCGAGAAACAAAAATGCTTCCCGGCTCTACATCTTTAGAGACCATAGGGGTTGTCTCGACGTGCTGGCGAATCTCCACCGTCCCAGTCTTCAAATGTTCCATGTCTTAAGTTGTTTTTAAGTAGCGTGATGCCTGCTTGACCATGCCGGTTCTTGAGGCAATGCAACGCTACGAGGTTTCTAGTTGTAAGGTTCTTTCTACCATATGTTTCTAGCCCTAATAATGCTGGCTGATGTATGACCATTACAACATCAGCAGCGTGGTAGAGCTGTTTACTACCATGGATATCTGTCTTCAATGGGTAGTGTAGGTTAGGTGCATCGGGGTCACGTCGCTTCTCGCCTTCTATCTTATCATTCAGCTGCGATAGTAATACTACCATAGCTCCGAAGCGTTTGCGTAACTCAATGCACATCTTACCTAACCCAGCAAGACTGTCTATCTCGTTCTCTCCAGGCATAGGGTTGACAAGTAGAGTATGGTCAAGACAAACAACGTAATGACAGTCACCATGTTTCTCAATAAAGCTGCTAATAGCTCTCGCAATTTGTATGCGATTGCTCGGCTGCTCAATAAAGAAAATAGATGGCTCATCTATTTGCCGTAGCTTATCCTCAATCATTACTCGCTCTACGTCATCCAGTGCTGTAGTAGCATGCAGCATGCGGTCAAGAGGCACTTCAGCAAGTGAAGACAGTCGACGTATCAGCTCCATCTCTGCAGACATCTCGAAAGAAAAGTGAAGAATCTTTACCGGTTTGTCAAACTTGTTGTATGCAGTAGAAGTGAAGTCTCGAATGAGATTGTTCAAGAACATACTCTTACCGTGACCGGAAGCCCCGGCCAGTACATACACCATTCCAAACTGCATACCACCAAGCAACATAGTATTGACCTTATCCCAGCGTGTACGCATAACAGGGATCTTGCCATTCATGTAGTTGTGTATAGTCTGTTGTGTCGCTTCGACTACATCAGACATACTACGTGGTGCTAGTTCAGATGATTCGATCATGTGGTAAATCTTCTTTAGGCGCAGCTTCCATCAGTTCCCATATATCCACAAAGGAATATGCTTGTAACCAACGGTCAATGCGCATGTGGATAAGCTTGTTGTCTCTTGCGAAGTGCAGGGCAGACATCACTTTCTTGTGGTCGTACTTACTACCAATGGATTTGTGATACCACCGTGTTAACTCTTCCTTGTTTACACCTTTAACAGGCATACGCTTGCCATCAATGTTGATGAACCCAGGATATGCGTTCCAGAATTCTTCACCATCAAGGTTAGATGCACTGTAGAAGAGTGATACAAACTCATCTGTGACCTCGTAGAAATCAGCATACTTAGTGTTAGTACCAGGATTGGTATCTACAATAAGTCCTTTGTTTTCTAACTCATCTAGTACAGTCTGAGGAAATACAGTACCTTCTTCTGCAATCTTGTACAGTAAATCTCTGCGCCGTTCATAGATGATAAGGCAGAACAGGAGTTGAAGCGGGCTAATACCCAGCTTGATAAGTACATCGACAAACTTATCAAGTGGGTAGATCAACTCATCGTCCTGTTTTTGTCGGTACGCCATGGCTCATAACAATTTGCTGTTCGATGTTTCGTGCTTCATACAAGCTCTTCGTAACTGATTCTAAATCTGCTTCGAGATTGTAGTTATCAGAAAGAGCTAATTGAAATTGCCATGGCTCATCACTCCATTTCCTTTTACCGGACTTAACTAGTAACAGGATTTCGGAGTAAAGAGTCGTTGCACTTTGCGAGTAACTCCTTAATGGAGTGGACCCATTGGATGTTAGCGGACTTAGATTGCCGCTTTTTAAGCCATTTTTCATCTTGTGTATCCTTCAGATAAAGATTAATAATAACTCCAGTCTTTCCTTCCTGGAATCGAATTGCACGGCCTGTCCGTTGCAAGTCTTGTCTAGGTGTAGAAGTACCAGAGCAAACGATAGCCAGCTCAATACCTTTTACATCAAACCCTTCATCCAATGCACGTGCAGTATGTATGACACGTGTATCAGTTCGTTTATCAGCAAAAGAATCTAAGACATTTTGGCGAATGTACTTAGACATTTTTGAATGGTATACTGCGCCCCAAGGCTGCGTCTCTTTATTAATTAAGTTAGCGAACTTGACACTTTCGCTGAAGGTAATAGTCGGCACATCGAATACATCTATGAGTTTTTTCGCGGCCTCTTTTTTCGTAGCACTCTGATAAATAAGTTGCTTACGAGCATTCATAGCGCGGTTCCATGCACGAGCAGAGTTTAGAACTTGCTGCTCTTCCCAACCTGCTAAGTTTCTTGTGAATACTGTGAGGTATTGGCGGTCTGTCATACACCGCATAGCACTATGAAAACGATTGTTGAAGATAGCGAAATGCTTGTAGTAAGCATCTGTTATCTCCTTGTACTTAGCCTCTTCCTCGTCTGACATACGTAGGCCGAGGTTAAATACTTGAAACTGTGAGACATAGTTGTTCCGCACAGCTTCATGCAATCCAATAGTATCAATTACCGGAGCTGCTTTCTCAATGATATGGTACCTGTGGTCTTCCTTATTGAGAGTAGCAGTCAAGCCTAGGATATACCGGTAATCGGTACAGCCAAAGATACTACTGAATACATCACTCATGTAGTTGTGAATCTCGTCAAGTATCAACAAGTCACACACATGTTCTGATTTCACTGCACTGTTGATCACCATAACTTGCGTATTAGTGATATGCAGTTTCTCTAGTTGTTGTTCCCACTGCTGTTTGAGGTTCTGAGTAGGTACAATAACAAGAGCTTTACCTGTTGGCAGACGGTTGTTTAAGTCTTGCAAAATAAGTAGAGCAACAAAGGTCTTACCGAAGCCGGTCACTGCTTCGAGAGTACCCTTGCGCCCTGCTTGTGTCCATTTTGCGATGACTTCGTTCTGCCGTTTTAGGCGACGTTGGTCAATCTTCATGCGATACCGAGGTGTTTAGTTCTTCTGACTGAATCCAATCATACGAATCCCCCCAGGCTCTACCCAGTGGCATCTCTATGTAGATATGCGCGTATGAACCATCATTAATTTCACATAAGCCCCACCGCTCATATATCCATTTGTCTAACTCATAATCGCTAGGCCGTTCGATATATGTAATATGGTGGTATGCTGATCGTCCAATAACATTACGTGGGCTAGTATGCCAATACTTTTTAAGCTCGGGTTCAGCACCTTCATGATAGTAGCGAGGTGGCAAATAATCTTTTTCTTTGATATACTGTAAGCCTTCAGCAGTAAGCAGATTGATTTCTTCTATACCACCACTGTCTCCACAGCCTTGCCAATGAATATGAATACATGGAAAGTCACGTGGGGATGCGTAATGATTCTTGTATAAGTCCTCGAGTATCGGCATAAGCTTTCTTGGTACTTTTATCATTGTCTTCTTTTTTAAGTTTGCGACCGGTCATCCAGAATTCTTTCTTCATACCCTTGAGCCAGTCTTGAACAGTAGGTACAAAACCTAAGTCTTCAATAATGTGTTGTTCAGCAATCGTCCGTACTGGTACGACGTGTCCATCAGAATTGATTATTGTTTTCCCGAATTTTTCTTCGCAAGCAAATACGCCAAAGCTATGATGGCGAAGAGCACGGTGACGATGGTCACTGAAAGCAATCTTAGAGCCATCAATCCACTCATGTATTTCCAGATAGTCATCGGGACTACCACGAAAGCGACGAGTAGAACTGCGAGCGTGATCATAAGCATGAGCCATTATCTGTAAATTTTATAAAAACAGTAATCATAAGTCAAAGATTATTTGTCTAGGAAAAATACCTTTTTCTCTAGCAGCAAGGAGTGCGCCGTTGAGACTGTGGCGTAAGCATACAGTATCCTCGGTGTCTAACGTCTCGAGCATAAAGTTTCCACGCCAACGATACATACGGTGAGTATGATTAAAAGGATTAGAGGACATCTCTTGAATTAACTCAGAAATGTCCTCTAATACCTTTTTATACTCCAGAAGAGTATCTATCTCCATCAGTTCAAGAAGAACTGATTGTGATCTACTAAGAACTGCGTCACATTCCTATGTGTATTTACATAGTCTGTTGCCGGCGCTCGTTTGATTGCCTCCGTGCAGTTGTTGTAGAACTTCCACAATGTATCGGGTTCAAGTTCACCAGATTCATTCTGGTCAAATGCCCACAGATCGCTAGTACGAATCTCCTTTTTGATATCGCCAAGCATACGAGACGTAATAATATCGTTGAAGTACATACGGCCTGCCATTGATGCGACGGCACGTGGGTCTACCATGCGCTGTTCTGCTGCACGTTTGAAGTTCATAAGCTTCTTGAAGTTGCTTGCCATCTTCTCTACTTGTGTATCTACAGAAGCATGGATGTCGTCCCACACATTGCGGTAGTGGCGACGAGTAAAGGTGCCATCATCTCCAATAAACATACCGTTCCAACAAGCAAGTACTGTAGCGCCTGATGTAAAGGTCACCTTACGCTGTTTGTTGTAGCTATTAAGGAAAGCAAAAGTGCGATTTACTTCTGGTTCTTCAGGAGTATTGATGTGCAGCTTGAACAAAGCTACTTGTCCTTTGAGTGCTGTCCTGCACTCCTCATCTACAATGGTAAGCCCGTGCTGACGGACACGTTCAGTGACTGTATTGTATAGCTCTTCATTACTTACTGGCCCGTACGTTCTTGTGGCTTCCGGTATCGCTACTCCGAACGCGTACCTTTTTTGCTGTTGGTTTACAAGTCGCCTTCGATTCAATTGTTCTGTTACTTGGTTCATGTCTTAGAATTTTGATAATACTTATTATTAAACGGATTTCCGTCAACAACCGCGTGTGTTCTGTAGCGGTTAAACTAGAGGTAGATAAAGAGTATTCTACTAGCCGTTTTAGATAGTCAGACCAGTAGGTTACTCGTTCATGCATAGGAAGATGTTCGTACCTCTGAAACGAACTATCCTCATAAACTTTCATTTGCTCCATTTGTCAGTTATATCGACTTCTGCTTTGAGTAAGTCATTGCCCATAATATGTGTTGCTGCTTGTTCCATTAGTTCTTTGAGTTTGGCTGCCCATTCTTCTGCAAAATCGCGAGGACAGGTAGTATCAATCTGATCGTGAACCGTCATGACTAGCTTAACCGGCAAGTTGTTCTCTTTGATATGGGTGTGACACAATACCAGGGCATGCTTAGTCATATCAGCGGCAGTACCCTGTATAGGTGTATTCTTACTGACACGTTCGATGCGACCTTTTACGCCCATATCCATACCTCGAGGCAACCAGTCATCAAACCAGCGAGTACGTGACCATGGCTTGAATGTTTTGATGAAACCATTTTTAACACCAGACCGGGACATACCTTCCAAGAAGTCTTTAATCTTAGGAAAGGACTTGAAGTAGTTCTCAATAAGAGTGGAAGCTTCAGACATAGAAATCTCCATCGTCTCCGATAACTTCTTTGGTCCCATGCCATAGGCGAGTCCAAAGTTGATACTCTTAACTGCAGTACGCAGCTTTTTATGGTCGGGGCAGCTACACTTCTCGAAGCCTTGCTCGAAAGCACACGAATCTTCTGCGGCTTCTTTCCACCGTTCCCCGAACACAAGTGCTGCGCATACGCTGTGCAAATCGTGTCCATTACGGAGGGCATGATTGAAGACCGGGTCTTTAGATCCATGGGCTATGATACATAGCTCTTGAGAGGAGTAGTCAGCAGATACGAATACGTGGTCGGGGTCTGTGATGAAACAGTTCCGATACGCATTGTCTGCAGGTATCTGTTGCATGTTGGGTTCTTTGCAAGAGACGCGACCGGTACGTTTAATCTGAACGAAGCGCGGGTGAATCTTACCATCTTCATATACATGAGCCATAAAGGACTCACCAAAGGAAGATACCTTTTTGGTCTGCTCACGATACTTACGCAAAAGCTTACCGATATTGTGTACGGCAGCGATTTTGAGTGTGTCGCGTTCAGAAGTACCCATGATGCTATTGTCTATGCATTGGAAGACACGCAGCGTTTGCATAGGGGAGTCCCAGTTAAGGCGGGTACCCATGACTTCTGAGTCAGCTAAGAACATATCTAATTGGCTAGCAGGCATACGACATGAATCGAACGCGCTGTCAGTGTCGATGATAGTGTTCAAGGCGGATTCGGAGTGTTGTGACTGCACACGCAAGTCATCAACCATACCGAGCCATGATTCTCGGTCGAGGGTTAGGCCGTTGTATTCTATCTCGAGGAAAGCAATGCAAGCCTGACACTCAAGACGTGCTACGTGCATCAGGTCGTTCTTTTTGAGAGCGGAAATCTGTGCAAGCATAACGGGCTTGAGGTACTTGACGTCATCTGCAGCATACTGTAGTTGACGAGCAGTGAGCTTACCGCCACGAGAGAATGTAGCGCGAACTGATTTATCTAGTCGGACTTGGCAGTACCGTTGTACTACGCTGTCAAGACCAGCACGTAGGTTGGTACCGTTAACTAGTACTTGTTCGCATAACATGGTATCGTATATCGATACGTCGATATCCAATCCATGGTGCATAAGAAACTTGAGGTCAAACTTGATGTTGTGACCGACTAGCATCTTACAGCTATTGATAACTTCGAACAGTGATGGTAGCCTTTCTTTATTGAATAAGAAAATGAACTGGTCGTTGGTATCGTGAGCTATCTGTATAGATAGGATACTGTCGCTTTGAAAGTTGAACCCTGTGGTTTCGATGTCGAGGAATAAGTATACATGGTCCCTGAGAGCTGCAAGTGCAGCGTCCCAGGGCATGTATTCATATCCGTCAGTACATTCTGAGTTAGTAGGCTCAGTGGTGACGAGGTAAATCATCTGTATTTAATCTTCCATTACGCAGACCGTGATTGTACCACCATGCGAAATGGTGTGCCCAGTTGCTAGAACCGGACTGCTGTCGTACGGTATGTAAGTTAGTATTGAGCTTATTAAACAATCTACGTGCATTGAAGTTAGGATCGCGCATCAGCCACATAACGGCAATGAGTACGGATTTCTGTGCGTACGCTTTGTTAAACGTAGTCAATGCAAGCAGTTCGTTGAGAATGAATTCTTTCTCTTGCGTCATCTCGTATAAGAAATCACCACGGGTAAGCATAGGTGTTGTAAGGTATGCATCGCCTCCGTGTAGGAAGGGAGCAATTGCACTGGTGCTTAATGGTTTGTACGCAAGGCTGGTTTCTTTAAGCTGCTGGTAATTTGTATTACCGGTTGCTGCATAGTAGTCAATCCAGTCGGCGTTGCGCCATTGCAGTTGGTGTGCATTAATCTCAGCTATGTCAGAAATCTTAAGATTCTTCTTGATGTATGAGATGCGAATGGATTCACCTGCGTCTATAAGAAGCTTGAGAGCTTCATATCTGTGTTGACCGTCGATGATAACGTTGTTGTGTGTTACAGTGATGGGAACTTTCTGCCCAATCTTTTTGATGGACTTAGCCAGCTTCTTTACGTGGCTAGTGTTTACACGGCGGTTCAGGTTATGGAACGAGAACTGCTGGAGGTTAGTTGTAGTCTTTACGCTCATTGTTCTGCTTTTAAATAAATCTGTTGCTCATCTTGTTGTAGCTGCAGCTTACCGAGGTCAGCCATAGCTTGTAGGTTAGGAAGGTCAGAAAGTTCCGCTTTCCTCTGACTAAGTTCAATGTGAATATCCTTAGTTACTCCGCTCAATACGTCACCAACTTCAAGCATCTTGTTCAGCTTGTGGTTGTGTTTTGCCTTACGCATTAGCATGTCGTAAAGTGCAGTCATTAAATCTACTGCATCCATTTGAGATATGAGTAGTTCTTTGCCATCTCTTGTACGGTAGACGGCGGCTTTGGGTTCTGTAGGTACTGGAGTCATGCGAGGGGAAATAAAGGGAGGAGCTGTATTGCTCCTCCCATAAAGGTTAGTCTTGGAGTACTACACCACGTGCAGTGGCGTATGCTTCGGAGGTAGTGGGTACTACTACCGCGTCAGCAAGCAAGGTGCGACCGCTTCGTTCAAATGCTTGCTTCACAGCGAGTTCGAACTCTGCAGAATTTGGATTACCTTGCACAAAGCATGTAGCCGAGGTACGTGTTTCGCCGTCGATGGTGTAAGGCAAGACTTCACGACGTACGATATCGCCCTCGATTACCATACCGGTTTGCGATTGCCAGATGTAATCCGACACAGCAGACGCATCGTCAGCGTCATAGAGATAAGGCACCTCGTAGCCGATGGTGCGCACAGTTTTTGCAGGAGCGAGAACTGGGTGGATCTCACCGGTTGCAGGATTAGTCCAAGTGGTAGAGCCTTGGGACTTAGACAGGGTGACGCGCTTGTAGTTGCGTCCGTTCTTGTCGACACACGTCTCGGTGGCGACTACTTCACAGAAATTACTCATGTTGAGTGTACTTAAAGGTTAAACAAAAAATTTGATTTATATCGATTTCTAATATGGCACGTAATCGTTTAGCTGGTAAAGGCCGCTCGTATAAAAAGAGGGGCATGACTGCGAGAAGTATCGCAAAGAAAAAGAAGTACGATGCTGAATATCAGAAGAAGCGATCCGCTGTTAAGAAACGCGTCCAGGCTAACAGAGCTAACCGACGCGCTGGTACTTATGGTAATGGTGACGGTAAGGACGCCAGCCATAAGAAGAACGGCAAGATTGTAATGGAGAAAGCCTCCAAGAATCGTGCACGTAACGGCATGAAGAAAGGTCGTAAGCCTTCTCGTAAGCGCCGTAGTACAAAAAAGAAATAACCTACCGGGCGTTCAGACATCCCCTGCCTGCAAGCAATAGGAGCGTACTAAGCCTTTCAAACGGTTATTCCTCTGATGTAAATGTCTTACAAGTGTCGGTGACTTGCTGCTATGTAACAGTCCGGAGACAAGACAATGCTGATGGATAGTTGTAATGGGGAAAAGGAAAAGGGCCAGCTTTTACACTGGCCCTCTAACCTAATTAACATCTGATGATGTACTGCAACATTGCTGACAGGCTGTTGCGGGCCTGGAACTGTAAACCACTACTATTGGATATGTACAAGTCGATACCCACATGTCTACTTGGTGCTATGTTTAACCCTTAATACTAACACTGGTGCTAATATACAAAAGGTTTGTATATATCCAAGAAGCATATGGATAAATGCTATGCGATTGATACGCAAACATCATATGCGACGTTTTTCTTGAATACCTCAACCGGCTCCGTCACAGTAAAGCGCTTCTCATCGTAGTTATGAGACTTGAGGTATTGTTTAGCCTCATTCTGAGCAGACCATGGTGTATGGCTGTAGAATGGGGTACGTGTGCGTCGTTCTTTGTTGATGACGACGACTTTCCATGTATTATCTGATGCCCACTTTCCCGACGTCTTTGCATTTGCTCCCATCACTTATCGTTTTGTTGTTCATACTTGCGGTCGGCTTCTTCCAGATAGCCTTCCTTTTCATTTGTAATATACAAATCGGAGTCTTCAAATGCTACGGACACTCCACCCAGATGCTGCAATTTGCTCTGGATGAAGTGTACGGTATCGGATTCTAATGTATCCTGATCACAGCATTCGTGGTCGTCATATGTAACACATACAGTTAGGTACACCTCGCCGGAAAACTGAGGGTCAGTGGAGTCGTCGTGTGGATTACTCATCGCGGTATGCATTGCCGAGTACAGCGTGGTAGTACTCCTGTTCGGTTTGACTGCGTTGCTTGTAGCAGATGTAAGCGCATATGGAAAGTGCAGCGATGACAGTGTTAAGCAATACACATACGGATACGAATAGGTAAGACTCACGATTGAGCAGAACACCGAGGCAGATATCTGCCATGATAATGAGTATTAGTAAGCCGTAAACAAACCGCTCCTGTACTTCCTGTTTAGAGAGAGTAGCGGAAAGGTTGGTGATGTAAGTACGGAAGTTCTCTACTTCCTGTTCAGTCATAAGGTTAATGCGGTTAGGCAATTGTGTTATGTCGATGATGTCAATTGGGATGGTTCTCATAATGTGGTAGATTTAAAGTCAAAGGATTTACCGCCGGTCTCAAAGTCGGGGTCGCAGAGATCGGGGCCAAAAGCTTGCTTGAGCCGGTCACTACCTATACCACCCTTTAGTAGGGAAGCGTTAGTAAAGATGTCAAGCATGTGAGAGAAGTGACCATGCTCGCCTTTGATTAAAGCGGTTCGCATGAGGTTGAGTTTATGTGCTGGATGCATTGAGAGTAACCAATTGTCAATGCCGGTACTGATATGTTCCATGGCAAATGAAATTAAAAAGGGCTACCGGAAATGATAGCCCTTTAATTATTTAGTGATAAGCAGGACAGGTAGAGCCGTGCTTGTGGTATGCTTGCGTACTGTAAGAAGATGCGCAAGAGGTCATGAATACTGCAAGAGCGAGTATTGCAAAGTAATAGATGGAATACTTTTTCATCAGATGAAGGTGTTTAGGTTAAAAAGGTTACCACTGCGCGTCTGCACAGAATGTATCGAAAAAGGACAAGTCGGGTGTCTCCTCTAAGTAGAAGGTATCACGTACACCAGAACAATCGTTGACTGCTGCTACCCAGTTAAGAGTACAAGAGTAGTAGTAACCACGGACAGATCCGCAGTTACATGAGTCATCAATTGTATTAGGCACGATTACTTCTTTGGTACAAGAAGAAAGAGAAGCAGTTACGACTGCAAGTATGAATAGATATTTCATTGTACAAGATGTTTAGGTTATTGTTCAAGAACAGGACAAACGCCGGACTCAGTTTGCTCACAGCAGTCTTCGTCGTACGCATTGTAGCAGATGCATTGAGATGCAGGTTCGGTACAAGCTGGTTCGCTACTATTAGATGACAGCTTACACAGCTGTTCATACTCTTTGATGAGCATACGAGTTAGATTCTTGCGGTTGATGTAATCATCCATGTCTCCGCATTCCATGGTAGACTGCATAGACTCAAGAATCATGATGAGCTTGGCTTCTTTGCCAATGAGTGATTGTCTCTTTGTAGTAGACTTGGTTGTGTCTACATCGTAGTCAACTTCTTTTATGTAGTCGTTGATTGCTATTATTTCGGATTGTACGTCACTGATGAGTGACTGGGTGTAGTGTAAGTTCCACATGTCAATTAGGTATATGAGGTAAAAAGAAAGAGCAGTTTATATCTCATGCTCAGGAGAATGCCTTAGCCTATTTGACTAATGACATCTTGGATACAATGGATGCCTCCATCATAGCCGTCTGCGTAGTATGTAAGTTCGTTCATACTGTTGAGGTTGTAAGGCAGAATTATGTAGCCTGCCTATTTGCTACTAGTCGATTGGTACTTCTATGCTTTCGCCAAGAAGCGGTTCGCACTTAACGGTAGACAGGTGTCTGCCTTCAGCGCTGTATACATGGCGGATGAAAAATCCATCAGCATCCGGATCATCATCTACCACATAAACCTTCTCACTAGGCTTAGGAGGATTAGTATAGTGAGACAATAGAGGAGGAGGCATAATAGAATAGATGTAGTCAGACTCAGGGTCATCTATGTCACTCCATAAGCCTTCAGCTTCCAGTAAGGAATTAGATTCATCACGTACTTGCTTCTCTAGTGAATCAATCCACGTATGAAGCTCAGTCAATGTCTTGCCAGTAAGCTCAACAGATTGCTTGCTTAGGTAGTGTGCTACATCCTGTGCAAACTTCAGTTGTGTAGTAAGAAGGTTAAGCATGCCTTCATTAGGACGCATAAGTTCTTTGTCAGATATATGCGTGGGTTGAGGTAGGTTGTTCATCATGTTAATATGTTGGTTATGGTGGAAAAGGTTATAGTCTGTTATGCAGGTAATATTCGCAGATGAAATACAGGCTGATTTATTGCGTGAGATGCCTGGTGCACGTAATCGTATGCACGTGGCCGATTCTTAGTCAGAGTGGGGACACAAAGGGCAGTGGCAGTGATGATAGTGATTTAAGAAAAGGGCACTAGGCCCCTTCTGCTTCTTGCAATAGCGTGTCAGTAACTTCGAGGTATTCGACTAGTGTCATACCTGTCAGCTCTGTGCAGTATTGCGAGAGTTTCACGTAAACCGCTTTGTGTTGCTTGACTAAGTTGTCAATGCGTACGCGGTCAAGTTGCTGGATGATATCTGCTTGTGCCATATGTGTGGGATTGAGTTTCGTGTTGGAACCTACTTAGTATAAAGGGGCGACCGAAGCCGCCCCCTTACATCAACGCCGGGTAGGTACGATGCCGTACAAGGGCTTAGGAGCCTCTTCAGGGTTCGAAGGCTTGGTCATCTTAGGTGAGCCATCCGCCTCGTACATCTGCTGAAGCTCGTGACCCTCCAGAGTCACCGCATGTTGGGTGCAGAACTGGTTGTATTCCATAGCACCACTAGCCCGGACATCCACCCAGAAGGTGTAGTCTTTGGGCAGGTCCGTAAGAAAGGCTTGCTGCGGAGGATAGACCGCAACAAGCTTGGAGCCGTTAGTAGTGTAGGCGTCGATAGCCTGGAACACCAGCGTGCCTTTTTCGCCACGCTGCATCGGGAAGAGAACTAGTTTGTTCATGATGTTAAGTAGGTTTACGTGTTGCAGCAGGCATTATTGCCAACTGCTCGCAGCTGATTTCTCGTTGTAGTGGGGGTATGTCGGACCGGTGTCGAAGTGGGGGAGGTTAAAAAGGGGTGGTCAACGAATGCATACCGATGGGGGGTATATAAAATTTTATGGGTTAAATTTGTAAGTGACTAGTACTGAGAGATATTCTTTAAAGTCTGACGAGCGTTATTTGCATGTACGATATCATTTACCGGTTGGAGATGTTGTTGTTATCTATACGCTGTCAGGTGTGTTTTTAACTTCAGAAATATTAAAGCGATGAGTAAGTATTACAGTGATCCTTCTGTGCGCAAGCGTATAGATAGTTTGTTAGAGATTAACGCACGTATTCAGTCTAACTTAGGGACTAGGGGTGCGTATGATGTTGGTTCTACTTCTATAGCTGACCAGATGTGGATTCAGTTTCTTGTAGAGATTCGGCAGTTAGATGCGGAGTTTTATAGTATTGTAGCTACTTCGGTGGAGAAAGAGATGGTGAGTAAGAAAATCTATAATAAGTATCGTTTCCGTCAGGAACGTAGTGCTCATGTATAATTTTCTTATATTTCGGGTAAATATTTTACCATGGAAATTGTCAAGCCAGGGATAGAGTATCGGTTGCACAGCTTTAAGTCGGAGACAGAATACCAGACAGTTCGTTTTACGGAGAAGACGCCTGCTGGATTTAATCCTGGTACTACGAATGAGGAGGTGGTGTCGATGCTTATCGACCGATTATATGCACTACAGACGAAGAACTTTTCTGTAGAGAATCAATGTTGCATCATTATGCTGAAGAACGTTCGAACGCTGTTCAAGAAGCGGTTGAATCGTAAGATAGATAGAGTAAACAAATACCAAGAGCAGAATGCAGTTGGAGATCAAAACAAGTGAAAAAAGTTTTCATCGCCATTATTTAGAATTATTGAATGGTATCTTGAAGCTGACTCCAAGGGAGCTGGATACGTTGTTGCAGTTTCTGCAGCACGACCCAGAAGTAGCTTGTAGTATGAAGGCGCGTAAGGTTGTAGCAGACGCTATGAACTTTAAAAATGTATCAGTGCTGAATAACTACGTCAAGAGCCTAAAGGATAAGAAAGTAATTTACAAAGACAAAGCAGGGGTCTACCGGTACAATGATATTGTCAAACCTAGCGCTAGTCTTGAGCAACTTACCTTCAAATTCATCGTCGAAGAAACCGCTTTTCAAACTTGAATACGAGATTGAATCGCTTGACGTGCTGTTTGCTTTCGAGTATCGCATGGCAGTCGAGCTTGAAGATCAAGACGTAGAGTATGAAACCGAGATTAGTATTGACACAGCTACGTACCACATCACATATTTTGTATATGCCTAGAGTCAACAAACTTAAGCAGGAGATTATTAAAGAGATTCTTGAAGAGGACGGGGGTAGCTATGACGAGGTGAACGCAGTTGTAGAAAGCCAGTTTGCTTTTTTAAAACGAGAGATGGAGCACGGCGCTTTTAGTACTATACGCCTACCCTATTTTGGGAAGTTCTATGTGAAACCGGGACGATTATCACGTTTGAACCATGCGGTTATTTCGAGAGGAGAACTTTAAGGTGGTTGTCAATACCGAGCTAAAGCTCATACCAGAGTTTAAGAGCCTGATTACGCGTGACCGTACCGCAGACAAGAAGACAGCTGTTAAGGAATTTAGCTACATCTATTTCATCTACGACCACCGTAGTCCTTACTATATATATCCGGAAGAGGAGCGCATGTTACGCGTAGCTACGGACACCGGACTAGGACAAGATTATAAGCCTGATGGCAAAGTTGAAGCTGCTGTATCAAAATACCTTGAGCTATCTAAGACTCCGACTATTAAGTCTCTTGCATCTATACGCGAGGGTCTGCTTACTAGCAGTCGGCTTATTGATTCTTTGCGTGAGCGTATTGATGCTGCTCTTACTGATCCTGATTTGGAAGACCTTGACCCTATTGTTCGCTCCGTCACGCGTATGCTTGAGATTTCTGAAAAGCTCCCAAAGGCGATTGAAAACATTACGACTTTAGAAGAGAAAGTCAAGAAAGAAGAGTCTAATGACACGCGCATCAAGGGTGGTGGTAAAAAAGGAATGTTTGAAGACTGATGCTAGTTAATACTCAAGAGTTTAGTCGTGCGGGTAAGCACTTTTTAGAGCACGGCTTTTACTGTGGCGACCCTGTAGGGAGTGCCGCATACTACGAGTATTGGAGCGAAGAACTACGCCGCTGCCGTGACGGATACAGCGTGGGCGCTGTAACTATTACCGGTCATCACTACTTCTACCTCAACTACGTACAGATAAAGCTGACTGACAAGACGAACCGTAAGATTGTCAGTTTCCCTTATTTCTGGGATGGCGACTATGAATACTTCTGGTTGCAACATATTGCCCGTAATGGCATCGAACCAGCAGAGTACAAGCGGCTGCAATTGAGCACGTTCGTACCGGAAAGTCATATGAATGGTGGGCGTCATTTGATTGTAGGTAAAGCACGGCGTAAAGGATTTTCGTACAAGAATGCTGCTTTAGTGACGAACACCTTCAATACTGAAAAGAACAGTTATACGCTTCTTTGCGCGTTTGACAAGAAGTACTTATACCCTAAAGGTATAATGGCGATGGTAACTGACAACATGAACTTTATCAATGAGCATACCGGTTGGGCAAAACGCCGGCAGGTTGTAGACAAGCAGAACCACCGTCGCGCTAGTTACCTAGAGTATATGTCAGGTCAGCAGGTAGAGAAGGGGTACAAGTCAGAAGTCGAAGCCATTACATTTAAAGATAACCCAGACGCTGCTCGTGGTAAAGATGCCTCTATAGTCATATTTGAAGAGTGTGGCGCCTTCGACAATCTTAAGGCGTCGTATCTAGCAACCAAGCCTACAGTTGAAGATGGAGGCATCACAACTGGGCAAATGATTTTGTTTGGAACGGGGGGTGATATGGCCGGTGGGACGATAGACTTTGAGTCTATGTTTTACAACCCAGAAGCTTATAACTTGTTGCCTATCAGTAACATATGGGACGAGGGCGCCGATCATACTACCTGCGGTTACTTCTTTCCGTCCTACAAAAACAAAGTAGGGCACATGGACAAGGATGGCAACAGCGATGTAACGGGGGCACGACAGTCAGAAGGAGCTACCCGCGAGCAAATTAAACGCGATGCTAAGGATGCTGGTGTGTTGGATAAACACATCACTGAATACCCATTTACACCTAAAGAAGCATTTTTACAACATACGAGTAATGTGTTTCCTACGGCACAGCTGATGGAGTGGCGCAATGAATTGGTGCGTAGCGGTATTTACAAGTCGTTGGCTGTAGCCGGCCATTTAGTAGAGACTAAAACCGGCGTCGTTAAACTACAGCCAGATGACCGGTTACGGCCAGTAGTGAAATTTCCGGTGCAACGGGGCGACGATACCAAAGGATGTGTAGTTGTGTATCAAAGCCCTTATAAAGAAAACGGAGAAGTTCCTCAGGATTTGTATATTATTGCACACGACCCTTATGCGCAAGACGGATTTGGGAAATCTTTAGGTGCCGCATATGTAATAAAACGGGTAAATCCTTATAGTAAACCTGACGATATGGTAGTAGCTAGTTATGTTGGTCGACCAGAAACGCAGGATGAATACAACAATAATTTATTTTTGTTGTCAAAGTACTACAATGCAAAGATCGGATTTGAAAACGACCGAGGTGAGGTTATTCCTTTTGCAAAACGGTATAAGCTTATGAATTATCTCATGCCAGAGGTTGAGATATTTGATAAGTCAGATAATGTGCGCATCAGAAAACTAGGCCGTAACTACGGTATGAGTATGGGTAGCAAAGAGCGCAAAGGACAAGCAGAAATATACTTAAGAGATTGGCTTAAAACCAAACGAACAACAACCGAAGAGGGAGAAACAAAACTCAATCTTCACTACATATATGATATAGCTCTTATTGACGAGCTTGTCAAGTATAACCGGCGGGGTAACTTTGACCGGGTATCAGCAATGTTAGTAGGCATGTTCCATTTGAAGGACTTGCATACAAAAGAAGTACAGATTGTAGAGCAAGCATCAAGTGATTCTTTTTTTGATCGAGCCTTCTTCGCATAAAACGACTTCGTATGTTCCAAATACCTAAACAAAAAATACCCCGGTCACGTAAGACCCAAGAGTGGACAAAAGAATGCATACGTGCATTTATCAACCGTTCTTCATTCAGTACTAGCACGAAGCATACGTTACAGACGTATTACGAAGCGTACAATGGTAACATTCGTGAGGCAGATTACAATTATGTAACTAATCCCTATAACTCGGAGGCTTGGGCAAAGAAGAACTTTCCTGCACGTCTGCGCAACTACAACATCATAAAACCTATAGTGGATTTGTTGCTGGGCGAGAAAGCAAAGCGTCCACTAGCGTATCAAGTAGTTGTCCGTAATGCGGATATACAGTCACGGTTCGATAAGTATCGTCAAGAGAAATACCGTGAGTATCTAGAACAGGTATTTGTAAACGAAGCTAATGAACAAGGGTTAGATACCGGTCAGCCATCTGAAGAGATGCCGGTAGCTGATGAGTTTATGGAACAGGTACTTAATAGCTATCGCGATTCACGAGCAATTATAGGACAAGAGGTACTGAACTATTTATTTGACTGGCTGCACTTGGAGGACAAGATGCAAAAGCTATTCTTTGATTGGCTTGTAGCTGGGGAGTGCTACACCTACAAAGATGTAAGCATGAACGATGTTGACTTTGATGTCGTATCGCCGTTGGATATTGACTACGAGAAGGGACCGGATGTAGAATACATTGAGGACGCTGACTGGGTAGTACGCCGTCAAATTATGAGCGTCAACCAAGTAGTCGACCGTTTCTACGATGTGCTGTCACCAAAAGACATTGACCAGCTAGAAATGCCTACAGATAAAGCACGTGATGGTTATGGTGGGGTGCAGAGTATGTTCATTAACAAGGCTGAAGACGACGAGTCGGATCGTATGGTTGAAGTCATGCACGTCTGCTGGAAGTCGTTTAGCCGTGTAGGTATTTTGAAGTATGTAGATGACTTAGGTCAGGAACAGGAAATGGTTGTTGATGAGACCTACAAAAAAGACGAAGACGAGGAAATAAAATACTACTGGGTAAACGAGGTGTGGGAAGGATATCAGATTGATAACAGCATTTTTGTGTCTGCGCAACCTCATAATGTCCAGCGCAATGAGATGAACAATATCTCAGTATGCAAGCTGCCTTACAATGGCCGTGTGTATAGCAACAGGCATTCTGATAATATCAGCGTGGTTAGCATGGGCTTGGCTTATCAGGTGTTATACAATGTATTTCATTACCGGTTAGAGCTGTCTATTGCCAAGAACAAAGACAAGATTATGCTTATGGAAATGAATACCATTCCTAAGCGCCACGGTTGGGACGAAGAGAAGTTTATGTACTACGCAGATGCTATGGGCTTTGCGTTCATTGACTCTACTGCAGAGGGACGTAGCGGCGAACGCGTGACCTTTAATCAGTTCCAAGTACTGGATATGTCGCTTGGTCAGTATATCGCTAGTCAGTTCCAATTGTTGCAGGCAATTAAGGCTGAGTGGGAAGAAATGATTGGTGTAAGTCGCCAGCGTAAGGGTCAAGTAAAAACTTCTGACGGTGTGGGCGTAACAGAACGCGCAATTTTCCAGTCGTCAGTAATTAGCGAAGAGCTATTCCGCAAGTTTGAAACTTTTATGGAGCGCGAATACAACGGATTAATTGATGTTAGTAAGGTTGCATGGCGTGAAGGCAAGAAAATGACATATGTAACGTCTGATTTGCGCACAGCATTGATTAATATCGACCCATTGGAGTACCAAGAAGCGGAATATGGTGTATTTGTGAAGAACAATAGCCGTGAGCAAGACAAGCTAAGTCAGATGAAACAATTAACTATGGCATTTGCCCAGAATGGTCAGCAGCCAGGTACGATTGCAGAAATTCTTGACAGCAACAACTTCAGTAAAATCAAGAAATTGCTGGCAGACGTAGATGTCAAGCAAAAAGAAATGGAACAAGCTCAGCAACAAGCTCAGCAACAAGCAATACAAGCACAATCTCAAGCACAGGCGCAAATGAAGCAACAAGAGCAAGCATTTGACGCAGATCAAAACGAACGCGACCGTGTATTGAAGCTTGAACTTAAGAAGATGGACTTAGCTGGAAAGATATCATCTGATGCGGATGGCAATGGCCGAAAAGACGAGATTGACAAGGCACGACTAGAAATTGAGCGTGAAAAAGTGAATGTCCAGAAGCAAAAAAGTTGATATTAATAAAGAAATTAAACTTTAACGTAAAAACGTCATATAATTCGGTATATCAAATACTTTTGTAATAATGGGAGAAGAAAAATCACTCGATTTAAGTCAGGTTAGTGTAGCTAATTTGCTTAATGATGAGGCTCCGTCAAACATCCCGGAGCCTGAGACAGAAACAGTAGAAGAAGCTGTAGCTGAACCACAAGTTGAAGAACCTGTACAAGAAGACACAACGGTTGAAGAACCTGTTGCAGAAGCAGGTACAGAGGTAGATGAAGTGGATACAGAACCGGTTTCTGAGGAAACGTCTGAACAAACTGGGGATGACACAAGTGTAATTGATGTACTTCGCTCTAAGTTTGGCTATGAGGTAGAGGGCGATTTTGAGGAAGACTATGACGGTGTTGTAGCATTTACTCAAACAGTCGCTAACGAAATAGCTAAAGAGCAGTTGGATTCAGTTTTCGGACAGTATCCAGATGTTGAGCAGTATTTGCAGTACCGATATAACGGAGGCGACCCTAAAAAGTATTTCCAGGCTACAGCACCTCAGGTAGACTATGGTTCTATTGATATTGATGCTGAAGATGTAGGAACGCAACGTGCAGTAGTGCAAGAGTTTCTACGTCGTAATGGATATACTGACGATGAGGCCAAGGAGACAGTACAAGAGTATGTAGATGCGGGTATCCTAGAACGGCATGCTACGCGCAGTTTAGGTAAGCTCAAAACGATGCAAGAGCGAGAAGCGGCTACTATTATGGAGCAGCAACAGAAAGAAGCGCAAGCGCGTCAACATCAGGTACAGGAACAGTGGACAAACATTAAGTCTACCATTGATACCGGTCGAGTTCGAGATTTTGAAATTCCTGCAGCAGACCGCAAGAAGTTTTTTGGTTGGATGAGTGAGGCAGTTGATAACCAAGGAAACACGCAACGACTGATTGATCGTCAGTCTATGAATATTGAAACACAGGTTGCTATGGAGTACTTGTTGTGGAAGAATTTCGACCTCAATAAGCTTGTAGCAAACTCAGCAAATACAGCTAAGGCTCAAAACCTTAAGCAAAAGCTACAACGAAATAATACAGCAGCAAAGCGCATGAAGGGAGGACAGACCTCTTATAAAGCGCCGAAGAAGTTACCATCATTGAAAGATTTACTATAACCCTTAATAATTTTCTTTATCATGTCTGCTGACAACATTAAAAAGCTTCGTTTATACGAAGACACTTTTAACAGCGCATCGATGACTGATGAGAATAGCTTAGCTGCTGCTCTCCTCACTCAACCAGATGTGTTGTCCCCTGTAATCACTCATTTGTCTGGCCAAGAAGACAAGCGTTTCCCGCTTTCTTTCTTGACAGAAGGTATGGGTGCAACTAAATACATCAATGACGTTGAGTACGATTACCCAGTTATGGGTCGTCTGAACAAGGCTGTTGAGTGTACTGCTCAATCTGGTACTGGTGGTAACCACACTCGTATTAAGTTGACTTTTCCAGAGCGTTGGTTTGTACGCCAATACATCTTGGAGGCTCCTGACGGAACTCAGGTTCGTGTTATGGATGACCCACAAGCAGTTGCTGGTGGTTATGAGTACAGCGTTCAGTTGGTTGCTGCTGACGGTACGGGTGTAGGCTCTACTGATTTCGTAAACAAGATGTTTGTTCAGTTGTACGCTCCGGCTGCAATGAGCGGATCTCGCGGTAACGAAAGCCACTGGGTTGCACCTTCTAAGATGCGTAACCAAATCAGCTTGATTCGTAAGTCTTACGCATACGAGGGTAACATGCCTGACCGTATTGTGAACTTCGAATTCAATGTTGGTGGTCGTTCAACTAACTTGTGGTACGACTTTGAGGAGTATCAGCATATGTTGCGTTGGAAGGAAGAGACTGAATACGCATTGTGGTACTCTCAGTACAACCGTGACGCTAACGGTCTTATTCACTTGAAGGACGATAACGGTAAGCCAATTACTTTGGGTTCTGGTGTCCTCGAGCAGATTCCTAACGTTGACACTTACTCTTCTTTGACTGCATCTAAGATTAAGTCTGTTGTTCGTGACGCTTTGTATGGCGCTACTGATGCTCAGCAGATGAACATCGTGTTGTTTACCGGTATCGGTGGTATGGAAGAGTTCGACAACGCGATGAAGTCTGAGATTTCTAACGGTACGTACATCAAGAATACTGACCCGAATTCGTTCATTTCTGGTAGCGGTCGAAACCTCCAACTCGGTGGCTTCTTTACTTCTTACCAGCACATTGACGGTCACGTAATCACGGTACGTCACTTGCCTCTGTTTGATCACGGAGCACGTGCGTTGAACGCAGATCGTCATCCAGTAACTGGTTTGCCAATGGAATCATACCGCATGGTTTTCCTCGATATGAGCACATACGATGGTGAGCAAAACGTTCAGTACATCTCCCGTAAGGGTCGTGAGTTAGTCCGTTGGGCTGTTGCAGGTGCATCTGTACCTCCAGGATTCGGCGGTAACGCTCTCCGCGCTACTGACGTTGACGGTTCTGCAGTACACTTCATGAAGGAGTGTGGTGTTGCTATCCGTCGCGCTACAAACTGTCTACACTTGGAATGCACCAAGTCGTAAGATAGGTTTTGGTTAAGCTAAGGGGGAGGCAGAAAAACCTCCCCCTTTTCTTCTAATAGAAATTCACTAGATAAAATAGATATGTCATCACATTTAATCACCGTTAATCGTCGGCCAAACTACACTAATCTGCCCGACGAAATCTACGCCGAGTCCAAGCGTAAAATTGGATCTGTTTTTACAGCTTCTGGCGATATTGTAAAAGGCTTGAACTTTGCAGAACAGAAGCAGTATTTACCTGAAATTATTGGCATTAGTCCGACAGATGCTGAATTTGGCCGTGCTTGCAAAGAGTACTACTTGAACTTAACAGTTGAAGTACCGATGGCCGGTTTAGATTTAGAAGTTGGTCTGGACGACGGAGGTCATCCGTTAAGCGTTATTGATTACGTCAAGTACAAGTTCTTATTGGCTCATCCATATGTAGCTAAAGAAGAAGACGAACTTGATGGCAATAAGCGTTTGAAATATTATATTTCGGATGGACGCAAAGAGTTGATGCAGGCTTCTGCAGATCTTGTCCTACGAAAGAAAGCGTACAAAGAGTACATCAAGCTTAGCGATAACGAAGACCGTATGGATATGGTTCTTCATGTTTATGGATACAATCCTGCTAAGCTTGCAAAGGATGAAAAAGACTTGCAGTTAGAAGAGTTGCAAGAAGATAATCCTGAGTACTTTATCGATATTTGTACCGATAAGAATTTAGAGATGACTGCATTAATTAATCAGTCGCTATCTCTTGAGGCCTTGCGTCGAGTTGGCAATAGTATTTTAGATGGAGACATTGTCCTAGGTGACTCGATGGAAGAAGCCGTCATCTTCCTGAAAGACAAGAAAAATTCTAATGTACTGACGGCGTTAAAAGCCAAGCTAAAGGCTTTCGCATGATATGACCGTTCAAGAGATGCACTATGCAGTAGACCAGGGGTTACAAAAAGTAGCTTCCTCGGTTTATGATTATTTCCTTCCTGAAGAAGTTGACTTTTGGTTAAACCGCGCTCAGGAACGATTTATAAAACAGCGTCTCGGTAAAGTAAGTGATCCCAAGCGTCTAGGCTTTAGTGAAACCACTAAACGCCTGGACGACTTGCGGCTCATTATTACTTCAGATTATGAAGACAGTGTGGTAGCATCTACTGCACCGGAATTCATCAATTTTGACCTGCCCATTGACTATATGTTTTTAGTTAATGCGCGGGTCAAGATGTATGTAGACCACTGCGGTAATCCAGTGACGTCTGACTCTCCGTCTACAACACGTGATGTACGTATCGTAGAGCAGGATAAAGTATACGCTATGCAGCAGAATCCATTTGGAAAAACTAAACCGGATTACCCTTTGGCAATCATTTTTGATGATGAGGTTCGGGTGTATCAGGATAGCGAAAAGTTTATATTAGAAACATTATACTTAGATTACCTTAGGCAGCCAGTGCAAATCACCTTATCTTCGAGCATTGACTGCGAGTTAGCAGAACACACGCACCACGAGATTATTGACATCGCGGTGAAGAGCATCATCGAGGCAATAGAGTCACCTCGATATCAAACCACTTCTATTGAACAACAACAATCTGAATAAAGATGCATAATCTTATTACAACTATCGTGGTAGAAGCCCAAGATGGCTCCACTACTCAAGCAAACATTACAGCAACTACTGTGGCAGATTCTGCATCAAGCGGGAAATTGATGGTGCAGCGGGATGGTGCTTTTGCAGCAGGTAATCTTACAAACACTACTGCAGACCAACTAATTAAGCTTAGTGGTGCTACTACGATGAGCAATGGAAGTGTATCTGTTATGGGATCTAGCGAGTTTAAGCTTGCAGATATTGCTGCCGCTCACTACCAAGCGGGCAATGCAGGTACTGCAGGTTCTTATTCTTTGGACTACGCTAGTGCAGTTGCTGTAGGAGGGCAATTGTTTTTGCGACTGGAGCGCCGTGATGGTATTGGCACAAACGACAGCGAAACCTTTAGCGGAGAAACGTTGACGCAATTAAAGGCTGAGTTTGATGCACGTGTAGCCGCAGATTTATCTGAGTTCAGTAATGTTAGCCTTACTATTGTCAGTGATGTTTTGCAATTAAGTGTTGCAGCTCAGGATAATAACTCTGATGTCTTGGTGAGCGCAAACGATGATGTGACTATTACGCTGGGCAGTGCTATTGACAAGCGAGGATCTTTGACTCAAGCACAAGCTTTAGAGAAGTCTGGCTTTATTACACAAGGCGCATACAACCAGTATGGTTTTCCAATTGTGGTTCCGGAGACGTCTACTGCAGCTAATCAAGATTATGGTATCTATACTATTGAGCTGCGTAAAACAGTTGGCCGTCGCATTGTATTTGAAACCATCAAGATTTTGATTGCAGATGACGAAGCAAACGGTCAAAAGACTGTAAATGCTATTCAAAACCTTCTCGGTCTTAATGTTGCTGATGTAACTGCACCAACTGCTGTAACGAGCACTGCATTTGCATCTGATTCAGCTGGTACTGCTGCAAGCGAATTTAGCATTGCTGCTGCTGCTGACATCTTCGTTAAAGTAGCAGGAGCAGAAATAGGAGCTACTATCGCTATTACTATCGTGTCTAGTGGTAGTGAAGTAGATGTTACTGAATCCTTTACTGTTGCAACCGCAACAGAAACCTTCCAAATCGCTGCAGCTACTTCTGATTTGTATACAGAGAGTGTTACACTTACCGCTAAAGCTGTTTTGACAGATCCTGCTGGTAATGTAAGTGCTGCTGCAACAACTGAAGGAACTGCTACAATCGCCGCATAATCCCTTAATACTTAAATAAAATGTCTTATACGAAAACCGTATTAGTGTCTAATGACGCTGCCGCCACTTCCACCACCGCTGGTTCAGGCTTGTTGTTGCTTGCTGTAGATGATACCATGACCGCTAGTTCTTCTTGGGCTGCTGCTGTAGATACAAAGTCTTACCAGTTCTTTACTGGAGAAGGCTCTTCTATTCGCTTCCAAGGTGCAGATATCAAGAAAGCTGCGAACAAAGCATATGCCGCTGGTACCTCTCAAGTATTGCAGGTAACTCCTGTAATTCAATCTGATGGTTCTGCGTTTATCAAGTTGATTGATGTTACAGATGGCCGTGAAAAGTTTGCGATTGCTACTTTTGAAGCAGTTGGCGCAGCAAATAATGCTGCTGCTGTAGATCAGTTGGTACTTGCAATTAATGCTTCAACCCGAGACGTTTTTGCAGATGTTGAGGCTGCTGAAAATGGCTCTGACGCCACTATTATTGACATCACTATTCCTGTCGGTAAAATCTTCCGTGGTGCTTCAAATGATGCTTCATCTGCAGTGACTCAAAGCACAGCGCCTGTGTTGCCATTTGGTACGCCTGCTGAAGTAGACGCTGCTGTTCAAGCTGCATTGCCTATTCAAGGTGTAACCAACATCGCTGGTCCTAACGTAGTAAAGCCTGCAGCTGTAACTCCTGGTAAGACATACCAGGCTTTCTCTATTATGTTGGAGAAGACTGTAGGTATGCGTCAAGATGTACACGAGATTTTGATTTACATCCCTAGTGCGAATACTACGTTAAATGCGGACTTTGATACTCTCTTAGCATTGTAATACAGATTGAATAATGGCTACAGGATACTGGCGCATACAAACTGTTGATGGTAATTTCTATTTAACGGATCATTTACCAAACTCAACAGCACGTACTAACCTTACCGTTAGTATTGAGTGTGTTGGTGCGTATAATGAGGAAGCTCTCCTAACGGATGCAGCTGACGCAGGTACGCTTGGTAGCTATTCTTTGACTAACCCTTGGTCCTACCCACTGATTGTTGAACCGGCGGATGTAACAGCTGAAACCGGTTTAACTTTCAGGGATGGGGTATACAAACTAGAAGTAGATTTCGATATCTCTTCTACTAACTACGCTTTTGCCGAGCATTTCTTACACATACCGGTAATTGACGCGTGTATATCAAAAAAGCTTGCAGACTATATTGCAAGTAGCTGTACGAAGTGTAAGGAAAAGAAACAGCTTGTCATTCTGCAAGAACTTGTGGTTTTGCGACAGGGTGCTCAGTTAGACATTAACGAAGGTCGCTATACTGAAGCAGCCAATAAGGTGACCTCTATGTCTAACATTTGTACAGGAACTGGGTGTTCTTGTATTTGCGGCTGCTAATTATGATTGTAAACTCTTCGAACTACGAGACTACTGCAGATTTTCTTTCCGCGTTAATTGACACGCTTAGTGAGGACTCTGAAGTTTATTTGAACCGCATTAAGTATGACTTAGAGCGGACGTGTTTACGAGCGGATTACTTTGCAAATATTTTGCAGTATCAGCTAAACTCTTCTTTTCTTGATAGCTTTCCGTTCCCTGGGTTCGAAAACTATGTTTATCCAGACCCGTACTTTACAATTACTTATGTCAACGGGTTTGCTACTCAAGCGGATGCGGGTGCTCCAACTACATATTCCCCAGGTGTAACGGTAATAGCTATTGATATTATTCCTTTGAATTCTAATATTGTTATTTCTGGGCAAGAAATAACGCTCTATTTTGGGGATCAGGAATACACTGTTACCGCTGATGGTAACAATACCGCGTCATTTAGTTTTACTGTGCCAGCCTCAGTAACTGGCAATATTACAGTTACGTCCGCGTTGACGAACACAGCGTCAAATAGTGTGGCCTTCGGGTACCATGCATTGACGATTGATACAACTACGTATACATTGCAGCCAGATTCAACATATGGCATTACGTTATATGAGTCTAATGACGGTTCGCAATTTGGAATAGGAGATGCTGATAAAAACGGCATAGTTTCGCAATTTGACTTACTAAATGGGTTGACTATTTATGCGACGTCATTCAGAAATAAATTTACCAATTTTGCCACTGTTACATTAGGTAATACATACTACTACCAAGGTGTAAATGGTAGTATCCCGTTTACCGTTACACCAACTGGCACCGCATATACTTTTGGGACTAACAGCGAAGGGTCTGCGAAAACCTTAGATAAGGTAGAGTGGCGATTTGTGGTTCACGACAGTGATGGCACTCCAAACATAGCATCTAATTCTAGTGGGTTACAGACATATGCTCCTACAGCACAAGACTTAAATGCAGATGGTTCTTTTTCGGGAACCCTGCCTATATCTGCGGATTTCAATAATCCAATATTAATTATTGCGTCTATTGATAATGCCTTTAATACAGCTAGTATCGGGCGACATAGTGCAATCGGTACAACTGCTTCAATAACGAATAATGCCTCCTTTAATGAAGGAGAAAATATCACTATAACATTTGCTGATGATTCTAGTAATGATGTAGTTGCTACCGGTAGCTTCATTCAGATTGATTCTTATGCAACCAGCGACCTTGAGCTAGGTGGGGATGCTGTGCAAACAGACAGTGCACTTGTAGGCGAAAATAATGCTGTAGAAAAGATTATTTCACTGCCAGATGGGTATGACAAAGACGTGTATTTCAAAACGTCTTACCTCAGCTTTACGCCAAAAAATGCAGTGTTTATTTCATTTGAAAATGACACAGGTACAGTAGACTATGATACTTTGGGTGTGACCGCTGCATATCAAATTAATAGCGCAAACGATCAGTACTATACCGCAGATGATGATACGATTACATTGAATCTCACATTCCCAAATACAGTTACTCTTTCCGACTATACAATAAACATTTATGCTGCAGAGGTAAGTGCTCCCAGCAATGTATTCGTAGTAACTAGTAGTACAACTCCAGTAAATTCTTACGATATTACACCTGTAAGTGGTTCTCTTACGGGTACAGATTCTATAAGATTCCGAATATTTATTTACGAAGCATAATGTAAAATGGATAACTCAATACAGGAACTCGTACGTCAATATGTAAAATCATGTGGCGATATGAGTGACCGGGCGTTAGCGTCTTTGATACTAGAAGATAATGACGAAATTGAGTATTCCCATCGTACAATTAGGCGACATATAGCTAAGTGTAGAACGCAAAAGAAAGAAGAAGTACGTGATAGCAATGCAAACACTGCAGTGTATACGTACAAAGGTCAAAAAGAGATTCATACATTATCTGATGCTCTAGAATACTTCAAAGTTGATGTAGAGCAGTGGGAAGTAGATCGCTATTCTTGTAACAGCTGGGAAGCTCAAACAAAGACCGGTACAGTTACTTTGTACCAAGTAAAGCTGCAACTTAAACGACGGCAGCAATCTGTCGATGTACGCGATGTTCTTGAGGAGCTACGTGAGACATTAGATGGATTTACCATCAATAGGAAAGCTGGAAGTAATACTGCTGTATTAGCTTTGTCCGATTTTCATATTGGCGCAAAGGTTCAGGCAATGGGGAACACCCCTGCGTTTGACGTCAAAACCGTTGTACGCCGATTACAGGAAGTCGCTAGCTGTATTAACCAAGAGAACTATGATGAGGTATATGTTTGTTTATTGGGTGATTTCATTGAAAGCTTTACTGGAATCAACCATCAGACGACTTGGCAGGAACTCGAATACGGTGCCCACGGTACTAATGTTGTTATCCTGGCTTACACTATTATTCGTCGTTTTCTCACTTCATTAGATAATGTGTGTGGGGTTTACATTGTCAGTGGCAACCACGACCGCGTCAGTCAAAAGATTGAAGGAGACCCCTACGGGTCTGTAGCAGGGTTACTAGCATTTATGCTGCGAGAAAACACACCGTTGGATGTTAGGCATAATGCAGTACTTTTGGGAGTAGAGATTGACAGCATATACTATGTCTTAACGCACAACCATCAGGGTATAGCTAAAGGTGACATAGGCAAAGTTTTCTGGGAGCATGGGCGTCAAGGCGTGTATAACGTAATGCTTGGCGGACATTGGCATGCAAGGAAAGGAAAGCGCGTTTACCGAACTATTGAAGAAAAGCAAGTAGATCAAGCAAACTATCGACAGCTGTCTGTAGCTCCTTTATTTACTGGCAACTTTTATAGTGAAAGCAACGGCTGGAATAGTTCAGCTGGTTATACCGTAATTATCAATAACGGACAGGGGAAACCCAATGTCTTTGAATATGTGCTATCATAATGGCTGCAGGCAAGTACAATTTTATTATTGAGCAAGGTTCACAGCATGAAGTGAGCTTTCGTTACAAGCTCGCTAATGGTAACTACCAATCCTTAACTGGTTACCGGGTAAGAATGTCTGTAAAAGATCACATTACAGATACGACTTATGTTTATCGGGCAACTAGCGACTCTACCGCAGATAGCGGCTATGCACAAGACTTTACTATACCTACGCAAACCGGAAGTGATGAGGGCGTATTTACGCTAACTATTGCAGATAGCACAACAACCAATTTTACGTTCAACCAGGGTGTGTATGATTTAGAGCTTGTAGACTCTGGGGATAATGTAGAACGGCTACTAGAGGGTAAGTTTAAAATCAAACCGCAAGTGTCCGAGTAATGCCTGCTCAAGTAATTATAACTGAACCGGCGCGTAATGTAGTAGAGATTCACTCTACTACAAATTCTGTTACTGTTACTGAAAAAAAGAATACAGTAACGGTAAATGCTCTTACGCGAGCAGTAGGTAATGCTACTATTAGTGGAGCTATTGATGTTACGAACACCATTGGAGATGCGTTATCCGGAGGAACATATAGTGCGGGCACGACTCTTGAAACTATTGTACGAGACTTAATTAGTCCTTTCTTTGAGCCTACGTTTGCGGCGATTAGCTGGTCTGCTACAGGTGCTGCACAATCAGATGGAGAGTCGCTCTTGATTGAGTGCGGGTTACAGCCAACAATATCTTCAATCAATATTACCTGGTCTAATCCTGAAAATGTTGATCCGGCTACCGATGTCACGGTTACCGATTTGACAGTTCAACCTAATCAAACATTCACCTTTGATATTGATGAGCTGTCGGCTAACGATATGCCGTATAACGCGCAGTTAAACTATACACCCTCGGGATTAATTGTGCCAGCAACGCGCAGTTTCGTTATTACAGCGGCATACTTAGGAAATGATGGTAACAGCGCTGCGATTTCTTTTACAAAGAATGTGTACGCTTATTACCGTCATCGTATGTATGTAATATCGTCTCCGGCATCTACTATTTCAGGAATGTCTTCACTGTTAAATAGTGCAGTAAGTACTCCATTGAGTACCCTGTCTTTGGCTCCATCTGGCACCAATAGTATTACTGTAAACTGCGATACAGGCACTGCAAATACCTCTAACTATACTTGGATTTTAATTCCAAGTGCTGCAACTTTGTCTGAGGTGACGGCTGAGGTCGGTGGGGTCGGTGTAGCGGATTACACAGAAAGCTTTATTGAAAGCAACAACGGAGGTAACTACTATAGTTACATAGTAGGTACAGCAAGCCCTACTTACAAAGTTTATCGAAGCAATCAAACCGGGGCGTTTGATTCAGACGTTGCATTAAAACTTACAATTACCCACTGATATGGCGATTAAATTTGGCGATACTCTGGAGAACCAGAACACGGACTATCCAATTGTTGACGGTACTGCAAATGACGTTAAAGGAGTTATTTATGTATCTACATGGTCACAACAGCAATTACAGAATGTGCCTATTAATAAGCGAGCAGAAGGTACCATTGCTGTGGCTAAGGATACTGGAGCATTGTATGTGTATACCAGTTCTACGCTCACCAACGGCACGAATCAATGGGATGATCACGATGGAACGTCTTGGCAAGAACAAGCTGGTGGAGGTAGCGGATTGTTAGGCGCACCGTCTGATTCCAGTTGGACTGCGGACAGCCCTGCGGTCACGTTGAGTGACACTACTACAATAGCTGATGCTATCGATTTATTAAATGAGACTCTTGGGGCACTAGTACCTACTGCGCCTAAAACTCTTGCAACTCAGATTCAAGGGGCAGGGAATGATTTTGCAGTCGGAAATTTTTTCGATTTTGGCACGCAGCTACAAAATAAAACAACGTCGAATGCAGACGCAAACGGCATAAGTGGCGCCCCTTCTGCAGGCACTACAGTTGATTATATTACGAGTTCAACTATTTCGACATTTTCGGTTGATATAGACCCTACAAATGATTGTAGTGTTGAAGCAGCTAAACTTGTTTTGTTAGGTCAGGGATCAGATATAACTGTTGATTTGGCTGCTGTTGATAGTACAGCTACAACAAGTTCATTAACACTGTCGAAAACTACAGGCGGGTTTCCAACATCAGGGGACTCTGCGAATTTCTACACAGGCATCAGTTCTTTTGCATATGCTTTTTCAGGTACGTTAGACACGGGATATCACAAACTAACTTTTAGTGATGCTAGTGTATCTCAGTCTGTTACAAAAGAATTTTGGTATCAACCTGATGCTGCTAATATTCTTGCAACTAATACATTGGTTAATACGAGTACTCTCAATGAAGACACTAATTTTGCTTATTACTACAGTAGCGGTCTAAAATACTTAGGTAATACAAACTTTAGTATGCCAATTACTGCAACAGTAAACAACATTGTTCCTTCAGGTGTAAGCTTATATGGAGCGGTAGCAGATAGTCCTACAAATTACAATTTTGCAGTAGGTGAAGCGAGCGCTCCTTTTGCAGCCGGACCAACACTGCAGTATGATGATCATCCAGATGTTACATCTAATACGAGTGTTTCTGCAGGTTTGGCAGCATATAGTATGTCTGAAAATGTTTCAATGGGTTCTTATACTGGTCTTTATGTAGTGGGTTCTACCGCGAAGCCTAAGTATGATTTTAAGTCTATGTATGGTAACGCTGACAATGTCTCGTTTTCAGGAACTGGAAAAGTATTACTTATATGGGCAAGTAGAACTCAAAGTGATTCAAATCTGTATGTTCTTGAGGACGACATTTACTCCGGTATTAATGGTAATGGTGAACGTGTGGGAGAAACAAGTAGCGAATCGTACACGGATAATCCAGATGGTGCAGTAGGTACTTGGGGAGCGTGGAGCAATCAATACGGTAATGGTACTTCAGGTCTATCATTAGATGCTCAAGATGCGATTGTTTTGTACACTGGGCTGAATCACAGTACATCTGATTTCAGTGCTGTGCAAATTCCATCTCAAGTAGGTGGCACAAATTTGACTTCTCGTAATAGTAGTACTGCTCAGTATTGTACTTGGAAAATTCCGTTGAATACAAGTAATCCTGCGCAAAAAATAAAAATCAAGGTAAAGGGCACGTTTACTGGATTTTGGGTTAAGCAATACGATACGTCTGCAGGTAACGCAAGTTTAGAAAGTGCCAATTCTGCAACTGACGGTTGGCTGGACTGTATGGCTCAAGCATCTCAAACTGATGCTAATGGGGTACAAGTAGACGGGTGTGGTGATGGCGATTCCTTTGATGGGAACCACAGCACGTTAAAAACGCTGACCATTACTGCGGGAACAGGTGCTTGGGGTAATGGCAGTCATCTTTATGTGCGCATCAAACAAGCAGCTTCCGAGCAAATCCAACAGCTTGGATTCTTTACAAACTAATTTATGAATTCCCATTAATACTCTTACGCTATGTCATTTTCAATTGAGGAAAAAGTAGACTTACTGTTAAAGAAAGTCGCCTTTGGGAAAACTAAGACTGATACTTCCGAAAACCGCGATGGATTTGGGGAATCTATTGCGTCACCTTTATTACTTCGAGGCGATAAGGTATGGAAGGATGCAGGCAGTATTCCAGCTACACCGCCATCTACGACAACCTCAATTGTTGGTGTATATACTGGTTCTGCCGTTGTGGAATGTGAGGCTGCTTCTACTAGTACAGATACTAATATTAGTCAGTTCAAGCGAGCATGGCAATGTGTAGATGGTAGTAGCAATCCTTTAACTGACTGGATACCTTCTGAGTTTAGTGGTTTGTATACCGTAGAGCTTTATGTAGGCCCTAGCGGTTGGAATGGTGAGGACGCTACTGCAACATCTATTGGAGGCACTAATGGAAGTGGTACAGGTGCTAGTGTTTTCCGCGTTAATCCTGGAGTTGCTTCTGCTACTTGGTTTTTTGATTATCAGGCCGGTATTCTGTACTGGGCAAATGAAGACGAAACTGGGACTTTAGGAGGGTCGGAAGCATTAACCAGTAGCATTGCAGGTACTGATGTAGTATACATTAAGGGGTACCGCTATGTTGGCGGGTTTGGTGTAGGTAGCGCATTAGCCGCTGCTACCGATTCGGTTTTAGGCGGACTGAAGTTGTTCGATGCTACTACGCAGACTACAGCGGCTGAAAGCGTTTCAACTACCTCAAACCGGACATATGGTATTCAGTTCAATGGTAATGGACAAGCGGTTGTAAACGTTCCATGGGTAGACACGAATACTACTGATCACGATGCGGTTTCATCTACCGAGAGTAATGCCGTAAGCTTTGTTAGCTTCAATTCTGGCACTCAAGCTTTTACTTTTGACCAGGTTGACTTAGAGACTGATGTAACAGGCACGTTGCCGGTAGCTAACGGCGGTACTGGATTAACGGCTATCACTAGTCTTTTAAATTCTAACACGTCAGCAAATGATGTAGGTTTAGATCAAGTGGAGAATGCGGCTGCTAGTGGTTTATATGTTGCTCTAGCCGGAGGTTCTACAATTGCAGGAGCTACGCCCTTGATATTTGAAGGTGCAACAGATAATGTGTATGAAACATCACTGGCGGTTACTGATCCTACTGCAGATCGCACAATTACATTGCCTAATGCTACAGGCACGGTAGCTTTACTAGAAAATGACCTTGGTGATTTTGCAACTACCACATCTTCAGCACTTGCGAGTGTTATCAGTGATGGAACCGGTACCGGGTCTTTGGTGTTCTCTCTAAGTCCGTCATTTACAGGTACGGTGACTGCTGCGGATGTTTCTATTACTGGCTCTCTCACAGTGCAAGGAGACTTTGTATCTACAACGTCTACTGTTGTACAATTTGAAGACACTTACCTCGACTTAAATGTGTCTGGAACAGGAAACAATGATTATACCACTAACTCAGGATTACACTTTGGGCGGAGTACTGGTGCAGCAGATACTTTAGATGGGTATGCAGCTTTTCACTATGATGGCACTAATGACGTGTTCAAGTTTACACGCTATACGGATAGCACAACCGGTGCAATTGCTTCTGCTGATAACGTCAAGTCATTGAAGTTTACGAAATCTGATACTGTAAGCCCGACTAGTCAGGGTAACGGTGATAACTCTTCTACTGATACAGAATATGCAAACGAAAGCTCTACACGTTCTTTAGGAGCGGTTGCAAAATGCCGTATTACAATATCTACTTGGGCAACAGACGGTGGCTCCTCTGAAAACTATGCTCCTGAAATTGGAGCATTAAATGGCTATGTTGTACAGCACAATTTAAATACACAAAGTGTTTATGTAGTCGCCATTAAAGACCCGCTCAATACACCAATACCGGTATACTGCAAATATGAAATCATAGATGGTGATTCTATTCGAGTAACTGTAGGACAAACTACAGAGAATGAGGTATACGACATTATTGTCATAGGCTAATTGCCTATATTTGAGTCATTAAAATTTTAATCTTATGACTTTAAAAGAATGCCTAGAGGTCTATCAGGCCTTTCAGAAATTGAGCGCAATGAACTTGCCTCTGAAAAGCAGTTGGATGATTGCACAGAATATTTCTAAGCTAGAACCGATAATTGACTTATTTCAAAAGTCACGTAGCAAATTCATTGACTCCTTACGGGAAAAGGCTAGCGTAGATGATCAAGGTAATCCATTAGTATCAGATGAACTATCAGCTGAATTCACAGCACAAATAGAGATTCTGTTAAACGAGGATCAAAAGGTCCGCTTAAAGAAGGTAACGCTTATTGATGACGGACAATTGTCTATTGAGCCAGGTATTCTTCTGGCTGCTATGGACTACCTTATCGTAAAAGACAATGGCGATAAAGCTAGCTGATGTACTCAACAATGTAAATTCCGCATATCCGGTTATAAATGCTCATGAGCAAACAATCGTGGGCTTTTATAACGGGGCATCTTCTAGTGCTGCTACGTCATTACAACTTTATTGGTCGGGGGCTGAAAAACTCTTGTTGTCTTCTGATGGCACAACGCAAGGAACTCTTTTTGCAACTTCTTTGCCGTACGCTACATCTACCTCTAATGGAGCAATAGCTTCGGATTTTGCTAATAAGCTTCTCACCGACAAAGGAGGAATTGTAACGGCCACAGATGACAAGTTAGATGGAGGTAATGGCGCTGTAGGGGCATATCTTGCACAGGTAGTAGGTGCAGGAACAGCTTCGGATACAGGCCGAGCATCTATGAGCCGGTGGACTGAATTAATTCAGGACTTTGATATGTACGAGTCTATTGACTCTGCCGGCATTACAGATATTATTGATACAGCTAATGAGCATTTTTATCTAGCTGGGTTTGATACTGCGAATAATAAAACTCGCAAGCTTTCTTGGGAAGATACAATTGGCGCCATTAATGGAGCATTAGTGCAAGAGTTGGTAAACTCTGGCATGATTACCAGTGCACAGGGAGGAGATAGTGGTTCAGGAACAATAGGCGATATTAACGGTGATGGGGAAGTTACCTCTGCAGATTTATTGCTGCTGCTGGGAGGGTTTGGAAATGAGGGAGCGGGTTCTTTTACTACAGCTCGAACCATTATGTCGGGAAGCGAAACATCTGCAACTGTTGCAGTAACATCTACTGGTAGTACCTCTTCTGGTACTAATGGGACGTTTGTGCTATCAGACCTGACCACTTTTAATTACCCAGGTATATTAAGCTTGGCCGGAAATATTTACGGATTTGGCACAGAGTCCTATTCTGTTAATGCGGCTAACGTATATAAATTGCAGGAGTGCACTGCATCAGCTTCAAATGCTAATATTTGGGGTAATAGGTATTTGTATGTGACTATGAATACTTCAGTTGAGTTTACTGGTCCTGATACTCTTTGGGCACTTATGCATGTTAAATTAATTGACAGTTCTGCAAGCAGTAATGAGGCAGAATGCGTGTATTATATGTCTCCAGGTGGTACAACTGGTAATCAAGGTTTAATAGCAAATGATGGTTCTGGTGTTGGGTTTCCTATAGGAGTTGTCAGTGACGTAGGGTGGGTTGCTAGCAGTAATCCGTCATATATCTCAGGTAATATTATTTCTGTTGCGGACAACTACCAAAATCATGCGGCTAGTTTAGAAAGTGGCTTTAGTTTGGCATTTAACAGCAGCCCGCTTGGAACTTACATAGAGGACGTAGAGATCAAGATTTTCTTTCATAGCATAAATCAAAACGTAGAAGTGACTGTAAACAATATTTTATTCGAGGTAAAGAGCTGAACTTATGGCGCGGTATAAGATATATGTAGAAAATGGTAGAGTGGTAGTTAGCCCTATAAGTAGCGGTGTAACTGTCACGCGCACTAGCCATTCCATATATGCGCAAACGCTTCAGTTGCCCGCGAATGGTTACTTAACAGCTTCTGTTGTAAATACCAATAATATTCGTGTAGTTACTGCAACCGGTACAGTTCTTTTTAATGACATACCGTATGATAACTTAAGGACATATACCGGAGTAGCAATTAATACTAGTGCAGCGGCTACGGTTAATACGCTAAATGGCTCAGAGTATTTTGATTTTAGTGCAGACTTTGACTCGTTAACACAGTCGCATACTACTGAACTAGATGCAATTGCTGATGCGTTGTTGTATAGTAAAGGCGCAGGCACAGGTCCGCTTGGCATCTACTATAATGACCAAAAGGCTACTGACGAAAGCTATTTTGCAATTGATGCAGATGAAGCAACTGTTCAAGCTGCAAAGTACACTCGTGCAGTATTTTCAGAAACTAGTGGCATAGGAGATGTGTCTATCGGTGTCGGAGCCGGTACCTCGGGAAGTGAAATATTTACTGAGGTTTTTAACATTCGGGGAGATAACGCAGGGCGCACGGAAACAAACCACAAGGGCCACTTTAACATACTATCTACAACAGGCCAAGGTCAAGGAGCGTTGCGCTTTTATGAGTCATCAACCAATGGCACGAACTATATTGGATTTGTATCGCCTTCTTCCTTAAACGGCAACAAAACATATACGCTTCCGTCTGTCGATCCTACAGGAGGACAAGTATTGTCTAGTACTGCAGGAGGTTCAATGAGCTGGGTTACGAAGGATAACTACCAGTACTTTAACTTAAAAACAGACGGTACTCAGCGAAAACAAATCGGCTCTACAAACGACTTAGACTTAAAAGGAACAGCAGGAAAAATCAGCTTATCTTATAGTGCAGGAGGTGTTGTTACATTTGACACGGCTGCATTATTTAATGTAGTAGACGATACCTCGCCGCAGTTGGGTGGCGATTTAGATGTACAAGCAAATGTCATTACTACGTCTACTACAAATGGCAATATTGTACTAGATCCTAATGGAACCGGTGCAGTTGTTGCGAATGGGCATTTGCAGCTTGAAACGCAATCGGCTCCACCAGCTGCTATTTCTGGTGGGTTATATGCAGATAATAGCGATAATTTGTACTTTGGCGTGTCTTAATTAACTTTACAATCAATAAAATTTATCAATCATGGCTGCTTCATGGAAAAAAGTGCTTGTAGAAAGCGCTGACATATCAGTAGGTACTATAACTGCTACCTTAGCTGACGAGTCAACTGGCTTTGGCGTAAACTCTGTCGAGGTTGTTACCTCTGATACTAATGTGTTAAAGACTCGAACTTTACAGTTAGGATCAAATGCATTTAGCAACGACACGTTTCTCACTGGTAACCAAAATATCGCTATAACTGGAGATGCAACGGGTTCGGGAACTACTTCAATAACTCTTACGCTTGGAGATGACGTTGTTGGTAATGCGCAACTCGACTTAGTAGATAGTAATAGTCCATCAAACGGAGATATCTTGTCATATGTTACTAGCGGAACTAATGGTGAGTTTCAGTGGGTTGCAAATACCGCGTCTGCTAACGATGCACTTATTACACTTGACCCTGGAGCAGGTATTGGCGCTATTGGAAACTTCTCTACAAATCAGGGTAGCAATGAGACCCTCGTTATTGGCGTAGATGGCGTGCTTGAGGACTTAGATACTTTGGGTACTGTAGACGCTGCGAACAAGTTTATTGTTTCGTCTGGTGCTAATACATTTGCGTATCAAACTGCCGCACAGGTTCAAGCAACGTTAAGTTTAGAGGTAGGATCAGATGTCCAGGCTTATGACGCTGACCTGAGCGCTATTGCAGGGTTGTCTGCAGCCGACGGAAATATTATCGTCGGAAGTGCGGGTGGCTGGGTTGCTGAATCTGGCGATACAGCAAGAACTTCTCTTGGTCTTGGTACCGGCGATTCTCCTACGTTTGCCGGTTTGACTGTACAAGGCACAGTTACTACTTTGGATAGTACTAACGTTACTATCAAAGACCAGTTTATTTTATTGGCAGATGCAGAGACTCCTGCGAATGTTGATGGTGGTATTGTTGTAGTAGGAGCTGCAGATACTGTTGCTTTTGGGTGGGATGACGGTGAAGGTCGTTGGGCTATCCAAAATACAGGAGCAACGTCAGCCATGACTGCATTAAACCCATTTGGTTACATGAGTGTTGTTACGTCTGCTGGAGGTGATAGCGGTAGTGCCCCAAGTGGCTCTGCTAAAATTGGCAATATGTATGTCAATACGACGACTAATTCGGAAGAGCTGTATATCTACTTCTAATGGCGTTACTTAGCAATAGGCCAAAAGCCTCCGAAGCACCTTCATTAACTTTAAGCGAGATTGACTTTCTCTTACGGCATCTGTCTAAGAGTCAATTTGATGGTAAGGACGTATTAGTCCTGCATAGTGTAGTACAGAAATTACAGAAACATTTAGAACAAGAGTGATGAAACTAGGAATCAATGAAGTACACTTTGTACAGCAAGCAGTAAATAACGTTACTATCAAAGGATCTGATGCGCCGGTTGTTGCATCTTTAATTGATAAGCTTGGTAAGGAGTTTGAGCGCCTACAAAAACTAGAGGATAAAAAAGCGTAAATATCTGATGAATGGCAAGCTGGAAAAAAATAATTGCGGATGGCGCGTCATTGTTGGATATTGGCACACCTCAAAATACGGATAAGGTTCTGATCCAAGACGTAACAGATAATGTTATTAAGTACGTTGACTGGTCTAATGTTGGAGGTGGAAGTGGTATTACAGAAGTTGCTGATGATACCAGTCCAACGTTAGGGGGGCATCTTGCTACTGGAGGGAACCAAATACGCCTAGATACGAACAATGTTGGTATAATAGGAGTAAACACAGGGTCAAGTACTCTGGACGTTATTAAAGTTAATGCTTCGAATCAGGTACAGCTTGGTAGTAGTTCGTCACCAACTAGTAGTCCAGGCAAGACTATACTCGGGTCTAATTATCATGACACTACTAATATTAATGTTAGTACCCTTGGAACATATGGCGTGGGTTCAGATATTACAGAATACGGAAATAGTACATCTACTTTTGCTGGGCGGGTATATTATCTTAATAGTACCGGAGGGTGGTCGAATGGTACGCCAACAACAGCAGCTGCGCAAGACAGCTTATTGACTATAGCCACGGGTGGCCTCAGCACACGTGGTATGCTTTTGCGAGGATTTGTTTGCGTTGCAGTAGGTAACCAAAGTGGTAGTTTAACTGTAGGCGCACCGGTATTTATGTCAAGTAACTCGTCTGTAACTGACGTTGCACCAACGGGCAATAATGTCTATCAACGAATTCTTGGACATGCAGTAGCTGCTAAAGTTATTTACTTTAATCCGTCTCAAGAAAATATTGAGTTGTAATGCCAGGCTCTATAGTATCTATATCGGGAGTTGCTATTGCAAATGTTGCTGGTATATCTGGAAGGGGAATAGCTAATATTGCAAGGTTTGCAGGTAGGCCTACCTCTCTGTATAGTCAAGAATGGGAGTTTGACAATCAGGCAGTAAATCTAACTAGTAGCGGTAATGGATGGTCCCCTACTGGAACACATTTGAACTGGGCCAGCGGAACAAACGCCTGTTCAGACACAAACAATAGGTGGTTTTCTACCTCTACGAGAACAGCTACTGGTTTTCGTGTAGACTCAAACGCTACTGGATCTAACCAGACTGGTCCAGCTGGAGCACATAACGGTAGTGGGGGCCATGACACTGGTGCTAACACTAGGTATCTTTTTGCCGAGACGTCTGGAAGCTTAGATACCAACAATGTTTTCATCGCTAGGATGCCTGCGTTCAACCCAGGCGCGTCAATCACAGATCAGACAAACAACTTAGACCTTAAGTTTTACATGCATGGATATGGAAGGGACTGTGGTTCTCTTTATGTGTATGTAAGCACTGAGTCAAGTACAACTGACGGTTCGTCCAACACCACGCTTCTTTGTCAATACGACGGTAATGAGTCAAACAACACTACTTGGACTAGAAGTAGCGGAGCCAGCACCCCAAGCTCTGTGAATTTTAATGGTAACTCCTCGAGTTGGCAACAGATCACCGTCAGCTTGAACAGCATAAGAACGGATAAGGGTGATAGATACATATATTTCGTATATGTCGGGACAGACAGCTTCAGGGGTGACCTATCTTTAGATACAATAACTATAGAGGAATCGTAATGCCACAACAAACAGCATGGTACTGCTGCGTCTCCGGGGCGTATAAAATCTTTGACGAGGCCAAGGAAAACGTTTTGGCCGTATACAAGGAGCATTCAATTCATGGAAATGATCACGAAGTAGGTCAACACTACGAAGGGACTTGGGATTCTGACGCACAGAGGTTCACCTTCCCCAACGGAGACTACCACCAACTTTAAAGTAATAATATGATAAAGAAATCGTCCCATATGAAGCTGGAGCTGTATCGAATGGCAACAGGCAAGGACAGCTCACTAGGAACACTATTTATGAGTACCGGTGAGGGTGAAGGAAAAAGAAAGTATCTTTGTTTTACCTTAGAAGATGAGTACCGCGAAGAAAAACTCATGCACGAAACGCGCATTCCAGCAGGTACTTATAATATAAAGCTACGTACAGTAGGCGGGTATAATCAGAAGTACTCGCATAGATTTAAAGATATACATGTAGGTATGCTGGAGTTGCAGGATGTGCCAAATTTTAAGTACATCTTAATTCACTGCGGCAACACAGACGACCATACTTCTGGATGTTTACTTGTAGGCTATGGGCCGAAAAGAGTTTCTGGAGGAGAGTTTGAATTGTATAATAGCACCCAGGCGTATTTTGACGTGTACCCGCCTATTGCAAACCATCTCGCGGATGGAGGTACCGTAACAATTGAAATAAATGACTTTGATGAAATTCCAGAATGGATGGGGCAACCCGAATAAACATAACGACAAGTTTATTTTTAAACTGCGCGTTGGCAAGCTGACTGTAGTTGACGTAATTGTCGACTTGAGCAGCAAAGTTTTTACTTTTACCTTATTGAACTTTACAATTAAACTGTAATGGATAAAGTCCGCGATACCAAGCTCGGGTCGTGGCTAAAAGAGAAGGCTCCTAAGATTTTTGATTTAGTAGGCGACGCATTACCAGATGCGGGTGTCTTAGGAGTAGTAAAGAATCTAATACATGCAGACAGCGGCCTAACCCCGGAGCAAAAATTAGAATTCGAAAAGCTCGAACAAGAAGAGCGTGTCTCGTTGGAAAACAACATTACCCAACGATGGACTGCAGATGTATCGAGTAAAAGCTGGCTGGCACGTAATATCCGACCGGCGATTGTTGCAACATTGGTAGTGTTCCTTATTGTGTTTATTGTTATGGACACACTGTCGGTTGGTTACGAGGTGCGAGATATATGGGTAAAGATGTATGAAACTGTTTTGATTACAGCAATTGGCGGCTATTTCGTAGTGCGATCAATTGATAAAAACCAACTACCATGGCAACGCTAAATGAAATCGTCTACAATATTGCAACTCAAGTAGAGAAAGCAGATGATGCTGTACTGCTGGAGCGATTAAAGTTTATGGTAGGGTACTACCGTGCCCAATTTATTAGGCAAGACCAGCGTCGTAATCATAGTTTGCCAAGTCAATTTGTTCAAAGTCTAGAGTGCTTAGAAATGGAGCAGGCGAATGCTATGGAGTGTTGTACTGTAGAAAATATAGGTTGTGAAGTATGGCGTACAAAAAAAACATTACCGCGCACAGTTCGTATTTATGACGGCCAAGAATTTGTGTATGTCGGTACTGTAGATGGTAAGGAACCTTATCAACGTACAACAAGCGTACAGGTAGCTTATGCTGCCTACAGTAAATGGTCTAGTGACCAACCTAAGTACATCTATAAGAATGACCGGATATATGTGATGAATGCACGTCCGGCGGAAATTCTCGTAAAAGGAGTATTTGAACAACCGCAAGAGCTAGCTGGGTATTTGTGTTGCGATAATACAGCAGTCTTTACTGAAGACAAGCAATACCCTATGTCTTTAGATATGACACAACGGGTAACTCAAAGTATCCTATCCAGTGAAATGCAATTAGAAAACCGGCAGAATGACAGCGACGAAGTACAGCTCAGTGAGTAAATACAGCGCAAGGGATGCGTACAAATGGTTTAAGAAGAACAACCCAGAAACGACTATAACTTATACGCTGTATAAGCATATTATTAGTCAGTTCAATAAGAAGATTTCCGACCGGCTTTTGGATGGCGAAGTCTTCAATATGGGTTATAAGCTGGGCACCATAAGAATTAAAAAGATACCGCGTACCTTTAACAAGTTGTCAGTAGACTGGGGCGAAACAAATCGTCTTAAGAAGCAAGGCATAAAGCAGCTAGTGTACTATACCGATGATTTCTACTATCGGTGGAATTGGGATAAGAATCGCTGCTTAGTAAAAAACAAGAGTGTTTATACGTTTGCGCCTACTGCTGGATTGAAAGGCAATCGTCGCAAGTTAGTGTCCCGCCTGAAGTCAGATGAATTTGCGTTTTTGAATTACAAGACATGATCTACAAAACTGTATCCGCCAAAGCCGTAATTGCTAAAGTCTTTCGGGACTTAAAACCTACTAGTGATAACTGGGTAGGCGATGCAGTAGAGTGGATGGGAGAAGCTTTGGAATTCATAGGTTACCATACCGGTCTTGAAAAGAAAGCTAAGACTGTGACTGTTAGTAGCCATCGTGCTGCTTTGCCATGTGAGTTAGTAGACATCATACAAGTTGAGTATAACGGTAGTGCTTTGCCATACGGTACAGATACCACTAGCTATGATTTGCCCAATGCTCCACGGACAACGAACCCACAACCGTATACGGATACAGAGGTTGTGACCGGATCTGTTTTTGAAACTCAAGCAGCGGAACACCCTACTGGCAACGACACGTTTAAACAACGCCATAAAGTTAAGGCCGCAAGTTATGGCGGTGGAGACTATTACGTAATCAACCCAGACTATATTCAGACTTCTTTTGAAGACGGTGATGTTAAAATCCATTTCACGGCATATCCACTTTGCGAAGATGGATATCCAAAAGTTCCTGATAATATTTACTACAAACAAGCTTTGGAATGGTACATCATAAGACAGATGCTGATGGGCGGGTACACACATCCGTTTCTAAATTATGCAGTTGCGGATCAAAAGTGGGGGCACTACTGTGTCGCTGCCCAGAACGACGCAGCATATCCGAGCATCGACAAGATGGAAGCATTCAAAAACATGTGGGTGCGCATGGTCCCGAATATAAATGCACACTCAGATTTCTTTATTGGGAATAATACTCAAGAGCGTCTATTGCGATGAAGCCGTTGAAAGGAATGAATATGGATGTGTCCTCTAGCAATATGCCGGAGGGTACATACCGTCGTGCACAGAATTTTATTTATGGTAAAGAACTCGACAGCTTACTGCAGGAGCCTGGTCTTGCTGAAAAAGCAAATCACCTAAATGATCAACATGTCTGTGGCGCATACGCATTGCCTAATGACAATCTGTTGTTGTTTGCATTTACCCAAGGCACTACTAACGGTTCAGGCAGTACTATTTATAAATACACTGCGGACACGGATAGCTATAGCATTGTATTAGCAGATGATGAACTAGACTTCGGTCCCAACACAGTACTGAAGATTACGAGCTTTCAGAATTCAGCAGCGGAAACTTTAGTTGTCTTTACTGATAATATAAATCCTATTAGGATACTGAACATTGATGATCCAGATTCGGATATGACAACAAATAAGTTGTTCTCCGATTCCAATTTGGTTGAATTAACTGTGCAGCAGTCACAAGGGAGTGGTGGCTTTGAGGAGGGTACACATTTTTTTAGTGTTGCTTATGAAGCTAAAGACGGCAGTAGAACAGCATTTCAAGGATTGCATGGGCCTTATCCGGTAAAAGAAAGTTTAGGTACGTTTGATATATCAATGTCGAACATCGACCAGGATTATGAATACTTGCTTATTGCATCGTTGTCTTTTTCAGGAGATGCTCTAGAAGCGAAAATCCAACGCCGGTTTGCCATTACTAGTGCGACGTTAGAACGCACTGTAGATAATATTAATCCTTATAACACATTAACTGTAGAGGAATTAGTAGCAAAACCGCAAGTCTATACACGCGCCAAAACCACAACATTTTATGAAAACCGATTGTACTTAGGCGGCGTAAAAGAACACGATGAAGCCGACTTGCAGGCATTTGCAAATGTTATACAGCCTATATGGTGTTATGGCGCGACAGGACAAGATAGTTCTACTCATTCAGTAAACTTAGATGAAACATACTATCCAGATAACTTGCGCTTTATGCCAGGTGAGGTGTACGCATTCTATGTTTCATGGATACGGTCGGATGGAAGTGAGACACAAGCTTTCCACATACCAGGATTTAAGCAAGCAACAGTGCCATTAACAATTGGTGCTGATGACTCAGATTTGTATGTCGCTGATCAGACAATTAATGTATCTCCTGACGTGACTATAAATAGTATCACTGCTCTTGTAAGTAATGGTGCAGCAAACTATCTGCATTATGACAAAGAAGCAGGAGCGACACATTACTATCAAACACGAGATACTGGTACGGAAAATAGTACTTTATACAACGCTTCAGATACAACAGATAGAGCAAGAGGAAGGATGGGTTATTGGGAAAACCAAAATGAAACATATCCGTCAGCCTTTCCAGATGTAAAACGATATGAGTATACTGGGGGAACTGTTCCTGCGCTAAATGACCAAGCACAGACGTTAGCTGGAGAACTGGTACGTCATCACAAATTTCCGACACTAAATTGGTTAGCGAATAACACGTCAGTTTATTCTAGCTATAATTACAATAATCGCCCAACCTTAAGTGTCGAGTTTGAGCATGTACCGATTCCTGATGGTCATGTAGGAGTTCGATTCTATCACGCAAAACGTACGATTAACAATAGCACGATACTTGGGCAGTCGTTGTTGTTTCATGGGCACGATAATAACTATGCGCAAGAGGCTGCTGGAAATGCAAACTACAACGATTACGTATCTACGAATGCGTTTAACACAGCGCATCTGAATGCAAATCCAACTGCGCTGGATGGCGCAAATGGGTTACAGTACGGGACGTATCCTAGCTTTTTTACTTGGGAAGTGCAGACATATGCAGATAAAGGCCGTATGCATCCCTTTGATATGTTGCGTACTAAACCACGCTTAAGTCAAGAAGCTGGCAAACACTTTATTCGTATTGATCAAGTTGTAGGCAAAAAAGCTGAACCGCATACAATAGGTGAAGGCGCATACGGTACTGACAATCAATACTGGCGTTTTTATGTTGATCCTAATGTAACATTTTCAAATAATACATCTGCTTATATAGTTGACTTATATGCAGAGGATCAATTTGAAAGCACCCTAGTACGCAATCGCCTTTTGTCTTTTAATTATAACTCTACCCTTACATCGTTGCATAGTGTATCAGAACAGATGGCGTTACGGCCAATAAGTGATGCACATTATTTGGGAGCAGGAGTAATAGATGGTGATCGAGAAATAGATAATCGCGGAGGAGAAGAGTGTTTGTTTTTTGATATACAACATTCAGTGCTAAATACTGATATGCACTTCCCAACTAGTTCAGTACCTAGCGGAACTACTGATGAAATAGATTATTGGAAAAAAAGACTAGGGTATGATTGGACAGGCGAAAGCCGGTCTGCAGTCACTGGTATGTTTTACGATAACATGGGCAGCTTGAATTCTGGTAGTGTCCCTCAATCAATTGGCACATCACTACCTGTAAGTGTAGCACCAGTAGTAAATTTCTGTGTTACTCGTACAGATATCTATCAAGGATATGCAAGTCAGGATTTAGTAGCATGCACTCCTGTAATCACATCTTTAGACTCTAGTGAATTTACGCTGGCAACTAGTACGGCGGCAACTACCACGACAAAAATTGCCACAGATTTAAATGTGTCGACAGTAGGCAAAGTACGGTTTACTAGGGCATTTGGAGATATGTCTATTAGTAAATTAAGGTATCGCACAACAGCTTTTGCCGGTTGGACGCATCGAACAACAAACCTTAGTACTAGCGCTCCAGAAACAACAACAGATGCTGCTTCGCCAAGTAATGATGCTGGAACTGTTCGTGTAGGACATGAGATAAGTCTGTACACAGCAGCAAATCCATATTTCTTAGATACTGAGCAAAGCAAAGAGTCAATATATTATTACTTAGGTGATAATGACAGAGCGATTAGCCCAGCAGAAACTAATGATTTTACACTGGATACAAGCTTTTTAAAAGTCAATGACTTTAGGCAGCCAGGCGTATATGATCATAGTGCGGAATATAATTCAGCATATCCCTACAGAGTGCATCGTAGCGTCGCACAAGTAGCTGACGAACCAGATATTAATGTTCGTACTTTCTTGTCGTTTGATTCATATGAAATGCCCCGTTCTCGAGGTACAATTCAAAATACAGAAAGTTTTAATGACAAGCTTTTAATCCATCATGAGCGAGGGTTATTTGTAACCAAGGGCAAAGAGAAACTCTCTACAACTGCTGGAGAAATAGCATTTGGCACAGGAGATATTTTTAGTACAATACCTAGAGAAGTGGTGCCTACACCTAATGGATATGCCGGTACACAGCACCCTTTAAGCTGTGTGTTGACTCCAGCAGGCTATTTCTTTGCGGACGCGTCACAGGGTAAAATATTTCAATACTCAGAAAAGTTGCAAGAAATAAGCAACTTTGGAATGCGTAATTTTTGGTATGATAAGCTTACGAGCTTAAATACTTCTGCTGGTACAAGTGGCGCTATACATAGCTACAGGCCTGGGATGTTTGCTGTTTATGATCCGCGATGGCACCGAGTGATATTCCACTTGCGCAATAGTTCTTTTGCAACAGAATCAGATTTGCCTGAATACTCTTTTAAGAGTCTGCCGACAGATGCAGGTGGTTATTACAATAGTAGCAGTCAACAGGATGAGTTTGTTAGCTACAATCTTATGCTGAACAATTGGACGTCGTTTCATACATATAACTGGACGTATGCAGTAAGTACGGAAAATTACTTGTACAGTTATAATACTGTATCTACTAATACAGGTACGTTGCAATTGTATGAGCACAACGATTTAAGGCAAAACTTCGGAACATTCTTTGGCGCTGTAAAAACTGCTCGCTACCCTAGTTTTATTGATGCTGTTCTCGCATTTAGAGAACCAGTTGTGTTCAGTAGTATTAATTGGTATACAAAAGCCGTAGATCATACGGTATCTAATTTGGGGTTTGCTTCCCATAATACTACATTTACATCAGCTCATATCTATACTGACTATCAGTGCAGTGTTGATACCACATTAGTTAGGACAACACAATCAACTCTCCTTGACAGGACTGCAAACCTTCGGAGGGATGACTATATGTGGAAATGGAATGGGTATCGAGATGTAGTGATTGATCGTGCTACCCGGTTTGTAGACGCAGAGGGCGAACTGGTAACAGGTAACTTAGATGATACAAAACCGTGGTATGATAAGAAGCGGTTTGTAGGAGACGCTGCTACAGTTAGATTGACATACGCAAATACTATCAGTTCTACGATTGGTTTATATTTGTATGAAATAGGTGCAAAGGTGCGTAAGGCTTATCGCTAATAGGGTATAGAATAACGGTATAAAGAATTACAAGTACGCCTACCCGTAATTACAAGAACAATGGCACGTCGTGGTTTGTATGCAAATATTCATGCTAAACGAAAGCGTATAAAAGCCGGTTCTGGGGAGAGTATGCGCAAACCCGGATCAAAAGGCGCACCTACTGCTAAAGCGTTTAAAAAGTCAGCTAAAACCGCGAAACGCAAAAAACGTCGTGGGTAATGGCAACAAAAAAACGCAAATCCAAACCAATACGTCGGACGACAAAAGGAGCAGGAGCGAACTACCGTCAGACAAAAAGCGGTGCGGGAATGACTGCAAAAGGTGTGCGTGCATACCGAAAGGCAAATCCGGGCAGTAAACTTAAAACAGCTGTTACTGGTAAGGTTAAGAAGGGAAGTAAAGCGGCTAAGCGTCGTAAGTCATATTGCGCTCGTTCTTTGGGGCAACTGAAACGTTCTAGTGCAAAGACACGTAATAATCCGAATTCACGTATACGCCAAGCACGGCGTCGATGGAAATGCTAATAATATGGAAGACGAATTTGACATCTCTTTTTTAGATCCTGATAGACTTAAGAAGTCGGAAGATAAACTTAAGAACGGGGAAATTACATGCAATCTGGATGACCCAGAAAATTGCGAAAGCTGTAGCGGATGAAGAAATTTAATGGACATCAGTGCGAACGACGCAACTTAACGGACTTGTTATTAGGTACAGGTCCGACTGGGAAAAAACGTGCTCAGCCAAAAGCTAAGAAACGTGCTAAGAATTATTCTACTGAGCCTGCTGTAAATCAGATGTCAGGTGGAGGTCCTGTAAATCCAGAAGATGTACAGTTTCAGGAGTGGCTAGCTGCAACAAGCCAACAATACTATCCTGAATACAGTGGGCAGGCTTTAGGCTCACAAGACTTTTATAAGATGGTTAGCGGTCACACGGATAAACAAAAGTATCCGGGTGATATGGCAATTAACCCTACGCTGTTACCTCAGAACATGAGTGAGCGTTATATGGGTCAGCAATTTGGTAGTGCTAGCCCCGGAGCTAAGCGCATGACTATGAGTGATGCTTTTCAAGCAGCAGAAGAGCGGTACAACACGAATCGAGCTACAGAGCAGCTTTATATGGATTGGCTGTCACGACAAAAACAAGCTCCTGCTGCACCTCAACGTCAGGTTACTGTAAGTGATGATGGGCGCAGCTTTACTGTTAGCGGTACTCCAAGCCAAATGAATTTAGGAGGACCGGCTATTGACCCCGCATTACTTGCCCGATTACAAGCAGCACAAGCCCATACTCCTGACTACAGTTCGATGGCTGCACCGAGTAATGATCGACTGACCAGCTACAATGAAAATCAGCTTCGTACATATGAACATAATGCGGCTGTGGATGAAGGAAGTCATAAGATGCGAAATGCTGGCACGAGCTTGAGTAACGCTGCACAATATGCGATAGATAATCCTTTAGATGCTACACAGGTTGGCCTAGGAGCATTAGCTATTGCATCAGATGCAATACCTGTTGGAGGGAATATAGTCAGTGCTATCGCCGATGGAACAAATGCCTTGATAAGTACAGGCCGGTCAAAGTATTACGATATGACAGGTGATACTACAAAATCAGCTTTTTATGGCGGTATGGCTGCGTTAGATGCTGCGGCTGCAGCGCCAGGTGTAGGCAATGTAGCAGGCGCTACAAAAATGGGTGCACTAATAAGCAAAGGTTTGCATGCTGCTCATCCTGCTTCGAAAGTGGTTACAGTAGGTAAGGGCGGAAATATGTTAAGCGAAGGGGTTGAGTACAGGGGAATCCCAGAAATGAACCATGGAGGGCCGGGCACTCCAAACTACTATGCATATGGTGATGCTTTAGATCAGGAATATGCACAAATGCAGGCAACCGGTCAGCCGGTGAATCCCCAGGCTATGGACCCAAATTTAATGCAAAAGTTTCAGCAGTTTTTGCAGCTACCTAATATGCAAAACCTGGATCCCGGTCAAGTACCAGAGGCAATGAATGAGATGACTAAAAAGCAAGGTAAGATATCTTTAGCGTCAGGTATTACATCGACAGCTGGTAGTATGTTATCTAACTCAGAATTAGCACAAGAAGACAGCGGTTTGGGCACGGCAACGACAGCTGTAGGAGGTGCTTTAAGTGGTGCAGGCGCAGCGTTACCATACGCAGCAATGATACCAGGGGTAGCGCCGTTCGCTGCGGTTGCTGGAGCTATGTATGGCGTGTATAAAAAGAAGGATGATGAGTTTAAAAAAGACAGAGCAATACAAGAACAGCTAGCAGAGGAAAATGAATTGCGATTAGATAATACCTTAGACTACTCACGATATGTGAAAAACGCATATGACGATGCGGGTCAAACTGTCAATAGCTATATGGCTGAGTATGGTGGCGCTACTGAACCTGACTATGAAACTGAAAAAAGTGAAGTAATCTTAGCAGGTATTGGCGATAAGCCCATTGCAATGGGGCAAGGTAAATACAAGCGTATGTCGCAAAATATTTACAAAGCAGACGGACCTTCACATGAACTTGGCGGTATACCAACAAAAGGAGCAACGATGCCATTTGTAGATAGCGTAGGTGCTGCACATGATAGCCCTTATGTATTTAGCGACTCGAAGGATATGCGCTTTGATGCTACAAACATTTTGAAAATGATCTCATGAGTAAGAAACAACGTAAAATGACGCCTGCGAAGGTTGCTGACCAGCTGGCTAAGTTTATTGCAAAACAGGAAGAAACCTTAAAGCGGTATCCTGTAGGGCCACTGGCTAATACTGCACGTAAGAATTTGCAGCGCGGGATGAATGCAATGAATGAGTTGCGTAAGACAAACGAGCAGATGCGTGTTCAAAAAGACCCGCAAGCTCAACAGATGCAGCAACCTGTAGCACAAATGAATCTTGGAGGTAGCCCAACTGGTGTTGCCGATAGCTCATTTGGCATTACGGAAGCACAGCAAGCTATGGTTGATACGCTTGCAACTCAGTATGGTATGAGTCCTGCTGTTGCTGCGGCTGTAGCTTCTGTGACTCAAAAAGAAAGTGGAGGCTCTGGGACGCGAGTAGAAATGGATTACTCTAATACGAGTAATGCGCGTATCAGAACGGTCAACAGTAACTTTCAGCGCAAGTTCAAGGATATGTCAGATGAGGATCTGACGGCACTAAAAGCTGACCCAGAAAAGTTCTTTAACTATGTGTATGGGGATTTAGACACAAACTCTGAGGAGGGAGATGGCTATAAGTACAGGGGTCGTGGACTTGTACAGGTTACTGGTAGAGACAACTATGCTCGTGTAAGTAAAGCCATATATGGGGACGAGAAGGTTTTGCTTGAGAATCCAGATTTGCTTTTGGATGACTCAGTTGCTGGTGCAGCAGCAGCATACTTTACAGCAGAAAGCGGTAAAGGAGTAGAAGGCTATGTAGACTTTGACTTGAATACTCCGAACCCAAGTCCTGAGCAAATACAACAAGTTCTTAATGGCACATACGCTGTAGTA